>Ga0184633_10000245_pt1 | contig 18128 bp, 15 predicted proteins | sample PLM31_170_b1_FD_133156 | JGI IMG/M metagenome (GOLD analysis project Ga0184633, IMG submission 133156) | Groundwater sediment microbial communities from an aquifer in East River, Colorado, USA - PLM3-1_170_b1 | ecosystem: Environmental > Terrestrial > Soil > Riparian zone | place: USA: East...
GGGGAGCGGTTCCTCGGTGTGAACCTTGCCGATCAACTCGATCACACATCAGAGCTGGCCGGCGCCGGCGTGAAACTCGCGGTCACGCCGCTGACGACGATTACCGTCGCCGGCGAAATTCAGCAGGACAGATTCAAGGCGTCTCCTCTCCGGAATGCCGACAGCGTGCGCCTGGCGCCGGCGATCGAATTTGCGAACGATGCGGCAATCACCGGGCGGGCGTCGGCCGGGTATCGGCAATTCAAGCCGCTGGACCCACGACTGCCTCAGTATCGCGGTTTTGTCGCGTCGGCCGGCGTCGCCTTTTCATTGCTTGGAGTCACGCACTTCGACCTGGAGGCGAACCGCGATGTGATGTACTCCTTTGATGCCTCCCAGCCCTTTTATCTCGCGTTCGGCGGGCGTGTCTCGGTCTCGCAGCGAATCGCGGGCCCCTTCGATGTCATCGTGCTTGGCAATCGTGAGCGGTTGCGATATCAGCCGCTCGGTGGGTCCGTCTTGGAGGGTCGGATCGAAACGACCACCTCGATCGGCGCCGGCGTGGGGGTGCATTTGGGAGAGCACCTGGGGTTCGCACTCACCTACGATCGCACGGACCGAAAATCGAGCGATCCGACCCGTCGCGACTATGGTCGGCGCCGGATGTTGGGCTCAGTGAATTACGGACTGTAAATCATGCTCGCATTACTCTTCGCCACATCCTTGCTGCTCGGCAGCCAATCCTCGCAGGCGACCCCGGAAGCGTCCAACTACATCGTCGGCCCGCAAGACGTCCTGACGGTGACGGTGTTCAACGAGCCGCAGCTGTCTGGGCAGTTTCGGGTCGAGAACGACGGGCAATTCAACTATCCGTTCCTCGGCCGCATCAAGGCCGCCGGCACGGCGGCAGCGGAGATTGGGGCGTTGCTCAGGCAGAAACTCGCAGACGGCTACTTGAGAGATCCACAGATCAGCGTCGAGGTCGCGCAGTTTCGCAGCCAGAGCGTGTTCGTGATGGGCGAGGTGCGGACACCAGGCAAGTACACGCAGTCGGGCTCGGTGACGCTGATCGAGGCGCTGGCCCAGGCGGGATCGGCGACTGCGTCGGCCGGTCATGACGTGCTGATTCTTCATCCGAAGGAAGTGTTGAAGGGAGGCCCGACGCTGCCCAACGATGGTGACGCCGACGTGGAGCGGGTGAACCTGCGCGACATCGAAGGCGGCAAGCTTTCCCAGAACGTGATCATTCGCGACGGCGACACGATTTTCGTCCCCAAGGCGGAGCGGTTCTACGTCATCGGCCAGGTCAGAACTCCTGGGTCGTATGTCCTCGAACTCAACATGAGCGTGCTTCAGGCGATTTCGCTGGCGGGTGGCGTGAGCGAGCGCGGGTCGAATCGTCGTATCCGTATCATCCGGGTTGTTGACAACAAAAAGCGCGAGTTCGACGCCAAGTCGACCGACATCGTGCAGGCAGGTGACACGATCGTCGTCCGGCAGCGGCTGTTGTGATTCCGATGTCTCGAGCGGTCCGAGCGGCGTGACGCGCATCTTGCACCTCTTTCCCGTATCAGAAATCGGCGGTGCCGAAACGGTGCTGCTGAATCTGATGCGCTTCCGCCAGCGAACGGATGTCGAGCATCGGGTGGTGGTGGCGGCCGCGGAGGGTGGGCCGCTTGGCGTGGCGTTGACTCGCCTCGGGGTGCCCTGGCAGCAGGTGCCGCGCGGTCGCATGCGATGGCCCGGCTCGCTCTGGCGCGTCTGCCGCCAGCTTCGGCGCATCGTGCAGGAATGGGGCGCCGAGGTCGTGCTCACAAATTCACCGCAGGGCTTTCTGTACGCGCGGTGGGCCACCCTCGGGCTCCGCGTACCGGTGGTGCTGTATTACATGACCGTTCCGCAACCCCGGCTCTGGCAGAACGGTCCGCTCGACATTCTCGCGGCGAAGTTGCAACCGGCCGCGACGTTCACAGCGTCACAAGCTATCAGCCGGATCGTCACTGGCTGGGGCCTCCCGAACGTGCAGACCGTGTACCACGGCGTTCCCGTCGAAGCACCTGAAACCTCTACGATCACCGACCGGGAGAAGCACCTGTTGAGGTTAGGCATCGGGCGGGCCGATCCGGTTGTTCTGCTGCCCGGTCGCCTCCAAGCCTGGAAGGGGCAGCACCTCCTGATCGCCGCTTTTCCTGAAGTGCTGAAGGCCTGCCCGAGCGCCCACGCGCTGCTCATCGGCGGCAGCTTGTTCGGTCAGAATCCCGAGTACGCCGATCGCCTCAAGCGGCAGATCGCAGCGCTCTCGCTGACTAGCCGCGTGCATCTGCTGGGCCATCAGCCTCCCGTCGCCTGGCTCGAGCGTGCCGCCGTCGTGGTCCACGCGTCGACCGGGCCGGACCCGTTTCCCCTGGTCTGCATCGAAGCGCTCGCCGCGCGCCGGCCGCTCATCACAAATCGCCTGAGTGGCACATGTGAGATCCTCGTCGATGGGCGCGATGCCGTTATCGTCAAGCCGAACGACCCGGCCGCACTGGCCCGAGGCATCATCCAGGTGTTGAGTAATCCCGAGAATGCCAGACACATGGCCGAAGCGGGACATCGTCGGTATCTCGCCACCTGCACGCCGGCTCCCATGGTGGAGACAATCGAGACAGCCCTGGTCGCTCTTTCCGCGCGTTCGCAGGCGGTCATGCATCCAGCATGACGGTGGCGTTCGGTCTCCAGGATCGGGCGCGCGCGAGCGGAGGGGCCACCAACGCTGTGGCGCTCTACCACGCGGTTCGAAGTCTGATCGCCGCCCGCGATGCCCTGAGAAGAGTGCTGGTTGATGTCGGGTGCGGTCGCGGCCGGCTTCAAGCCACGCTGTCCGGCGATTTTGAGCGTTACATTGGTGTTGACATCCTCTTGTACGACGGCTACCCCGGCGGTCCCAATGTGGACTTTCGTCAGGCCGATCTCGACTCCGGTCGGATCGATCTTCCCGATGGCTGCGCCGACGTCGTCTGCAGTCTGGAGACAATCGAGCACGTTGAGAACGAGCGCGTCCTGATGCGCGAGCTGGTCCGGCTGGCGAAACCGGGCGGGCTCATCGTGGTGACCACCCCCAACCAGGTGAGCATCCTCTCGAAACTGTGCTTCGTTTTCAAGAACGAGTTCGTTCACTTCCAGGAGCGGCCGGGCCTCTATCCGTCTCACGTCTCAGCGCTGCTCCCAATCGATCTGCTTCGACTGGCCCGCGAAAACGGGCTGATTGAGGCGGAAGTCACCTACAGCGGGGACGGACGCATGCCGCTGACGGCCCGGCACTGGCCGCGGTGGCTGGCCGCGCGCAGCGGCTGGCGCGGCCGGGCGTTTAGCGACAATGTTCTTTTATGCGCGCGCCAGGGCAGCGAGGTTCGATCCAAGTGACCGCCCTCGTCGAGCGGCTCGAGCGCCGGACCGACGCGTTCAAGACACTCGCGCCACGCACCGAATGGCATTTGATCACCGCGGAGTACCCGCCCGTCGTCGGAGGCGTGAGCGATTACAGCCATCTGGTCGCCACCGGACTGGCGGCGGCCGGTAATTTCATTCATGTCTGGTGCCCGCCGGCATCGGACGGGGCCCCGAGCGCGGCAGCCGCCCCACTGGGGGCCCCGTCGGGTGAACCTCCCCCCGCGGCCGACGTCCACGTTCATCGGGAGCTGGGCGGATTTACGCCGCGCGATCTGCGGCGCGTCGGACGAATGCTCGACGAGTTTTCGCCACCTCGACGGCTGCTGTTGCAATGGGTTCCACATGGGTACGGATACCGCTCGATGAACCTGCCGTTCTGCATGTGGCTCTGGCGACGGGCGGCAGTGAGCGGCGACCGGATCGAGATCATGGTGCATGAACCTTGTCTCGCCTTCCGACTCGGGTCCTGGAAGCAAAGCGGTGCGGCCGTCGTGCACCGGATCATGACGGCGATTCTGCTCATTGCCGCTCAGCGCGTCTGGGTCTCGATTCCGGCCTGGGAAGCGTACTGGCGACCGTACTGTTTTGGACGGCGAGTGCCGTTTATCTGGCTTCCCGTTCCCAGCAGCGTGCCTGTCGTCGAACGGCCGGCAACGCCCTCGCTGCGCGCTCGCTACGCGCCGGAGGGTGGGTCTCTCGTCGGTCACTTCGGTACGTACGGCGAGGCCGTTTCCGAGAGGCTGATGCTTGTGCTGCCGCTGCTTGCCAGCGATCGGTCGGGACCGGCCATCCTCCTTCTTGGGCGAGGGAGCAAAGAGATGCGGATCAGGCTCATCGGCCGATGGCCGAGCCTCGCAGGTCGCGTCCATGCCACAGGCAGCCTCGAAGCGTGCGAGCTGTCGCGCCATCTTGCGGCGTGCGACGTGCTGCTTCAACCTTATCTGGACGGCGTGAGCAGCAGGCATACCAGCATCATGGCGGGGCTCGCGCACGGGCTGCCAATCGTGACGACCACCGGCCGGCTGACCGAGCCGCTGTGGTGCGAAACCAGGTCTGTCGCGCTGGTAGACGAAAAAGACCATGCGGGTATGGTCGCCCGCGTGCAACACCTGCTGGTGGACGCCGACGAGAGACGACGACTGGGCGAAGCCGCGCGGGCGCTCTACGACGAACGATTTCACGTCAGGAACACGATCGCCGCGCTCTGCCTGGCGGCGCCGTGAGCGGCTCATCCGAACGTGGGCGACACCATGTTCCATTGTCGGCGGCTCTTGTGAGAATTGCGTTCCTCAATCCGACCGGTGAGCTCGGGGGGGCCGAGGCCAGTCTTCTCCAAGTGCTCGCCAGTCTCCGGGAAGCACGACCGTCGTGGTCGCTGCACTTGGTGGTCGCGTCGGATGGGCCGCTCGCCGGACGCGCCCGGGCGTGCGGCGTGCCGACGACGGTGCTGCCGTTTCCCGCATCGCTCGCGCGGCTCGGCGAATGGGGACGCCGCAACGGCTTCGTTGATCGTGCGGCCCTCATGACCGGCGTCTGTCGCGCAGCGGTTCCCACAACCGCGTACGTCGCCCGGCTGCGCGACATCCTCCGCGACCTGGATCCGGACGTCCTGCACACAAACGGCCTGAAGATGCACGTGTTGGGCATCTGGGCACGTCCCCCGCGGGCTGCAGTTCTCTGGCATCTGCACGACTATCTGGGCGCGCGACCATTCAGCTCTCGTTTGCTGCGGCGCTACGTCGCCCGGTGTGCCGGTATCGTGGCGAATTCGCATAGCGTCGCAGACGAGCTTCGCGCACTCTTCGGCAGTGGTGTTCACGTGTATCCCTTACACAACGCCGTCGATCTCGACCAGTTTTCTCCGGAAGGCCCCGTGTTGGACCTGGACGGCTTGGCCGGCCTGCCTCCGGGGGAACGCGGGGTCGTCAGAGTCGGACTCGTGGCGACGTTTGCTCGTTGGAAAGGACATGGGACGTTTCTGAAAGCATTCGCCAAGCTGCCGTCCGCGCTCCGCGTGCGCGGCTACATCGTGGGAGGGCCGCTCTACCAGACCGATCGAAGCCAGTACTCGATGGAGGAGTTGCGAGCTTGCGCTGAGGAGCTGGGGATCTCGAGCAGGTTTGGTTTCACGGGCTTCGTCACCGATCCGTCATCAGCGATCCGTGCCTTGGATGTCGTGGTTCATGCGAGCACCGAGCCGGAGCCGTTCGGGCTCGTGATCGCGGAGGCGATGGCCTGCGGCCGGCCGGTGATTGTGAGCGATGCGGGCGGCGCGGTTGAGATCGTGGCCGGCGGGGTCAATGCCGTGGTTCATCCGCCCGGAGACGCTGACGCGCTCGCGGATCGCATTGCGCAGCTTGTTGCTGATCTCCCTCTCCGCAAACGATTGGGCGAGGCGGGTCGGGCGACGGCCGTCGAACGGTTCACCCGCACGCGTCTCGCTGCCGCTCTTGCGCCAGTTTACGAGGCGCTGGTGTCGGTGAATTGACGTCCCCCCTGCACCTCGCGATGTTCAGCTACGGCTTGCCGACGACTGGTGCCAAGCGCGGCGGCATCGAACGAGCCGCGCACACCCTGGCGCACGGTCTGGCGCGGCGCGGGCATCACGTGATCGTCTTCACTCACGATCCCAAGCCTGAGGGCGCAGCCTATGAAGTTCGGCTTCTCCCGTGGCGACGATTTGTCGACACATGGATCGGACGTCGAGTGACGATGGGATATCTGGGAAACCTGCTCGCCATGTTGCCTGACTACAGAGAATTCGACGCGATCATCGCGCATGGCGATAGCCTTCTGCTGCCGCTGGCCGGAAAGCCGATCGTCCGCGTGCTCCACGGCAGCGCATTCGGCGAGGCTCGGACGGCCCATTCGGTCGGACGGTCGTTGCTGCAACTTGGCGTGTATGTGCAGGAGCTCGCGACGGCGATGATGCAGGGCGGGGTCGTCGCCGTGAGCGAAGGCGCGCGACACGACAATCCGTTTGTGCGTCGTGTGATACCACACGGCGTCGACGACCGAATCTTTGCACCCAGGCCGGAAGATCGCAGCAACGCTCCGTCGATTCTCTTTGTCGGCACAATGGATGGGCGGAAGCGCGGCAGTTGGTTGATAGATCTGTTCGTTCAGCGCGTGCGACCTGAGCATCCGGACGCCTCGCTGATGGTCGTCGGTCCCACTGGGCCCGAAATGCCGGGTGTGACCTATCACACCGGGATCTCAGACGACAGGCTTGCTGCGCTCTATCGCCGCGCATGGGTCTACGCATCTCCCAGCACGTACGAAGGGTTCGGGCTGCCTTATGTCGAAGCCATGGCCTGTGGAACGCCTGTGGTTGCGACTCCCAATCCTGGCAGTACCGAGGTGCTGGGCGATGGCCAGTACGGTCTGCTCGCCCGAGACGAGGGCTTTGCCGACGCGCTGTTGTCGCTGCTGCGCGATGACTCAGCCAGACGGGCGCTGTCGTTGCGGGGGATTCAGCGCGCCCGCGAGCACTCGTTGACGGTCATGCTCAATCGCTATGAAGAGCTCTTGTCCGAGCTCGTGGCGGTAAATGCCAAATCAGTGGCCTCCATCTAGCACCCTTCCGTATCTCTCGATCGAATCCGACGAGGATGTCGTCTCCGATCAGGAGCGCTCCCGCTCTGAGCCTGTCGACCGTTCGACGCCGCTCACGGTCGACCCTGAGCCTGTCGAAGGGTGGGGCTGGATCGAGCTGTTCATCGCGATTCAGTTGTTATGGGGATTGCTGCTGTTCGTTCCAGGAATGCAGCCGTTCCGCGTCTACATTCGGGCCCTCCCATACGTCAGCAGCCTGGGCGCGTTGGCCTTCTACATGCGGCGAGGCACAGGCGAGCCGCTTGCACCGAGCAGCCGCTGGCTGCTTGGCGTGTTCGTTCTGCTCGCGCTGAATCTGCTTCACGAGGAGACACATCTACTGGCAGGGATAGCCCAGACGATTTTTCAGATCAGCATTGCGGCCCCGATCTTCTGGGTGCCGCGAATCGTGCGAAGCGAAAGGCGATTTTTGCGGTTGCTCTGGGTGATCTTTGCGGCGAGCTTTGTGAGCGCGGCGATTGGTGTGCTGCAGGTCTACTATCCCGATCGGTTCCTGCCGCCTGAATTCAGCGCCCTCGGCCGCGCGTTGAACCCTGAGTTCGTGAATGCGTTGACCTATATCGGCGCGGACGGGCGCTCGATCATTCGTCCGCCAGGACTCAGCGACCTGCCCGGCGGCGCCGCGATTTCCGGTTTGACCAGCATGGTGCTCGGAGTGGGGCTGGCCGTTCACGGTGATCGCACGAGAATCGTTCGGGCATTGTCGTTCGGCGCCGCAGCCGTTGGGATGACCGCGCTGTACTTGACACAGGTTCGTTCGCTCACCCTGATGGCGGTTCTCAGCGTGTTGATGTTTGCCGCCGTGCGGCTCCGGCAAGGCCGCATCGTGCAGGGTGGATGGATTGCCATTGCCGGCGTTGGGCTCGTGGCCGCGTCATTCATGTGGGCCGCGACACTCGGGGGCGAGGCGCTCTTTGAGCGCTTTTCGAGCTTGAAGGAGACGGGCTTCTTTACCACGTTCCAGAAGAACCGTGGACTGTTTCTCCAGTACACGCTCGATGAACTGCTCTTCAAGTACCCGTGGGGCGCCGGGCTCGGCCGCTGGGGCATGATGCAGGTGTATTTCGGAGATGCCTCGATGTGGCAGGCGCTGCCGATCCATGTCGAGATCCAGATGACGGGCTGGCTTCTGGATGGTGGCGTGCTGATGTGGGTGCTCTACGGCGGCGCGTTGTTGTCGGCGCTCCGATTTGGTTACCTGCTGGCGATCCGCGGCGTCAGCGAATCGTTCCAGTACTTCGCCACAATCGTTTTGTCGCTCCAGCTCACGATCGTCGGCCTTTGTTTAGCGGGCCCCGTCTTCAACACACAGCTCGGCATTGAGTTCTGGACCGTTACGGGGGCGTTGTACGGTGCCGCCCAAGGATGGCGGCAGCAGCAAGAAGAAGTCGAGACTTCATTGTGACCCGGACTCAACGATTTCTCGGCGGCTTGAGCCTGGGCTACCTGAACACGGCAGTGGTGATGGTGGTGGCGCTGTGGCTCACACCGTACCTGCTGCGCCATCTCGGAGATCACGAGTACGGACTGTGGTTACTGGGCGCTCAGGTGCTCGTCTATCTCGCACTCATGGATCTCGGTGTTGTGGCTTTGCTGCCACGCGAGGTCGCCTACGCTACCGGGCGCGCCGGTGGCGATCGATCGCACGAACTTCCGCAGCTGGTGGGCGAGACCGCACGGCTGGTGCTGTGGCAGACGCCAGCGGTGGCACTGGCTGCCTTTGTCACGTGGCACCTGGTCCCTTCGAGTTGGGGTTCGCTGCAATGGCCGCTGGCTCTGGTTGTTCTGGCCTTTGTGGTGCTGTTTCCGTTTCGCCTGTTCCAGGCCGTGCTTCAAGGGCTTCAGGATTTGCCCTTTCTCGGGGCTGCGCAACTGGGGGCGTGGGCGGTAGGCACGAGCGTGACCGTGATGCTCGTCTTCGCACGGTGGGGGCTGTATGCGCTCGCGGTGGGCTGGATTGCGACGCAGGGCCTGACGGTGCTGATCTTCCAGTGGCGGCTCCGACGCCGGTTTGCGGACGCAGTGCCGGACCAGCTCCCGAAGCTCTCGAGCACGAGAGCGCGAATTCAGCTCGGCAAGGGGGCGTGGGTCAGCGTGTCTCAGGTCGCGCAGGTGCTGTTGAACGGCACCGACATCATGATCGTCGGGAAACTGCTCGGCCCGTCGGCCGTCGTGCCGTTTGTCTGCACGGGCAAGCTCATCTCGCTGCTGGCGAACCAGCCGAACCTCCTGATACAGATGGCGGGGCCCGCGCTGAGCGAGCTCAGAACCGGAGCGGTACGTGAGCGCCTCTTCACGGTGTCCACCGCGCTGAATCAGGCGATGTTGCTCGGAAGCGGCGCCGTGGTGTGCGTCGTCCTGGCGGTCAACCACGGGTTCGTTCGGTGGTGGGTGGGTGGCGAACGGTTTGGCGGCAACGTCCTGACGGTGTTGATGCTGCTCAGCATGCTCCTTCGGCACCTGAACCTCACGGCGGTCTACACGCTCTTCGCCTTCGGCCACGAGCGGCGGCTGGCGATAACCGGCGTCGCCGACGGGTGCGTGACGGTGTTCGCCTCGTCGATCCTGGTGCATGTCTTTGGCGCTCCAGGCGCTGTGCTTGGCTCGATCGTTGGCGTTACTCTTGTGAGCCTGCCAAGCAACATGACCGCGCTGGCGCGTGAGGACGGCGTGTCGCTTATCGAAATGATGAGGGTGCTGTACCCATGGTTCTGGCGCTTCTGTCTTCTGGCGATGGTGGCAATGGGATTTTCGGTGCTCTGGGTGCCCACGACTTTTTGGCTTCTGGCGCTCGTCGGCCTGACGGCGGCTTCGATCTACGCACTCGCCATGGTCCCACTGCTCGCGCAGCCCCCTCTCGCGAACTACGTGATCCCGCGTCTTGCGCCCATCTTGGGAAAGTGGTCTCGAAGGTTTCGGCATCCCGTCGTCGGCGAATCTGTCAGTTGACGTCTGATGCGCTCGTTGCCTTGACACTTCACACCGACCGAGCCAGGCTGAGTACCACCCTTCGCCGCTGGCACTGGTGGCGCGATCTTCGACGCATCCAGGCGGAAGGCCCGGACAACGCGTTCTTCCGCTGGCGGCGTTGGAGCGAGATCCTTCGAACTTCCCCGGTACGTACGGACCCGGCGGGCCGAGGTCCCGTCGAGCTTCATCTGCTGTGCCACCGAGGCGACTACCTGTGCGGGATCTGGGCGCTCAAGACGCTTTATCTCACTTCACGCGCGCGGTGGCCGATCGTGATTCATCTGCAGGGATCGACCAGCGCCGGGATGATTCGCCGCCTTCGAAAACACTTCCCCGACGTGCGACTCGTCGGACAACGCGAGGCCGACGAGAAGGTGGCGCAGGCGTTCGCGGCGAAGCATCCCAAGCTGATCCAGGCGCGACGGCACTCGCCGTTCATGATGAAACTGGTGGACTTTTCCGTGTTCGCCCGCGCCGAACGAATCGTCGTGTTGGACAGCGACGTACTGTTCTTCCGGGCGCCGGTCGAGTTGCGGGCTCATGCCGAGACGGAATCCAGCAGCGGGTGTCTGTTCCAGCGCGATCCGGCAAGCACCTACAACATCACCGAAGAAGAGGCGACTGCCATGTTCGGCATTCATATGCCCGCTTGCGTGAATACCGGTATCTGCGTGTTTCCCCGCTCGCTCGTGGACTTCGAGCTCTGCGAAACCGTGCTGGAACATCCGCAGGTGCGGCGCCCGAGCGGGTGGATCGAACAGACATTGTTTGCCCTGTGTGCCGGAACACGGGGTGGCGTGAAGTACCTCTCCTCTGACTACCTGATTTCACTCGAACGAGGTGTCGATTACGAACCGCTGACGGCTCGTCACTTCGCCGGGTCGAGCCGTCCATTGCTGACCGAAGAGGGAATGCCATACGTGATCGCACGCGGAGTGTTCGGCTAGGTATGGCAGATCCATCAGACCACGGCCGAACATTCCGTCACGGAGTGGCGGCGAAGTTCTGGGCAGCGCGGGTGCTGTGGCGGTTGTTCTGTTACCTGCGGAACTGGCGAGAGGTGTGGACAGCGTATCGCGCCTCGGAAAAGCTGCCGGCCCTGCACTTCCGGCGCGGCTTCCAGCTGCACCATGGCCTGGGCGACGACCCGATCATGCTCCTCCACACCGTGTTCGCGAAATCCGAGTACGGCGGGCTCGTTCGGCGACGGTCGCGGTTCTTGGTGGACATCGGGGCAAACATCGGTGCAGTGACGCTCGATCATGTTTGGCGCGACGACGAGGTACGCGTCGACGCGTACGAACCGGATCCGGTGACCTGTGCCACATTGCAGAACAACGTCCTGCAGAACGGCGTTGGGTCGCGCGTCCGCGTCTTCCGAGAGGCGGTCACCGGTCAAGACGGCTTGGTGCTGCTTTGGAAAGGGGCGTCGAGCGTGCTCTCCAGCACCATTCGCCGGCCTGCGTCGGATGGCCCCTCGATTCCCGTGGCGACGATCTCGCTCGACCGTGCCGTGGCTCGCACCGGCGCAGACCGCCTGGCGGTCAAGGTGGATGCCGAAGGGGCCGAGGTGGAGATGCTCGAGTGCACCTCGGACGAGACCCTGGCGAAGATCGATGAGCTCGTTCTCGAGTACCACGATTCGATCGTTCCCGACGGGGGAGCGCGCTGCCTGGCCGTCCTGGTCAAGGCTGGGTTCAGGTGTCGACGCAAGCCTTTCAACTCCCACCAGGGGATCCTTATCGCTCGACGCGATACGATTCCTTGATCATCTCTGCGTAAAAGCCATGCGTCAGCCGAGCGAAGGTGAAGCCAGATCGTGTGCGGCGTGCTGCTCGGCGGATGTTGAACAGGTGGAGACGGTTCCCGTGGAGGCATTGGCGGATGCGTGGGCGAAACTCGGCTGTCACGGCAATGACATCACAGGGGATGCAGTTCGCGGATACGTTTTTGCCGACCTGAAGACGCGACAGATAGAGGTCTGGCGCTGTGCGGGATGCGGTCTCGAGTTCGCCCTTCCCAGGCGGGCCTGGACCACACAGCACTATCCAGCCGAACGGCATAGCCTTGGCTATGACCATCAACTGGCATTGAGAGAGCTGGCGGAAACGCCGCCCATCAGGATTCTGGACATCGGTTGCGCGGACGGTCAGTTCCTGGAGCGCGCCGCGGCCATGGGCCACGACGCGACCGGAATAGACTTTTCGGAGGAAGATGTCCTATCAGCGAGACAGCGCGGGCTTGATGCTCATGCGGGCGACATCGCGCAGGTGCGCCGGATGGTTTCCGGAAAGCGAAGATTCAACCTGATCACTCTATTCCAGGTTATAGAGCACCTGACCGAACCTGACAACGTTTTTTCTCAAATCGGAGAATGTGCAGAGCCGGACGCACACATAATGGTCGGTTGCCCATCGGATTTGAGATACACAAGGGTATACAAGCATCCCCAGCGAATCGACCGGAGCGACTTCTGGGATTATCCGCCACAACATCTCTTAAGGTGGACTCCAAAGGCACTGGATGCATTCCTCCGGCGTCACGGCTGGGAGACAGAGAAGATTGTGTATGAGCCGTTGGCCCTGGTCGGCACGGCTAGTCATATGACCGCCCTCCGAGGGATTGGGACCAGTTGGTATAGAACGGCGTGGCGGCGGCGCCTGGCGATCCTGTGGTGGCTGGCAAGAGTCACGGGCTCGCGCCTGACTCGAAGCAGCACGGGGATCCGCCTGTTCGTCAAGGCGAAGCGAGCGCGTGAGCTCGAAGCATTGAAGTGATCGCGACGAAGCAAACGAGGACGCCTCGCGTCGCGCACCTCGTGCCGGCCCTCTTCGGGCCGGATGGCGTCGTTGGAGGAGCCGAACGGTACGCGTTCGAGCTGGCCCGACACATGGCCTCAGAGGTGCCGACGATGCTCGTGGCGTTCGGTGATGAGGATCGTGAGGAGACAATCGACACGCTGCACGTGCGTGTCATCGGTCGACCTTGGTACGTGCGCGGCCAGCGGACTAATCCGTTCTCCTTCAACTTGTTCAGTCCGCTGCACAGCGCCGATATCGTCCACTGCCACCAGCAGCACGTGCTGGCGAGCAGCATCGTGGCGCTGTGGTGCCGCGCGACCGGCCGCCGCGTGTTCGTGAGCGATCTCGGTGGCGGCGGGTGGGACATCTCAGCGTACGTGTCGACGGATGGCTGGTATGACGGCATTCTGCATCTGAGCCAGTACAGCCGCCGAGTCGCAGGCCAGGAACGGGAGCCGCGTGCCCGCGTGATTGCGGGCGGCGTCGACGTCAAGAAGTTTTCTCCAGATCCGTCGGTCGCTCGGGATGGCGCTGCGCTGTTCGTCGGACGCCTTCTTCCGCACAAAGGGGTCGAAGACCTGATTCGGGCGCTGCCGCCACATCTGTCGCTCACCATCGTCGGTCCGCAACCCGATATCGACACCGCCGCCAGACTTGCGGCGCTGTCCAATGGAAAGGCTGTCGCCTTCAAGCACGGCCTCAGTGACGATGCGCTCGTACAAGAATATCGACGCGCGTTGTGCGTGGTGCTGCCGAGCGTCTATCGGTCATCCAGCGGGACTGAGACGCGAGTCCCCGAATTGCTGGGTCAGACGCTGCTCGAAGGCATGGCCTGCGAGGCGCCGGCAATCTGCACGAACGTGGCAAGCCTGCCGGAGGTCGTCGAAGATGGCGTGACGGGCTTCGTCGTTCCGGCACATGACGCTGACGCGCTCGGCCAGCGCCTCGAGTGGCTCCACGAGCATCCGGACCGCGCGCAGGAGATGGGCCGGGCCGGAAGGCAGCGCGTGCTCGAACGCTTCACATGGGCCCAGGTCGTCCGGCGATGTCTCGAGGCCTACTCCGTCTAGGCGCGGCGCAGACTGGAAATGCGTATCGCAGTTGTCAATTGGAGCCGGCGCCTGGTAGGCGGCATCGAGAGTTATCTCGATAGCGTCATTCCGTCGCTCATTCAGGCGCGTCACGAGGTGAAATTCTGGCACGAAGTTGACGTGCCCGTCGATCGGGATCCGCTTGCACGCGGCGTGGATGTCCCGACCGTCTGCGTCGCAGACGTGGGACAGGCAACGGCGGTTGCGGGCCTCCGCGCGTGGCGCCCGGATGTTGTGTATGTACACGGTCTCCTGGATCCAAACCTCGAGGGCCAGATTCTCGATGTTGCCCCATCCGTGTTCTTCGCTCACGCGTACTACGGAATGTGCATCAGTGGAAGCAAGACGTTCACGCGGCCGGTGGTCACACCGTGCAGTCGTGTCTTTGGCTGGCCCTGCCTCCTTCATTACTTCCCTCATGGGTGTGGCGGACGAAGTCCCTTGACGATGTGGCGCGAGTACCAACGGCAGGCTGAGCGTCTGACGCTGCTAAGGCGGTACGGCGCCATTGTGACTCACACCGACCACATGCGGACGGAGCTTGCCAGGCACGGACTCGTCGCGACGCAAGTCGTGTATCCCGTCGATTTGGGAACCGTCGTCAATCACTCGCCGATCGAGAAAGTCTGGCGGCTGCTCTTTGCGGGACGCATGGATCGCCTTAAAGGAGGGCAGGTGCTTCTGGATGCGCTTGCATACGTTCGAAGGCGCGCCGATCGACCCGTTCATCTAAGATTTGCCGGCGACGGCCCCGAACGCGCGCGTTGGGAGCGCCAGGCCGAGCACGTGACGAGCCGCGAGGGTGGACTCGGGATCGAATTCGTCGGATGGGTGAGTCAGACGGAGCTCGAGCGCCTGACGGCAGCAGCGGATCTCCTTGTGGTCCCGAGCCTTTGGCCCGAGCCGTTCGGCTCGGGCGGGCCGTGGGCCGGCGCGCGAGGTCTGCCGGCGGCTGCCTTTGCCGTCGGTGGCATCTCGGAATGGCTGGTGGACGGGGTAAACGGTCACCTCGCGCCAGGAAATCCGCCCACGGCTGCGGGGCTTGCCGACGCCATCCTCAACTGTCTCGCCGATCCCCAAGAGTACGCGCGACTCCGAACCGGCGCAGTAGAGGTGGGTCGTCGCTTCAACATGCAAGCACATCTCGGGTCCCTTCTCGACGTCTTTGCCGCCGTCAGCGCGAACGAACACGCCCGAGCATGAGACCGATGCGCATCCTGGTGGCCCATCAGGTCCCACGCCAACGAACCGGTGGGATGAGCCGCATCATGGGTTTCATTCACGACCGGGTGGCGGCGGCCGGTCACACGGCCGATTATTTCTGTGCTGACGATGTTCCGGCGCGACGGGGTGGCTGGGTTCGTCGGCATCTGACCTTTCCGCTGCTGATTCGTCGTCACGCCATCGAGGCCGCTCGTTCCGGCAAACCCTACGATATCGTGAACGTTCACGAGCCCTGCGCGCTCGCCATCGCGGCCTGGAAGCGGTCGGCTGGTAATCCGATGGTGGTCGTGACCAGTCACGGGCTCGAGCGACGTGCGTGGGATCTCGCCAAGGAGGAACTTCGACTCGGGCGCGAGGGTCCACCACTGAAAACGCGGCTCACCTATCCGGTGAGTGGCTTGTGGCCTGCCGAAGCAGCGCTGAAGCGAGCCGACCACATTTTTTGTCTGAATTCCGAAGATCGCGACTACCTCGTGACTCGGTTCGGGCGCCGCGCCGAGACGGTCACGCGGATCTATCCGGCGGCCGACCAGATGTATGCCTGCGCTGCCTCGTCGCGTGACTACCGGAGCGTGGAGCGGGTGCTGTTTGCCGGCACCTGGAGGAAAAACAAGGGGATCGAGGATCTGGTTCCTGCGTTCACGGCGCTGGCCCGGCTTTATTCCGATCTGAGGCTGGTCGTCCTGGGTGCCGGCGTGCCGAACCACATCGTGCAGCACAGTTTTCCGGATTGGGTGCGCCCACGTGTCGAGTGCCAGGCCCCCGAGGACGAGTTCGGCATGGCGGCGGCGTTTGCCGCCGCGGACGTGTTCCTCCTACCGAGCTTGTTCGAAGGCACTCCGCTCACGTTGATGCAAGCCATGATGAGCGGACTGCCAATTGTCACGACCGCGACCTGCGGCATGAAAGACGTCATCAGGCACCGAGACAACGGTATCCTCGTACCGACTCGCGCGCCGGAGGCTATCGCTTCGGCAGTCGGAAGTCTTATCGCAGATCCTGCCTGGCGGGAAAGGCTCGGGCGCGCCGCCCAAGCCGATGCCGGCGCGCGCTACACGTGGGACCGCGTCGCCCGGCCCGTGACTGACGTGTACGAAGCACTTGTCGGGCGCAGATCGCAGTGGCGCGAAGACTTGTGACGTGTGTTGTCCGCGATCCAAGTGCGACATATCGCTCGCCACCAGGAATAGACCGTCTTATCTGCAGGCGTGTTGATCGTCGGTCGAAGCTGGCGGCCGCCCGGGCGGCGCCATGAGGGTCCTTGCCCACTTCTTGTTATGGTGCGCCGGCAGTGCGGGGCCCGAGACGCAGACCACCGAAGCGGAACGAGAGTGCCTGGCGCGATATGCATCGGGTCGAAGGCGCGTGGTCGAGATCGGCGTGTGGCACGGCGTCACCACCAGTCGATTGCGGGCAGCCATGGCGCCCGATGGTGTGTTATCCGCCGTCGACCCGTTTCTCACAGGGCGCCTTGGATTCAGCGCCCAGCAGCATATCGCGCATCAAGAGGTGGCGAAGATCAAAAATGGGCAGGTTCGATGGCTTCGCACGAACGGCGACAAGGCCTCGACTGGCCATGAGCGCGTAGACTTTGTATTCATTGACGGCGACCACAGCGAACAGGCGCTGCGTGCAGACTGGAACGCCTGGAGTGGTCTTGTGGAACCTGGTGGAATCGCTGCGATCCATGACAGCCGATCGACGCCCACGCGCGACATTGGCGATGCCGGCAGCGTGAAAGTCACCCACGCGCTGATCCTGAGAGACCAGCGTTTCGAGGTCGTCGACGTCGTTGATAGCCTGACCGTCCTCAGGCGCCGCACCGAGTTATGAGCGACGCGGACGTCTTGACGCTCGCACCGGGATCGACCTCGCGACCCATGGCTGCACCGCGAAAACATGAGTTGCGTGTGCTGTTTTTCGTTGAGGGCTTCACCGATATCCGATTCGTTGTCGGACTGAGCGAGATCTGCGACCTGACAATGGCGGCCCCTGCGCGTGAATACGAGCAAAGCGGTCTGAAGCAGCGTGTTGAGGAGAGCGGTGCGCGGCTGCGTGTCCATGAGATCGCCGGCGGACGGCTGGCCTTCCAGGCTCGCTCGCTGCCATATCTCTGGCGCGTGGCACGTCAATTCGACGTCATCCTGTCGCAGGAGGTGCTCCGCGGATCCCTCAACGCCACCGTCGTGGGCGCCTTACGTCACGTTCCAGTTGTTACGTATATGGGCATCGCGCCCGTCGAATATTTCCGTTGTCGGCGTGAGCGCCGACAGATTGGTCTCGTCACCGCGCGGGCGGGGGAGGCACTCATCCGCGGCCTTATGGCCATCAACGGCCGGCTTGCGTCGCGATGCCTCGCGATGGGTCCGTACCTTCGCGACGAGGCCGCCAATTGGTGCCCACGCAGTGACCTCGGTCTCTATTACGGCGTTGACGTCGATCGGTTTCGTCCGGCGGACGCACAAGAGCGGGCGGCGCTGCGGCGGCGGTTCGACCTGCCGCCGGACAAGTTCCTGGTCGTCCTTTCCAGCCGGATCAGCCATGAAAAGGATCCCGAAACCGTTCTTCGTGCCGCAGCGCTCGCGCGCGAACGGGGACTCGATCTCGCCCTGCTCAACCTCAGCGGCGGCTATCGGCAATTCCTCGATTTGGCTCGTGCGCTCGGGCCTGGTGACGTGTCGCGCTGGGTTTTCGGACGCCCGGCGGTGCACCCGATGAAGGAGCTGGCGGATTATCTCCGCGCGGCAGATGCATTGGCGCAGGCGTCGTTGGCTGAAGGCTTCGGATTTGCGCCCCTTGAGGCGTTGGCGTGCGAGACTCCAATCGTCGTCACAGCCGTTGGAGGCATGGGTGCCCACCTTCGGGAATATGCCCACCTCACGCCCCGTCGCGATGCTGAGGCGATGGCGCGGGCGTTCCTGGCTATCGGTCGCAATCCTGACGCGGCTCGAGCGCAGGCTCGTCTCGGCCGTGAGTATGTGTGCCGCGAGTGGAGCCGAACGAAGGCGTTCGGCGA
>Ga0184633_10000246_pt1 | contig 18112 bp, 15 predicted proteins | sample PLM31_170_b1_FD_133156 | JGI IMG/M metagenome (GOLD analysis project Ga0184633, IMG submission 133156) | Groundwater sediment microbial communities from an aquifer in East River, Colorado, USA - PLM3-1_170_b1 | ecosystem: Environmental > Terrestrial > Soil > Riparian zone | place: USA: East...
CTTGGCCGGCCCAATGCACCGGTTGCTCAAGCAATCTGGGACCACCGCGACAAGTATCGAGCGTATCTGCCGAGGCCTGCAGCAGAGGCTAAGTTCCTGCGGGAGTTACTGGATGCCCTGGTCAGTTTTGCCGCACGGTGGCAGAGCGAGAGAGAAGGTCGACGTGGCGCGTAGCATCACGCTTCAGATGCTCCCCATGCTCTTACCCATCCGCTGAGCGTGACCGTTCGACAGCTTAAATGCAGGAGCGACGATGAGTGTACCAGTAAAGTTGGAGTGGCATCGGTTCACGAAGCTCACTGATGCGCGCTCTTGGTTTGCGAAGACCTCTTGCGTCTATGTGCAGGCCGACTCCCGAGGCTGTCCGATCCGCATCGGCAAGGCTTCGGAAGGTCTTGATGCCCGCTACCGCGGCGGAACCGGTTATGCGATCGACGCAGCGATGCACGCCTCCGGCAACCTGGTCTTCGTCGCTGCGGTAGAGAAGGAGCTTTGCGGACGCATCGAGGAAGAGTTGATCTGGCAGGGCAGACGATGCCTTACTTACAACAACAACGGAAAGATTGTGGCGCCATTCCGGCGGATACTTCTCGGGCATTTCGGAACCCCGCCGGTCCTGAGCGAATTCGAAGTCGTTGAAGGCTGCGATGAAACGCATGAATCTATCTAACCTCGCTCCTCCAGTTACCTGCCCCCTCGTTGTATTTACTCAATGTTGTTATGCACATATCTGGCCGGCAAACAGAGTTGATAAAGACCAAGATAGGAATGGTAAAATGTACTTTGGCCTTGACTTGGCACTCTATCGTAGGTAAAAGTTTTTTCATGCGACCATGATCCTGCTGCTGCTACATTTTACAAATCGCGCACTTTAGCTCTGAGACTTAGGTAAACTTAGACGACCAGAAGGACGCGGAAAGGGCGGTTTTATGAATGAGCCAGTTCCCGTTGTCCGAAGCTTTAAGCGCGCTCCGGTAATTGAGACAGTTCTGAGTATTCAATTTACCCCTATTTCGGGCTTCTCGATCAGGCACTTCGGTCTCTATTGGAGCCAGATTCGCCACGAGTTCCCAAGGACAGAAACTAAACCTCCGATATTACACCTCACTGAAGATTTTGGAGCAGGAGGCCTTAAGCAATCGTCACCTCCGCTCTTTGATTGGATCCCTGAACAAGTGATCCGTTGTTGGTTTCTCAACGAAAAACGGACTGCATTTTTGCAGCTTCAACATGACCGGTTGCTTTTTAACTGGCAAAAGATCGACGACAAGGATGAATATCCCCGGTACCCTAAGCTAAGAGGCAAATTTCTTGAGGAATGGCTGCGCTTCTCTTCCTTCATAGAAAGCGAACGCCTAGGGAAACTAGCGGTAGATCAGTGCGAGGTGACTTACGTCAATCACATCCCGTATGGTGAAGGATGGAGTTCGTATAATGAGTTAGATAAGGTTATACCCCTATGGTCTGGACGGACTTCTGGCGACTTTCTAAAGGCACCGGAGAAAGTTGGTATAAATGTCCAATATGTGATGCCCGAGAACAAGGGCCGCCTTTATGTTTCTCTTCAGCCTGTGATCACAACGAAGGATGGCAAGGAAGTTCTACAATTAAATTTAACTGCACGTGGAGCACCAGCTTCATCAAGTACCGCAGATGTCTTTCAATGGTTAGATTTTGGCCGAGAGTGGGTCGTGAAAGGCTTTACCGATTTCATCACAACCGAAATGCATAAGCTGTGGGGACGAGAGTTATGATTGAGCCAGCGGTCAGGAAGCTAGGCGGGATGACTGTTGCGGCTCGTCCTGTAATGCAAGCACAGGGTCAAGAGACGAGAGGCCTCTCGCATTTTACGCCAAGCCCTACAGGACAAGGTATGGATGTTGTATCTGCAATCGAGAGAGATCGGCTACTTGGAGCCGATGTTTTCTATGCTGCCGCTTTTCGTGCGTCTGCTCATCCGAATTACCTCCGTTACTATAGGTCATCTGTTACTGTTGGAAAGGCTTTTTCTTTGTTCGGTCCTGTCTCACAGGAATGCATGTATGTATCAAGCTTTCTTTACGGGACAATCGGACAAAGGCTGGAATTGGGATCTGCTGTTATTGAAATTGCTGTTCCTGGAGACACTTCGACAACGGTAACAGCCGTAACCCCCTCGGAACTAGGTTCCTCATGGTTTGTCATTGATAGCCCTGAACTACTATTATCCCGTTTCCTTTCTCCCTCTTGGTTAGACCTTATTGAGAAAAACTTCGAGCTCAAAAACAAAGAGAAGGTTAAAAGCTTCCTCCAAAAGAATCAGTTTTTGTTGAGTCTTGTCCTCGAAGCAGAGAAAAAGATTAAAAATATATTTGGGGCTGACGCCCGTTTAAGACTTGAGGTGGTTGAAGATCCAGAATCAGTCGACGAAGAAGAGCTTTTTGCTGTGGTCCGAACAACTCGCTCAGAAGCAGATGCATCGGAGCGTTTGCACAGACTAGACGAAGAGTGGTGGCTGGAAGCGTCCCGCCAAACGAGATGCAAATTGAATATTGATGTGCAACTAGTTTAGATGTTCGATTGGATTTATTATCTAGATCTAGCCGATAGCCTGGTAAGCCAGGATAACGAGTCAGCCCTACGTTCGGCTGTTAGCCGAGCTTATTACGCAGCGTACAATAAAGCGTTACAAAAGCTCATTGATGAAGGTCAAATCTCTCGACAAGATCCAACCGAATCCTCCAAGCACTTGGCGATATGGAAACTATATCGCGATTCATCGGATAGTAGAAGGAATCAAGCAGGCAATGACGGTGATCGCCTCCGTAAATCGAGAGTAAACGCAGACTACGTTGCCGACAACGAATTTGTTCAAAGAGATGCAAGTATGAAGGTCAGAAATGCAAGGGATCTCTATAGGAGACTAGATCGCCTGTAACTTTCAAATCATTGCCCATCGAGCTGTTTCAAAAGTCGTCTACTACCCACCTGTATTTGCTCGTGAAACTTACAGATACCCGCTGATTGCGTATCAGTAGCCATTAAAAGTTAACCCATGAATCAATAGCTTAGAACCACCTGCTACCATGTTGCTACCATGATTACGCTGCAGGGTGGTAGATACTTCGCCCCTGGCCGAAATAGGAGTCATAGATGTGCTGGTAGGTCAGGTTGCATTTCTGCTGATACAGTTCAGCCTTGTAAGTCGGTGGCAACTGATCTAGAGATTGTTCAATGCACAGGCGCACGGCTGCACGGGTCTGTTGGCGCTTCCGCCAATCAAGCACCAGCTTCTCACTCTTCAGGATCTCCAGGAGTTCCTTCGCCACTTTCTTAACCTTCATTTCATTCGGCTTGCTGAGGGTTGGGTCAGGCTTGGTTAGAATGTCAAAAAGAGCCAGTTCCTCCTCGGAGAGGTTCTCCGCAATGCCGCGTTTCTCCTCTTCATTGAGGGTCTGCGCGAACTTGACCAGTTCATCAAAGAACGCCTCGATGTTCTTGCTCCCGGCATTGTACTCGTCGATTAACCGCTGGAACTTGTCGAGGTAATCGATCCGGGAGCGGTTCCATTCCACCATCGTCTTGAGCTTGAGTGCAATCACGCTACGCAATTTCTCGGCCTCCGTCCGCTTGCGGCTTGTGGCAAACCTGGCTTTCAGCTTCTCGAAGTCAATGGCCGTGAGGTCCACGAACTTTCCCTGCTCCCCCTCCTTCGCGCCCCGAATGACATACCCCACCGGCGCTATCGACTCGTCGAGTAACTGCTCCACGTCCCCCATGACCTCAGAGATGTCCGTGGGAGGCGAGAGTGAGCGGATTTTCTCCGCTATCACGGCCAGAAGTATGACAAGTGGCGCGAACTCTCCAGCGGCAGCGTCCGGCAGGATCGCCCGGTAGAGTTTCGCCACGTTGCCAGCCAGCAACAGGTATTTCCGCTTGGCATCATCGTTCACAACCAATGCTTCAACAGCATCATCAAGACACTTCACCCTCTCAAACCCTGTGGCGGCCTGGATTTTCGCAGGATCAACACCGCGCTCGGCATAGAAGGCGACGGCTTCCACAATGGTTCGACGGAGCATCTCCACGAGGGCCGCCTTACTCTGGATCGGCGTCACCCCATCAGTGGGTTCTCCCTTCCTCGGCGCAGCGTAGATCGCCAGTGCCTTTTGGAGGCTACGAAACACACCCACGTAATCCACAATCAATCCATTCACCTTGTCTCTGAACACGCGGTTAGCTCGGGCAATGGTCTGCATGAGCGTGTGGTTCCGCATGGGTTTGTCGAGGTAGATCGTCGAGCAGCAAGGCACATCGAAGCCAGTCATCCACATGGCACAGACGAACACGATGCGGAAGGGATCGTCATGGTTCTTGAACTTGGTATCGAGGTCTTCCGTGACCATGCGTCGGCGGTGTAGCTCAATATCAAGGCCCTTCTTCTTCATCTCCTCGATCTCGTTTTGGGACTGCGACACCACCACCGCCATGTCGGTCTGGGTCATGTAGGCGATCTTCTTCTCCAGTGCCTCTTTCTGTTCAGCCCCGACCGATTTCAATTGAGTGTTCAGGTCCTTCAGGTAAGCCTTCCAGTGCGTCTGCACCTTGTCGTACATCCGCACAGCCGTCGCCTTGTCGATGCACACCACCATTGCCTTCCCATGATAGCCCCGGCCCATGAAGTGGCTGACAAGATCCTTGGATATGGTCTCCAAACGATCGTCCCGCGTGATGAGGTGATACTCACGAGCAAACTCCCGTTCCAGCTTCTTCTCCTGCTCGGCATCAAGTGCCGCATTTTCCAGGAGTTGCTCCATGTCCTCGTTGAGGTCCTGGTTGGTGAGCTGTAGTTCAGGGATGCGATTCTCATAGAACAGTGGAACGGTCGCCCCATCGTCTACCGACTGCTTGAAGTTATAGACGCTGACGTAATCGCCGAAGACCTCCTTGGTTTTCTCTTCGCCCATCATCAAAGGAGTGCCGGTAAACCCAATAAAGGCCGCGTTGGGTAAGGCCGTTCGCATATTGAGCGCGAAGGTGTCGTATTGACTGCGGTGGGCTTCGTCGGTGATCACGATGATGTCAGGGCGGTCGGAGATTTTTGGGTAGGGATTCCCCTTTTCGTTGCGGAATTTCTGGATCAACGTGAACACGTAACGGTGATTCTCGGTCAGAAGACGCTTGAGATCTTCCCCACTGGTGGCTTGAGCCTGTTGCTCGGTGATGGCTCCACACGCCAGGAAGTTCTTATAGATTTGGTCGTCCAGTTCCTGCCGGTCGGTCACGATCACGAAGGTCCAGTTGCCGGGAATGGTCCGTAGGACCTTCTGGGCAAAGAAGATCATGGAGATGCTTTTCCCGCTCCCCTGCGTATGCCAGAAGACTCCCAAGCGGCCCTTGTTTGTCTCCAGTTGCCGCAACCCTTTGATGACCCTGTTCACACCAAAATACTGGTGGGCTTTCCCGATATTCTTGACGGTTCCGCTTTTGGATTCCTCAAAAACCGTGAAGTTTTCGACCAGATCGAGCAGGTGGCGCGGCTCACAGGTCCCACGGATCATGGTTTCTAGCGAAATGACGCCTTCCTCTCCCTCGTCGTTGATCTTCGTCCATGCATTAAAATGCTCCCACGATGCAGCCGAGCTGCCGATCCGGCTCAGGCTGCCATTGGACAGGATGATGATGCCGTTGTACCAGAACAGATGTGGGATCGCAGTGCGGTAATCACGCAGATTCTTGTTGTAGGCATCCTCCAATCGCTTGTGAGAGGCTTTCAGCTCGATAAAGACGAGCGGGATCCCGTTCACAAAGCCCACAAGATCACATCGCCGACAGTACATCTCACCGGAGACCCAGAATTGGGAGGCCAGGAAGAAGTCATTATTCGACGGTTCCCGCCAGTCGATCACGCGGACAATTTCTGTGCTTTGACTGCCATCCTGTTGGCGCACCGTGACCTTCACCCCATCTTTGAGCTGCCGATAGACCTCCCGGTTGGCGTTGACGGCGCTCATTGTCGAGCGATCGCGGGTCAGTTCTTCGATGGCAATCAAGAGGGCTTCTGAGGGCAGGTCACGGTTGAGCTTCTTGAGGGCTGCATGCAGACGCTGGGTAAGAATGACTTCTTGTGGGGTCTCGCGGCCTAACGGGCTGCCCCCGCCCTGATCAAACTCATGGAAGCAATTGGCGGAGTCCCATCCAAGCGATCGGAAGAGCGCAATGGAGGGCTGTTCGACTAACGCGTCCTCGCCAAAGTCACTGCTGCCTGAAGCCGTTGGAGTCACGCCGTCGCCTCTGCTGGCTGATCGGGAAACTTCGATACATCGAGTTCGCCAGAGAGGAACTTGGGGAGTAACAGGTCACGGGTGCGGCGGAGGATTTGGTTGCGTTTTGCGAGATTGATAATTTCAGCAAGCATCGGCTCAACGATACTATCGAAATTCTCCGCAGTGTTTGAGTCCGGCACAACCAGCGTTAATCCACTTACCGATTGCTGATTAATTCCGGGCTGCGCCGCGTTAGCGTTAGTTGCCCGAATCGCATGAACGGTATCAGGCTCTTGTAACCAGAGATAGAGGGCGTTTTGAGTGAGACGGATACCGTTGACACGGAGGAGAAAGACATGCTCATTCACACAGCATTCTGCGTGAGGGAACCCGTCTCGGAAATAGGAGGACTTGCCGATATAAGCGCCGTCCTTGTAGATCGCTACGTCTCGGTTTTGGACTACACCCTTGTTCATCTTCTCGAAAAACTCGCGTGGGACGAATTTCTCATTTCCGAAATCGTGTCGTCCAATTCCGTCGATATTTTCGGCACCGATACTGGGAATTCCTTCAGAGACGTCTTGAATCCCGCCCTTCGGACGTTTGCCTGATTCCAGCGCAACAAGTTGTTCTCGAAGCGTTGTGGCATCCCAGTCTTGGTGGATGAGGCCAAGCGGGGATGGCACTTTGCGTACTTTCTCGTGGCCAGGAAAGCGGAATTGGACGAACCACTCGCGGTAGAGGGCACGGGCCATCTCCTCCAATATCTTGATGCGACGCTGGTTGTTCTCGATTAGGTCGTCGAAGGCGGACAAGATGACCGCAATGCGGCGTTGGAGCGGCAGTGGCGGGACTCGGAAATCGAATGTCAGCAACTTGTCCAAGCTAAGATTGTCTTGCGTGGTGCCGCGTGACACGATCTGCATCTGGAGCTTGATAGTATCGATGTAGTATTTGATGAAACGCACGTCGGCTTTCTCGGGGTTTGGGACAAAGCCGACAACGCTGTCAGGGAAGCAAGCTGGGATGCCGAGAATAGCTGTCTCAGCGATGTTGGCAGCGATGGTGATGCAGAGAGTGCCGGGCTGCCACATTTTGCTCTGTGCAAGCCCTTTCTCATTGTAGGTCTGCGAGTATTCGGTCAGGTGGAAATTGGCAGCTTTGATATCTCCTGTTTGAAAGAACGGGTACGTCCCGTTGTACAGCGACTTGTCATTACGCGGACGATGCTTTGACTTTCCTCTGCCAACAAATCCGAGGTCATCAAGCTTACACGCTGGCCACTCAATCGCCGCCATTCTCACGCCTCTAGAATCTCTGACACATTCCGAGCGATAGTTTGTTCGAGTTCATGAGCCTGTGCATTCAGGGTTTCGAGTTCCTCATTGAGAGTTTCAAGTTGTTCCTTGAAGTCCTCATCGCTTACCTCTTCACCAGGAGCCACGCCGACATAGCGTCCAGGATTGAGGCTCCAGCCTTGCGAGTCAATTTCCTTCAGGGTGGCGACCTTGCACAGCCCCGCTACGTCCACATACTTGCCCTTAGGGAACTTCTCCTTCATCGGCTGTGCGCTGCCATAGGCTGATTCCGGTTCCTCCCCTCGGTACAGGCGGACGATATTGGAAAGGAATTCGATCTGTGCAGGTAGGAAGTCTCGATGCGCCCGGTCGATTTGGTGATAGATGTGGCGGGCGTCGAGGAAGAGAACCTTATCCTTGCGGTCCGTCTTCTTCTTGCCCTTATCGAAAAACCACAGCGTACACGGCAGCGTCACCGTGTAGAACATGTTCGGCCCAACGGCTACCACGACGTCCACGACGTTGGCCTTGATCAGTTGCTGGCGTATTTCAAGCTCAGACCCCCGAGCGTCGGCAGCGGAGTTGGCCATAATAAACCCCGCTCTTCCCTTGTCGTTCAAGGATGAGTAGAAGAGTTGTATCCAGAGGTAATTGGCATTGTCGACCGAGGGCATCCCGAAAGGGAAACGGGCCTTGTCATCCTTGATCCGTTCTTTGTTAACCCGATCTACGTTGAACGGCGGATTGGCCATGACAAAGTCGAATTTGCCAGGAGACTTGTGCAGGTCTTCGTAGTAGGAGTTGGCTTCACGGATGTCCCCTGACAGCCCATGCACGGCGAGGTTCATCTTGCAGAGGCGGACGGTCTCGGCGGTCTTTTCCTGGCCATACACGGAAATCTCCGCCGTGGACTTCTTCTTGTGATTTTCGACGAAGCGAGCGGACTGCACGAACATACCGCCTGATCCGCAGGCGGGGTCGTAGATGCGTCCGTGGTAGGGCTCGATGATCTCCACAATGAGCTTGACAATGGAAGTGGGCGTGAAGAACTCGCCCCCCCTCTGACCCTCGGACATGGCGAAGTTGCCAAGGAAGTATTCATAGATTTTCCCGAACGCATCGCCCTCAATGTCCATCGGGATCGAGGCCATGAGCTTGAGCAACTCAACCAGTGAGGCGTTGTCCAGCACCGTGTAGGTTTTGGGTAGAACCCCCTTGAGATCTTCATTTTCGTCCTCAATGGCCTTCATGGCCTCGTTGATGGCTTTGCCGATATTGGCCCCTTCGGTCAGTTTGAGAAGAGACGCAAAGCGGGCTTGTTCGGGCAGGTACAACACTCCTTGAGCCTGATAGTCGGTTTTGCCGATCTTGCGGCGACCGGTCCCTGCCCCTACTAACGCTTTCTCAGCTTGGGTGAACTTGTGATCGGCGTACCGCAGGAAGATCAATCCGAGTACTGGGACGGAATACTCGGAAGACTTGAGTTTGGAGTTAGCTCGCAGCTCATCTGCGGCGTCCCAGAGACGCTTTTCAATATCAGTGTGATTGGCTGGCATGGGTAGTCCTCAGGTAGGTTTCCCTGCGATAAGAAGCTAAGTAACAGGAGATAAGCTAGGCGGACTGGCGATAAGTGTCAAGCGTGGCGGCAGCCAGTTGAGGCAGGGACTAAATCAGTTCACTCGATAGCGATGTCCTATCTCATTGCTTCCCCATGCCATCTTGCTTGGGCAGCCTTTCTTGCACTAGCTCGACGTTCCTCGGGGGTCAATTTAGCGGCGCGGGCTGGACCACCCTTCTTGCCGCCTTTGCGTCCGAGCACGACAGCATGCGGGTTTTTCCTCTTTTTCATAACCCACATGATGAGTATACGTTCATGGCTTGTCAAGAATACTCGTTGACAATGCGTGACCGCTCACGCATTATATAGCCATGGAACATACAGATATGCGGGTTTATTCAGCAATGGATGTGCAATGACCGAGCGGTTGTTGCACACGGATGGGCAAGGAGGCCTTATGAAAGCAATCGGTTATGCACGAGTCAGCACCGACGGTCAGGTGACAGACGGTGTCAGCTTGGAGGCACAGCAAGCGAAGATCCGAGCCTGGTGTGAGGCCAGTAGCTGCGAGTTGGTTGGTTTGCACGTGGATGCAGGCCTCTCGGGCTGCCGTTCAGACAATCGCCCAGGCCTGCAAGAGGCCCTGGCCTCGGCCTGCGCACACAAAGCGGCCCTAGTGGTCTACAGCCTCAGCCGGCTCGCCCGTTCGACCAAAGATGCCATTCTCATCAGCGAACGCCTGGCCAGGAGCGGGGCAGATTTGGTGAGCTTGAGCGAACGGATTGATACCACGACGGCCGCCGGGAAGATGGTGTTCAGAATGCTCGCCGTCTTAGCGGAGTTCGAACGTGACCAGATTGCCGAACGGACCAAAGGCGCACTGGGGCACCTCCGCAGCCAGGGGAAACGGATTAGCGGCAGAATCCCGTTTGGGTTTGATCTCGCAGAAGACAAAGAACGACTCATCCCGAACGAGCGAGAGCAGCAGGCCGTCCGGCTGATGTTGCGACTTCGACAACGCGGACTCGGACGCCGACGGATTGCTGCCACGCTCACGGCGCGAGGCATGCCGTCCAAGACTGGCGCTCCGTGGTCTCCACAAGCTATAGGGAACATTCTGTCGCGGCCGGCAAACACTACAACCTCCCGCCAGGTCAAAGTATCCGCAGCGTGAGTCTGTGCTACATAGCTGCGTCAACTTAATTGTGGTACAGATTCAGTAGTAAGCATTCTGATCCGTGAAACTTCCTCCCCTTCCAACCAATCACTGCGCAGCCTGATTCGTCACTCATGCCCCCACATTTCCGACTGCAAAAAACTTTCCCTTGACATGACTTGCATAACAATCTATATTGTAAGCTATGTCAATCGTGGCTCTTCTTTTCCCTGAGACGAATTACCCCTTTCTTGCACATTGGTGCAAACGCAAACTCTCTACGTACGAGTCGGAATACGGTGGAGAGCGGGCCGGCGTTCCAAAGGGTGAGGACATCCCATTTCCGGTTCACAAGGTGAAGGCCGCGTTGGCGCTCCTTAACTATGGGGCGCCGAGCCATGACACCCTTGCGGCAATCGCAAAACAGGTCCGCGTAAGCAGTCCTTTATTGAGGGTGTGGAGAACTGAAGAGCGCTTTCTCGCCTTGTACCGTAGGGCCGTGTGGGAATGCGCGGACGATTTCATTCGCCAGCTCGCTGTCAGCGCGGATAATAGGGAGTATCAGTGGCCTCAGTCTTCTCCTTCTGAGGAGTTTAATCGTTATGGTGTTGCTCTACAGCAGGCCATCCTCCGTCGTCTCTTTGTTGATGTGATTCACGACGTTGCTGAATGGAGGCCTCTCGTTCAGAAGCTCAAATGGCTTGAGGAATGTGCGCTTGTGGGAGATCCTCCAACAGCATCCCCACTCCATTCCGTGGATATAACAAACCTCCTGAAAGTAAATGCCCATTTGCTCCTCACGTCTTTTGTCCACCGGGACACGCGAGATTCAAAACTGGGGAGTTGGTCTTCCTTCATGTTTATGCACAAATTGTCTCTACGCAACCTCGTTAAGGATGCACTCGTCAAGATAGAGCAGGGGAAGCGTGAAGAGGCCGCCGATTTACTTCGTTTCATTGCGGCCAACTCGCCGATCGACGACGTAGGCAAGCTATATCCACCCGAGCTTCCATCGGGCAGAAAAAAGAGATAACTTTTTTTACCGACATGGCTTACTAATATAAAGTATATGTTAATAATGTCAGAGGCCACTTCCTATTCGCAACGGGATATCAGTCGTGAGCGCGGCATGTCGCGAGGTCGGTACAGCATGATCGTGCAGGGGCTCATCGATCCCACGCCGGTAGAGCGTAACCGCCTCGGCCAAGTCTTTCAAGCGCCAGCTTCTACCCTATTCAGACCCGCACTTCGTGAGCACCGGCGAGATGAGGAGATTGCCGCAGACGTGGAGTGTTCGGGGACATGAGCATCCGCGTAATGAGCCGGGTCTGGAAATCTTCCCGTGCGAAGGGGGGCGAATTGCTGGTGCTCCTGGGAATTGCCGATCACGCAGATGATCATGGCTACGCTTTCCCCAGCGTTTCAACTCTGGCGCAGAAAGCTCGACTGACCGTTCGTCAAGTACAACGGGTGCTCAAGCAGTTGGTGGCTCGCGGAGAGCTGCAAATCCAGAAGGGCAAAGGACCTCATGGTTGTCATCTCTTTCTCGTGGCAAATTGTCCGGGCGACAATTTGTCGCAGGTGACATCTGCGTCGCTAAGGGGTGACATTCGTGACGCAACTGGGGTGACATCGGTGTCGCCCGAACCATCAAATAGAAACATCAATAAATCATCAATGGGAACGTCCCTAGAAAGAGATGCTCTTATCATCCGGTTTTGGGATGCTTACCCCGCTAGAAACGGGAAGAAATTGGAGAAGGACGAAACTGAAAGAAGGTTTAATAAGCTCTCGGATGAGGATCAGGAGTTGGCGATTAAGGCCGCAACCCACTACGCCGCCAGTGCGCAGGTACGAGAGGGCATCGGAATCCGAGACCCCAAGCGATTCATTCGAGATGGGAAAGGCAATGAGCCGTGGCGCGATTGGCTCGAGCCCGAACAGCCCAAGGCCGCCCGGATCAACGGCAACGGGGCGGCCAAGACCTGCACGAAGCGGGTGAGGCACCAAGGCGATCAATTCCTGCGTGCGTGTGGCCAACCGGCCGTCAAAGGGAACGGGGCTGGTGAACCCCGGTGCGCCGAGCACGCACAACAGGGGACCGCCCATGCGTGAAACCGAGGACCGTCCAAAACTCCAGCCACATGATCGTGAGGCCGAGCAGGCCATTCTTGGCGCGGTGCTGCTGGATCCCATTGCCCTGGCCCATGCCCAGGAAGTGTTGACCGCGAACGATTTTTACGACAGCCGACATCAACGCATCTTCACGGCCATGTGTGAGCTGGCCGGTCGCAACGAGCCTATTGACACGGTGACGCTCTCCGGCACCCTTGAAGCCAGCGGAGATTTGCCGAGGATCGGAGGGAGAGCCGCACTGGCTGAGTTGGTGAACGCCGTCGCCTCTGCCACGAACATTCGGCAGCACTGCCACATCGTCCGAGACTGCGTAACCCTTCGGCGATTGATCCGATTCGCGGCTGAATTGGAAGAGCGCGCCTACCGGAAAGAGACGGCGCAAGATCTTGTGCGGGAAGCGGAGCGGATTTTGTCTCGGATTGCCTCAAATCGAGCACCCGGCCACTGGTGCCCGAATCGTGCTCTCGTCCAAGAAGTCATGGACTATGTGGACCGGGCTTTCAAGAATGACCGAGCCATTACCGGAATCCCTACTGGCTTTAAAGACCTGGACCGCCTGCTCGGCGGTTGGCAGCCCTCCGACCTCGACATCATCGCTTCCCGCCCCTCGATGGGGAAAACCTCATTTGCGCTTGGAACGGCCTTAGCCGCTGCCAAGGCTGGCTACCGTGTGGGGATTCTCTCTCTGGAAATGTCGCGCCTCCAACTCGGGCTGAGACTACACGCGATGCAAGCCCCCGTGGACCTGCACAGCTTACGCAGCGGTCGCATGCCCAGCGAGGGTTGGACTCGTCTCGCGTGCGCGGCCCAAGACCTCGAACCACTCACGATCTGGACAGACGACACGGGAACGCTGACGGTCGAACAACTTCGGGCCAAGGCGCGGCGCCTCAAAGCACAGGAAGGGCTGGATCTCCTTCTCCTCGATTATCTGCAACTGCTCCAACTGCCCCGTGCGGAGACTAGGCAGCAAGGAATCGCGGATGCTTCCAGACAACTCAAACTGTTGGCGAAGGAATTGAACATCCCCGTGCTCGCCCTCTCGCAGCTCTCGCGGGCCTGCGAGCTACGAGACGACAAGCACCCCGTGCTGGCCGATCTGCGGGATTCCGGTGCGATCGAGCAGGACGCGGACGTGGTGCTCTTCCTCTACCGGGAGGAAGTCTATGTCCATGACACCGATGAGAAAGGCATGGCCGAGGTGCTGATCCGTAAGCACCGCAGTGGGCCGATTGGCGATCGTCGGTTGGCGTTCATCGCCCAGTACGCGAAGTTTGCGGACCTCGCACCACAGGCAGAGTAACCACGATGCAGATTCTTGATCTGGCAGGATATTTAAGTCTCAAGTTGCTCTCAGCTTACAGCGAATGCTCGGTGCGGTGGCTCCGTGCCCGACTGGTCGATCCATACGACCCGCTCCCCCACTACAAGATCGAAGGAAAAATTCTCGTGAAACGTGACGAGTTCGACCGATGGATGGGCGCGCATCGAGTGTGCCGTCCGTCAGACCAACTCAACCAGATTGTGGAGGACGTCGTGGCGCAGGTCTGTTCGCCTCGACGGGTCGCTTGACAAATCGGGTCAAGGAGCACACAAAAGATGCTCACGATGGGAGTAAAGGTTCGAGAATGGAAAATGGCCTGGTGGGTTTTCATTGACCACCACGGCCAACGGAAGGCGAAGCGGATCGGCGCCGGCGCGACAGGCAAAAAGGCCGCGCAGCAGGTCGCCCAGCAGATACAGGCTCGCCTAGCCCTCGGCCAGACCGCCTTTGACAGCAACAAGTCAGGTGTCTCCCTAGAAACGTACGTCGAGACCTTTCTCCAGCGCATCCAGCACACCCGCAAGCCCTCCACGCATGACGGGTACAAAACGACGCTGGACCGCGACATCAAGCCGATGCTGGGGAAACTGGATCTGCGAGCCGTGACGCGGGAGAAGATCAAAGCTATGGCGATGGCCGGTTTGGAGAAGTGTCAGTCCCCTAAAACCGTACAGAATACGATTCTCTGTCTGAGCAGCCTCTTGAGCCATGCCGTGGAAGATGGTCTATTGACCGTGAATCCTGCCCTTAAACCGGGAAAGTTTCTCCCCAAGATCAGCAAACGACGGGGGATCAATCCCCTGACCCGAGAAGAAGTCGCAACTCTTCTCGAAACCGCCAAGGCCAAGGCCCCACGGTTCTACCCGCTTTTCCTCTGTGCGGTTCGGACGGGGCTTCGCATGGGCGAGTTGCTGGCCCTCCGATGGGAGGATCTGGATTTCCACGGCCGCTTCATCGAAGTGTCGCGCAGCTATACCCACTGGACGATCACCACCCCCAAGAGCGGCGAGAGCCGGCGGGTGGATATGTCCAAGGAGCTGGCCCATGTGCTTCAAGACCTGCTGCTGGAGCGTCAGGTGGACGCCGGGGCAACCAAGACCGAGGTTCCTCCGTGGTTGTTCTGTAGTGAGACAGGGGGGCTGCTCCACCCCCACAACCTCCGCGATCGTGTCTTCTACGGCTTATTAAAGAAAGCAGAGCTGCGTCAGGTGCGGTTCCACGATCTCAGGCACACCTTCGCCTCATTGCTGCTGCAGCAGGGGGAGAGCCCGGTGTACGTCAAGGAGCAGATGGGCCACTCCTCCATCCAGATCACGGTGGACTGTTACGGACACCTGATCCCAGGCGGGAACAAACAGGCCGTGGACCGGCTCGATACCCCTACGGCCAAACCTGCTTTTGAGACCGAATCCGCAACCTCGGCGCAACCGGCCACTACCCTCAAGGAGGAAGTGGGCCAAGACTCGTTGGAACGTCCACGAGTTCGGAGGACTGAAATTGGGGTGAGTGACGGGTTTCGAACCCGCAACCTCTGGAGCCACAGTCCAGCGCTCTAGCCATTGAGCTACACCCACCGCCCAGCCCATTGTTGGAAGAAAACATGGCAGGACCGCATCTTAGCAAATGGCCGGAAAGCCCGCAATAGAAAGGCGGTTTGCGCTCCTTCGCTTCCGCGCCTCCGGCACCCGCGATCATTGAAGGAGGAAAGTTTGCCAGTGTACCGGCTCTCCCTCTCTGGATGCCGGGCGGGGCCCCGCCGCTCCGGCAACGGACGCTCTAGACGCAAGCCGCCTTTGGGTTCGATTTAGCCCTTGCGCGAGTCGAACGCCGCCTGCATCTCCACCACAATGGCCTCGGCCGCGGCTCTCGGGTCGGCTGCATCTCGAATCGGCCGGCCGACCACCAGGTAGTCCGCGCCGGCCTGGATCGCTTGGGTGGGGGTCGTGACCCGCGCATGCTCGTCGGTGCCCTTCCCGGCCGGCCTGATGCCGGGCGTGACAATCAGGAACCCCTGCCCCACTTTCTGACGGATCGCCGCCGGTTCCTCGCCTGAGGCCACCACGCCGTCGCACCCCACCTCCGCCGCGAGTTTGGCCCGCGCCGCTACCAAGTCGGCCACGCTCCATTGAATGCCCATGTCCCGCAGGTCGCCCGCGTCGAAGTTGGTCAGCACCGTGACGGCCAACAGCTTGAGCCCGGAGCGTTCACGGCTCTCCGCACGGCCCTCGACGGCCGCCCGCAGCGCTTTTCGGTTGGCATGCACCGTCAGGAACTCCACGCCCATCTCGGCCACCCGGACAGTGGCGCGCCGCACGGTTTCCTCAATATCCAGGAATTTCAGATCGAGGAACACGCGCTTTCCGCGCGCAATCGCCCGGCGCACAATCTCCGGTCCCGCGGCGGTATACAGCTCCAGCCCAATCTTCACGAACCCGACCCCATTCTCCACGCGACTCAGGAGCTGGTCGGCCTCATCGGCCGACGGCACGTCAAGAGCCAGGATCAGACGGTCCCGGGCATTCACGCTCGACATCGTATCCTCCCCTATCTCCCCGGCCTGCTTGACCGGAGCGAGACTCCTATGCTACAACGCTCCCTCGTTTCAACCGGAGAACGATCCATGCCACGAGTTATTCATAAGTCAACGATCAAGCGGGCGCGGCAGGCCGAAAAGCGCACCCTACGGAACCGGACCGTGCTCAGCGCGGTGAAGGGCGTCATGAAGAAGGTCCTGAGCGCCGTGGATCAGAAGAACGCCAACGAGGCGAAAGCCTCGCTTTGTGAAGCCGTCTCGGCTTTGAGCAAGGCGGTCACGAAAGGCGTCCTCAAGCGCAATACCGCTTCCCGACGGATCTCCCGACTTGCCGCCAAGGTCAATGCGTTGACGTCCGCCCGGTCCTGACGGTTCGCACGTTACTGATCGGTTTGGTCCCCCCCGACTTCGCACGCTGAGGTTCACGTGCACGGGGTTGCCCGAGGAACGGTTGCGCTCCGTCACGAGGGCTGCCACAGAGCGCGAACAGCAGCGACTCCAGCACGCGCGCCGGCGGACCGGCACTTCCCCCTTTCAACCTCGAATCAGTCCTCGCAAACATCTGAAAGGCCTCCCTGAGGTGGGACTCCGAAAAGTGCCGGCTCAGCTCCGCTACCTCTCCCTTCCACCCCAGATCCTTCGCCTTCCAGATATTTCGGTACTGCCAGGCCAGTGCCCCCAGGATGCGAGGCGGGTCCTCACCGGCCTGCAGATTTCTGGCTAGAATGTACAGGGCACGCCCGAGGTCCCGCTTCCCGATCGCCTTGGCCAGATCGAAGACTGATGCGCCGGGCTCTCCACCTCTGACCGATTCCACGTCCGCTGGGCCTGCCACGCTCCCTTCCGGCACATAGGCAGCCAACTTCTCCAACTCACGCCGCACCAGATAGAGAGAGCCGCCGGGTGAAGCCTTGAGCGTGAGCGCGAGGGCCTTCAGTAACAGAACCGCCTCTTCGTTCAGACGCACCCCCACACGGCTTGCTTCGGCCCGAATCCATGCCGGCATCTGATTCTCGGACGGAGGCGAGCAATCCACCACGATCGCATGCTGATACAGTGTCTGTGTGAACTTCCGCCGCTCGTCCAGCTTCCTCGCAGCCACGAATGCCAGCGTCGTGAAGTCACAGGGGGTCGCAAGGTACGGCAGAAGTGCTTCCCCCTCGCGAGCCGGCAATTTCTCGGCCGCCTTGAGCAGCACCAACCGGCGTGGAGCAAATACCGGGGCCTCCCCGGCGTACGAGAGAATCTCGGCAGCATCGCTCTCATCCCCGTACAGCAGATCGTAGTTGAATGCGTCCAGCCCCCTCTCATCTTCTGCGCCTCCCTCGCCCGCTGCCGCACCGCCCAGCACGGCGGCTTTGAGCACCGCCACTGCCTGATCCAGCACATAGTCGTCTTCTTCCCATACTTCCCTTCTTCCAACATTATTTTTTCCGCCCGTGACCAGATAGAGAGGAGCGATTCCCTTTGCGGTGATGGCGGCCTGTAATTCGTGGGCTTTCACGGACATCATCGGTGAACCTGCGATCGGTCTGAGGTTACTTCTCGGTCGGTCCGCCTGTGCTTGGATGAACCGAGTCAGTCGGTTTGTTTCGGCCAGGCGCATCGGGCCTCTTGGGCTCGGTGCCCCCGGACGTCGGAGTACCCATCGAGGGGGTGCCCGCACCGGATTCCAGGAAATACAAAAACCGCGTGGCCAGGTCCTCGGCAATCAGCCGGCCGGCCTGCTCCAAGGCGCGGGTCTGCAGGATGCGGTTGAACTGGAGGTCGTTGGTCACGAAGAATTCCGAAGAGGCCGTGGCAATCTGTTTCCAGATCACCTTCTTGGTGCGGGCATCCTCCACGCTCGCATCCACCCTCAC
>Ga0184633_10000248_pt1 | contig 17963 bp, 17 predicted proteins | sample PLM31_170_b1_FD_133156 | JGI IMG/M metagenome (GOLD analysis project Ga0184633, IMG submission 133156) | Groundwater sediment microbial communities from an aquifer in East River, Colorado, USA - PLM3-1_170_b1 | ecosystem: Environmental > Terrestrial > Soil > Riparian zone | place: USA: East...
CGTTGATGTAGTCGTACGGGCGGCAGGCGTCGATGATCGCTTTCGAGCTGAACGGCGCGTTGTACGGGTAGGCGATCGACATCGGATCGTTCTTGGATCCCATGCCGCGCTTGATGATGTCGATATCCAGCTCGGGATCGGTCCGGGTCGCGACGGCCCACATCACTTCCTGCAGGTTGGAAGGGTCGATGTCCTCGTCCACCACGACGGCGTACCTCGACATGTACGCGCCGACCCCGCACTGGCTGAGGATATGGCCCGCCTGCCTGGAGTGTCCGGCATAGCGCTGCTTGATCGATACGACGTTGAACATGCGCGCCCCGCCGATCTCGTGCGCCCAGACGCCCTTCACCTCGGGCACTCCGGCAGCGAGCAACGCATCGAACAGGAGCGCCGACCTCATCACCGCCTTCGAGTACGAGTAGTCATTCGGCGGCTTTGCCGGAGGGCTACCCATCAGGATGGGTTCGTTCCGGTAATAGATGCGGGCGATCCGGACCACCGGCGCGGTCGCCGCCTTGCCGGGGTAGTAGCCGTGGAACTCTCCGAACGGACCTTCGATCCGCTCTTCCCCGGGGTAGGCCCAGCCCTCCAGGACGATCTCGGAGGCGCTGGGAAACGGCAGACCGGTCAACTCGCCTCTCAGCACCGATACGGGTTCGCGCAGGATCGAACCGATGTAGTTGTACTCGCACATGCCGAACGGCACTTCGATTCCCGAGATCAGGTAGCAGAGCGGGTCGGCGCCGGCCACGATCACCACCGGGAACCGCTGTCCGGCCTGCATGTGCTTCTCGTACTGGATGCGCCCGTGCTTGCCCGGCACCATGTCCAGCCCGACGCTCGCCCGGTCGTGAACCATGACCCGGTAGGTCCCCACGTTCACCCAGTCGGAATCGAGATCCCTGGTCACCACCGAGCACCCGGTCCCGATGTAGCGTCCGCCGTCTTTCTCGTGCCACAACGGCGACGGGAAGGTGAACAGATCCACCTCGCCGTCGTTTTGGATGTTTTCGAGCACCGGCCGCGTCTCGCCGACGACGGGGTCATACCTGGCCGCTTCCGATTGCCACGCGCTCGGGCGGCCGCGCAGTTTCTGGACCAGCCCGGAGTGGGTCTTTTCGACGCCCAGGCGCAGGATCGAGGACAGCCGCGCCGGGCTGCTGGTGCTGCAGGTCAGGACCCGGAATCCCTGCGGGTAGCCGACGATCTGATCGAACAGCAGCGCCGGCGCCGAATCCTGCTTGACGTTCAGCTCGCTGATCGCGCCCAGCTCCAGGTTCCAGTCGGCGCCATGCACGTCCTTGAGCTCGCCAAGCGCTCTGACCTCGCGCAGCCAGGCGCGCAGATCCAGCGGGTTTCCGGCCGCGGCGCGGGTCACGGGACTGGCGCTGCGGGCTTTCGTCGAGGTCATGGGGCGGTTTTGCGCCTTCGGGCGGCGAGCTTCACCGCATCGATGATCTCCGGATACGCGGCGCAGCGGCAGAGGTTCCCCGACAGGTAGTGCCGGATCTCGTCCTCGCTGGGGTCGGGATTCTCCGCCAGCAGCTGGCGGGTCATCAGCACGAATCCGGGCGTGCAGAACCCGCACTGGAAAGCGCCGGTCTCGATGAAGGCTTCCTGCACCGCGTCGAGGCCCTGTTCGGACGCCGTGTGTTCGACCGTCACCACTTCCGCGCCGTCGACGAACGCGGCGAGGTACAGGCATCCCGAGACCGCTCGCCCGTCGACGAGCACGGTGCAGCACCCGCACAGTCCCTGGCCGCAGCTCTCGCGCGCCCCGTACAGGCCGAACTCGCCCTGCAGCACCTCGACGAGGTTCTCGTGCGGCGCGACCTCCGCCGACACCGCCTCGCCGTTGAGCTTGAACCCGATCGTCCGCCGCGCCGCGCTCACGTCTCACCCCTCCGGTAGCGGCTCGCCCTTCGCGGCGCGGAGCGCGCGGTAGACGGCCTCCGCGTCGAGCGGCAGAGACGTCAGCCGAACGCCCGCCGCGTCTTCGATGGCATTCGCGATCGCCGGCGAGACGCCGAACGTGCCGGTCTCGCCGACGCCCTTGGCGCCGAACGGCCCGGTGCGCTGCTCGGCGACCACCGCTTCGTTCACCATCTCGCGCGGCAGGTCGAGGAGCCCCGGAATCTTGTACTCGGCGAGCGAGGCGTTCCGGAGCTGCCCCGCGGCGTCGAAATGCATGCGCTCGAACATCGTGAAGCCGAGCTGCATGATCGCCGCGCCGGAGAGCTGCGTCTCGACGATCTTCGGGTTGATCGGCGTCCCGACGTCGGCGACGTTCACGAGCCGCGCGACGCGGACGTGGCCGGTCTCGGTGTCCACCTCGACTTCCGCGCCGGTGCCGCCGACCATCCAGAACGGCGTCGCGTCCGGGGTGAGGCCGGTCGAGTAGTCCGGTGGCGTGTAGCTCGGGATGAAGCTCCCGGTGCCGATCACGTTGCCGGCCTGCATGCCGTACTTCTTCCTGAACACCTCCGCGATCGGCGTCTCGACCGACAGCCCGACCTCGGCCGCCAGCGCGCGCAGCTTTCCACGCGCCTCCGCCGCCGCGAGCCGCACGGCGTTCCCCATGTGAAACAGCGAGCGCGAGCCGAGCGTCGCCATGTCGTACGGCGTGACGTCGGTGTCCGAGTGCACCACCGTGACCGACTCGGCCGGGAGGTTCAGGACCTCCCCGGCGATCTGCGCCATGGCGGTGTCGGAGCCCTGCCCCATGTCGACGGTACTGCAGTAAACGATGCAGCTCCCGTCGGCGCTCACGTTGACCATTGCGACCGAGGTCGTCGGCGAGATGCAGGCCTTGAAGCCGATCGCGATCCCGCGGCCGCGGCGGACGGTGCCGCTGCCGCGATCGAACGGCCGCTCCCAGTCGAGGAGCGCGCCGAGCCGCTCGAGCACCTTGTCGATCGCCGCGTCCTGCATCGGCGTCCCGGTCGCCTGCGGCCGGCCCTCCCGGAGAATGTTTTTTCGCCGGAATTCGATCGGATCCATCTTGAGCGCGCGCGCGATCAGGTCGGTGTGGCTCTCGTACGCCCACACCAGCTGCGGGATGCCGAAGCCGCGCAGCGCCCCCGCCGGCGGGAGGTTCGTGTAGAGCGCATACGAATCGATCGCCACGTGCTCGATGTCGTAGGGCCCGGGCGCAGTGAATCCGGATTTCTGGGTCACGCGGGGACCGATGTCGGCGTAGGCCCCGCCGTTCCACCAGACCTCGCACTGGCGCGACGTGATCCGCCCGTCCTTCGTCACGCCGCTCCTGATCCTGAAGGTGCTCGCGTGCTTGGTGAGAGTGAAGAACTGCTCCTCCATCGTGAGCGAGACCTTCACCGGCCGGCGGGTGAGGAGCGCGAGCACGGCCACCAGCGCTTCGAGCTTGATGTAGAGCTTCGCGCCGAAGCCGCCGCCGAGGAACGGGACCTTCACGCGGATGCGGTTCTCGGGCCAGCCGAGCAGCCGCGCGAGCTCGATGCGGACAAACGACGGACTCTGCGAGGCGGTGTGGATGGTGAGGGAGGACTCGCGGGGCTCCGCCACCGACACGAACGGCTCGAGCGGCGTGTGCATCACCTGCTGGGTCCGGAAGGTGTGCTCGAACACGCGGTCGGCGGCGGCGAACGCGCGCTCCGCGTCCCCGCGCCGCAGGTGGAAGTCGAGCGCGACGTTGGTGTTCGTGCGGCCCTTGAGATGCTTGAGGTCGGGGAAGGTCCCCGCCGGCTTGAGCGACTCGTGGACGATCGCTTTCGAGGTCATCGCCTCGACCTCGTCGAAGACCGCCGGAAGCTCCTCATATTCGGCGACGATCAGGTGCGCAGCCTCCTCGGCGACGTGCGGGTCCGACGCAAGGACCACCGCCACCGGCTCGCCGACGTGGCGCACCTTGTCGATGGCGAGGATCGGCTGGTCGTGGAAGGCCGGGCCGTAGTACGGCTCGGGCAGGAGCGTGCGGATGTCGTCGGACGTGACGACGCGATACACGCCGCCGACCGCCTGGGCGGCGCTCACGTCGATGCGCCGGATGCGGCCGTGCGCCACCGACGCGCGGAAGATCTTTCCGTACAGCATGCCGGGCAGGCGCAGGTTGTGAACGTACTCGGCGCGCCCGGTCACCTTCTGCTGCGACTCGAGGCGCGGGACCGAACGCCCGACCTGCGGGGTCTCGGTCGGCTGGGTCGGCCGCTTCATGCCGTGCCTTTCGCCGCCGCGCGCACCGCCCGCCCGAGGTAGACGCGCAGGAGCTGCTTCTTGTAGCTCGCCGAGCCGTGCGCGTCACCGACGATGTCGAGCCCGTCGGCAGCCGCCTCGCCGGCCCGCCTCAACGTTGCCTCATCCACGCTCCCGCCGCGCAGCGCGGCTTCAGCCGCCGCGAGCCGGGTCGGCTTGTCGGTCGCCGCGCTGATCACCACGGCCGCGTCGCGGATCGCGGCGCCGTCCATGTCGAGCGCCACCGCGACCCCGAGCGCCGGCCAGTCGTCGGCCGAGCGGGTCGTGCACTTGAGGTACGCGGCGCGCTTGCGTCCCTGGGGCGGCACGGTGAGCGTGGTGATGAGCTCGTTGCGGCGAAGCACCGTCTCGTAGTAGCCGGTGCCGAGGCTCTCCACGGGCACCGTCCGCTCGCCCGCCGGGCCGGCAATGGTGACGCGCGCGCCGAGCGCGCTCAGCACCGGAGGCAGGTCCATGTGCGGGTCGGCGTGGGCGAGATGCCCACCGACGGTCGCGACGTTGCGCACGCGCACGTTCGAGAGGGTGAGGAGCGTGCGCGCGATCACCGGCCACTCGCGCCGGACGACGCCCGAGCGCTCGAGCACCGCGAGCGGGGTCATCGCGCCGATGCGGAGCTCGCCGCCCGGACCGGTCTCGACGCCGGAGAATCGGCGCTCGATCGCGCGGAGGCTGACGAGCCGGCGCGGCCGGAACACGCCGGCCTTCATCATCAGCATCACCGCCGTGCCGCCCGCGATCGCACGGACCGCCGCGTCGTCGGGATCGAGCAGGCCGATCGCCTCGCGCAACGACTGCGGCTCGACGAGCTCGAACGGGATCATCGCGAGGGTGTTCTGATCGTGGGACGAAAGCCGCCGCGCGGCGGGGCTGCTGCGCCGCCATGTTACACACCGGAATTGGTATATTCAATGCCGTGACGCGGAGACCAGCATGAAATTCGGGATCAACTTCTTCCCGTCGTTCCGGCCGTCGGACAGCACCACGGCGGACTACTTCGACCAATCCCTGCGGATCGCCGAGCGTGCCGACGCGCTCGGGTTCCACAGCATCAAGACCGTCGAGCACTCGTTCTTCGACTACGGCGGGCACTCCCCCAACCCGTGCGTCTTCCTCTCCGCCGTCGCGGCGCGGACCAAGCGCATCCGCCTGGTCACCGGCGCGGTGATCCCGGCGTTCCACCATCCGGCGCATCTCGGCGGCGACCTGGCGATGCTCGACAACATGAGCAACGGGCGCCTGGACGCTGGCTTCGGTCGCGCCTTCCTCCCCAAGGAATTCGAGGTCTACGGCGTGCCGATGTCGGAGAGCCGCGAGCGCTTCGAGGAAGCGATCGGCATGATCCGGCGCATGTGGACCGAGGAGCGGGTCACGATCAAGGGCAAGTACTGGAACCTCGAGGACGTGCGGCTCATGCCGCGGGTCGCGCAGAAGCCTCATCCGCCGATCTGGGTCGCGGCGATCTCCGCCGAGGAGTCATTCGCCTACGCGGCGCGAAACGGCTTCAACGTCATGGTCGTTCCCTACGCGGGCAAGCCGGGCCAGCTCCAGGACTTCGTGCGCACGTACCGCCGGATCTGGGCCGAGTCGGGCCACGAGCCCGGCGCCGAGCAGGTGCAGGTGTCGCAGTTCTGCTACGTGGCCGGGAACCGGGACGAGGCGCGCGCCGGCTTCGAGCGGATCGCCAAGCGGTATCTGGAAGTGTTCGCCGACGCGGTCGCGTCCTGGCAGGGCAAGACCTCCGACCAGTACCCCGGCTACGAGAAGATGGTCGCGAGCATCCTGGCGACCACGCCGGCAAAGATCCTCGAGGGCGGCGGCGCGTTCGTCGGGACGCCCGAGGACGTGGTCGAGCAGGTCCAGCGCTGCACCGAGGCCTTCGGCCCGATCGAGCCCTCGATGCAGATCAGCTTCGGCGGATCGACCGACGCGGAAGCATTTCGGACGCTGGAGCTCTTCGCTTCGCGCGTGATGCCGCGGTTCGCGGGCTGAGCGGCCTCAACGCTGCGCCGCCGGCGCCAGCGCACCGCCCGACGCGCGGTTCTTCAGCCAGAACGCGAGCACGAGCAGCAGGATCCCGAACACGATCGAGTACGCCGCGACGACCCACACGACGGCGAGCAACCCCTCCACCGGCCGCGCCATCATCACCGCCCCGAAGATGACCGACAGCACGCCCGACAGGCCGAGCAGCCACTCGTGCGCGATCTCCTTGCGCAGGCGAACCGCGGCGATGATCTGGAAGATCCCCATGAAGAACGCCCATACCGCGATGAACATCAGCAGCATGAGCGCGGTCACGCCGGGCCACAGGAAGGTCACGATCCCGGCCGCGATTCCCAGGATGCCGATCGCGACGAACGTCCACATCGGCTTGCCCTGGTCGCGGACCTTGAACGCCGCGATCAGGGCGAAGATGCCTTCGGCGAGCGCATAGGCGCCCCAGAACAGCACGAGCACGAAGAGCGTAGCGCCCGGCCAGGCAAACGCCAGCACGCCGAAGATCACGGCGGCGACGCCGCGCAACGCGATCCAGCCCCAGTTTTTCCTGAGTTGCTCCACAAAGGCTTCATTTGGCATGACATCCCCCTTTCGCGCAGATCGAGCCGCTCCAGTTTACCCGCCTTGCGGCCGGCGGCCCGCTTCCGAGCATCATAATGGCCGCGCCGAGACGGGCGACTCGGGCGGGCACAAGAAAGCGAAGCGCTGACGCCTCCCTTGCGCGCCGGGCCCCGTCGCGCTCCGTGACGGAGCCGCGCCGATTGCCGGAAGACCATTAAAAGACTATATTCGGTCCTGTCATTCGAGGCCATCTCCAACCATGAAGTACTCCACCCGGATCAGGCCGATCAGCTATCTGAAGGCGAACGCCGCCGAGGTGGTTCGCGAACTCGCGGAGCAGCGCGAACCGCTGGTGATCACCCAAAACGGCGAGGCCAAGGCCGTCATCCAGGACGTTGCCTCCTTCGAGCAAACCCAGGAAACACTGGCCCTGCTCAAGATCCTCGCGCTCGGCAACCGACAGATCGAGGCGGGTAAGACGGTCCCGGCCGTGGAGGCCATCCGCCGTCTTCGCGAGAGAACGGCGGCGCGCAAGCGCTGAGGCCTGATGCGCTTCGAGGTGCTGCTGACCGAGGACGCCGGCAGCGACCTGGAAGAACTCCACGACTACATCACCGAGCGCGACGCGCCTGCAAAGGCCGACTACGTACTCGACCGGATCGAGAGGGTCATGGAGACCCTTGCGACTTTTCCCGAGCGAGGCTCCTTTCCAAAGGAACTCCTCGCGCTGGGCATCCGGGAGTATCGCCAGACATTCTTCAAGCCCTACCGCGTCATCTACCGGGTCATCGGCGAGCGCGTGTATGTGTACCTGATCGTGGACGGGCGGCGGGACATGCAGGCGCTGTTGCAGCGAAGGCTGCTGGGAGCCTGAATCCCCCGCGGGTCCGGCCCCCGTCGGACGGCGGATGCCGCTCCACACCCGGCACGCTAGTGAGGGAGTCTTAAGAAAGCCTTAACCCGGCCGGGGCGCGGCCGGCGCCTCGCGCCGGGCACGCCGGTCCACGTTCGCTTAGACTCGGCCGGCTCTCGCCCATCCGCCCGCCGTTTGAGCCGCAAGAAGAAATCTCGCAAGTCGTCGACGGCGCCCGCCGCGCCGCGTGCTTCATCGGCACCAGCGCCCGCGGCGCCGAGGCGCGCGCGTACGAAGCGGATCGGCGTGACGTCCGTCGTCTTGCTCGCGATCGCCGTCGCGGCCGGATATCTCTTCTTTCGCGACGGCACGGCGCCGCCCGCGCCAGCCGCGACGATTCCCGCGGCCCAGCACGTCGGCAGCGCGGCCTGCCGCGACTGCCACCAGAAGGAGCACGCGGCGTGGCAAGGCTCGCACCATGCGGCCGCGATGCAGGAAGCGAACGACAAGACGGTGCTGGGCAACTTCGACAACGCGAAGTTCGCGTACGCCGGCACGACCTCCGCGTTCTTCAAGCGCGACGGCAAGTTCTTCGTCAACACCGACGGCCCCGACGGCAGGCTCGCCGACTACGAGATCAAGTACACCTTCGGGGTCACGCCGCTGCAGCAGTATTTGATCGCGTTTCCCGACGGGCGGATGCAGGCGCTCTCGATCGCGTGGGACGCGCGGCCGAAGGCCGAGGGCGGGCAGCGGTGGTTCCATCTCTACCCGGCCGAGAAAATCACGCACGCGGACCCGCTCCATTGGACGAAGCTCCAGCAGAACTGGAACTTCATGTGCGCGGACTGCCACTCGACCAACCTGCGGAAGGGCTACGACGCGGCCGCCGACCGCTTCATGACGACCTGGTCCGAGATCAACGTCGGCTGCGAGGCCTGCCACGGTCTGGCCTCGAATCACGTCGCCTGGGCACGGAAGGAAGGCGACTGGAGGCGCTACGAGGCACCCGGTAGGGGACTCGGTGTCGTATTCAACGAGCGCAGGGGCGTCGCGTGGGCTATCGACCCCGCGACCGGCAACGCGAGCCGCAGCCGCCCCCGTGAATCGGCGAAGGAGATCGAGACGTGCGCGCGCTGCCACGCGCGCCGCGCCCAGATCGGGGACGACTACGTCCCCGGCCGGCCGATCGGCGACGCGTTCCTCGTCGCCCCGCTCGAGGAGGGGCTGTACTGGCCCGACGGACAGATGCGCGACGAGGTCTACAACCACGGCTCGTTCGCCCAGAGCAAGATGTTCGCCCGGGGCGTCACCTGCAGCGATTGCCACGACCCGCACTCGCAGCAGCTGAAGGCGCCCGGCAACGCGGTCTGCGCGCAGTGCCACCTGCCGGCGAAGTACGACGCGCCCGCCCACCATCACCATCCGGCCGGCTCGAAGGGCGCGGCGTGCGCTGCGTGCCACATGCCCTCGACGACCTACATGGTCGTCGACCCGCGCCACGACCACAGTCTGCGGATCCCGCAGCCCGATCTGTCGGTCAAGCTCGGCACGCCTAATGCCTGCAACAACTGCCACACGGACAAGCCGGCGCAATGGGCTGCCGATGCCGTGCAGACGTGGTACGGCCGCACGCCGGCCGCTTATCAGACCTTCGGCGAGGCGTTCGCCGCAGCGTCGCGCCGCGCGGCCGACGCCCGGTCGCGGCTGCTGACGGTCGCCGGCGACCGCGCGCAGCCGGCGATCGTCCGGGCGAGTACGCTCGAACGGCTCGCGCTCGATCCGACGCCGATTGCCATCGAACTCGCCTCGAATGCGCTGAACGATCCCGACGAGCTGGTGCGCCGGAGCGCGGTGCAGCTGCTCGCGCGCGTGGATCCCGCCGTGGGGGTGCGCTATCTGCCGCGCATGCTCGAGGACCCGGTGCGGGCGGTGCGCATCGAGGCGGCGCGGGCGCTCGCCGCGCAGCCGCCGGACCGGATTCCCGCGGAATACCGCGCAGCGTTCAACCGCGCGCTGGACGAGTACCTCGCCGTGCAGCGGTTCAACGCCGACCGGCCCGAGGGCCATCTCAATCTCGGCGCGCTCCACGTCGAGCGTGGTGAGCTCGACAAAGCCGAGGCCGAGTACAAGCGGGCGCTCGAGCTTGCGCCCGGCACGGTCCAGCCGGTGGTCAATCTCGCGGATCTCTATCGGGCGCGCGGTGATGAGAAGCGGACCGAGGAGCTGCTGCGCGGCGCGCTGAAGACGCACGCCGCGTCCGCGCCCCTGCATCACGCCCTCGGGCTCGCGTACGCGCGCCAGAAGCGCCAGAAGGAAACCCTGGCCGAGCTCGCCGAGGCCGTGCGGCTCGCGCCCGACGTCCCGCGCTATGCCTATGTGTACGGCATCGCGCTCCACTCGTTCGGCGACACCGCGAAGGGCATCGCCGCGCTCGAGCAGGCGCACCGGCGTTTCCCCGGCGACCGCGCGATCCTGCAGGCGCTCGCGGCGATGGAGCGCGATCGCGGCGACCGGGCCAAGGCGCTCGACTATGCCGAGCGGCTCCTCGCGCTCGCGCCGGACGATCCGACGAGCGAGGCGCTCGTCCGGGAGCTGCGCCGGTAGGCTGCGGGACCGAGCAAGACCCGCTGGCGAGAGGGCCTCAGCCCTGCTTCGGCAACAGCTCCCCCAGCGCGTATAGCGTCTTCGGCGGGAAGCGTTCCAGCGGATAGAAACGCGTGATCACCGCGACCGCCTGCTCGTAGCGGCCGATATCGAGATGGCGGAGCAGATAGCGGATGTCGTCCTCGTCGTGGAACTCCGCGCCGATCCGCAGCGACAGGCATTTCATGGCCAGCAGGTACTCCGGCTGCGCCACCATGACCCGCAAGTGGTCGAGCTCGAGGAAGGGACTGAACTCCCCGCGCTCGCTCAGGAATCCCTTCACGCCGTCGTTGAGCCAGTCGGGCGAAATGCCCGCCTGCACGGCGACCCGCGCCGCGGCTTCCCGAACCTCGCGGGCCGGGCGAAACAGCGCATCCACGTCCTGGGTGGAAGGGCGGGCCGCATAGGCGAGACACATCACGGCCCCGCCCACCAGAAAGAGCTCGCCTTCCGTGCCCGCGCGGTGCAGCTCTTCGTTCAGCAGCCCGAAGAGCCGGCGAATGTCCCGGGCGGTGAGCGCGGCCATCTCACACGCGGGCGCCGACGGTGGCGTCGATGAAGATGTTCCGCCGCCGGAAGGGTGCCGGCGAATGGGCCAGCAGGTACAGGCGCAGGCTCATGAGCGCCGAGCCAAACACCGGCTCGGTCAGGGGCGCAATCGCGCGGGTCCACGCCGGCGGCGCGACGCCGTGTTGGGCGCAGGCGTACTCCACCATCGCGGCGACGTAATTGGCGAGATAGGGCGTCAGCCCGGACGGCGGCGACGCCACCGCTTCCTGAAGCTCGCCGGCACCGAGGCTCGCCAGCCAGGAGTTCAGCTCCGCCAGCGCGAAGCGCGCGCCTTGGGAATCCCGGCAGGCCTCGGTGAGATCCTGAAAGCGGCGCGCCGGGGCTGGCAGCACCCGGGCGAGGACATAGGCGGACATGCCCAATCCGGCCCGCCGGGCGGCGCGCTGGATGGCGACCTTCTCGGCCGGCGAGACGCGGATCTGGAGCTGCGCGGACTTGGGGGTGGCGGGCATCGAGCGAGGATAAGCCGCGGCTCGGATGATGTCAATACATACATATTGACATTTGGTTGTCCAGGGATCGAGAACCGCTGGCAAGATCGCGCTACCTCGCCGTCGCTGCCGCGCCCGCAGAACGCAAGCGCGCGAAAGGGGAATAATGAAATGGGGCTTCCCCTCCCCTCCTTTTCCTCCCCCTCCTCCCTGACGAAAGGAAACGCACCATGAAAGTGCACCACCTTCTCACTACCGGTGTGCTCATGCTCTCGCTCGCGGCCGGCAATGCGCTCGCCCAGGACGACAAGGTCAAGAAGCAGGCCGAGCTGCGCAAGGTGACGCAGACCACCTTGGAGAAGTTCTACAAGGCCGACCCGAAGCTCAAGGCCGAGGTCGCGAAGGCGCCGGGCTACGCGGTGTTCACCACCTATGGCCTGAGCTTCCTCATCGGTGGCGCCGGCGGCAAGGGTCTCGCCCACGACAACAAGACGAAGAAAACCACCTACATGGACATGGCGCAGGTGAGTGCGGGCCTGCAGATCGGCGCCGCGGAGACCGAGACGCTGATCGTCTTCAAGTCGGCCAAAGCCATGGAGGAGTTCGTCAACAAGGGCTGGGAGTTCGGCGGTGGCGGCGGTGCCCAGGCCGGCGCGGGCGGCAAGTCGGTCGGCGCGGCCGGGGGCGAGAACGTGGTCGCCGACGCGCTTTACTACACGCTCACCAAGAACGGACTTCAGGCCGGCGGCGCGATCGCCGGGACGAAGTTCTGGAAGGACAAGGAGCTCAACTGAGCCGGGTCGGATAGCCCCCTCCTCAAGGGGGTCGCAAGCGAAGCGCGCGGTTGGATTTCGGCCGGGGCCTGGTGCCCCCGGCCGAGCGGACGTGCGCAAGCCAGTCCTGGCGCTGCGCCTTTCGGGCGCGGTTGTTCTTTCGCATACACCGTGCGGCGCGACGGCGCCGAGGGAGCACAGCGATGAACATCACAACCGCCTGCTGCACCTGCCGTTCCTCGAGGGCGTGTACGTCGGCGGCTCGCTCGAGGTGGGCAAGGTCGGCGACCCGTTCGTGCCGGGGAGCCCGACGGGCACGCTGAGCTCCGTCTCCGCGTTCTTCGGCTTCGACAGCCTGATCGGGCCGATGTACCTCGGCGCCGGGGTGGCGAGCAACGGCAGCTCGAGCTTCTACTTCTTCCTCGGGAGACCGTGATCGGGGCTCCGGCGGGGAGCCGGAGACGAGGCCAGAAAAAGCGGCGAGCGCGAAGCGCGCTCGCCGCGCCACATCAGTTGATGGCAAGGCCCGGGTCGAGGATCTTCGCGACGTCCTTGACGGACAGCATCCCCTTCTTCTGCTTGTCCATGGCGTCGAAGCGCTGCCCCATCAGCTTGATGAAGTCCTGCTTCGTGACCATGCCGTCCGTTCTCATCATGCCGCTCTTCTCGATCATCTGGATGAGCTCGCGCTCGTCCGGCGGCCCGGCGAGTGCCGCCGGCGCGCCGAGCTGCAGCGCGCCGCCAGCGAGGACGAGCGTGGTGATTGCCGCGATCTTCGCGATCTTCATGACACCTCCTGTTGCTTGAGAGTTGACCCGCGCCGGCGCGGGCCCGAAGGCCCGCGCCGGCGCAACCGCGGTCCGGGATAGCGACCGTGGCGGTTGGTCGAGCGCGCCGTCGGCGCCTTACGCGGGCGGCGGCGCGGGGGCGAATTGCCCGCGCGGACGGCAAACGATGTAATGGCGGCTCGGGCGCAGCCGACTACCGCTCGCGCCCCCGCGCCGAGAGGATCCCGACGCCTAAGGCCGCATGAGCTCGCAGGCGATCGCCATCCGCACCAGCTCGGCGAGCGAGCGGGCCTGCATCTTCTCCATCGCCTTGGCGCGGTGGACCTCCACCGTTCGCGTCGAGAGCCCGAGGCGCGTCGCGACCACCTTGTTGGGCCGCCCCTCGGCGACGAGGAGCATGACCTCGCGCTCGCGCGGCGTCAGGGTCGCGACGCGCGCCTCGATCTCGGCGCGGACCGCCGACGGCTGCGGCTCGCCGGGCCGCTGCGCGAGCGCCCGGTGCACGGCGTCCAGCAGCACCTGCTCGTTGAACGGCTTCTCGATGAAGTCGGCGGCGCCGGCCTTCATCGCGCGCACCGCCATCGCGATGTCGCCGTGGCCGGTGATGATGATCACCGGCAGCGCGGCCTGCCGCGCGCGCAGCGCCTCCTGGAGCTCGAGCCCGCTCATGCCCGGCATGCGCACGTCGGCCACGAGGCAGCCCGGGGCGCCGGCGTCGAACCCCTCGAGGAATGCCGGCGCGCTCGGAAAGGTGCGCGACGCGAGCCCGACCGAGCGCAGCAGCATCGCGAGCGAGTCGCGGATCGCGGGCTCGTCGTCGACGATGTAGACGGTCGGCTCAGGCATCGGTCTCGTCGGGCGCGGTGGCGATCGGCAGGGTGAGATGGAACGTCGCGCCGCGCACCGGGGTCGCGGTCGCCCACAGACGGCCACCGTGCGCGTCGACGATCGAGCGGCTGAGCGCGAGCCCGATGCCGATGCCGTCGGCCTTCGTCGTGAAGAACGGCTCGAACACCTTTTCGAGCGCCTCCGGCGCGAGCCCGGGCCCGGTGTCGGAGACGCGGATCTCCAGGAAGTCCGGCTCGCAACGCGCGGTCTCGATCCGCACGCTGCGCTCCGCGCAGTCCCCGGCGACGATCGCCTCGACCGCGTTGCGCACCAGGTTGAGCAGCACCTGCTGGATCTGGATCGAGTCGGCGAGCGCCTCGGGCAACCCGGGGGCGAGCGCCGGGACGAGCTCGACGCCGCTCTGCCGCGCCTCGGGCGCGGCGAGGCGCAGCACCTCGGCGACGAGGAAGTTCGCGTCGACCGCGCTCACCTGTCCCTCCTCGCCGCGCACGAAGCTGCGCATCTTCCGCACGATCTCGCCGGCGCGCTCGGCTTCGGTGGCGACGCGCTGCATGACCTCGAGCGCCTCCTCGCCGGTCGCCTGGCCGCCGCGCAGCAGCCGGATGCAGGCGTAGGCGTAGTTCGCGATCGCGGTGAGCGGCTGGTTGATCTCGTGCGCGATCGCGCTCGCCATCTCGCCCATCGAGCTCACGCGCGACACGTGCGCGAGGCTCTGCAGGTGCTGCCGCGCCTGCTCCTCGGCACGGTGCCGGTCGGTGACGTCGCGCGCCACCGCCACCACCGCGTCCGGAGCACCGCCGGCGCTTGCGTCCTGGATCACGCGCACCGACCACGCGAGCCAGCACCAGCCTTCCGGCGTCAGCACGCGGTTCTCGAAGCTCGCCGAGTACGGCGGCTGCCACACCGCAGCCCAAGCGCGCGCCGTCGCCTGGCGATCGTCCTCGTGCACCTCCAACGCGAGGGGCCGTCCGACCGGGTCGGCCGCATCGGCGCCGAAGAACTGGCGGCACGACGGGCTGACGAAGCTCACCCGGCCGTCGCGGGCGAGCGTGAGGACGAGCTCGGTCTGGTTCTCGACCAGCAGGCGGTACTTCATTTCGCTCTCGCGGAGCGCCTCCTCGGCGCGGCGGCGCGCCGTGACGTCGGTGATGAGCGCGAAGCTGCCGGTGTACCGGCCACGCTCGTCGAAGAGCGGGCGCGGCGAGACGTAGGCCCGCATCGGCTCGCCGTTGCCTTTGAGGAGCGACAGCTCGAACGAATCGCTCGAGCCCTGCTGGCGCCGTCGGTAGTACTCCTGCCACTGGGCGCGCTCCTCCGGCACCGTGATGTCGCGCCCGCTCCTGCCAACGAGGTCCTCGCGGGGGCGGCCCATGAGCTCGCAGAACCGGTCGCTCACGTAGGTCATCACCCCGTCCCGGTCCTGCATCACGAGCCCCTCGTTCATGCGCTCGATCAGCAGACGGTAGCGCTGCTCGCTCTCGCGGACCGCGGCATCGGCCTCTTCCCGCTGCCGCAGCGCGGCGGCGAACATCAGCGAGGTGACGCCGAGGACGGTCAGGAAGAGGTAGAGCGACGCGAGCCCCTCGAGCCGGTCGGCGCCGGCGAACGGTCCCTCGCCGAGCGAGGTGTACCAGACCGCGATCACGGCGGCGACGAAGACCGCGGCGGAGACTTCGCGCGGGCCGAACCGCAAGCCCGCCCAGAACATCACCGGGAACAATGCATACGGGAGCTGGGCCACCGCGACCATGGGCGAGAAGCGGTCGTTGAAGACCAGGACGCTGACGCCGACCGTAGCCGCGGCAACCAGCGCGAGCTCGATGCGGCGTCCGCGCAGCACGGGCTCGCGGCGCGCCGCATACCAGGTCAGGCACAGCGGGGCGACGATGAGGATGCCGACCCCGGTCGCGAGCGCACTGACCGTGGTCGGCATCACCGCGCCGGAGACCCACTCGCCGCTCGCCGCCAGCGTGGCAACCCTAACGCCCGACTTCATCAGCGCCGTCGCCCCCGCACCGAGCACCGCGAGCGCGAGCACGTCGGACACGCGGCGCAGCCCGAGGTCGAGCCGCGCGACGCTCGCGAGCAGCAACCACGCGACCACTGCGTAGAGCGTGCTGAGCCCCGCCGACGCGACGGCGCCGGCGGCGGGTCCGCTCGCGGTGAGGTGGGCGATCAGGCAACCGACGAAGACGCCCGCGAGGGCGCGCGTGCCCCAGACGAGGAGCGCCGCGAGCGCGATGCCGGCCGAGGGCCACAGCATCGCGAGCTCCTTGGTGGCCGGAAAGAGCAGGAGCGCCGCTTTCGCCGAGAGGACGTACGCCGCCGCGATCGCGAGCGACAGCCCGACGTGGACCGTCAGCCGCCGGGTCCAGGTCGCGGTCGCCTCGCCTGCCGGCCGCGCATCGGAGGCTGCGTTCGCCTGGGTCGTCATCGCGGTGCTCCGTCGCTCCCGTGGGCCGTTGCTTGCGGACACCCGTACCGTATCAGGGGCAACCCCGGTTGGCACTTGGTAGAACTACTTAGCTTCTGGACCGGGCTACGTAGTCTCCCGGACCCTGGCTGCGCGCTCGCCCGAATGGGCGCGCCCCGGCCGCCGCTCGATGATGCGCCTCGTTTTCACGAGGAGCATCGCCAGTGGGTCCGGACCAGATCTCGATTGCGCACGGTGCCGAAGGCACCGCCGCGCTCGCGGTGCTCACCGGCCCCATCGTCGAGGCACTCGGCGCCGGGCTCGCGGGCGAGCGCTTCTGGCGTGCGACGCACCTCTTCCTGAGCGATACCTGCCTCGCCGAAGGCGTCGCCGCGCGCGCGCTCGTCGAGCGGTTGCCGGTTCCGGCCGGCGCGCTGCATCTGGACGTCGCCGAGCACGCGAATCCGCTGAAGGCCGCGACCGCCTACGAGCAGGAGCTCCGCGGCTTCTTCAGCCTGCGCGCCGGCGCGCTGCCCCGATTCGATCTCGTGCTCGTCGCGCTCGGCGCGGACGGGCGGCTCGGCGGGCTCGCGCCGGGCGGCCATGCGCTCGACGAGATCGAGCGCCTCGCGCTCGCGGACTTCGATCCCGACACCGGCCGCTACTTCGTGACGCTCGCGCCGCCGGTGATCCGGAACGCGGCCAGCGTGCTGGTCGTCGTCCATCACGCGTCGGCGGACTCGATCCGGCGCCGCATCGCCGGTGCCGAGCGGGTCATGGAGCGCGACCCAGTGCAACTGCTGCGCTCGGCGGAGGGCGACGTGGCCGTCGTCGCCGCTCACGCTGCCGATTCTCCGCCCGCGCGCCGCCGCGCGGGCGAGGCCTCCACCCATCCGGAACGTTAATCCGACCCACAGGAGAACCACCATGCTCGCGAAGATGGAAGAAAGTGTGCTGAAGGACTACCGCCGGTACCTCCACCGGTACGCGCTGCAGCAGGTCCGCGACCCCGACCTCGCGAACGACCTGGTGCAGGACACGTTCGTCGCCGCGCTCGAGGGCGGCTGCCGGTTCGAGGGGCGCAGCGCGATCCGGACGTGGCTCGTCGGGATCCTCAAGCACAAGATCGCCGACAGCTTCCGCTACCGCGGTCGCGCGCCGCTGAGCCTCGAGGCGCTCGGTGACGCCGAGGCCGATGGCGGCGCGGAACTGACCGAGCGCCTCGCCGGCGCCGCGCGCGCCGAGGACGACCCGGCGACCGCCGAGGCGCGGCGGCGCTTCTGGGAAGCCTGCCAGGCGCATCTCGACCGCATGCCCGCGCAGGCCGCGCGGGCCTTCATGCTGAGAGAGGTGCTCGGCCACGACTCGGACGAGGTGTGCCGCACGCTCGGCATCACGAACGCGAACCTGTGGACGACGCTGCACCGGACACGGAAGCGCCTGCAGCACGCGCTCGAGGCCGCCCGGCCCGCGTAAGCAGCTCGTTCGTACGAGGAGCACTGAGCGCCATAACCGACCGCAGGTCGGTTATGGCGCGCCCGGCGGGATTCGAACCCACGACCCTTGGCTTCGGAGGCCAATACTCTATCCCCTGAGCTACGGGCGCACCGGAAGAGCCCGCGGATTCTACCGCAAGGCCTGCACCCTCTCCCCGTCGCTTGGCCGCCGCCGAGGAGCACGGCTATAATCCCGCGGCCCTCCAAGCCCCCTTCCCCGCCACGGTTGGAACGATGAAAGACGCCGGCTACGAGCACGCCCATTCCTCGCCGATCAAGACGCCGCAGCAGCTCGCCGTCGTCATCGTGCTCGCGCTCGCGATCCCGGCGATCGGGATCATCCTGCTCACGC
>Ga0184633_10000249_pt1 | contig 17937 bp, 16 predicted proteins | sample PLM31_170_b1_FD_133156 | JGI IMG/M metagenome (GOLD analysis project Ga0184633, IMG submission 133156) | Groundwater sediment microbial communities from an aquifer in East River, Colorado, USA - PLM3-1_170_b1 | ecosystem: Environmental > Terrestrial > Soil > Riparian zone | place: USA: East...
ACGCCCCGCGCGATTCGGATCTTCGACCTATGACCCGGTCCATCACCCGATGAGCGGATCCGGCGTTCCGGCCGTTCGCGCCGAGGCTCGCGCCCCCTGGCGGGGCGTGTGCCGCGAGTTCCGGGAGATCCCGCCCCCGATTCCCGACGGGTCGATCGTCACGCTCCTCGAGTGGAACACGCCGCTCCTGCCCGCCCCCGCGCTGGCGCGGCGAATCGGCCCTGGGCTCGACCTCTACCTCAAGGTCGAGGGGCAGAATCCGACCGGCTCCTTCAAGGACCGCGGCATGACGGTCGCCGTCTCCCGCGCCGTCGCGGCGGGGGCCCGGGTGATCGTCTGCGCCTCCACCGGAAATACGTCGGCTTCGGCGGCGGCGTATGCGGCACGCGCGGGGCTTCGCTGCGCGGTGGTGATCCCCGAGGGGCAGATCGCGCTCGGGAAGGTCGCCCAGGCGATGATCCACGGAGCGCGGGTGATCGCCGTGCGCGGGAACTTCGACCGCGCGCTCGAGCTGGTGCGCGCCCTCGGTGCCGAGGGCGCGGCGGTGGTCGTGAACTCCATCAACCCCGATCGGATCGAGGGGCAGAAGACGATCGCGTACGAAATCGCCGAAGCGCTGGGTGCGGTTCCCGATGTCCACGCGCTCCCGGTCGGAAACGCGGGCAACATCACGGCCGCCTGGAAGGGATACGCCGAGCGGGCGCGCATTCACGGCGGCGCCACGCCCCGCATGCTCGGATTTCAGGCGGAGGGGGCCGCCCCGATCGTCCGCGGGGAGCGCGTCCTCGATCCGAAGACGCTCGCCACCGCGATCAAGATCGGGAACCCGGCGTCCTGGGCGGGCGCGCTCGAGGCGCGCGACCGCTCCGGCGGCCTGATCGGCTCGGTGACCGACGAGGAGATCATCGCCGCGTATCGGGCCCTGGCGGAGACGGAGGGCCTCTTCGTCGAGCCCGCCTCGGCCGCGGGGGTCGCGGGGCTGCTTCAGCTCGGATCCCAGGGGCGTCTCACCGGCGTCCGCACCGCGGTCGCCACCGTGACGGGTCACGGACTCAAAGATCCCGAGCGCGCGGTCCAGGTTTCGCGCGCTGTCGAGACGGTGGACGCCGAGCCCGATGCGCTCAAGCAGGCGCTCCTCGGATGAAGCGGGCCCGCCCGTCAGCCCGCGCGCTCGCGCGCCGCCCCGAGCGGTGGTCGGTCACGGTGCCGGCATCCACGTCGAACCTCGGCCCAGGATTCGACTGCCTCGGCCTCGCGCTCCGCCTGCCGCTGGTCGCGACCGCGGCGCGGATCGAGCACGGCTTTCGGATCGAGCGGCTTGGCGAGGGAAGCGATCTGCTTCTCGATCCCCAGACCGATCCGATCCTCTCGGCGTTTCGCCACGTGGTGAGACTTGCCGGGGAGCCCACCCCCTCGGTCTCGCTCACCGTGCGCTCGCGAATCCCGGTGGCCCGCGGGCTCGGCTCGAGCGCCGCCGCGATCGTGGCGGGGCTCGCCCTCGCGAACCATTGGCTCGGCGATCCGTTCGGCCCCGTCGAGCTGTTCCGCGAGGCGGTCCGGCGGGAGGGCCATCCCGACAACGTCGCCCCCGCCCTGCTCGGCGGGTTCGTGCTCTCCATGCCTCGCGCGGACGGGAGCGTGGAGCCGCTCCGCCTGCCGGCCCCGCGCGGAATCGACATCACGCTCGTGGTTCCCGGGCTTCGCGTCAGCACGGAGGAGGCCCGCTCCCTCCTTCCGGAGCGGGTCAGGCTCCGGGATGCGGCCCGGAACACCGCCCGCGCGCTCGGGCTGCTCCAGAGTTTCGCCACGGGCCGCGTCGATCTCTTGGCCGACGCGCTCGAGGACGTGTACCATGTGCCCCACCGCGCCCGTCTCATCCCCGCGTTCGATCGCGTGGTCGAGGCAGGGCGGCGGGCGGGCGCGTTCGGCGTCACGATCAGCGGGAGCGGCCCGACGCTGCTCGCGCTGCACGCGCCCGGCGCAGGCGCGCACGCGCGCGTCGGCGCGGCCATGATTCGCGCCTTCGCCCGAGCCGGCGTCCACGCGCGCGCGATCCCGGGACGGATCGCGAGCCGCGGCGCCGTCACGCGCACCCTTCGCTAGGAGCGCCATCGCAGCGTGCCGGTACTCGTACAGAAGTACGGTGGAACCTCGGTAGGGACGCCGGAGCGGATCCACCGCGTCGCCGACCGCATTGTTCAAACCCGAAGGTCGGGAGCCGATCTGGTCGTCGTGGTCTCGGCGATGGGCGACGCCACCGACGAGCTCCTCGATCTCGCCGCGAAGGTTTCCGATCGGTCGCACCCGCGGGAGCTGGACATGCTCCTGACGGCGGGAGAGCGGATCTCCATGGCCCTGCTCTCCATGGCGGTGAACGATCGGGGCCAGGAGGCGGTTTCCTTCACCGGCTCGCAGAGCGGAATCGTCACCGACACGTCCCACACGCGCGCGAAGATCCTCGAGGTCCGGGCCGACCGGATCAGGGACGAGCTCTCCCGGGGGAGAGTCGTGATCGTCGCGGGGTTCCAAGGGGTGAGCCGGGATCGGGAAGTCACCACCCTCGGCCGCGGCGGCTCGGACACGACGGCGGTGGCCCTGGCCGCGGCGCTCGGGGCCGAAGAGTGCGAGATCTACACCGACGTGGAGGGTGTCTACACCGCCGACCCTCGCGTCGTACACGGAGCCAGAAAGCTCAAGAACCTTTCTTACGACGAAATGCTGGAGCTGGCCTCGCTCGGCGCGAAGGTGCTCCACAACCGGTCGGTCGAAATCGCGAGGCGCTTCGGCGTCCCGATCCACGTCCGCTCGAGCTTCAGCTCGAACGAAGGCTCGCGCATTCGAAAGGGTGAATCGATGGAACGAGTGGTCATCCGCGGCATCGCCCACGATCCGGACGTGGCGAAGATCGCGCTCCTGGACGTGCCGGACCGCCCCGGCGTGGCGGCCGAGATCTTCCGCGCCGTAGGGGAACAGGGGGTCAACGTCCGCCTGATCGTCCAGGCGAGCGGCTCGGACGGCAAGAACGACGTGACGTTCGCGGTCGGCTCGCACGAGGTGCGCGCCGTGCTGCCGGTGGTCGAAGAGGTTCGGAAGCGCCTGGGCGCGCGCGCGTTCGTCTACGATCCCGACGTCGCGATCCTCTCCGTGGTGGGCGAAGGGCTCGCGACCTCGGCGGGGACGGCCGGCGAGGTGTTCGACGCGCTCGCGAAGGCGGGGATCAACATCGAGATCATCAGCACGTCGTCGATCACCATCACCTGCATCGTGCGCAAGCCGGACGTGGAGCGGGCCGTGCGCGCCCTCCACGACGCCCTGCGCTTGGAGCAGGAACCCTAGCGCGGGGCATGGACCCTCCATGGAGTTCCTCGAGAAACGTTCGGTGCTGGGCCGCGGCGCGGCACCGCCGGACGGGCGTCGATCCGCGGTCTTCCTGGCGCTGGCGTGCGTGCTTCACGCCGCGCTCCTGGGTTTCTTCGTGACACGGGCGCGGGTGCCCCGGGAGATCACGATTCCGGCCTCGGGGGGGCCGCTGACCCGCGCGAGACTGGTGCGGATCGTGCCGCTCCGCACGTTCCCGGCCCCCGAGGCGGCCGCCCCGGAGGCGTCGCGCTCTCGGCCCAAGCCGGCGCTCATCAAGCGCTACACGCCGGGCGCGAAGGTGGTGGTGAAGCCCGAGCGTGGGCCGGCCAGGAAGGGCTCCACGGACGACGCGAAGTCCGCGTCGCAGGCGGTCTCGCCGGCGCCGCAGGCCGATCTCGCGCTTCGTTGGTGGTCGCAGGACTCGACGCGGAGCGCGAGCGTGGACGTGGACGGCGATTTCCGTTTCGCCTTCTACCTGGCGGCGCTCCGGAACAAGATCGGATCGCACTGGGTTCCACCCCCGGGGCTCGACGCGCGGGGGAGGCCGGTCCGGGCCACGCTGTACTTCCGGATCGGAAAGAACGGTCAGGTTTCGCTCGCGCAGGTCGAGACGTCGTCCGGATACGCCTTCTTCGACCAAACCGCGTTGCGCGCGCTTCTGGCCGCGACGCCGCTCCCGCCGCTGCCGGCGGGCTATACCGACAACTACCTGGGAGTCCACTTTGGCTTCGAATACCAGCAATAACGCCCGCGCGGCCGGCGCGATTCTCCTGTCGCTCGCGCTCCTCTGGCCGGCCGCGGCGGGCACGCAGACCGACGTCCGGATCGGAATCAAGGCTTCGGGCTCGGTCAAGACGCCCCTCCTGCTCGCGACGTTTCGCGCGGGGGCGGGCGTGGGCACGGCACCGGTCGCGGATGAGTCCCACAAGGTGGCGCGCAAGGACTTCTATCTCAGCGGCGTTTTCGAGGTGGCCGATGTGCCGCCGCTCGGCGGGAAGCCCTCGCCGGACCCGTCTCATACCGGCACGGTCCGCGTGGAAGGGATCGTCGAAACCGAACGCTCCGGCGTCTATCGGTTCACCGGCGAGGTCTTCGACGTGGGCACCGGGGAGTCGGTTTTCCGGCGCGCGTACTCGTTCCCCCGCGCCGATCTCCGGGCGAGCATCCACCGCTTCGTGGACGACGTGCTCGAGGCGCTCACGGGGGAGCGCGGGATCGCCGGGACATCGATCGCGTTCGTCCGGAAGACAGGCAAGTTCAAGGAAATCTGGATCGCCGACTACGACGGAGAGAACGCGCGCCAGCTGACCCACGATCGGAGCCTCGACCTCTCTCCGGCCTGGGCGCCGTGGGGCACCGAGGTGGCCTTCACGTCCTACAAGCGCGGCAATCCCGATCTCTACCTGTTCGATCTGCGCCGCGGCGCGTCCTATCCCTTCTCGACGCGCCCGGGGCTCAACACGGCTCCCTGCTACTCCCCCGACGGCAAGTGGATCGCCTGCACGATCTCCCGCGACGGGAACGCCGAGGTGTACCTGATCAGCCGCGACGCGCAGACGGCGCGGCGGCTCACGCGCAACGAACGGATCGATTCCTCGCCCAGCTTCAACCCGACCGGACGCGAGATCGCGTTCACTTCGGATCGCTCGGGCTCGCCCCAGGTCTACGTCATGGACGTGGAAGGCAGTAACCAGCGCCTCCTCACGCTCGAAGGCAGCTACAACGACTCGCCGCAGTGGTCGCCGAAGGGGGACAAGCTCGTCTACGCCGCGCGCCACGACGGGATGTTCGACGTCGTGGTCATGGACGCGAACGGGCAGAATCCGCTCCAGATCACCTACGCGGCGGGGCACAACGAAAATCCGCGGTGGTCGGCCGACGCGCGGAAGATCTACTTCAGCTCCACGCGGTCGGGGCAGAGGCATATCTACATGATGAACACGGACGGAAGCGACGTGGTGCAGCTCACGGCCGGCGAGGAGTGCTTCAATCCCGCCGCCGGCCCGAAGCCGAGGCGGAGGGTGTAGCGCCCACTTCGAGTTGACCTCCCCGGAGCGCTGTGGTACCGTCCGCGACATTGGGAAGTCATTGTCGTTCAACCACCTGAACCCTACGGGAGAATTCGCCATGCGCCATTCGCCAAGGATTGCGATGCTCGCGCTCGCGGCACTCATCGCCGCGGGATTGATGGCCCAGGGATGCGCGTCCCAGAAGAAGGTCACGGCGGCGCCTCCGCCGACGCCCCCGCCCGCACCGACCGAGACGACCACGCCGCCTCCTCCTCCTCCCCCGCCGCCTCCGCCGCCGGCTCCGCCGGAAGTCTCGCTCGCCGACGCCTTCTTCGATTTCGACGACGCCTCGCTCAGGCCCGACGCCAAGAGTGCCCTCGAGACCGACGCCAAGTACATGGAGCAGAACGCGGGCGCCAACGTGATCATCGAAGGACACTGCGACGAGCGCGGCTCGATCGAGTACAACCTCGCCCTCGGCGAGCGCCGTGCGAAAGCCGCGATGGGGTACCTCGTGAGCTACGGCATCGCCACGAGCCGCATCACCACGATTTCCTACGGCAAGGAGCGGCCGTTCGCCACCGGCAATGACGAGTCGGCCTGGTCGCAGAATCGCCGCGCGCACTTCGTTGGCAAGTGACTTGTAGTCGCCTCCTGGCGGCCGCGGCCGGAATCCTGGCCGCCGGCGCGCTCGCCGCTTCGGGGTGCGCGCCGAGCGGGTATTACGGCACGAGCACGACGGCGCTCGACAGCATGATGATCAGCCAGGGCGCCATGATGAAGCGGATCGCCGCGCTCGAGCGGAAATCCGACGCGACGCGGGAGAGCGTCCAGGCGTCGCGCGCGTCCACCGACGCGCGGCTGCTCGAGATCAGCCAGAGCCTCGACGTGATCGAAGCGAAGCTCGACGCGTCCGGCATCCGGTTCAGCCAGCTGGCGCAGAAGGTCGAGACCGTGAAGTCGAGGCTCACGGTGGCGGATAGCGCCCGCGCCCGCGGAGTGCCTCGCGACTCGACCGGGCGCGCCGATCCCGAGGCGATGTACCAGGCCGCGTACTCGGACGTCGCCGCGGGGCGCTATAACCTGGCGCGCGAAGCGTTCCAGGAGTACCTGAAGAACTACCCGGACACCGAGGTCGCGGACAACGCGCAGTACTGGATCGGCGAGTGCTACTACGCGACCGGCGACTTCTCCGGAGCGATTCCCGAGTTCGAGAAGGTCGTGAAGAATTACCCGAAGGGGGACAAGGTCGCGCCCGCGTTGCTCAAAATCGGGTCGTCGTACTCGCGCCTGAAGAACACCCAAGAGGCCAACCGCTACTACAAGATGATCGTCCAGAAGTACCCGAAGAGCCACGAGGCGGGAGAGGCCCGGGAGCGCCTCTCCGAGAAGCCCTAGGGCTTCCTCGCCGCCAGGGTCAGCACGTGGCCGAAGCGGGATCGCTTCGCGTGCCAGCGCGGAGAATCGAGCCCCAGCCGGGCCGTGAGCGCGCGCCCATAGGGTAGGAACCACCAACCCACGATCGGATTGTGGGCGTGAAGCTCCGCCGGCGCGACGCCCGCCCGGTCGGCGAGGCGGCGGAACCGCGACGCGCTTAGATCGTCCTCGTATCCGAAAATCCACTTTCCCCGCCACTGCGCAATCTTCTTGCCGAGCATGAAGGGGAGATCCATCGCGTTCGGGACCACGATGACGAGGAGCCCCCCGGGGCGCGTGACGCGCCACATCTCCCTCATCAGCGCGACCTTACCCTCGTCGCTGAAATGCTCGATCACGCCGCCGTTCCAGACGATGTCGAAGGAGCCGTCGCGGAACCCCATTCGAAGGCCGTCCTGCCGGCAGTACTCCGCCGCCAGTCCCAGCCTCCGGAAATGGCCGCGCGCCGTTTCGAGGGAGCGAGGGGAGAGATCCACCAACGTGACGCGGGCGCCCAGTCCGCCCAAGATCGCGCTCGTGGTGCCGGAGCCGGAGCCCACCTCGCAGATCGTGCGGCCCGCGGGAGGCCCCATCACGGCGAGCAGGTGCTCCTGGTAGGCCCGGTGGTCCGGGGCCGAGATGTCGACCCCCGCGTAGGTCTCGGCGACCCGGTCCCAGATCTGGACGAGGTCCGGCTGTTGATACGATCCGGGATGCGCCATGGAAGGGGCCGATTCTCGCACGCACGCGGTCGGTCTTCAAGGCGGACCGGCGCGTTGGTATAATCTGCCGGGCCGCCGACCCTCGTACCCAGGAAAGAGTGGAACGATGAGATTCGATCGACTGACCACGAAGAGCCAGGAGGCGATCGCGGACGCCGAGTCGCGCGCCCAGCGGGCGGGGCATCCGGAAGTGGGAACCGAGCACCTGCTCCTGGCCCTCCTGGAACAGAAGGGAGGGGCCGTCGCCCCGATCCTCGAGGCGGCCAGGGTCCCTGTCGCGCGCGTCCGCACCCTGGTCGACGAGCGCCTCCGCACGCTCCCTAAAGTCACCGGCCACCGCCAGACCGTGCTCTCGGCGCCGCTCGGACAAATTCTCGAGAGCGCCGAAGCCGAGGCGGAGCGACTCCAAGACCAGTACATCAGCACCGAGCATTTCCTCCTCGCCGCCCTCGATCCGGCGCTCGTTTCCGAAATGGGGCGGATGCTCAAAGAGGCGGGGGCGACGCGCGAGGCGATCTATCACGCGCTCCTCACCGTGCGCGGGGGGGAGCAGGTCACGAGCGCGGAGCCCGAGGAGAAGTACCAATCGCTCGCCAAGTACGCGCGCGATCTCACCGAGATGGCCCGAAAGGGGCAGCTCGATCCGGTCATCGGTCGCGACGAGGAGATCCGCCGCGTGATCCAGGTCCTCTCGCGCCGGACGAAGAACAACCCGGTCTTGATCGGCGAGCCCGGCGTCGGAAAGACCGCCATCGCCGAAGGGCTCGCGCAGCGGATCGTGAACGGCGACGTCTCGGAGGGGCTGAAATCGCGCCGCGTGCTGGCCCTCGACCTCGGCGCGCTCCTCGCGGGCGCGCAGTACCGGGGGCAATTCGAGGACCGCCTCAAGTCGGTCCTCAAGGAAGTGGCGCGCGCCGAGGGGCAGGTGATCCTCTTCATCGACGAGCTGCATACGCTGGTCGGGGCCGGCGCGGCGGAAGGCGCGCTCGACGCGTCGAATCTGCTCAAGCCCGCGCTCGCGCGCGGCGAGCTTCACTGCGTCGGCGCGACCACCCTGAACGAGTACCGCAAGCGGATCGAGAAGGACGCGGCGCTCGAGCGGCGCTTCCAGCCGGTCTTCGTGGGAGAGCCGACCGTGGAGCAGGCGATCGCGATCCTCCGCGGGCTTCGCGAGCGGTACGAGAACTTTCACAGGGTGAAGATCCAGGACGCGGCGCTCGTGGGCGCCGCACTCCTCTCGCACCGCTATCTCCCCGACCGGCAGCTTCCCGACAAGGCCATCGACATCATCGACGAGGCGGCGTCGCGGCTTCGAATCGAGATCGACAGCCTCCCCGCGGAGATCGACACGCTCGAAAGGAAGAGACGCCAGCTCGAGATCGAGCGGCTGGCCCTGAAGCGGGAGAAGGACGAGCCCTCCAAGGTCCGCCGCGCGCTCATCGAGGAAGAGATGGCGGAGACCGAGACCGAGCTGAAGCGGCTCCGGGCCCATTGGGAGAAGGAGCGGGCGGCCGTGGCGAAGATCCACGAGGCGCGCGAGCGCCTGGAAGCGCTGCGCCTCGAGGAGCAGCAAGTCGAGCGAGCCGGCGATCTGGAGCACGTCGCGCGAATCCGCCACGGCGAGATTCCACGGATCGAGAAGCAGCTCGCCGCCGCCGGCGCCGCGCTCGCCGTGATCCAGAAGGACATGAAGATTCTAAAGGAGGAGGTGGACGAGGAGGACGTCGCGGAAGTCGTCGCTCGCTGGAGCGGCATCCCGGTGCAGCGGCTCCTCGAGAGCGAGCTCCAAAAGCTCCTCCACATGGAGGAGCGGCTCCGGGAGCGCGTCGTGGGCCAGGACCCGGCCGTGCGCGCCGTCTCCGACGCCGTGCGGCGCGCGCGCGCCGGACTTCAAGATCCGAACCGGCCCATCGGCTCCTTCCTCTTCCTCGGGCCGACCGGCGTAGGCAAGACCGAGCTGGCTCGAGCGCTCGCCCAATTCCTCTTCGACGACGAGCACTCGATCACGCGTCTCGACATGTCCGAGTACATGGAGAAGCACAGCGTCTCCCGGCTCATCGGCTCGCCGCCCGGGTACGTGGGGTTCGAGGAAGGGGGCCAGCTCACCGAGGCGGTCCGCCGCCGGCCCTACTCCGTCGTGCTGCTCGACGAGATCGAGAAAGCGCATCCCGACGTCTCGCAGGTGCTGCTCCAGATTCTGGAGGACGGCAGGCTCACCGACGGCCAGGGCAGGACCGTCGATTTCAAGAACTCGCTCGTGGTGATGACCAGCAACATCGGGAGCGAGATGATTCTCGAAGCGGGGGGCGCCGGGGGCGAGGTGATGCGGAACCGGCTGCTCGCCGCCCTCCATGGCCACTTCCGGCCCGAGCTGTTGAATCGGATCGACGAGATCCTGGTCTTCGAGCCGCTCGGTCCCGAAGCCCTGCGGGAGATCGTGGGGCTGGAGCTTCGCAAGGTGGAGCGCCGGCTCCGGGAGCGGGACCTCACGTTCGTGGCCGACCCCGAGGTGCTGGACCTCCTGGCGCGCGAGGGTTACGACCCGGTCTTCGGCGCCCGCCCGCTTCGCCGGCTGATCGAGCGGCGGGTGCAGAATCCGCTCGCGCGGTCGATCTTGAAGGGCGAGTGGAAGCCAGGGGACACGATCCGCGTGCGGGTGGGAGAGGCCGAGGGCGGGCTCCTCTTCGAGCGGGGCGAGCGCCCCGCGCCCACCGAGCCCGTGGCGACGCGCTGATCTCTCCGGGGGTTCGCGCCGGGCGATTTCCCGCTTGACGCTCCGCTCCGGCGGACGGTAGCGTGGCGGATCGCGTCTCAGGGGACGCGCTCCATCCGCCTCATTCCGCGTCGCGCCCACGGCATTTCGGAGAACCATGCACCTATCCGAGCTGCTCAACGAGAACGCCGTCACGCTGTCGCTCAAGGCGCGCGACAAGGAATCCTGCATCAAGGAGCTGGTCCAGCTCCTCGAGGCGGCCCACGGCGTCAATACCAAGGGCGAGATCCTGAGCAAGGTGCTCCAGCGCGAGTCGATGATGTCGACCGGCATCGGGAACGGCGTCGCCATCCCGCACGGGAAGACCCGGCTCCTCGACCAGCTGGTCGCGGCCTGCGGCGTGGCCCCGGGCGGAATCGAGTTCGACTCGATGGACGGAGAACCCACGAGCCTCTTCGTCCTCCTGGTTTCTCCCGAAAGTCTCCGCGCCCCGCACGTCAAGGCCCTGGCGAATGTCTCCCGGCTGCTCAAAGAGGAATCGATTCGAAGCGCCCTGAATCAGAGTAAGACGCCGCAGGAGTTCATGACCGTGCTTCGGGAGGCCGAAGCGCGCCTGCTGCAGCCCTAGGGCGCCGCGCCGCCAACCCCCGCACGCCGACAACCCCGGGTTGACGAGCGTTTCGGCCCCTGGTATCTTTTTGCATGCCACAGCCGTGTCCCCCAGAAAGGAGCAATTCCCTTACATGAAGTGGATGCGTGTTTTGTGGGCGGGAGCCAGCCTCCTCCTGGTCCTCCCGGGCTGCTCGCACGACAAAACGGTCCAGGGCGGGGGCGTCTACTCTCCGCTGATCACCGGCCTGGCCGTCGATCCGTCACCCGCGGTTCGGGGCCTCCAGAACGAGCTGACCCTCCAAGTGACCAACGTCAACAACTACGCTATTACCTACCACTGGAGCTCGCCGAACGGAGCCTTCAGCGATTCGACGCACCAAACGGCGGCCTGGCTGGCGCCCGACACGATCGGCTTCTATCCGGTCACCTGCTCGATCCAGGCCCAGGACCCCGACTCGGGCGTTTCCTTCTACAAGGCGACGACCTACCAGGTCTTCGTGGACAATGCGTATGTCCGCTGGACGAGGAGCTCGAACGTACAATTCGACCCTGCGCCGGCGCCGACGCCGATGAGCGACTCGGGGGTGGTCTTCTCGGAGTACACCAACATCTCGACCGGTGCCTCGAACATCTACCAGGTTGCCGTCGCGGGGAACACGCCGGTGCCGCTCACGCAGAATTTCTTCTCGGCGTTCTCTCCGAGCATGCGGGCGGACGGCCAGGTCGTCGCGTTCGCCGGAAAGAAGACGAACACGGACGGCGGGGCCTCCATCTGGCTCGTCCCGTCCTCCGGTGGGGCGGATACCACCGGCGCCTATGTCGAGGCGCGCCACAATATCAACACCCAGAGGTTTCTGGGCGCGCCGCGCTACTCGCGGACGGGGACCACGCTGCTCTACAGCAGCGACACGACCACCGTGGGAAGTGGTCCGAGACCGTGGTTCCGCGACGCCGGGTTCCTCTATCCGGCGCCTCCCGCTCCCGCCAACCGGGTCATCGCGGCGGGTTCGCTAGGCACGCGAGCGTACTTCGGAGCCAACTGGGGACCCGACGTGGATGCGAACGGGATTCCTGACTCGGTCGTCACCCAGACCCAGCAGAGCTTCGGCACCACGGTCCAGGCTTCTCGCGGCATCTACAAGCTCAGGAGCAGCCCGCCGCAGACTTCGGGGACCGTCTGGATGAACGATTTCACCATCGCGGAACCCGACTGGTCCGAAGACGGCCGGTACATCATCTTCACCAGGCCGAACACGCTCTCCCCCGATCGCGACATCTGGATCATTCCCGCTGGCGCGACGAGCCTATCCGCGGCCGTGCGGGTCACCTCCGGACCCGCGGACGATTCCCATCCCCGGTTCTCGAACGACGGCTCGAGCATCTATTTCGTATCCAATCGGGCGGATGCGTACGGGCTGAACGGTCTCTATCCGATCGAGCGCCGGGGGACGAACATCTGGAGCGTCTCCCTCTTTGACCTACCCTAGTCGTCGGTGTCGCGGGACCGGCGGCGCTCCGCGCCGCCGATCCCCACCCGACCCCTGGACGAGCCCCCGCGTGATCCGCCACTGGCTTCCGGTCGTCGTCTACATCGCGCTGATCTTCGCGGTTTCCTCGATCCACGGCGACCAACTTCCCGGGCTCTTCCCGAAAGGGGACAAGGTCGGGCACCTCCTGGAGTACCTTCTCCTCGGCCTGCTCCTCGGCCGCGCCATCCGGTTCACTCTTGCCGGGAGGTCGAGTATGGTTGCCGCCACCGCCACCGTGGCGGCGGGAGCGGCCGTGGGAGTCCTCGACGAGCTCTATCAATCCAGGATTCCGGGCCGGTTCAGCGATCCCGCCGATTGCCTGGTGGACGTGGCCGCGGTACTCGCCGCGGTCCTGTTCACGCGGTTCGTTCACGTCCGGCCGCTCTGGAAAGGCCATCGCGCGGACGGGGGCGGACGGAAGACGGACGTGGAGACGCTGCCGCGATGAAATTCCAGGTCCCGAGGGGAACGCGCGACATCCTCCCCGTGGAGAGCGGTCGCTGGGAACGGCTCGAGAACCGAGCGCGGGACATCCTGGCCCGCTACGGATACCGCGAGGTTCGAACCCCCATGTTCGAGTCCACCGAACTCTTCGTACGGAGCGTCGGCGAATCGACCGACATCGTCCGGAAGGAGCTCTACACGTTCGAGGACAGGAAGGGGCGCTCGCTCACGCTCCGCCCCGAGGGGACCGCGCCCGTGGTGCGCGCGTATCTGGAGCACTCGCTCGGGCACGCCGATCCGGTGACGCGGCTCTATTACCTCGGCCCCATGTTTCGGTACGAGCGGCCTCAGGCGGGCCGTTACCGCCAGTTCTGGCAGATCGGAGCGGAGCTGTTCGGTTCGGCGGCGCCGGCGGCGGACGCGGAGATGATCGATCTCTTCGTCTCGATTCTCCAGAGCGTCGGGCTCTCGGACGTCTCGGTGCTGCTCAACTCGCTCGGCGACGAGGAGTGCCGTCCCGTCTATCGGGAGCGCATTCGTGAATACTTCGGGACGAGCCTGGAAGCGCTTTGCGGCGACTGCAGGGAGCGCCACCGGACGAATCCGCTTCGGATCCTGGACTGCAAGGTCCCGTCGTGCCAGCCACTCCTCGCGGGCGCGCCCAGCGTGCTCGACTCGCTCTGCGGCTCCTGCCGGGAGCACTTCGATGGGGTTCGCGCGGCGCTCGCGGCGCTTCGGATCCCCACCGAGACGGCGCCTCGTCTGGTGCGCGGGCTAGACTACTACACGCGGACCGTGTTCGAGGTACACGCGGCCGGGCTCGGCGCGCAGAGCGCGGTGGGCGGCGGTGGACGCTATGACCAACTGGTGCGCGACTTCGGAGGCCCCATGACCCCCGCGATCGGTTTCTCGATCGGGATGGAGCGGCTCCTCCAGGCCACCGGCGCCGTCGAGGAGCCGGCTCCCGCGCCGTCGGACGTCTGCGTGGTCGCGCTACAGCCGTCCGCGGTCCACGACGCCTTGGAGCTGGCCCGCTCGCTGCGAGGGTTGGGCGGTGGCCAGGTCGGAGAGGCGCTGCGGGTGCTCGTGGACGTTTCGGGAAAGAGCGCGTCCGCGCAGATGAAATGGGCGTCCAAGAGTCAGGCCCGGCACGTCGCCTTCGTCCCCGCGGGCGCGGACGGATACGGAGTGCGCGACATGGTGGCCGGCAAGGACGAGGCGCCTCAGCGGACCGTGGAGTCGCTCCGCGCGTGGCTGCTCGAGCGAAGAGCGGCCGGGGGGACGGCGTGACCATCGAGCCGCTCCGGGGGCGGCGGCGCACCCACCGGTGCGGCGACTTGAGGCCCGAGCACGCCGGCATTCGGGCGCGGCTGCTCGGCTGGGCGCACCGGACCCGGGACCACGGCGGTCTCCTCTTCCTCGACCTGCGCGACCGGTACGGCATGACCCAGGTCGTCTTCCGACCCGAGAGCCTGAGCGCGGAGATGATGGAGCGCGCCCGTTCGATCGGGAGCGAGTACGTCGTGCTCGTGGAGGGGACGGTACTCAAGCGTCCCAAAGGAAGCGAGAATTCCGAGCTCTCGACGGGCGGAATCGAAGTCGAAGCGGACGCGGTCTCGATCCTGAACGTGAGCCGCACGCCTCCATTTCCGCTCGACGGCACGGCCACCGCATCGGAGGATCTGCGGCTGCGATACCGCTACCTCGACCTGCGCCGCGAGGCGCTCCGGGAGAGCATCGTCTTCCGCCACGCGATGACCCGGAGCGTGCGCGAACACCTGTCGGATCAGGGTTTCCTCGAGATCGAGACCCCGATGCTGGTGAAGCCCACCCCCGAGGGGGCCCGCGATTACGTCGTGCCCTCCCGTATCCATCCCGGAAAATTCTTCGCGCTGCCGCAGTCGCCGCAGCTCTACAAGCAGATCCTCATGATCGCGGGCTTCGACCGGTACTTCCAGATCGCGCGCTGCCTGCGCGACGAGGACCTGAGGGCCGATCGCCAGCCCGAGTTCACCCAGATCGATCTCGAGATGACCTTCGTGACCGAGGAGGATGTGTTCGAGGTGGTCGAAGGGATGCTCGCGTCCGTCTTCAGGCGCGACCTCGCGCGCGAGCTCAAGGTACCATTTCCCCGGCTCACCTACCGCGAGTCGATGGACCGGTTCGGGAGCGACAAGCCCGACCTGCGCGTGCCCTTCGAGATCAAGGACGTGACCGAAGCCGCCGCCGCGGGCGCGTTCGAGAAGTTCCGCGAGGCGAAGTCCTCGGCGACCGACTCGATGACGGGCGCGCTCGCGGTGCCCGGACTCGCGGGGGCGTCCCGTCGCGAGATCGAAGCCTGGGAGTCGGCGGCGAAGCAGATGGGCGTCGCCGGCCTCGCGTGGGCCAGGGTGAAGTCCGGGGCGTTGGACGGGGGCGTCGCGAAGCACTTCGCCGGAGATCTCGACGCGCGGCTCATCGCCGCGGCCGGGGCGAACGAGGGGGATCTTCTCCTTCTCGCCTCCGGCTCCCGCGCCGTCGTGCTGAAGTCCCTGGGCCACGTCCGTCTCGTCATCGGGAACGAGCGGTTCGGCCTGGACGCGAAGGACTTCCGCTTTGTTTGGGTCCACCAGTTCCCGCTCTTCGAATGGGACGAGAATCGGAAGGGGTGGAGTCCCGCGCACCACATCTTCACCATGCCGCTCGACGAGCACCTCGCGCACCTGGCCACCGATCCGGGTCGTGTGCATGCGCAGCTCTACGATCTCGCGGCGAACGGGCAGGAGCTCGCGAGCGGGAGCATTCGGATCCACCGAAAGGACATCCAGGAGAAGGTGATGGAGGTGATCGGCATGAAACCCGAAGAGGCGCAGACCAAGTTCGGGTTCCTGCTCGAGGCCTTCGAATACGGCGCTCCGCCTCACGGCGGCATCGCCTTGGGGCTGGACCGGCTGGTGATCCTCTTCCACGGGGGCGAGTCGATCCGCGACGCGATCGCGTTCCCCAAGACCGCGAGCGCTACCTCGCTGATGGACGGGGCGCCTGCGCCCATCGACGCGGCCGACTTGACGGATCTCAGGATCCGGATCGACACCGGCCCCCATTCCTGAGCCTGGATTGGTATCCTTTCTGCACTTGACCCGGCCCGTGAATCACGCCGCTTGACTTAGGCCGGTTCCGTGCCTACGGTCAGGGGGTGCTGAAGGCCCATTCGTGGGGCGAAAGAGCCACCTAATTTGCTGCCATCAAAACAGTTACAAGAATCGCTTCCGCGCCGCCGACCGGGTTCGACAGCCCCGGCGACGGAGGCGGGTTTTGGCCGGCTGGTCCGATCCTGGCCGGACGGAAGACCCGTGATCGCGGCGCCCCTCGCCCGGAACGCCCTCGTCCTCCTCAGCCTGGCCGCGCTCGGCTGCGGGGGAGCTACAGCGCCCTGCCCGACCCCCACGACCGAGATCGACAGCGCTCGCGCGGAGTCGGAACAACTCGAAGGGGAGATCGCCCGCGAGGCCGCCCGGCAGCGCGCGTTGGCAGCGCGCCGGGCCGTAGCCGCCCTCGCCGTCGAGGAGATCCAGGCGGCGCTCGACTCGCTGGGCGGTGCGACCGGGCGTTGATGCGCGCCCGGGGGATGATCTTCCTCCGGATCGCGGCGTTCGCGGTGGCGGCGTTCGCGGTCGGAGCGGGTTGCGGCAAGCCGGTGCTTCGCGTGGCCGACGCGTCGCTGGGGGACTACTACACGGAAAAGGAGTATCAGAAGCTGAGCGAAGAACAGCGGCAGGAATACTGTGGTGAGTTGGCCGACCAGCTCGATTCGTACCGGGCGCAGATCGCCGATGCGGAGGAGGCGCTCGCCGCGCTCCGCCGCGAGAACGCCCCGATGGAGGGGAAAACCGATTCGCTTCGGGCCCTCGAGACGCGGCTGGCCGAGCGGCTCGCCGCCGAGCGCACCCGCGCCCCGTCACCCGGCGGTGGGGACGCGCGGGCTTCTCGCCACGTCGTCAAGCCGGGCGATTCGCTTTGGAAGATCAGCGGCGACCGCGCCGTCTACGGGCGCGGCGCGTCGTGGGAGCGGCTCTACGGCGCGAATCGCGGTCTGATTCGCGATCCGAATCTCATCTACCCTGGCCAGGAGATCACGATACCCCGATGAGCCACGCCTCGGGTGAGACGACCCGCATCGTCGGAATTCAAGACGTCGATCCGCTTTCGCTCTTTGGGCGAAACGACGCCAACTTGCGACTCGTCGAGCGGAACTATCCGGTCCAGCTGACCTATCGAGACGGAAAGCTCGCCGTGAAGGGCGAGCCGGCGACCGTCGACGAGGTCAGCTCGGTCCTCGCCGCTCTCGCCGACCTGGTGCGGCGGGGCGCCGTGCTCGAGGAGCACGACATCCACAATTTCATCGGCATCTCGGATCCCGCCGACCGCGACGCTTCGATGCAGCTCTACGAGCGGCCCGTTCTGTTCTCGTTCGACAAGCGGTCGATCCGGGTCAAGACGATCGGCCAGGCCCGCTACATCGCCGCCCTCCAGAAGCACGACATCGTGTTCGCCATCGGTCCGGCCGGGACCGGCAAGACCTACCTCGCCGTCGCGGCGGCGGTCCACGCGCTCAAGTCGCGCCACGTCGAGCGGATCGTCCTGGTGCGACCCGCCGTCGAGGCGGGAGAAAACCTGGGCTTCCTTCCGGGCGACATGAAGGACAAGGTCGATCCCTACTTGAGGCCCCTGTACGACGCGCTGAACGACCTCCTTTCGTACGAGAAGATCCGCCGGTTCCTCGATCTCGGCGTCATCGAGGTCGCGCCGCTCGCCTTCATGCGCGGCCGCACGTTGAACAACGCGTTCGTGATCCTCGACGAGGCGCAGAACACCACGGTGGGGCAGATGAAGATGTTTCTCACCCGGCTCGGCTACGGGTCGAAGGCCGTCATCACCGGGGACATCACGCAGATCGATCTCGGGGCGCAGCACGCCTCGGGGCTGGTGGAGATCCAGGCGATCCTCTCCGGCGTTGCCGACCTCTCCTTCGTATACCTGAACGAGCGGGACGTGGTCCGGCACCACCTGGTGCGGGAGATCGTCCGGGCGTTCGACGAGCACGGCAGGACCGAGGACCCTGGTAAGGGCAATCATGGCCGCTGAGGCGCTCC
>Ga0184633_10000251_pt1 | contig 17923 bp, 24 predicted proteins | sample PLM31_170_b1_FD_133156 | JGI IMG/M metagenome (GOLD analysis project Ga0184633, IMG submission 133156) | Groundwater sediment microbial communities from an aquifer in East River, Colorado, USA - PLM3-1_170_b1 | ecosystem: Environmental > Terrestrial > Soil > Riparian zone | place: USA: East...
ATGGCGGCGGCCGAGATGGGCCTCGGCGGCTTCAACCACTGCATCGTCGACACCCGGATCGGGAAGATGATGGCGACCGGAGCAGGGGAAGAGGCGATCCTCGTGACGTTGCTCCGCAACGAGACGAACATGGGCCTCGTCCTCTTGAGCGTCGACCGAGCAGCTCAGTCGATTGCGGCCATCCTGCAGGTTCAGGAGGTGCCCGCTTGACGGACCTCTGGAACCGCCTCGAGGAGACGATCGACGAGCTCTCCCACGTGACGGACATCAAATCCGCCGCGGTCGTCCGGCGAGACGGCCTCGTGGTCACTCACACCCTCCCGGAAGGGGTCGATCCGAGAATCGTGGCCGCGATGACGGCCGCAATCGTCGGGACGGCGGAGATGGCGACCGTCCAGCTCGCCCAAGGGCGGTTCGTGCGGGCCATCGTCGAGTCGGATGATGGCAAGCTCCTCAGCCTCGGGGCCGGGGAGGAGGCCCTCCTCGTCGCCCTCGTCTACCACGACGCGAACCTCGGGCTCGTCCTCATGGCGATGGAGCGTGCCGCGAAACGGGTGGAGGACATCCTCCGAGAGGGAGGTTCCGGATGATCACGCTCACGCGGTCTCGTTGGAGGAAGGCGTGAATGGAGACGAAGAAGATCACGACCTACATCGACGGCCTTGACGAGATCCTCGGAGGCGGCCTGCCGGTCGGACACGTCGTCCTGCTCTCCGGTCTCCCGGGCACGATGAAGTCCACGCTGAGCTACGCGATCCTCCATCGGAACGCGCGGGAGCGCGGGGCGAAGTGCCTGTACGTCTCCCTCGAGCAGACGCGGAAGAGCCTGGAGGACCAGATGGCCGCGATGGGTTTCGACGTCGAGGCGGTTCGCGGCGATGTCCACATCCTCGATGTCGGGACGATCCAGAAGGAGATTGGCAAGAGCGCCACGAAGCCGTGGATGGAATTCCTCCGACGCACCCTGACCACGAGGAAGGACATCGACGGCGTCGATCTCGTCGTCCTCGATTCCCTGGAGGCCCTCGAGGTTCTCGCGAAGTTCGGGGATCGGCGTACGGAGCTGTTCCAGTTCTTCGAATGGCTTCGGGACCTCGGAGCGACGACAATCGTCCTCGCGGAGGCCGCGAGTGACGCGCCGTTCCTTGGCCTGGAGGCACCCCAGCCCCGACGCGACGAGACGTTCCTCGCCGACGGAATCATGGAACTGAAGATGCACCAGATCTCCGACGTCGAAGTCCAACGGCGGATTCGGATCGTGAAAATGCGAGGATCCCACCACAGGACCGGCTTCAGCGCCATCGTGTTCGAAGAGGGTCGGTTCCAAGTCACCTCCGTGATCAGCCCATAGGAGTGTTGCATGCCCACGCAAGTCTTCTGTTCGAATTGCGCGTCCTTCAATGGGGCGGACGCGACCCACTGTCGCTCGTGCGGGCGGAAGCTTGAGACCGCCCCCGAGGCGAACCCGGAGGCCATGAACGTCCTCCTGCAACGGGTGATGAGCGGCGAGGTGTTCACGGCGGTCTTCGGCGAGGAGGCCAAGCGGCCCACCTCCGCCCCGCAGGCCTCGCAGACCCCGCCGGCGCGGGTCGCCTCGGCCCCCATTCCGCGGGATCCGCCGGTCGAGGACCACTCCGACGTCATCGCGGCGGCCGTGGACCGGATCCGCGCGAAGGCCCACGAAGAGGGACACCGCTTCAAGCCGTACGTTCGCTCAAAGGGCCGGAATGCTACGACCCCAGGGGCACGGGACCTCGGAAAACAGCTGGACCTCGGAGTCGCACTCCTCCGGGAGCGGCGATTCGAGGAGGCAATCGGGCCGCTCCTGAAGGCGATCGCGCGCGACGACGAAGACCGTCGACCGTGGATCCTCCTCGGAGAAGCCTACCTTCGGATCGAACGACCGTACAAGGCCGCTGTCGCCTACCTGCGGTCTCTCGAGCTGAGCCCGAAAGACGAGCAGGCGTGGCTCGGTCTGGGACGCGTCCTGCGGTCCCTCGATGAACTCCCGACGGCCGCGGCCGTCCTTGAACGGGCGACGCGGATTCACCCCGATCACGCGGACAGCTGGGCGGAGCGGGGCTTCATCTACGCCGGAATGCGGAAGCTCCCAGACGCCGCTCGGTCTCTCAATAAAGCCCTTGACCTCCGCCCCGACCATCGCCTCGCGCTCGCGAAGCGCAACGAGATCGATGCGATGCTGCGGGACCAACGGGTCCCGGGAACGGGATCGATCAAGACCGAGGTCCCCCCGAAAAAAACCGTGACGAAGGGCGGCGAGACGAATCGGGATTCGGAAATCCTCGAGAAGATGGAAAAATCCCTCGGCGACGACGAAGAACAAGTCGTTTCGCCAACCGTCACTGCCTTGCCGCACGGAAAGACGCTGGCCCTGATGTCGCCGGCTCCCTCCAAGCGGCCGGCCAGGGTGCGCACGTTTGTCGAAGGCCTCGATGAGACCCTCGATGGGGGGATCCCCTGGGGACATGTTGTCCTCCTCGAAGGGGCACCGGGGACGATGAAATCCTCCCTCGGGTTTTCGATCCTCCTGCACAACGCGGCCCGGCAGGGGCTGCACTGTCTGTACCTGAGCCTCGAGGAACGGGCCTCGAGCCTGCTGAAGCAGATGAGTTCCATCGGCCTCAAGCTCGAAGTGCCGAAAGGGTCCCTCGTCGTCCTCGATCCGCGGACCGCCGCAGACCTGCTTGGCGAGAAGGCGGATTGGGTCGACGCCCTCGAGGGAGGCATCCGCTCAATCAAGGGGCAGCGGGGACTCGACCTGATCCTGATCGACTCCCTTGAGGCCTTGGAGGTCCTTGCGAAGTTCAAGGATCGGCGTCGGGAGATGTACCGGCTCTTCGAGTGGCTGCGGGACCTCGACGTCACCAGCATCGTCGTCACGGAGCGACCCGACTGGCTCATCGCGGGCCACGTCCTCCAGGGTCGATGGGACGAGGACTTCCTCGCCGACGCGGTCCTCCATCTCCGGATCCACATGGTCTCCGACGTCGAGGCACAACGCCGCCTCCGAGTCGTGAAGATGCGGGGCACGAAGCATGAGACCGGATACGTCGCGATGGTCCTCGATGAAGGCGGATTCCGCGTCACCCGCGCGATGAGTCAATGAGAGGGGACGATGGCGCGCGCGCTCGTCAGGACCCACATCCGCGGCTTCGACGAGGACATCCTCCGGGGCGGGATCCCCCAGGGACACGTCGTCCTGATCCGAGGCGCGAGCGGGACGATGAAGTCATCCTTCGCCTACTACGTCCTGTATCACAACGCGCTCGAAGGGACGCCGGGCCTCTATGTGACGTTGGAGCAGAGCGCGGGCGGGCTACTCGAGCACATCGCGGCCCTCGGACTGAAGGCGACCGCGGTCTCCGATGTCCTCCCGATCCTCGACCTGAGTCGCGGGCGCGAGCACCTGGAGGAGATGGTCGCGAAGGCCGGCGCGATGACGGACGCGACCGCCGCGCGGCGCGAGGCCCTCAGCGCGGTCCTGAAGGCGAAGATTCTCGAGTTGCGCAAGAAAAGGAAGTTCCAGCTCCTCGCGGTCGACTCGTGGGACGCGCTCGAGCTGATCCTCGAATTCAAGGACCGCCGGGCCGAGACCTTCGGATTCTTCGAGTGGCTGCGGGACCTTGGGGTTACGAGCTTGCTGATCTCGGAAGAGCCGGGCCCCGAGGCGTCGCCGACTGCGATCGAAGAGGAATTCCTCTCCGACGGGATCGTCCACCTGCGACTCGAACCGGTCACGGACACCGCGTTCCAGCGTCGCGTGCAGTGCGTGAAGATGCGGAGCGTGAACCAGGACAGCGACGAGCACACGCTCCTCTTCGAGAACGGGCGGTTCGAGGTCGCGCGGGCGATCGGGTGATCGGATGGACGATCGCCTTCGCACCCTCGCGATCCGGTCCGTCTTCCTCTTCCTGATCTCCGTCGTCCTCGTAGCCGGCTTCTGGTTCCATAGCGCGTTCTACCAGATCGGTCTCACGAACCTGCTCCTCGTCGGCGGCTTCGTCACGTTCCTCGTGATCTGGGCGGCACGGCTCGCGATGACCGGGGAACTTCCCCGTGGTCGGCCGAGCGGCGAGCTTACCTTCACCGTCGATGAAGGCGATCGACTCCTGAAGCGAGTCGCCCGCCTGGTCATCCGGCCATCCGAAGGGCTGATCGCCCCACCGGTCGGCCACGTGCTCCGCGCGAAGTACGAAACGGGACCCGAGTTCGCTCGCCTCGTCATCGAGGACGCACGGCGGGCATTCCTCTCGGACCTCACGGACGAGGACGCGCGTTCGGCCGGATACCGGACCGCAACCGAGCTGGTCGACGCCGGGACCGCGCGGTGGCGCTGGCGTCCCTCCGATATCGTCACCCTCCTTCGGGTCCGGTCCCTGGCGGTGAGCCGATGAATTTCACCACCGCGGTGGTCTTGCTCGGCTGCGCGGCGGAAGCATGGCTCCTGGCTCTCATCGCAGTCCGAGGGCAGCGGCGGTGGCTCCAGGCCACGTATATGGCGTGCGCCCTCGCCTTCCTCGTTGGCAGCGCCTCCTTCGTCGGGACGACGGAGGGCCTCTTGACGCAGGTCCGCGACGATGTGACGTTGGGTCTGCTTCTCGTGGCCCACGCACTCACCGCGATCCTGGTCGTCGGCCTGATCCACGGAGAGACGCTTCCGCGCCCGAGGGGAGTCACCTTCCTCCTCCTTGCTCCCGTCCCGGTCCTCGCTTGGCTCGTCCCCTCCCAGGGCTGGACCGTTGCGACCGCCTTCGAGGGAAACGTCCTCGGCGGATTTCTGGTCCTGTGTCTCGGGTATGCTCTCGCGGAGACGATCTACGCGCGATCCGCCAGCCCGCTGTTCGCACCCCATGCGTTCTGGCTCTCCGTGGGGCTCGTCGCCCTAATCGTTGGCGGCCCCGTGTACACGTACGAGCTGCAAGTCCTCGGGCAGGGATCCCTCGCAGGAGCCAACATCGCGGCTCCCGTGGCCCTCGCCTGTTTTGCCCGCGTCGCCTTGCAGACGGACCCGTTTCCGGTGTCTCCGCGAATCCGTCGAGGCCGGGCGACGTACGGCCAAGTCCGGGAGGCGGGCGCCCTCGTCTTCGACGAGGTGCGCCCGAAGTATGCCCGCCGCGTCGCCCACGAAGAGGCCGCCGCGGATCGCCCGACCCTGATCCTCGGTCGGAAGGCCCCTTCGATGACGACGAGCGGGGCGGCCTTCGCGGCGATCGCCCCCGACCGCAACGCGGCCTTGCGGTCCCTCACGACCGCGTCCGAATTCCTCTCGACGGCCCCGGGTGGCCTCGTCGTCCTGGAAGACGTCGCCGACCTGTCCGCCCTCTCCGGTTGGCGATCCACTCGGGAAGCGATCGTCCGGCTCCGTCATGTGGCCCGCGGGACCGGCTCGACCGTCGTCCTCTGCCCCTCGCGACTGATGGAGTCGGAGCGACACAGCCTGAGCGCACTGCACCTCCCGAGTTGGTCCCTCCCCGATCCCTCGACGGAGATTGTCGCGATCCTCGAGCACTCCTTCGGCGGAGGCGCGATCCGCCTCTTTGACTCGTTCCGCCGGGCCCATGGCCTCCGGAAGGAAGACGTCTCGACCGACCACGTCCCGGCTCTCCTCGCGTTCCTGGCGCGGGCCCTGGAAGACCTCACGGGCGCCCTGAGCGAACCCGCGGCCCACGGCCTCCGCGTCCAGTTCGAGGCCGCCGCGAGCGTCCTCCGTTCGTTTGCGATGCAAGGCGCCTCCGAGATCGCCCGCGGCAAGTGGCCTTCGCGAACCGCCAAGGAATCGGAATCCGACCTCCTGGTGACCGCGACGGAATACTGGAAGGGGAAAGAGATGGAGGAGCTGTTCGCTACCGCGGAGTCGGTCGTGGACGAAGATCCCCTCTTCGAGCGAGCCCGGGTCGTGTTCATCGAGCAACTCGGGGACGCGGGAGAGGGCGTCCTGCGCGCGCAGGTCGCGCGGCTCGGAAAGAAACCGGAGGATCTGGAAAGGCAGGATCTCGCGCGGATCGCCGATCGAGCGACGGTCGACCTCGGAAACCTCGCGGAGGTTGTCGACGTTCCCGCGGAGAAGGTCCGGATCCAGCGGCAGATCGAATCGATCCGGCAGCAGCTCGAGCTGATCGCGGGAGAATCGAAATGAAACGGATCCCCACGAACGTGGACGGCCTGGACGAGATTCTCTCGGGCGGCATCCCGGAGGGCCACGTCGTCCTGGTCTCCGGCGCTCCGGGGACCATGAAGACGTCGCTGACCTACCACATCCTCCACACGAGCGCCCTCGAGGGGACCCGCGGACTGTACGTCTCCCTCGAACAGAGTCGGGCCAGCCTCCTTGATCACACGGAGGGCCTCGGATACCGTTTGGAGGCCACGGACGGAAACCTGAGCATCCTCGATCTCGCGACGCTGAGGAAGAAGCTCACGGGGCCGGCCGAACAACCTTGGATGGACCTGTTCAAACTGTACACCCAGGGAATCCGCAAGTCGTTCGACTACCGCCTCCTTGTAATGGACTCCCTTGACGCCCTCGAGATCCTCGCGAAGTTCCACGAACCCCGGCGGGACATGTTCTCCCTGATCCGCTGGCTGCGGGACCTCCGGAGCACGACCTTCCTCCTGGGGGAGTTGCCGACGGATTCCGGTCGTGTGAGCATCCCGCGTCGGACCGCGTACGCGAAGCACAAGGAGGAGTACCTCGCGGACGGGATCATCCACCTCCGGCTTGCCCGCCAGGGGGAGTTCGGCATGCAACGGCAGCTTCGGGTCGTGAAGATGCGCGGCACGCGTCACGAGACGGGATACCACGCGCTCGTCTTCGACAACGGGCTGAAGGTCACCCGGATCCTCGCGTGATCAGTCCCGGACGACGAATTCCTCGATTCGGTCTTTCGCCTTCTCTCGGGCGGCATGGTGGGCCTTGAGCCACGGGCGGACCTTACCCCAAAGCTCTCCCTTGCAATCCCCGCACAAACGCTCCCCGCTCTTGCACGTCCGCTCGACCTCCGCGAGGTGGCCGTCGTCCGGCTCGAAAATGTAATTGTACTGGGCGAAGATCGAGCAGATGTACGGGTTCGCGCCGAGGCGCCGTTGTTCCTCGACGGTCGCCCGTCCGCCCGTGAACGCGTTCATAATTTTCTTCTGGGCCTGAGGCTCCGTGTCCGTCGTGAAGATGCTGGACTCCGGAATCGACGCGGACATCTTGCCGCCCGGACCGAGGAGGCTCGGCAGGAGCTTGTTGTGGATCAGGGCGGGCTTCGGATAGCCGAGCTTCGGGGCCACGTCCCGCGCGATCCGGAAGTGCGGATCCTGATCGATGCCACAGGGAATCAGGACGGGGACCTCGCGACCCGCCTCGACGGTGGGCAGGAAGGCCGGCGCGGCTTGGATGCTCGTGTAGAAGATCTCCCCGATGTTGTTCGAGTTCTCGAACCCGAAGACCGCCTGGGTCGTCGAGAACGTGATCCGCTTGGCGACTTCGATCGCGATCGGATAGAGATGGCGGATGTACTCCGTGTCGAGGAATATCCGCGTGAGTTTCGGGTCGAAACCCATCGCGATGATGTCGAGGATGTTGTCGTAGCCCACCTTCGTCGCATCCTCGAGGGAGTCGAAGTCCTTGAACAGGAACTTCTCGTCGTCGGTGATCTGGAAATAGAGGGTCGCCCCGAATTTCTCCTGGATCCATTTCGTGAAGAACCACGGAAGCATGTGGCCGATGTGGATCCCGCTGGAGGGCCCGCGCCCCGTGTACAAGACGAACTTGTCTCCCTTCTCGTGCCGGTCCAGGATCCAGTTCACGTCCCGGTGGCTGTAGAACACTCCGCGGCGGAGCATCGGATGGAGTTCGCCCGCGAGCCGGCGGAACCGAGCGAGGAGTTCCGGAGTAATCCGCTCGGTGCCAAATTGCGTAATGAGGCGGTCGTAGTCGACGGAGCCTTTGACTTCCCACGGCGTGACGACGAAGTCCTCGGGCATCTACGAAAGGAAAAGATGGCTCCTAGATAAAGGCATCCCGCTGCCGGTCTCGTTTCACCGTCGGCCGTAGATCCGGGAACTGTAGTGGACGCGTTCCACGAGAATCGTCTCGGACTTGCTGTCCAGCGCCGCCAATAGACGGTAGTCGCCGATTCGCAGTTTATGCTCGTCCGAAGCGACCAAACGCGAAAAAAAGCGCATCGGATTCTCCGCCGAGGATTCGAGCTTTCGGAGGATGCGCTTCGCCACCGGAGGATCGATCCGGGTCATGTCGTGCAAAGCCTGGTCGGTCCAGAGGATCGACCAGGGCATCCGCTACAACCCCAACCGACGCTTCACTTCGTCGTGGGCGAGGACACGGCCTTCCTTGACGTCCAGTCGCGCTTGAAGCAGGCCCAGCCGGAACGCGTGCTTGTAGGGTCCTTCCTCATCGCCCTCGGGTACGAGCGCTAACAGTTTGTTGATCAGATCGTCGTACGTCTCCCCCGATGACGACTTGAGTTTTGCGAGCTTCTCTCGCGTCGTCGCGTTGATCTGGATTGTGGTGACGGACATATAATGAGCTCATAGTGGACATATAACGAGACGTAGTTAAGTCCTTCCGGCCCAACGACCGCGCTCCGACAGGCGGAACCAGTGGTCACACCATGATCGCGTGACGTCCCCGCATGTCGGCTTCCGTCTGACCCAGACGCTCCATGACCTGGGCGACAACGCCATCGAGAAGGAGGACCGTCGCGTCTTCGAAGAGAGTGCTCAGGGGCGCCAGCCGCGACTGAGGCGAGCTTCCATTCGACTGGATCAACAGCACGACGTTGCTCGCGTGCGCCAGCTTCGAAGTCGGGTGGCCTGTGACAGAGATGACCTTCGCGCCAACCCGGCGCGCAATGTTCGCCACCTGGATCGCGCTCATCGTCGATCCCGTGTTCGAAACGATCAAAACGGCGTCGCCATCGCTGACAACCGGGGTGATCGTCTCTCCGATGAAATAGCAATCGATCCCTAGCTGGACCATCCGCATCGCGAAAGCCCGCGCGGCAAGGCCGCTCCGGCCGACTCCATACACGAAGAGCTTCTTCGCGGACGTCAAGATCCCGACGGCTTCCGCGATCTCCCTCGATCGGTCGACCGCGAGGATCTTCGCGAGGTTCTCGATGAGAAAGGCGGTCGAGGCTGCCGCCGTGCCCTTAGCGGACGCGGCGCGGGTCATCGACGTTTCTCCGACTTCTCTTCCTTCTCCTCTTTATTCGGTTTCGTCGGCCGCATGAGGCGCTTCGCGAGAACCCGCTCGAGGATCACTTTCATGTACATCGCGTCGTGTTCGAGAAGCGGCGAGGACGAGACAATCGTCAGGTCGTAGTCTTCATCCAGTAGGCATTCCGCGAGCGGCTCGAAGCGGAGATCGCCCTTCTTAATCGGCGTGTACCGCAGCTCGTTCCCGTCCGCGTGCTCGACGCCGCTGAAGTGCGCGTGGATGTGGCCGCCGTCGGACGCCTTCTCCACTTTCGTGAGAACGTCGTCGAAGTCTTCCGGCCGCTTGAAGAGCCCGAAGCCCCGTGCGTGCACGTGTGCGAAGTTCAGGACCGGCAAGACCCCTTTCGCATTCTTCACGAGCGTCAGGATCTCGTCGAGGCTTCCGACGACCTCCGACCGGCCGCTCGCCTCGATTCCGAGGCGGGAGTGAATCTTCGCTTTCTTGTATGCGTCCCGAACCGTGCGCAGGTTCTTGGCGATCCGGTTCATGGCCTCTTTCGGATCGAGCTCCCCGAACATGCCGAGATGCGTGATGACGATCGGCGCGCGCATCGCCTCCGCGAGCATGCCGCCCCAGATGACGCTCTGGACACTCTTCTGGGCGAGGCCGTCCGAGTCCGCCAAGTCCATGTAATACGGCGTGTGCAAGGACAGTTCGATGTCAAGCTCGCGGGCGAGGTCTCCGAGCTCCGCGAGTTCGTGGTAGTCACCCGCAATCCCTGAGGCGAGACTGTACAGAACGTCCCCCTTCTCGATCTTCTCGTCCAGGGCGGAGATCAGAACCTCCTTCCGGTCCTCCTTCCGGCCGATCTGGACGACAAGCTCGGCCGGGATCTCCCGCGGCGTACGTCCAATGTCGTCGTCGCCGGCGTACCGTTCGTTCAGGTTCACGCGGACGAGCTGGACTTCCATCGCGGACAGACCGAGATTGTGGATGTCCTCGATCCCGTCGCGAAGGGTCCGGCCTTTGCACGACAGAGGAATCCCTGAAGGGCCAAAACGAATCACACGTTCACCGATCGGCGAGAGGCCGCCGCTCGACTATTATTCTGTAAGGCCTGATATTAATAGTTTTGCGGCTTTGGCCGTCTCCGCGGAGGACGCCGTGCTGCAGCCTGACGCCCAATTCCTCCACGAGAGGGGCTCAAGCGTTCGCGGTTCATTGACATTTCGACGACTCCTCCCCCGAGGGCAGCCACCGGGAGGGGCGCACCCAAACGTTTAAGGCGGTCAGGTCTTTAGGCGTGCGCCGAGGCCCGTTTTCATGGCCAAGCCGTCCAAAACCAACCCTCACCTCCAACAGGTCGTCCGGGAACTTCGGGAGGTCTCCCGGGAAGCCGACGTCGCCATCTGGCGGGACGTTGCGGACCGCCTCGAGCGGTCCCGCAGGAACTGGTCCGAGGTGAACGTGTCCCGCCTCAGCCGCTACGGGTCGAAGGGGGAGCAGATCGTCGTACCCGGCGTCGTCCTTGCCGCGGGGGAGATCTCGACCCCCCTCACGGTCGCTGCGTTCCGAGCCTCCTCCGCTGCCCGGAAGAAGATTGAGGCGGCTGGCGGACGGGCCATCAGCCTCCTCGAACTCGCCGTCCAGAACCCGAAGGGCTCCGGCGTGCGGATCATGGGATGAGCATGGCAATCGTGGACGCGACGGGGCACATCGTGGGCCGGCTGGCCTCCGTCCTCGCAAAGCGCCTTCTGAATGGCGAGGAAATCGTTGTCGTGAACGCGGAAGCGGCGATCCTAACAGGAAAGAAGAGCGTCGTGTTCGAGGAGTACCGCGCGGCGCATCACCGCGGGAGCACCGCGAGCCGGATGCGCGGCATCGGCCCCCGCTACCCGCGACGTCCGGACATGATGCTCCGCCGATCGATTTCGCGGATGTTGCCGTACCAACAGCCCCGGGGCCGGGATGCCCTAAAGCGCCTCCGGGTCTACCTGTACACCCCGGATGATTTCAAGGGGAAGCCGCTTGAGACGATCGAGGTCGCGAAACGGGCTCCGCAAGGTCCCTACATCAGCCTGGGAGAGATCGCGCGGCTGCTCGGCTCCAAGTTCGAGGTCCCCTGATGAAGGCGATCGTCGCCAGCGGGAAACGGAAGACCGCCGTCGCCCGCGCGACGCTGACGAAGGGTCGCGGGATCGTTCGCATCAACAGCGTGCCCGTCGAAATGTACCCCTTCGAACTCGGCCGGCTGAAGATCCTCGAGCCTCTGAAGCTCGCAGGGAAGAAGGTCGACTCGATTGACATCGACGTGAACGTCCAAGGCGGTGGCGTGATGGGCCAGGCGGACGCGGTGCGCACCGCAATCGCCCGAGGACTCGTCCAGTACCTGAATGACAAAGACCTCGAGAATCTGTTCCGCGAATACGACCGCACCTTGATCGTCCCGGACACGCGGCGCAAGCTTCCGAAGAATCCTTTAGGCCGCGGCGCGCGAAAGAAGCGCCAGAAGTCGTACCGGTGAGGCCATGATCATCCCCGTCCGATGTTTCACCTGCGGCAAGGTCGTCGGGAGTGCCTTCCCGACCTTCCTCGAACGGACCCGGCAGGGAGAAGACCCGCGAGAGGTCCTCGATGCGATCGGGCTGAAGCGCTACTGCTGCCGCCGGATGATCCTCTCCCACGCGGAACTGATCGACGAAGTCCTGCCGTTCAGCTGATCTCGTTGCAATCTTCCACGGAAGGGTTTTTACCACCACAGTCCTTCGAGTCGCACCGCGGGTCCGTGGGGTAGCTTGGTTTGGGCGCGGGGGCGTCATGGCCTTCCAGCTCACAAGAAATCCTACCAGCTTGGGGTGCTGGCGACTCCGGTTCAAATCCGGACGGACCCACCCTATCACGGCACCGGATGGTGCCGTCGCGGGTTCAGGGAGGGCCGGCGGGTCGGCTCAGATTCGAGGGCTTCTCCAAGTATCGGTTGTAGGCAATCACGGCGATCGACTTTGCATACTCTGCCGTCTCTGTAATCGAATGGACGATTGTCCGAAAGGGGAGAATCACGTTCGGGTCGTCGTAGTCCTTCAGGTACAGCCGAACGATGTCGCTTTCCCGCTTCTTGATCCCCGCCTGCTTCCGGATCGCTTCGTTCGCCTGCTTGAGGTCTCGGGAGAGCAGTCCGCCGAGTGCTTTGCCATACAGGTCGATCACCGCCGTACACATCTCCTTCATTTGCTTCGCGATCGTGGGACTCAATTCGACCTTTTCCTCGATGAGAAGGAGTACAGCGTGGGCGATCTCCTCACACCGATCCGCGACCGTCTCCAGGTCTTTGGCAATCGCGCGGTATCCCGGGATCTCGAGTCGGGAGCGCATGCCGAGGGTTTCGACGAGACCCTCGTCGAGCTGCGCGCTGAGCACGAGCCTGAGGATCAGCCAGTACATCGTGTCTGCGTCCTCCTCCCGCTTGATCGCGTCCTCTGCGAGACTGCCATCCCCGGTCACAAGGGCTTCTATGGATTCACCCAGCATCGTTGCGCTGAGGTTGAACAGCCGCTTGATGAGCGTATCGAGCGGATAATGGGCAGGATCGATTGCACACTGGAGCGTGATCCGATTTTCAGACTCCTCGATGATCCCGAGCCCCGTGAGGTGCTTGACCGCCTGGCGGATTTCTTGGATGTGGTCCGACCTAAGGCGGCTCGACGAGGTCACAATTACCTTCTGCCTCCCGAGGACGTAGTTCCCGACGATCACTCGCTCCAGCATCCCGGGTTCGTCGCATAGGTCGGCATCGACGCGGAACTCCATGGCGGCGTCGTTCCGGGATCTCGCCTCCTGCTGAGTGAGCACCTTCAATGCTTCACCCTCTTCGATCAAGAACACTTGGTCTCCTTTCTTGAGGCGCCGCTTCCGGACCCACGCGCTCGGAAGGGAAATCGTCAGTGTCGCTGCGCCCACTTTCTGGATCTTCCGGGACTCCATGTCGTTCTCCCTCTCGACCGACTCCATCGCGAACGCCCTCCTCAGCTAGGCCGAAGGACGCTCGCCCCGAGGAGGTATATGGAGAGTATATATTCACCGTTACGCTACAAACGCACCTGCCTTCTCTCCGCGAGCCCTAGGCCGTTCCGAGGTGAATCAATGATGGGATTCCCAAGGGCAACGGCCCAGAAACGTTGGCACGAATACGTCTTTGGTACGGAATGGAAGCAGGGCAAGACGTGGTCGGTCTTTATCGTCCGGATTTCGCTCGGCTTCACGTTCCTATGGAGCGGGTATCAGAAAGTCTTGATTGAGCTGTCGGGCCAAATGGCGACGAAAGGCTTCCTCTCCGGTTCGTCCGTGGCGGGCGGACCCTTTGCTTCGCTGTTCAACGGGCTGGCCGGGAATTGGACGGTCGAGTATCTCGTGGTCGGAGGTGAACTCGCGATTGGTTTCGCGCTCGTCTTCGGGACGTTGACCCGGCTCGGGACGATCGCAGGGATGCTGCAGATGGCCCTGTTCACCGTTGCGATGTGGCCGATCCAAGACACACCCTCGAGCAACCCGATCTTCGACACAAGGACGTTCTACATCGCGATCTTTCTCGTCCTATTCTTCGCACGGCCCGGGATGTTACTCGGCGGAGACGCGATCCTGCACAAGCTAAAGTTCGTCCAGAAACACCCGCGCGTGCGGAAGATCATGAACTGGATTGCGTAGAGCGTGTGGACGACCGGGGGTCCAGAGCGGCCCCCTTACCTCTTTTCGTCTTCTCGTCCGAGCTCTTGATATCGACTCCCGTGACCCTCTGGTGGTCGAGCCGGACGGCCCCCGAGGCCACACCGAAGAACCGGCTTGACCGGGTTCCGCTCAGGATGTCCGCTTCCCCGCGGACCGCGAACTCCTGAGGAGACCGGTTCCAGCGATGCCCTCAATCCTCGGCGTGGCCGGGGCCGGCCTTATCCTCTCCCAGCTGGAATCAATCGCGATTCTATCCGGTTCGGGGGCGGCCCTTGTCTCGCTCCTGCTGTACCTAATCTTCCGGCGAGCGGCAGCGGTCTCTCGAACCCCGCTTCGCCGGAATCCGCAATAAGGGCTTGCCGGGCGGGACCGAAGACTATTAGGGGAATCGCATCTTTCCACTGCCCATGGCCGAGAGGTCCCGTGTCTCCCCCGTCGCGCGAGTCCTGCTCGTAGTCGGTGCCGCATTGCTCCTGTACAGCCTGTTCCTTCCATGGTTCACCGTCACTGGAAGCCGGGCCGAACTTCCGGCGGGGACGTACACGGGCGTCGGAAGCACCGAGCTCCTGAACTCCCTGGCGAAGGGGCCGTGGGCGTGGATCGCCCTCGGCTGGTTGCTTGTGTGCTCGATCATCGCGATCGCGGTGGCCGCGCTGGGTCGCCGGACACACAATTTCGGGACCTCGGGCATCCTCGTCCTCGTCCTCTACGCGATCCTCTTCCTTGTCGCCGCCAACCTGGTGAACCAGCAGGCGGCCGGCTCGAATGCAGGAATCTCTTTCACGTACGGGTTCGTCGGGGCCATTGCGGGCTCCGCGGTAATCGAGGCGGGAAGCCGATTCCCACGGCGGGCTCGAGCGAAGGTGGGCGTACCTGCGGAGGCGGCAGGCAAGGAACGGGCCTAGGGACTTTGCAGGAATCCCGCCGTCCGAGTTCGAGCGTCATGCCGCGAGGAGGCCGGATACTGAAACCTTTAACCGTCCCGCGGCGAATCCCGCCAATCGGGTCGGGAGGAGATTCGGAATGGCCGCAGGCTTGACACGGACCCGGCGACCTCGGTCCGGTCACCGAAAGATCGCAATGGTCGCCATGGGGCTCGTCGTGATCGGCGCCGGTCTGTTCGTATTCCGGTATGCCTCCGAGATCGCAATTCAAATCGGGGCATTCATCAGTCCGCCGCCGGAAGGACAGAACAACACCGTGATCGCACTTTCACAGGGAGGCTACCTCCCCTTGGTCGTCTGGGGCTTCGGATTCACACTGATCGGCATCGGGGCCACGATGATCCGCAGCACGTTCATGTCCTCGCGGATGGGATCGATGGGAGGTGCCTCGCCTGGGGGGGTCGGCGGTATGTCACCGGATGCGATGAACGCGTACATGCAACAGACTCTCTCTGCCGCCCAATCGACGAACGCCCCGCGGTCCGGCTTGGAATCCGCCGCGGAGAGAGAGATCGTGAAGATCAAGTGCCGGACCTGCGGGAGTCTCGAGGCGGAGGACGCGGCGTACTGCCGGAAGTGCGGCAATCCCGTCTAGGCGACTTCAGGGCAGTCCGAGCCGTTCCTGCACATATCGGTCGAAGTCGTAGACCTGCGGCTCCTGGTCGCTATACCGGCCGCCTTTCCACACACGCGACAGCATCCCTTTCTGCGATCGCTCGCAGATCGCCCAGTCCTGGCGGTTGATCAGGTCCCACAGCTCGACCGCGTCGCTCGGATCGAAATCCGCGCGGGCCATCGTCGCGGGATCGAAGTAGAATTCGCATTCGATTCGGGTATGGGTCGGCGTCACGGGCCACGCGCGGTGGATCATCAGGAAGTCCGGGTGCAGGCTGAACAACAGGTTCGGGAACACGGCGTAGTAGTAGATCCGGTGGCGGTCCTCGTCCGTCATCCCCTCGAGGAAGGGCCGACTCGTGTAGCCGGACCATGTCATCGAAGTGTAGTCCTTCGCGAATTCCATGTAGCCCCCGGAAAAGGGGACCCGCGATGAACCGTCGACAAAGTAGTCGTGCACCTCCCCGGTCAGGTACGGCGTGACCCGATTCAGGTCCGGGTGGACAGGCGCGCAGTGGTAGCACTCCTGATAGTTCTCGACGAGGATCTTCCAATTCGCCTCGGCCTCGTACACAGTCCGCGTCGCGCGCCGCAGGCTTTGCAGCGGAAAGCGGTCGAACTTCGCGAAGAACCGTCCGAACTCGTTCCGAAGGGACGGGGCCCGAGGATCCAGGTTCGCCCATACGAACCCGCCCCAGGACTCGAGGGAGATGCCGTAGAGGCCGTGCTCCTCTTTCGCGAAGTCGACGAGGGGGTCCGTGTGGGGCGCGCCCACGAGCCGGCCCTCGGCGGAATAGGTCCATCCGTGGTAGGGACAGACAATCGACCGCAGCTTTGTTCCCTCCGCCGCGTCGACGAGCCGCGTGCCCCGATGACGGCACACATTGTAGAACGCCCGCGCCTTCTCGTCCGTCCCGCGGATCACAATCACGCTCTCGTTGCCGATCTCCCGGGTGAAGAAATCCCCCGGGTTCGCGATCTCCTCCTCGCGGCCGAGGTTCAGCCAGCCGCGGTAGTAGAATTCCTCCATCTCCCGACGAAAGATCTCGGCGTCCGTGTAGAAGGATCCGGGAGGCGTCTTCGCCGCGAGGTGTTCGCCGTGCTCTTGACCGACGTACTTCGCGCTCCGGCTCATTGGCCCGACAACGGGCGGTGCGGATTTGTGCTTACCGCTCACGTTGGGCCCGCATTTCGTCAACTTCATCACGTTCCGGGATGGTAGAGGGCAAGTCTTGCGATGACAGCGGCACCGTCCTCTCGCTTTGGTTCGCTTCGGCACACCGTCTGGACGATCGGGCATTCGACCCGCTCCTTCGAGGAATTCCTCGCGCTCTTGCAAGAAAATCGGATCGAATTCCTCGGGGACGTGCGACATTTCCCGACGTCACAGCGCGTGCCATGGACCGCGAAGGAATCGCTCGCCCTCTCGCTGCGTGATCACGGCATCGAGTATGCGCACTTCGAGGACCTCGGCGGGTACCGCAAGCCCCGGACCGACAGTCCGAACACCGGCTGGCGGAACGGCGGATTCCGCGGATACGCGGATCACATGGCCTCTTCGGAATTCGTCAAAGCGCTGGATCGTCTGATCGACGTGACGTCGGAGAAGCGAACCGCGATCACGTGCGCGGAGGCCTTGCCGTGGAAGTGTCATCGGTCCCTCCTGTCCGATTCCCTCCTAGCACATGGCATCCAAGTGGTCCACATTCTTTCCCATCGCAAGACGCAGGAGCATCGGCTCACGGGGTTCGCGGAGCTCCATGGAGGCCAAGTCACGTATCCGGCCCCGAAGAAAGGTGTTTAAGTCCCGGCGCTGTTGACGCGACGAGGGAGATGCCCCGCGACGTGCGAATCGATCACCCAATGGGGAGCATCGTCCTGGGTTGGAAGAGCTCCGAGGACGGCCTCTTCCTGCGGGTTCGCGGGCACCCGGACGACATCCGTGTGGTCTGCCTGTGCGGTCGGAGTCATTGGATCGTCCGCGAGAGCTTTTCGGGAGACCGAGCGAGCCTCGTGCTCACGTGCCACCACTGCGGGAACCGAGGCAACTTCCTGATGGAAGGCGTGAGCCTGCCGGCGCCGTGAGGCGTCAGCGAAGGGCGTAGCCTCCGTCCACGACGATCGTCTGTCCCGTGATGTACGAGGAATCGTCGGAGGCGAGGAACGTAACGACTCGCGCGACCTCCTCGACGGTGCCCCATCGCCTGAGAGCAGGCTCCTCCGCGAGAGCCCGTTTCTCCGTTGCGGAAAGCGACTCCATGGGTCCGGAGGCGATGCTCCCGAGGGCCAGGGCGTTCACGCGCACTCCCTTCGGTCCATACACGAGGGCAAGCGCGCGGGTCAGGCCCAGGATCCCGGCCTTCGCGATCAGGTAGCTGATTCCGACCCGGTCGCCGGTGATCGCGGGCGTGGAGCCGATCAGGATCAGGCTCCCTCGTCCGGACTTCACCATCGA
>Ga0184633_10000252_pt1 | contig 17909 bp, 20 predicted proteins | sample PLM31_170_b1_FD_133156 | JGI IMG/M metagenome (GOLD analysis project Ga0184633, IMG submission 133156) | Groundwater sediment microbial communities from an aquifer in East River, Colorado, USA - PLM3-1_170_b1 | ecosystem: Environmental > Terrestrial > Soil > Riparian zone | place: USA: East...
AGATATTGACAAGTGAAGTTTTGTTGTATCAAACCCAATCTTTCTTAACTGTGCATATAATGAATCCAAACTATCAAGTTGCATTATCTGGTGTGTTTTTGAAACGATTGTATATAATGAACCATCGGGGTGAGTCGAACCAGCACCAACAACATAACCACCTTCGCTTTTTATATCCACATGCCAGTTATTACCACCATCAAACTTTGCCATATCTGGCAAACTGGCACACCGTAGGTAAACATGATAGCCTCGGCTTGATCTTACCACCAATGTTTTTTCTAATAATCCCTGCCAATCCTGGAATAATGCACCTGCAATATCACAATTATCCATATCAACAACAACTAGGTTGCCACTTATCATACCACATACAACCGCAATATTACCTTCCTTGATTTTGTTTTGATTCTTTTCCTTTTGAAAAGAAAGCCATGTGGATGTTGGTTCCTTGCTTTTTGCTGCAAGTTGAAATGTGTTACAGCCTAACAACCTATATAATTCATCATAATAATCAATCCCTCTTTCACTCAACCTTTTCCACCAACTCAAAACTTAAACCACATTTTTTACATGTAATATTATGTGTGCCGATAACCGCGTAAAGAAATCCCCCACATTTGAGGCAGATGGGTTTCAGTCCTTTGGCTTGCTCTTTTATCAACTGCCTGATCTGACCAGAAACATTAAGCCATTCTTTTGTGATCGCTTGTGTTTCACCATCTATTGTTACACATATTTTATGCATATTATTATATAATAATAGATATAAAAAAGGGTGTTGGTTACACATGTTACAGTTGTTACACGTTCTGCTTACTGCTATACTATACACACTTCATTTATACAGCAGGATATGAAACCTGTAACAACTGTAACAACCGTAACCGTAGGCATGGTGCTATGCATCTACCAAATCAAAGTACGGCTTGCCACCCCTGATCGCCTTGGTCATTTCACACATTACTGGGCCTATGGTCTTACCAGCTAAAAGATCATCCCTTATCTGCTTGTCTTTTAGTTTGTTTACTATGGCTATTCGTGTGGTGTGGAATTTGTTGAATTTCTCCCCTTCTATATCAAAGGTTTCTTTTGTGGTTATTTTTAAACCAGGAGTAACTTGACCATTATCATCATAGTCTGAATCTTCTACCTTGACTATGGTGAACGATTTGCCGTCTATGCCTGTGAGACTTTTCGAGTCACCTGCTTTTGCGTATTGGCTTATTTTCAATCTGTCACCTCACTTTCCTATGACAACTTATGCATAGAAACATAACTTCTAACGGTTTTGAATAATCAGTATGATGTCTATGCTTGGCAGGAGTAGAATAGCAGTATTCACATAACTGATCTTTTGGAATTGGAATATGGTATCTAGCTAAGTTTTCTGCTTTTATTTTTTCAGGATTTTGTATCTGCCACTGTCTTGTACCTTCAATAACCTCAGCTCGTTTCTCTCCATATCTCTTTCTTTGGTAGGTTCTAAAATACTGTGTCCGTCTGATATTTCGTGCTTGCGCTTGTTCTCCCCAACTACCTGTTTTAAACGGCATGATTATTTTCCTCTAATTCTTGATTAGCTTTATTGGTTCTTATTTCTTTCTTAAGAGCTAAATAAAATTCCCTAGAATAACTACACATCATATCTCCTTTTCCCATATTTTAATGAATATTTTTGTGCGCAATCAGCAGAGCAAAGCTCAGACTTGTTGTATTTTCTTGATGCAAAATAATCACCACACTCCAAACATTTTACCTGCCCTATATGGTATTCAAAACTCAAACTCTAACCCCCCTTTGTCTTTCAAGTTTTATTAACTCATCTAAATGTTTACGGACAATCTGTGAGAGGTTCAAACAATTTCTTCTAATAAACCTCTGATGTTTTTTACTAATACCTATACTTGTAGATAATAAATTCTTACTAAGCCAATATCTGCGCAACTGCCCTCGCTTTTGTATTCTTGTTTTATGAATGTCTCTACAATTTATACATCTTTGTTGTTTTGGTCCACACTTCTCATCATGTGAAAAGGTTGTTCCGCAATCAATACATATTCTTGGTTGGACAAACACCTGCATGATTTACACTTCCTCAATCTCTTGTGTGGCTAACCACCTGTCATAGACTCTTTTGTATTCTGTTCTACACTTACTACAGTTCTTCAAGTCTGGCACACCTACATGTTTGTTGCAGCCTGTCATTTCTTATCCTCCTCTGGGCATGATATAACAGCCATAGTTTCTGCGTTGCCTAGAATCTTAGCACATTTTGGGCATCTAAATATCAATTACTTACTCCTTCAAAATAGCAAAAACAACATGGGTAAGCCAATATCTTTTCCTTACACCTTTTACATATGGTTGCGGTTCGTTCCCATTGAATCCAAGACATTAAAGCTTGTCAAACCCCTTTAACAAATGACCATATTTACCAAGCGTAGCTAATGCAGCTTGATTACCTGCCTTTATCTGCATGTCAATAGCCTGCATTATGTCAGTAGCTTCCTCCTCATTCCATTTGAAACCAGCAACTAGGAAAACAGATTGTAAGGCTTTTGTCTTAATATCAAACGGCACATCTTTTAGCATTGGGTTTAGCATTGTAGTTATCATATGAACAATCTTTTTTTCTCTATCTGTTAACTCAGCCATTATTTGTGTATCCTTTCTCTCCAACACTAATCACTTCACTAAAAGCATGGATGTGCTGTTCTTGTTGGCGCATCACTTCATATTCTTTGAAACATCGGCTACAATAAAATTTATTACACTCGTTACAATAGATAAGGCATTTTATATTAGTATGACACTGCGAGCATGTCTTGTGTTCAATCTTCATCATAGAGTTTCATTAAAAGTAAATAGAAGTGTTGGTATAAAAGGTTGTTTGTCAAATTAATTAAAATAAAAAATAGTAGCAGGTAATGAAACCCTATGATGCTGATCCTGCTACTATCCTTCTCGCACTGGTATTATCAATAGCATAGCCATTTATAATCTTAGCTTCTATACCTGTAGTTTTATTAGGTTTTCATTCCAAGCTTTAGACCAATATGCTATACAAACCATTGGCGTAATTATACTGATAAGTTGCCATCCTAAAGTAACCCACCATAAATCAGCAAGTAGTTCACCTGCGCTATTATAAGATGTTTGACCATTAGTCATGATTAGACTAAACACTATTGTAATACCAAATAAAACTAATAAACCAAAAACTCCTAAATAAATCAATACACCACTTCGTAGTTTGTTAATCCGTTTAAAAGCATACAAACCAGTAGGCAGAAATATTGTTGCTATTATTTGCCAAAACATACTTACCTGTTTCATTTGTTGGTTCTTCTATCTATTTGGTCAACAAAATAACTACCAAACATACCAGTAGCAAGTACAGATCCTATCACATACACCAAAGTCATAACATCAATCATAATCTAAACGCCCTTGTTTTCTTTGGTCTTGATAATAAGTTCTGGCGTGTCTTTTTTAAAAAAGACTTGGCTGAACCTCTAACAAACTTTGTTCCTCTTGGTCTATCTTCCCTAAGCAATTTGTTAATTCTTTTCTGCCCATAAGTGACTTCTGAACGTGAATAAATCCCCTCAATGTTACTGACTCGTACATTGCCAAGGAAATCAGCCCTAAGCCCTGGCTCTCGTTCCTTTGGTTCTTTTGTCCTTCTTCCGCTTGTTGGTGGCGGTGGCCATGCAAACACAAATCTTGGTGGTTTGAGTGGTGGGCGTAAAACTTCTCTTGTTAGCTGTGGTGTCTTTTGTTTTGGTGCTAGTGCAACTGGTTGTTTTGTTCGTGGTATTCCTCTACCACTTGGCACTTCTATTATTGCAAATCGTGGTGTAAGTTTTGGTCTTTGTTTTTCCCTTGGTGTTTGAATAGGCAAAAAGCTTGGTGCAAGTATCTGTCTTGGACCTGTCTTTGTGGTTGGTCTTATTCCCAACATCTGCCTCAAGTCTAAACCCTGTCTTGTTTCTATCTTTGCAGGAGTAATTAGTATTGTTCTGGCTGCTACTCTTGGTCTGTATTTTGTTTGATAAGCTTGTTCTTCTTCTTGATATGAACCAGTTATAGCATACCGCAGCTCTTGTTTTGTTTTCTTTTTTGTTATTGGTTTTGTTGCAAGTTTAGTCTCTTGTTTTGCAATTAGAATTGTAATCGGTCTTGTTGAACGCCTTGGTGCTTCTGGCTCTATGAATCTTCGCGGTTCAAATCTTATTTGTGTTTGTGGTGGCTTTGGTTTAGTTGGTTGTTTCTTGGCAACATTCAACGCTTCAAGGAAATCCTTTGGCGTTCCAATTTCAGGCCTTTCTATATCAAGGAGTCTTTCTGTATCAATCTTTCTAGGTCTGATGAAAAACTCGCTTATGTCTGGTTTGTATCCCTTTACTTCTTGAACCTCAAGAGGTTTCTTTTTACCCTTAGCTAATGCACCAATACCTTTAGTGGGATACAGCCTGCCTTCTAGCCCTACTCTTTCAGCTCTTGATGGTGGTAATTTTTCTATTGTCACTCTTTCAATTGGTGGTCTGCCACGCCTGCCAAGAGGATTTGCAATTTCTGGCGGTAATTGTTCTGGTGGTTTTGTTGCCCTGATTTTAGCTAACGCGCCTTGTGGCGGTCCTGTCTCACCAACAATCCCTAACAGCTTACCCCTTGCTGAAAAGACCTCATGTTCTAGTTTGATTTTAGTTAGTTCAACCATCTCGGCTCGTGGCAATGGTTCTTCAATTGGTGCTTTCTCTCCAAACACTTCAAATGTTGGTTCTCTTTTTATTGGTGGTCTGCCCTTTGTTTCAAATATATCAGTGAACTTTGGTCCTAATACTTTTGGTGGTTTTGTAATACTTGGTGGTATTGGTTCTAACAATATTTCTGAACTTTTCTTTGCCTTAGCTATTGCTTCTTGACCACTTTCAAAAAATGGTTTTAATGGTCTTGGTGGTGTAGCTGATATTTTTGGCGTTTCTGCAACGTCAAACCTAAAAATGTCTTTTGGTAATGGTTCGCGAAATATGTTTGTCGGTCTAAAAGTTAGTGTGCTTGGCTTTATTACTCTGACAGGTTTTTTGGCAATATCAATTCCTGTCCATTGTGGAACCGCTTTTGCTCTACCACCAACCCCAACAACACCTAATCCTAATGTTCCAACTAAACCAATAGTCGAACCAATGTTATAGAGTAAAGACTTTTCAGTTGGCCTACCACTTAGGATAGGATCTATTGCCGTTGGCGGAATATATTTCTCCTTTATCTCTTTAATTTCTTTTGGTGGCTCAGTTGTACCACTTCCACCTGTACCCAACTCCACACCAAGAGCTTGTAATGTATCAGCTAGCCCACGGGTAAACTCGACAGGTTCACCAAGCGGTGCTTTAGCATATCCTTTTAAAACTGGTTCTGTCAAACCTGGGGTGAATTTTGTTTTGACAGAAACCTCATCATATTCCTTTTGTAACTTTAAAATATCAAATCTAGGATGCTTTGCCGATGCAACGCCAACAAGTTTGCCTTCTTTACTATAAACCTCAAAACCACTTGCACCAAGTCTTTGTTCAGATTTAATTGATTCCCAAAACTGTTTTTGTTCTGCTTGTGCCTTTTTTTCTTCTGATGTTCTTGGTATAGTATAACCAATTTGGAATTCACCAGTTCTCAAAAGATATTTCAAAGGTTCTTCCGCGCCTTCTATACCAAGCGCACCTATTGGCTCTCCCTTTGGTGTGTAAATCTGAACCTTGGCTGCACCCCTGCCTTTACCCTCCTTTACAATCCCACCAGCTAAGCTGGCAATATCTGATTCATATTTTTCCTGTCTGGCAATGTTTTCAGCTTTAATCCCCGCACTTACTGTTGTGTACAATCCCTGCAACTGTTCATAGAGTTTCTCGTCTGCGCTTCCACCCCTCTCGAATTGCTCAACTAAACCTTCATATCGTTTTATGTCAGCCTCAAGAGTTGTGGTGTCAGCCGCTTTTACTTCATAGGTTCGTAATTCTCCTAACATTGATCTGGCTTCCTCTCTCTGTCTTACATCTTCTGAAAGCAATGATTCTGGTACATACGCACCGCCTATCTTTCGTACACCAATTGTTTTTCTTTCTTCCTTCACTTCCTCCTTTCTTTTTGTTTCTATTGTAGCCTGTTCTTCTTTCTGCTTGGCTTGCTGAGCTTGTCTCTGTGACTCCATAGCCTGTCTGTTATATTCAGCCTGTAGTTCTGATGACAACTGGCTGAATTCTCGTTGTGATAATTCTCTTGTAAATTGGCCACCTTTTGTTATACCATGAATCTCAGCTTGTCTTTTAGCTTCACCTGCACCACTTGGCGGTCCACTAGGAATTCCAGCACCAATAGAACCGATCGTGCCAGCTTTCTGCGCTGCTGCTTCCTTTGCAGCAGCTTGAGCTTGGCTGGCTTTTGCTTCCTCTTTTGTCACCATTAGCTAGACTTGGGAGATTCTAATATTTAACTATAAAAGAAAGTGTGTGGTACAATTTTCGTACCACGTCTTAGTGGTGAAACCCTACTGTAGAGTATGCAACAAACTCCTTTATAAATTACATAGTTAGAAAGATAGGCATGGGAGAGATAAGTATCATTGAGCTTGTCGTCTATGCTTTTTTTGCATACTCATCAATGCTCATGCTTATCATATCCATAATCAAAGATGCGCCTACAGGCAAGTCATTAACCATAGCAAGGTCAATTTATATAATCCCTGGCATAATCTGTGCTGCAATTCTGGCTGGCTCTGGAATTAATATTGTAACAGATACAGTAACAACTGCAAACACGATAAAGAACCTTAACAATTCAGAGGTATGGACAGAAACCACAACACAAAGCAAGTTCATTACACTACAAAGTGAGATTTGGATACTTGTACACTGGATGATATTTCTGGTGATGGCAGTTTATGTTCTAATGCAGATGCTTGTTTTGTTGACCAAACATGACAAGGAACCTGGCTATTAATGACTGTGGCTAAATTCCACGCACATATGCAATTCCAGCCCTTGCGAGTAAAACAACATATAATAGAATCATACTGGAAACGACAAGAAAGGCAGCTGTATCAGCTCCAAGGAATTGGTACATACCCTCAAAAATATATACCCCAATAAGTAATAAAAACAATTCTTTTAAAATATTACCTGCCGTAACAAAGGCTGCCGCAGTATCAATAAGTGTAAAGTTTGTTGCTATGACCTTTGTCTCAACACTCTTAATAGATTCTTGGTTTATGGAGGTAACTATGGCACTCTTGATTTCAGCACCCTTGTAATTTTTAATTGTTAGGCCAAATACATCTGCAATCATAAATTGTGCAAACAAAAACGAAAACGATGTGGCATAAAGGAATATCATCATGATTAGTGCTTTTTCGTACAATTCAGACACCCCCCAATTTTATTTCAAGTTTGTTCATACTCAGTCCTTTTTTGTTGTTCCTATTATAAGCATCACTGTCAAAGCTATAGCTGCACCGATAAAGTTCAGTATATCTATTATCTCAAAGTACCATAGAACACCAACAACTGAGACAACAAAAATGCCACCCACTGATTCATTAACTCTGTTTAGCCCTACCATTGACATTATTATTGCAACAAGTGTGACTAGATTTATCACCCCAAACTGTCCAGATGTTCCATAAACCCCACTGGTAAAGTTCTGTATCTGTTTTAACAAAGGGAAGGTTGTCTGTGTTATTAGATACCTGCCGCTGTTTGTGCTATTTACATTTGTGTTGTTCATTCCACCAACATTGTCATTCCAGCAGAACACATCTATGATTTCATTGTCAACACCTACAAACTGAAAGTCAGATCTCACCCTGTTTCCACCAACTGTAATGTTTGAAAGGTTTGTGTATGTGTTGTTGGTCTGGGCAAACTTGTAATGAAAATCACATGCAAGGTGGAACGTATTTGAATAGGTCACATTGAGAAACAAGGCGGTATCATTAATGTCGTTTCTATCAAACATGATTGGTATGATGTCTGGGTTTGTTGCTGTTAAATTAATATTGCCTATTGAGAAATCCCTTAATGTAGTTATGTTTAGTATGTTCCCTGTTGCATTATTGCCACTATTTGTCCAAGCCGAGACTCTAAACGAATACTTGGTTTCTCCTGTAAGGCCAGAAACAGTACCAGTGCTTTGAGAGCTGCCTGTGTTGTTTGTAATAATACTTAGTGGATTACCCCAAGGTGTTGTAAAATTTATTTGATAGCCAAGTAACGTATCACCACCTAGGCTTGGTTCTGACCAGTCAAGAATAACAGCACTTCCAGTTATTTGAAGTGCTACTAGATCAGTGACAGCACCAAGAGGCAGTATGTATGTTATGGTTATTGATGTATCGTCTGTGGTATCTGTTGTTGCATGTGGTGAGGCATCTCTTGACATATCATCATATTGAAATCCAAATGTGAAAAGATCATCTCCAGCTATTGTGCTTTGGAGATCTGCTATGGCAGAACTACCCATCCCTATTGTTGATGTGCTTGCAGTAGTACACCCACTCCAACCAGTAAAATATGGTGTACCATCCTTAATATCATCTAATATTTGCTGGTTTGTTGCTGTTATTGTGTTGACAGTCATTGGTGTGGCTTGGCATACACGGGGAGTTGCAACACCAGATGGGCTAATGGTAACAGTTACATTTTGTATTGTTGCAAGGTTTGGCACGGAAGTTACATCAAATTGTTCTGAGGCAAAACGGCATATATCAGCAGGGGTATTTTGCCCTACATGAATTCTAAATTCAGCTATTGAAATATTTGCTGTTGTAGGACAGCTACCACTTACTGATGAAGTTGTTTCAATTGCCTTGCTTGTAGTTACTGTAAGCGAGATAGTTGGATCTATTACCAAAGTTTGTCCAGGTAAGATTTGTGGCGTATTGTTCCAGTAATCAATTATTAAGTAACTTGATATTCCATCATACCAGATTGTTACCTTTTCCACATACTGAAAGCCTATGCTGAAATCAAAATTAATCAGATTGGATAGTTGAAGTAGCTGTGCCTTGTGTGCCACAAGCCAACTTCTGTCTAATACAGTATTGTTAAAGTTTCTAAGGTCATACTGCGTATCTCCAAGTGTTATAATATTTGGTACACCAAGGGTTTGTGTAATTCCAATCTTGTGGTTGATCCATATTGGATTTTCGTTTGTTGGCTCTAACTGTGTCTTGAGTTGCCTGCCATCCCTTTTGATATATTTTATTATAAAAGTGCCAACGTTATCAACATGCTTTGTTCCCCACACTTCAATATCATTACCTGACTGTACCACAGAAGCTTGGCATGCTGCGTTGTTTATCGAATCTACCTTCATAAAGTTCTGGTTGCCAACTGTTGTACCCAAGACTGTATAATTATCCAGCCTGATTATTGGCTGCTGTCCGCCAATTACACCAGGGTTATAAAATGAAATTCCACAAAGCGTCTTGTCAAATACAAAACTGCCCTGCATTGTTTCAACCCTGACAATATTAGCATCTTGGAAAAGTTTGTATGGCTTGTAAATTCCATTGTCTAAAATCCATTCTGGCGCACTTTGCCATGTATGTGTACGGTCTGGGTTTGTGACATCAATATAATTGCTTCCACGTTCAGCAGATGCACTACCAAAAAGTATTGGTATAATTACAAGAGAGGCAATAAGAATAAAAAAAAAAGATTTTCGTTTATCATCTAACATTTTTAGTCACGGCCCCTCACGCTAGCCACCATCAATACCTTCAACACAAGAACAAAAATCCCCATCGCTGGAACCAATGGTATAAGGAACTGTAACGTATCTATGGTTTTTGTCTGCGTTGCCCTCCAAGTGGGATCAGAGATTGTTACATTTTGCGTGGCACTAAAGAATGAACCAAGAACAGTGGGTACAAGCGTAAACATCAATCCATAAGATATTACAAAGGCAATAATAGAAAAGCCTAAGAATACAAGCGAACTGCCTTGATGCTTTGGCATACCTAGACTAGAAATAAGATGTTATTTAGGATTTGTAAAAATATAGTCTATAGCATCCTAACTACAAACAGTATTGCCACTGCTGCAATTACTATCAATAATACAATCAATAGACCTGTGGCGTTCTGCGTGCTGGTTTGTGCTGTATCACAAGCCTTTGCCCATCCTACCGTACTATTGCTTGGAAACGTTGCATTTGCACCTGTTAGCTTGCTACAGTTAAGTGTTGCTGCATTACCTAGAATCTGGATAGCAATGCCCAATGTTATTGCTATTGCAATAAAAGCAGCTATTAAACCCATTACATTGCCTGCTTCCATGATTTAAACTTGAAAAAATGCTATTTAACCTTTGGTTGAAAAAGAGGGGGGTTGCCGTATGGCTAGAGCATACGGACAACGAATAGTATTGCCACTGCTGCAACTACTATCAATATTACGATTAGTAGCGCATAGGCGTTCTGCGTGCTTGTGTTGGCATTGTTACATGTTGTCTGCCAAGCTGTATTCGCAGTTCCGTTTGCAAACTTGAGGCCAGTACAATCAAACGATGTATTGCCCAAGATCTGAATACCGATACCTAACATGATAGCTACACCAATGAAGGCGGCTACCAGTCCGATTACGGTAGAACTCTCAACCATAACCTTTGCTTACGAAAATACTATTTAACCTTTGGTTGAAAATTAGCCGTTGTATTCCTTAGTCTGTCTGATATAGATATAACCTATGAGCAGTCCTACTCCTACAATAGTCATTATTATTGCAAAGGATAGGAACTGTTCTGGGAACACAAAATATGATATTGGTAGAAATAGAACACCTATTATTATTGGATAGACAATTTTATGGTATTTGATGTATGTTATTCCTATAAAGATTGATACAAGGAACATGGAAAAGTAGCCACCTGTTATCCATTCCCAAGGCAGAAGCATTGCCTGTAAATAATCTTTATCAAACCCACAATTGCGCCAAATATCAACCCCTGCTGACTGGTTTAAAAAGCAGGCAGTGGTTTGATTGACATTAATGATCTGATAAACAACAAACTGTAACAGCCAGTACATTATGATTTTGTTAGGTTTAGTTTGTCTTTAAGTTTATGGTGTGGTTAGCTGTGGGAGCTTGACTGTGTTTATCATATCCTTTATTTCATTTGGCAAACTGTCATATCTTATCTCCCCACGATCTACAGCAGCCTTCAAGGCTTCTGGCGTTGGATACTTATTAAGCAAGTCCTGTGTGGTTGATCCTTGGTCTAGCCCAGGTATTGCTATGTTTGAGAATATGCCACTTGCGTATGCCCAATATGCAAGCCCTATACCAAGGCCTATAATACTGATAATTAGAATAAGCTTTAACCACGCAAACTTTCCTGTAGTTGGCGTATTAGTTACCTTCTTGTGTTCAAAGTCAACCCTTTGGTATGTGGAAACAATTGTACCTAAAAACTTGGGATCTGTTGCAATAAGATCATCTTCTATAAACTCTGTCAATCTTCTTACAGGGGTTATTATCTTTTCTATTGCAAGATGGCCAAGATAGTTTCTGACGTTTAAGACAAGTTCTTGGTGTTGATCCTCATGCTGTGAAAGTTCGCTAACAAAATTTACCAGATCATGCGGTTCAAATTCTTCCTTTTCCTTTTTGCCTAGGGTTTTTAACATGCCAAACATCATCATATTCATTCTTGGCAAGCCGTTTTTCTGTAACATAAGTTCAAGCTCCTTATAATCAGAACCAGATACAGGCTTGTAATGTGTGGTATCATAATGTAAAACACGAAATGATCTCACACCCTTATGCCTGTATGTCTTGATTCTTGAACCTTCTATTTTAAAACAATAAAGCTGCTTTTCTATATCTGTAAGAAAATAATCACCTATTACATTTTTAATAGGCACATAGTAAAGCCTGCTTGCACCATCTGTAATTTCTGCTGTGATGTATTTGCTGCTAAGAAGATCCTTGCCTGCTAATATCCCCGAATTAGCTCACACCCATGATTAGAATCTGGGCTAATTCCTTTTAAAGATGTTGTAGAATTGGCAACTGGAAAAAGAATACAGCACATAAAGATATGATGCACAAAACCTTTTTTACCTTCTTTGCAGTTAACCTATGCTTGAACTCTGAGAAGGTTTCTCCTGGCATTTGTTCCCATCCACGATAGCGAACGCCAAGCTCCTTTTCAATCCTTCTGTATTCCCTTTGCTTAGCTCGCTTGTATTCCCTCATTGGTAGCAAATATGTTATTTTTCTGCACAATAATTATAAAGGTTTGTTGTATTAATAGAGGCATAATCCCAGAAAGCCAGAAACCAACAAACGACCTTATTGATTTTCTTACAGATGCCTGCCAGAGGATAGTGAATGTTGAACTAGAAGATGGCAGGATGCAGCAGCAGTTAATACTTGATCCCAAAAAAGTCTGGTTAAAGACTCATATTGTGAATTCTCCCACGTTTGGTCGTTATACGTATGTAAGAGAAGTATTTGGCGGTATGGCCAAGGGTTGTTATAACTTTATGTCTTTTAAACGTGCCAAGGTATTATCAGAACAAATTATACAGGAAGGGGATAATTTTGATTACTCCATAGATGCCAAATCATCAGAGATTTTACGGGATAAGAATAATACACAAAGCTGTCTTATTGACAAGATGAAAGGTAGCAAGATAGAAAAACAGTACACCTTAAAAGAAGATGTGAAGAAAAGCCTTTTCTCTGGGTTTGTTGGCAGGGAAGAAGATAAGGACAGAGATTAATGTACGGCAGTCTGAAAACATTTTACAAGGCTTCAAAAAAGAAAGGCAAGAAGCCAAAAGCCTTGTGTGGATTGTATTAATCTGATTTTATCCTTAACTTATATCCTGTCTTCGCCTTGCTCTGCATATATAGAGAAATATTCTAATGCCTGATTGTCTGCCAAGTTATTTTCAATCAAAACTATAACCGCTAGGTCTGTGGTTGGTGCTGGCACTTCACTAGTTACACATGTCCTTGCATTGCTGTTTATCTGAAAACATGCACGATTATTTGCTTCCTGTAACCATACCTGCATTCTAGTAATTACATTTCCTGAAATTTGAGCAATTCCTGAATCTGTATAAACTGCACTACCAACTGCTGTACTTGTTATGTAGATATAATTAGTGTCTGTACTTCTTACTGCAATGCCTGCACATGTATCAGCATCACACCATATCTCATTATTATCCATTGTTGTATCAGTACCAAACCCAACAAACATTCTATTATTTGTTGCATTGAATTTTGTGATTACTGTATCCAAGTATGCATCCCACTCTTTATGAAAAAATAAACCACTAAAGTATCCAGCATCACCACCAGCCGTAGTACCTGTTGTAGATGATATTCTAAACCCTTCTGTATCATCGGCAAAAACTTCTGTTCCTGGAAGCGATTGACCACAAAGTATCCCTTCACATTGTTGTGTTGTTGAGATTGGCAGGAAATTTCCTGTCTTTTTGTAATACGGTTTTGGTATATTCTGTAGGGTGTGATTGATACCAAATTCATCTTTGGCATAAAGTGTTGTTATGGCATTTTTATCTACTGCAAAAACCTGAATGTTGTTTGCATCTACGGTTGTTGGTTCTATATTTTCTCTAAAGTTAAGTTCGTTTGTTGACATGTTGAGATAGTTTAGAGTAAAGTTGTATTCCATTATGCCATCAATGCCAACCTCGATAAATCCTGTGCCAAGATCAATTACTTCAACCTCAGAATCACCCTCAGATATTCTATCTGCACCAGCACCACCTGAATCATCTGCTGCACATGCCCAAATTGCAGATGAATTAACTTTCAGAATTTGTCCTGATGCACAGCCAATCCTTGTAACATTTTTCAAGTCGTGCATGTCTAGCCGTGTAGCGTTCCAATATGTACCATTGTAAAATAGAACCTGACCAATTACAGGGCTTGGTGTATCAACATCACCCAAATCTGTTAATACGGTTGCATTACCTGATCCTGCTGTTGGCGTGGTGCATGTAACAAAACCTGTTGCATTGTTTATTGAACTGACAAAGTCACCCACAGCACAGGTATTTGTATTGACACTGAATTGGTTTGTTGTAATATCACCTGTCTGGTTGTTTATCCCTATGATTTGAAAGTCTGTCTGTGCTGTCTGGTTGTCTATCTTGAATAATTTATTAACCCAGAAAGCACCATCAAACTGTAAAATATGATCTGTTGCCACACCTATAATTGATACATCACCAAGATCATTTAGTAGTGTTGCATTACCAGCAGTACCACAACCATAAACACCTGTTTGGTTATTAAATGAATTAAAGAACTGACCAGCACTACAAGTTATATCGTTTGCCTTGAAAATAATATCCTGCCAGAAACCAGCAATGAGCTGTAATAAACTACCTTCTGCTGGGCTTGTTAGTGAAACATCACCTGCATCATTTAGATTTGTAACATTACCTCCACCTGCACCACCAGTCAAATCTTCCTGCCAAATTGCTGTGTTGTTTGATGCAAGAAACTTTAAGACCGTACCGTTTGCAGGTATTTCTAATGTCATATTAACATCGCCAACCCTATTCTTGCGCTGTGCATCATTCTTGTCAAAAGGAATGGCCAAGTTTGCAATCCTGTTATTTACTGCATCAACAATTCCACCAAAACTTAATCCATTAAATGTGGCGTTCTTTGTAACAGTTTGTGGGCTTCCACCCGTAATTACAACATTTCCACCCAAGTTAAAATCAATCTCGTCATTTGCGCTATCATGTATTGCTGTCAAATTACCTGATGGAACTGTAAAGTTAAGAAATTCCAAGTCAACACCTGTCTTGCGAATCCACCAACCAAGGCCAGAATTTCCAGTATTAGATGCCGTATTTGCCTCCCCTCCACCTCCGCCGCCAATATCATCTGCACATGCCCAAATTGCAGAAGAATTAACTTTTATGACTTGGTTTAACGCACAGCCAATGTCTGTTACATTTGTTAGTGATTCAAGCGTATCTGGTATAAAGACTGTCGTACCACCGCTTGCATCGCCAAAACTGATTGTAATTAAATCGTTCAGCCAGTTAGCAAAACAGCTTATACCGTTTGTACATTTAACCTCAAATGTAGCTGTAGAGTTTTTGGCTGTAACGTTATCACTGCCAACTTTTATTATTTTAACTGCTGGTGTTGGTGGTATTGTACCGTATGCTAATGAAATTGGCATAAGAATAATGATAAATAAAACAAGGAGTGTAAAAAATGCCTTATTTTTCATGTTTTTGGTTGTTTACTATCAAATAAAACTTTACTATTCATCAAACTTGAACTTCCTCTCCGTTTTTTTTACCAATCTAGCTACATAAATCAAAGAACCCATGATTATTCCAAAGAGACCAAGCGAAACAAGCAGAACACCGCTAACCTGGTTCATCTGCGGTAAATTGACAATTACAATAAAAACGATGTAAACTGCCACTAGCATGATAATAAATTGCCTTAGCCACTTACCAGCCTTGGTTACAGCCTCTTTTAGGTTAATTGTACTTTTTTGTCCTTCATTACTTTGCAAAGCCGATCTCCCTTGCCTTGGCATTAAGATATTCGTATTTTGGAATATCAATTTTTTCTTGTGGTAGTTTTGTCATGCCTTCAATCTCTTTTACCAAAGAATCATAATTCCAGGTGTCATACTCTGAATATGGGTTAAATTCTGGTTCTGATGCAATTTCAATGGTTTCTGGCTCAATTTGTGTTTTTTTCTGTATCTGTGCTTCATAAGGTTTTTTACGTAATTTTGTGTTTGTGGCTGAAAGATTGTAATGTAATGCCAGTTGCTCAAGAGTGATCTTGTTTTGCATCCTAGCTCTTTGAATCCACCTTAATGCTTGTAGTTTATGGTTACCAAGCGTAGTAAGACCATTGACATATAACTCAAGTTGTACTGCACCTAAAAAATTAGATTTGCCAAAATTTATTTCGCCTTGTTGAGCTAAATCCTCTATAGGTATATTACTCTGTTCTATCTGCCCAAATGCTTCTGAGCATTTTGAACATATCGGATCTATCCATTCCCTTTTGGGTGAAACAATCAAACGTAACGAATCACTAAAAAATAATGCTGGAATAAACGGGTTCCTATAATGATAGGCAACAACTTCCTTTTTGTTATTCTTGCTTCTTACTGTCCAATATTTTTTTGTCACCGCCTTTAGTCTATATTTTTGAAAATCCCTAATAAGGCGCATGTATTTTGAGCCAAACATTGTTTCTAAATTTCCAAGCTCACTACTGCCAACCGTTGTGAGATATTTGTAATCAGCCTGTCTTAGATACTTATCCAAACCCAAGGAATAGTGATAATCATAAATTGAAATAATTTTGACATCTCGGCCTCCCTCTATATGCCTAATTTGAGTGCTGGCCATCTTTACCATCTCAATTTGTTTCTTTGATGCCTCTGCACCAAGGAATGACAAGTCACCAAAAAGTAATACATGGTTAACTGGTGAAAGTGTTTTTAATGTGTCTTTAAAATTTAGTAAATCCTCCTTTTTGAATCTCCGAATTGCATAAGGAACCTTTGCGTACTTGTGGATACAATGTGCTATACAATCCCCCATAGTGGTCTTGCCAGAATGAGGATCACCAATTATGCCTACCTTTGTAACATCAATTTCACTTGAAAAGTCAATTATTTCCTGTACAGTAGCTAAAAATGAGTGGTCCCTGATCATATTTACTTTGTTCCACTTTATTACCTGCGGTATATAGCTATCAGCTCTTGCCTTTTCTGGACCAAGTGTTTGTGTCTGTAATTCAAGCAACTTGTTCTTCCTCCAACTTTGTGTTTATATCCTGATAATCAAAGTCCTCATCACCACGTTTCCAGTTATCATCCCTAAACTGTGCCATTTGTGCTTCAACCTCAACAAGAAAGGTCCATGCCCACTGTTCAAACTTCTTGTTAAAATCCCTTCTATCCATAAGACCGTCTTTTCTAATAGGTGGATATGGTACAACTTTTAATAAGTATGGTTCCTTGGGTATTTTTTTGATAACAGTAGTATTTAGTAATTTGTTTATTTTCTTGCATTTCTCACAAACCCAAATTTTCTCAAAACCACCATCATAGAAATTACCAATTGGTAATGCTAACAAATGATTTGTTATTCTGATTTTCTTCATATCTGTTAATTCTGTACAGAAACTACATTTTGCATTAGTCTCTAGATCTAGTTTTTTTTTGTACTCTTGTGTATTAATTTCAATCCTATATTCCTCAGGCAATAAACTGTTCAGCGAATACAATGAACCTATACAACTAGTCTGATCATTTTTTATGTTGTCAACAGCTTTTTTTCTATACGCGTCAAACGCATGACCAACATCAGGCAATCTAGCTTGTGGCATTTAATTTCTGTACAGAACCTATACAGATAAGATTTTCGTATGTAATTATTTTGCAAAATAATCAAACTATGTATTTAACATAATATAGGAAATCTATGTTTAATTGTTTTCTCTTGCATATATAACTAGGATTTCTATTCTATGTAAGTAAGGGTGAAATATTTGTGTATTAGGCTTTCTATTCTTCATAATTTTAGGTTCAAAATTAGTCTAATCAACACTTGTATCAAACTGTTTATTAGACATCTTACAGCCTAGAGAACTTAGATAAGCAAACAGACTTTACCAGATCTTGATAATTTGACCTAGCTAACTAGGCCTAACTTTATGATAATATCATAATACCATAATTTCAAATCATTAACTAATATGACGTTATACCCATAACATAACTATATATAACCCTCATGTTATATACATAACATGAAATCAAAAAGCATAGCAAAAAGAATATGCCTAGATTTATTTTCATATCATGGGC
>Ga0184633_10000254_pt1 | contig 17876 bp, 18 predicted proteins | sample PLM31_170_b1_FD_133156 | JGI IMG/M metagenome (GOLD analysis project Ga0184633, IMG submission 133156) | Groundwater sediment microbial communities from an aquifer in East River, Colorado, USA - PLM3-1_170_b1 | ecosystem: Environmental > Terrestrial > Soil > Riparian zone | place: USA: East...
CGAAGGGGGTCAGCTTCGCCTTACGATGTGCCACGAGAGCCTCCTCCCGGTCTGGAGCCAACACCCCATGACCGTGAAGGAGGCTCTCGGCATGTCAACAACCTTCGTGGGAACTACAGCTAGCTCTACGACGCCGTTCGAGCGGAGGCCGAGCGTCGGGAGCGATCCGCCGCCTGGCTCCTCCGCGGGGCGCTCGAGGAGAAGGCTCGGCGATGGGAGGGACCGGACCGATAAGTGATACAGCAGGCTTCGTTCGCCGCCCGTGTCGCTAGGCAGCGACGAAGCTTCCGCTGGGTCATCTCGTTGGCTTGATTCTGCTCCGGCCCTGGAACCACCTGACCGTGACGTCCACAGCTTCCTTCCATCCCATCTCAGGCTTCCAGTTCAGCAGCGTGCCCGCCTTGGAGATGTCGGCACTCGTATGCCGGACGTCGCCCGGTCTCCGTGGCATCCTCGCCGGCTCGATCCACTTGCCCATCGCGTCGGATACGGAACGCAGCACCTCATTCACGGTCTTCGGCTCGCCTCCGCCGATGTTGATGACCTCGCCGTCGACCCGGTCATCGGCTTCCGCCGCGAGCAGATTGGCGCGCACCACATCATCGATATACGTGAAGTCCCGTGACTGCTCGCCGTCCCAGTGCAACTCTGGAGGATTACCCGCAACCAGCGCAGAGATGAACGCAGGAAACACAGTCGAGTACTTGGACTCGGGCCGCTGGCCGGGCCCAAACACGTTGAAGTAGCGGAGGCTCACTGTGGATAGACGTCCCAGGCGGCTCCACACCCTGCAGTAATGCTCGCCTGCGAGCTTGCTCACCGCGTACGGACTCATTGGGTTGCTCGGCATGTCCTCGCGGTTGACCAGGCCGCTGTCACCGTACACGGAGGAAGACGAAGCGTAGACGACTCGTCGGACCGCTGCCCCCTCGGCCGCCAACAAAACGTTCATGGTCCCCAAGACATTGCACTGAAGGGACAACTCGGGCTCATCGACGGAGCGAGGGACCGACCTGAGTGCGCCCTGGTGGAAGACGATATCGATTCCTTCGCAAGCGCGCTCCACGACGGCTCGGTCGCGTAGATCACCCTGGACGAAGGTCGCGCCCTCGGGCACGTTCTCCCGAAGGCCTGTAAGAAGGTTGTCGAGCACGACTACCTGGTCGCCCAACTCGACCAGGCGACGAGCGATCGCCGATCCGATGAAGCCAGCGCCCCCGGTCACGAGGACGCTCACGAAGCCGCTCCCTGTGAGGACGGCGGTGGGGCCACGATTCGATGAAGCCGACGATCCGCAACCACGCTCATCCTTCCCTAATCTTCCACTGAGATCCACGGCGCGCGAAGCAAACCGCAGAGGCAGGGCTTGGGAAGAGCCTCAGCCGTCACCATTCATTTCACGCTAGCATGTCGGCCCCATGAGGAATGGAAGATCGCCTTCGGCAGAATCGCAGCATCCTTGACGCACGGCGGCCGTTATTGTGACCTGAACTCAGGAGGGAGTTCGATCCGCCGTGGCTGGGCCGCCTCCTGAGAGCGCAGAGCGCTGCTCCGAGGGGCACCTTTCCATTGCCGGGAGGGGAGGAAGGTTGGGTCCAGCTCGGTGAATCTCTCAGCGCTCATGTCGCCGGTGCGCACGGATTCGAAATTTCGCCATTCTCGCTGCTTGCGCTCCGTTGGGAAGGCCAGCCGGTCTTCGGGGCTCCAATGGGAGAATTCGTCCTTCGTGGTGTCCTTGAGCTCGTAGACGTACACGGGTGGCCACTTTCGAATGGGGATGTACGGACGCCGGTGAACCGCCTCAAACAGCTCGGCCCTGTAGAAGCGGACTTCTGCCCGGTTCGGCCATATCCTCGGTTCGGAGTTGATCTCGTCTCGAGCCAGGAACCAGCGTCCGGTCGGATCTCTGTACGCTGTTTGAACGTCAAATTCCCACATGGTGGGCCGCCAGGTGGAAAGTCCTTGAAGGAAGGTCCGGAAAGCCGTCCGCCCCTCGTCGAGCAGAAGCATGTCGGCGTCCCACTTGCAAACATACGCGTGCCTGCATCTGGCGAGGCACCAGTTGTACCAGTAGGCGGCGCTGTGAACGGAGTCCCCGGGGGTCCGAGCATTCTCCCGACCGCAGCGAGCGATCTCGATCGGGTAGCTGAGTAACCTAACGACGTCACGGTCATCGTGTTCTTGCTTGAATCGTTGCACGAGGGCCATGGTGGAATCCGTGCTCGCATTGTCGACCACAACGATCTCATCAAAAACGCTCACGATCGACGCCAGACAGTCCCAGATCATCCTTTCCTCGTTCCGCGCCCTGAGCATCGCGCTGACGCCGTGGCCTCGGACCCGGCCGGGCAAGGCGAAGTCGTATTCGGCGATCCCCTCTCGGTTGTGACCGGTGAAGCTAGCGGCAGGGGGTCGCAGCATCTCCCGGGCAGGCGCTAGCCATGCCCTTAGGGCCTTTGTCCACGCTCTGCCGTTTGCAAGGGCACGACGACCGATTCTTGCTCCCAGCCATTTCTGGTTCGTGTTCGTCATTATCTCGAACTAGGCTCTTCGAACGCGTCTCCGTCGGCTGCTGGCGAGTCTATGATGCATGGCGCCACCGATCGTTCGTTCTGAGATGGTTTCGTATTCTCGCACGTCCCACCTGCTGACGAGCGGATCCCGTCCCGTTAGCTCGTACAGACTGACTTAACGCTTCGCACCCGCTTGTCAGACCGTGCCCCCAGGCCATGCGATGTCGATAGTCGGATGCTCCGGACTCGTCGCTGGACCGACGCTCATCGCCCCAATGGACTTGACGTCGCATCCAGGGCAGACCCCTTCCCTTGGTGGCGCGGAGTCGATGGCTCTTGGCAAGCCGGCTCCATTCGGAGATAAGACGCTCCCGACTCTCCTTGGAAACGAGCGGCGAGGCCTCGTCGAGGTGGGCCTCCTCGGTGAAGGCGAACCGACCGGCGCCGCCATACTCCATTGCCGGAGGATAGACAGTCTGCAAGTGCTGGCCCTCGTCGGCCCATACACCGGTGTCCTTGAAGCCACTGACGAGTGGCTGATCGGCCACGCACTGTGCGAGCAGAGTCGTCCCTCCGGTGCAAGCTGCCGACGAAAACAAGCCGATGGTCCATGAGCAATCCTCTCCCTGTCTAGAGTCTGAGGGCTCGCCATCTCGCGATAGCCGCACGTTGAGGCTCTATGAGAGACATCTCCACGGCAAACATATGGGGTGCGCGACTTTCATGTCTGCTGGACCCCATTGACGCCGCCAGCTCTCTCCGTACCGTGAATCAAATCGCAAGAAGAGTGCGTGGCTCATCATCCATGGGGTCGGGCCTGTCGTCAAGACGCACAAGTCGGCCTCCGGATCCTCGGAGATGTGGACCAGGAGTCACATGCGGCCACCAGACGACCTGTTCAAGGGCCTCCACCGCAGAGGGGAGAACGGTAGCCCTGGTGTACAGGGGCCGACTGCTTGGCCCCATCCATCGAGAACCACGTAGCAACGAGGGCGCGCCGAGGCTCCGAGGGCGCAGCCCGTCTCCTCACCGAGACCATCGAGGATGTGTCTCTGGGCGGCCCGTGGAGGGAACACCCAACCATGCAGGTTCTGAACCAGCTGCCGAAGTCTTGGTTGTTTCACGCGGACGCGGTTTCGTCAGGCAGAGCTTGACCTGCCGGCTATTCCCCGGCAAAGCGCCGTGAGAGCCAGGCCGCGAACTCCTCTCGATTCCAGTCACGGACGAAGTTTCGAGGGAGGCAGAGAGGCTGACTCCGACGAGAAACGGACCCTGACAGGCCGGTACAGGCGACCTTATATCCCGCTTGCTTGACAAGCCTAACCGTCTCTCGGTTGAATGCATCCCGACCGCCAAATGGATAGGAAAACGCACTCACTGGCCTGCCAGTTAGGCCTTCCAACATCGCCCGGCTCTCGATAATCTCAGCTCTCTGCTCCTCAAGCGGCTGAGCTGAGAGTAGAGGATGCGAGATAGAATGGGCGCCGACTTCGAACAGGTGACTACTGAGGCTTAGGAGTTCTTGCTCGCTCAGGACCCGGTATGTTTCACGATCTGGAGTCGGGGACTTCACCTCGGATATCAGTTCGTCGAGGAACCGTTCGATACTCCTTACCGGTAGGCGTCGCAGTCTGGCATGAATTGCCCTATACGCGCGTTGCCGAGCTTGATCGCTGCGGACATCCATCCATAGTCGTTGACCGGCGACCTCGACCTCGAGGTGATCACGGCCTAGCGAAGGCGTCCACAGGATTGACTCAAGCTTGTCCCACCAGAACTCCCGCCGGACCCCGACCATCCCAGCCGTCACGAAGAACGTCGCCGGAACACCAATTCCCTCGAGGATCGTCTTGGCGACGGTGGCATTGTCCGCGTAGCCGTCATCGAACGTGATCACAACACGCCTACCTGATGATCGCTCTTGGAGGGTGCGCAACGGCACTATCTCCACCTGTCGGTGCAGATAGTCGAGGTGGTCCGCGAATCTATTTGGGTCCACGCACAAGAGGTGCGGATCTCGCTCGACGCGGGCGACGCGGTGGTATGCGAGTATGAGGGGTCGGCCACGATGCATTCGCATCAGCCGACCGACTTGCGGATTCTGGCGCACACGACTACTGAAAATCCGGCATCGTCAGACCGGGTTTCGGATTCCGTTTGGTCTTGGGTCGACAGCCCCATCACGATCGGGGTCCCGACCAAACCGTTGCCGTACCCTCTTGTCTCGATCTCCGCACCCTGGCACGTCCTGGCGACCACTCGTTCGAGGCCCAAGGGCGTGAGTCGCCGCAAATCAGCCTCCCGTCGCACTGGGTCGACGCCGCTCAGAGTTAGGACTGAAATGAGCAACGTTCCACCCGGCATCAGTGCCCGCCACGCGTTCCTGATAGTAACGTCCAAGTCGGGAATGTACCGAAGAGCCTGAGTGAGGATGAAGCAGTTGAATCGACCCGCCGGAAGTGAGTCTGGCTCTGATAGGTCAGCGAGCACGGTAGCCCTCTCATTGAGTGGATCCGTGTCCACGACCTGGGACATGGTGACTCCAGATGCCCCAAACTCAAGAGTGTATCGGTTGGTGCCGAATTCCAGCACTTCGCCTCGAATGTCCTCCTCACAGGATCGGAGGAATGCTGCGACGTAAGAAAGGGCTAGCGAGTGGTCGGGGTCTGATCCGTGAACGCTGGGGAAAGGACGAGGTCTTCTCAGGTTCCTCCAGCGGGGCCTCCCGAAGAGCAATAAATTCGCTGGTCGCCTTGGCAGGAGACGCTTGATGAGTCTCCTTAGCGGCCGAGGAAGGGACTTACCAAGCCTTCTGAGGCGGTTTTTCGTGGGGACTCTCGATTCGTGTGTCACGAGTAGGTGTTGGGTGCCGTCACGGACCTAAGGTATATCCCATTGCTTCCATCACCGACTGGAATTCACCCTCGATGGCCTTCCTGCTGTTGGGCGATAGCTCTTCCTTCCATCCGTCGATCAGGCCTCGGCGGAGGAACCAGCCTCGACGCCCAGGCTCTTGCGGGTATGCCTCTGCTCCGAATCGTTCTTCATCGAAGCGCATCGCGTCAAACCGGCCTCGCTCAACCGCCGTCGCGATCGCGTCCTCGGGAGCCTGGATTCCACAGAATCTCGCAACGCCCTGTAGGGTCTTGCGACGATCCCGGTGGATAGTCTCGTACTTGACAATCATCACCGGTTGCTTGTTCGCGCGCTCCATCCAGTGCGCGACCTGCTTGTCCCAACGAATGAGTCGCGGCTCCCAGCTGCGAATACATCCGTCTCGCAGGTACGTCGCAATGAAGGTGTCGAGGGAAGTCGCGCTATCGCCGGTAGTCACCTGATAGTGGTGATAGTAGGAAACGAGCGCTGCCCGAGGATCGCGCACCAAGTATAGAATCCGCGGATACAAACTGGAATATGTGGGCCACTCGTTCCGAAAGATCCTCGGATCGGACCGTGCATCGTAATTGGATATCTTGGAATCCCTTCCGTGGATCACCGGAATGAATTGTCCTATGTTCCCTACAGTCACTCGATGCTCGACATCTCCTTCCTCAAGGACGACGGCCAGCATGTACGCAATCCAAGTATTTCCAGACTTGGGGTGCCCAACGATGAACACGTCCCTTGGTCGCAGATGCTTACGGAACTCTCTTGTGTCCTGCCGGCGATCCCACGAACTGAGCAATACGCGCTTGGCAGCTCTTCTCCATGATCTGGGGAGCGACTTTCCCAACCGACGGAGACGCTTCATCCTCAATGTCCCTTCCCTCGTCACCCTCCTGCTGGGTCAGTGCTGTGATGCTGAGGTCCCAAAGGACACACACCGCACCTTCGACGTCCAAGACTTCCGAAAGGCGCACTGTCACGGCTTCCCGTGAATTCAGCTACCCTACTAGCCTGTCGCTGCCCCCTGGCCGGTAGCTGGCAAGATATCCGGACGAGGCCGTGGTGGTGCCTGAGCCTACACACCCCCTGGGGACCCTCGGCAGAACGTACGGAGCCTATTTGGCACAGGCGCGGTATCAGAGTGCCTCTTGAATCATCTATCCGCGGTCATCGATGTTGAGGGGGGAGCGCTCTCGCGATGATGGCTGAAGATCTGTCGGTACCAGTCAAGGTATCGCTGTGCTTGAAGGGTAATCGAGAACTCCAACACAGTCCTATTCGCTCCGTTTTCGCCGAGACGTGCGCGGAGAGCGTCGTGACGCAGCAGTAGGTCGATGGCCCTCCCTGCGCCCGTCGCATCTTCGCCATCCACTAGGATGCCGGTCGCTGAACTTGGTGGCGAGAAGGAAGCCTTCTTACTTGCCCACAGGCTCCTGACCTGCTCAGGGATCCCTCCAACATCTGTGGCCACCGCGGGAACTCCGCAAGCGAGCGATTCGAGGATGGCCGTGGGAAATGTGTCTGCCCGTGCGGGGTGAAGGTAGACGTCAGACGCCCTGTAATAGCCGGCCATTCTCGAGACGTCTGGCTCATACTGCCTATGAATCACCTTGATCCCTTCCATCTCCTCCTCAGAATTTCGCTCCGATTCGAGAAGAAGGAGAATGCAGTCAACCGGGCTGTCTTCGGCCAAGTAGCGAAGGGTCGATCGAAGGAGCCGTCTATCCGTCCAGTGGTGAGAACGAGCGGCGCAGAGCACGATCCGAGATTCCTGCGGCAGTCCAAGTCGCGATCTTTCGTTCGCCCTACTCCCCGGGCGGAAAACGGTGGTGTCCACTCCGTTGGGGATGACCCTTGCCTCTTCTATCGCGGGTGCCAACAACGATCGTTTCGCCCTGTCCATCAACCACGTACACGGCGTCGCAAGATGGAGTCGAGCTCGGGAGAAGACTTTCTGCTTTAGAGCAAAATTCTCCGCCGTCCGATCCCTGGGGATGGCGGGGTAGATAGTGAGATCGGGACATTTGCCACAGCCGATCCTCCACCGGTCGCATTCGAATGAATGAGCGCAGTGACCCGTGAACAACCACTGGTCATGGAGGGTGAGAACTACAGGAGCGAGCTCGCCTAGTTCAGGCAGTGCTCTGAGATCAAAGTATCCTCCATGGAGATTGTGAAGGTGGAGGATTGTCGGGCGTTCCCGGATGACCTCCGAGATAACGGGCAGCGTCCCTGGAAACCGGAAATCCTCGAATCCGCTTCTGATTCTGCGACGCCGGTTGGGCTCTGCAATCCAGGACAGCCACTTCGCGTACTGCGAACTGTGCTCGCCTTGCGCCGGAGGAAGGTCTGCGAGAGCGAGCCATGCCCTTGCCCAACGTGACCGATAAGCGACATGCGATAGCATCTCTTCGCTCTCCGATGTATCGGCGCCACGCCCGACCAATATGGAGGTGCGGTGCCCAAGGGCCTTGTACTGCTCATGAAGGCCGGTGACGATTCGCCCGGTCCCTCCGCGATCGGACTGAAGGGTCACCTGTACGATCTGGAAGACTGCGCTGACCTGATTCACCTTGGAGACCTCGCCTACGACATCCTCAGTGTCTGCCAATCAAGGACCGGAGAAACGACCCCGACTCGGTCCGAGTTCAGGCCCCCCTCGACTGGCACCACGTCAAAGGCCAGTACATACTCTCTGTAGTCCAGTCCCCTACCGTTAGACAGGACTCCAATGCTCAACCAGTACCGACTCGGCTTCAGGAGAGTCTTGGGGATTGTGCACGACGATACATATACTCCCGGACTGCGGTTGGTCGGCTCAGCGGGACCGGAATCAGTTTCCCAGCTTGTGAAAACAATGTTGCCCGATAGGTCGGTGATTCGGAGCAGGACGGATGCGTTTCGAATCGGTTCGTTAACCCGATACGAAACGTCAACAAGGAAGGGTTGATCGAATCGAATGGCAGCGTGCTGACCGGACGCGTCCCGAACTTTCGCGGCGAGCAGGCTTAGCTCCCTCGCGTCGCCGATCGCCCCATCTGCCGACCAGGTGGCACCCGCGGTCACGGTTGAAGAGAGGTATCGCGATACCACATCGACGGGGGTGCCATCCGCGGCGATGCGCCCAGCGTCGATCCAGCACACTCTTGTGCAGAGCTTTGTAATTGCCCCCATGTTGTGGGAGACGAACACGACGGTGCGGCCTTCACTCGCCACGTTGCCCATCTTTCCCAAGCACCTTCTTTGAAAGTCGGCGTCTCCAACCGCCAGAACCTCGTCCACGAGGAGAATCTCGGATTCCAAGTGAGCCGCAACGGAAAAGGCCAGCCGAATCTGCATCCCGCTCGAATACCGCTTGACCGGGGTGTCGAGGAAGCGGCCGATCTCAGAGAAATCGATGATCTCATCGAACCGCCTCTTGATCTCGGGCCGAGACATCCCCAGAATCGCCCCATTTAGGTACACATTCTCTCTCCCGGTCAACTCGGGATGGAACCCCGTGCCCACCTCCAGCAGCGATCCCACCCTTCCGCGGAGAACGGCTCGTCCTTCGGTCGGCTCGGTGATGCGCGCGAGAAGCTTGAGAAGCGTGGTCTTGCCTGCGCCGTTCCGCCCGATGAGACCCACCGCTTCTCCGGCTTTCACCTCGAAAGAGACGTCCTTCAGGGCCCACAGGAACTCCTTGCTCGGCAGGCCCGTATCGCGACGAAACAGCATCCTGAACGGCGCTGCGAACGCGTTGGATAGCGACTCCGTCAGACGCCCGTAATGGTGAGCGCCGGTTCCCAACCGGTACCTCTTCGAGAGACCCTCCGCCATGACCGCGACATCGCTCACTTAAATCACATCCGCAAACGTTCGCTCGGCAGAACGGAAGTAGAAGAGCCCACCGATGAGGAGCAAGACCATGATTGCCGCCGAAAGCAGCGTCACGGGTCCTGGGCGCGGCGCAGCGTCGGCCAAAGCCCACCGGAAACCCTCCACCACGCCTGCCATTGGGTTCAGGAAGTAGAAGGGCCGGATACGCTCGGGAACCTGAGTGGACGGGTTGATCAGTGGCGTCACGAACATCAAGACCTGGACGAGAAAGGGGATGACGTACCGGACGTCTCGGTACCGGGCGTTAAGAGCTGAGAACCACAAGCCGACTGCGAGCGCGGTCAGCAGGGCCAGGAGAGTCAGCACTGGAAGCCACATAGCGCTCCACGAGATCCCCAATCCATAGGCGAACATCATGACGAACAGCACGCTCAATGCGATGACGAAATCGATCAAGCCCGATCCTACAGAGGACAGAGGGAGGATGAGCCGCGGGAAGTAGATCTTCTGAACGAGACCCGTATTGCCGATGAGGCTTCCCGAAGCGGAGGCCAACGACGCCGAAAAGAGGGTCCATGGAACGAGACCTGCGAAGTAGAAAATCGGCTTCGGCACGCCGGCAGGCGTCTTCACCTTCAGGATGGTGCCAAATACGAACGTGAACACGGTCATGAGAACCAGAGGTTGGATGATCGCCCAGGCACCTCCAAACAGCGTTTGCTTGTACCGAACTTTGACGTCCCGCCACACGAAGAAGTAGGCGAGGTCGCGATACCGCCAAAGTTCACGAAGTCCGAGCTTGGGTAACCCACGAGTGGCCCGAATCTCCACAACGGAAGCTCTCATCTTCGTTTACATCCTATCGAACGGTTGGAGACTTTTTCGCTGGCTCTGAAGGCTCGGACCGACGAATCGCGAGTGGACGGCGGCCGAGCGCTCGCTCTCTCGCACAGCGTAGTGCAGCCCAAAGATCAGGCCTGCAGCGGCGAAGAACTTGTCTGCTACAAACCGGATGGCGAAGCCGTTATCGAACACTTGTACGACGAACATCACGATGACCACCGGAATAAGGACCCTGACACTGTAGCGAGCCGGCTCACTGCGGCTGCGTGACAGAAGCCTGATCTTGCGTAGGAGACGGAGCCAAAAGGCAACCAGCAGTCCGAGTCCTAGGATCCCAAGCTCCACAAAGAGGAACAGGAAGTCATTGTGTGGGTACACGAAGGGATTTCCCCCCGCGACGAATTCCCCCTCGAACCCGAAGATATCGCTCGGGCGCAGGGTCCACATGTATCCCCAGCCCCGCCCAAAGGGCACCGCGTCAGCTCCTCGTTCCCATAGCTCCCCCCATAGCACTGAACGCCCAGTCGTCACCCGAGCGAGCGTCTCCAGGTTGGTGACATCTGCCGACCCTCCGGGAAGGACCCGCTCCCCCACAACGGGAACCGTCAAGACAAGGACGAGGACGAGCGACGACACGATCCAGAAAGACTTCCTCCCGGTCCACATGGAGACAAGAGCAAAGATCGATAGGCCGGCCATCCACGTAGCGCGACCGAAGCTAATTGCGGTGAGGAATAGGAAGGCCAACATGAGAAAAGCATCCAAGGCAGTCTGCCTCCGGTCCGTGGAGCGGCTCAACGAGAGCCGGACGTAGGAGACTCCGAACCCCATAACGGCGAGATATGAGAACTGGCCCCGGAACGGAGTGTGGGTGATCGCTTCGAAACCCGCAGAACTACCACCAAAGAAGGGCTGCAGAATGGCTGCGCCCACAAGACCAAGCAGAAGAGCATCAACGAAGGTGTCGATCTCCATTCTCCCATTCGCGACCGCATGGAATGCCACCATCATGAGCAGTGTGTAGTAGGTGATGAACTTCAGCATGCTATCTGCGGCCGCTGTCGCGTCAGATGGCACGTCGGCCCTCATCGCGAACGCTAGCGCCATGATTCCTACCAGAGGATAGACACCTGTCTTGGGTCCGAGACGGAGACCTCCTTGCAGAAGGAACCCAAAGAGTGTCACCAGCATGACCGCGACCAATTGCAGGGGCGGTATCGGAGAGATCACTGAAGGAGGTAGTGCAACGATGAGCAAGATCGTCCACTCGGGCCGAAGCACCCCTAGCGCAAGCACGACCGGCACGCCCAAGAGCAAGGCTGCTTGCAGGAGAGCCGCTCTGCCCGACGCGAAGAGAGCGACGACACCCACGCCGTAGGTGGCGGCAACAGCCGATATGAGGCCCGCCGGAATTCCCTGTGAGAATCGCAAGCCAGAGAGCCGACCGCGCATCATAGCCATCATGTGCGGCCGAGGATATCGTAGACGCGGCGTGGATCACCAAAGAGGGAAGCATCTCCTCGCCACCGAGCCGGAGCCAGCACTCGAAGATCACGCAGCCTCACGTCGACGCCATGAGCGTGCAGCGTCTTCACGAAATGACGCCACTTGTGCGGGTATCTTGTCTTCATGGCGTAGAAGAATTCGAGGTGGCGTGCTCTCCAAGCCACGCTTGTCTTGACTCGTTCCCAGCGAAGAAAGGAGGGCGGATCGACTACCGCCTTCATTGCCCGCCGAAGCGTGTCGAATTCCTCGTGCAATCTGGGTGCTTGGGTTTTCCGGAGGGTCGATCCATGCTCTACCTGAAAGGCCATGAGCTCCGGAACGTGTCTCAGCTTTGCTCCACCGAGGGCCGCCCGCAGCCAGTACTCGCAATCACCGATCAGACGGTACCGGATGTCGAAGAGTCCGATCCTTTCCGTCAGGCTTCGACGCCAGAAGACCGTGGGCTGGCCCATCGTCCCGACGAACGAGTAATGCCGCAGGTTGAAATCGGGATAGAACTGGATGTAAAACGTTCCCGGCCGACCGTTCTTCTCAGCCCGAAGAACACCTAGATCCCCGTAGATCAATTCTACCCCCGGTTGCAGCAGCGCGTGAACCGCGACATCAACCGACCATGGAAGATAGAGATCGTCGCTGTTGAGATAGGCCAGCACGTCTCCATGCGCAATGGATATCCCCTTATTGATAGCTTCGTACATGCCGTTGTCAGGCTCACTGATCCAATGGAAGGGGTGAGAAGCGCCATATCCGCTTATGAGCTCCAACGTCCCATCCGTCGATCCACCATCCACCACGATGTGCTCGATCGACTCATAGGTCTGGCTTGCCACTGAAGCGAGGCAGCTCCTCATGGTCTCGACGCGGTCGAGGACGGGAGTGATAATGCTGACGAGCGGTCGTCTCATATCAGGTGACCTCGTTGGTTGTGGCAAGGAACCAGATGCTAGCAATGTTTCCTTCACCAGGAAACCGATGTGGGTGGGGCATGGGTCGGGGGTGCACCACTCGGAGGCTGCGTTGAGGGCTATCCGGGCCACAGTCAAGAGGATTCTCCCGCGAGATTGGTGGGACACGCTCCGGAGGCTGAGGCGGCGGTCCCCATACCTGGTATCGCCCAAAGCCATGCGTCACTTGCAGCGCATGAAGGAGCAAGACTTCAGCCCGGGGATCGTCATAGACGTCGGCGCGGCTCACGGCGATTGGACGAGATCGTGCCGCCGGATCTTCCCAGATGCTCGCTTCATCCTGCTGGAACCACTTCTAGACTACGAAGAGGAGTTGGCTGCACTCGCGAACCATGAACGGATCGAGTACATACGTGCTGCTGCCGGCAGAACTAAGGGGGATTTGCCCCTGCTGGTGCCTAAGGATCCCGGGGGGTCTTCCTTCTTGCCTGCCAGCAGACGAGGCGACAGCTACTTCAAGAGATCTGTGATAGTCCCTGTTGTGCCCTTGGCCAGCCTGGATGTCCCCGAGGAAACATCACTCCTGAAGCTCGACGTTCAAGGGTATGAGTTGGAGGTGCTCGCTGGCGCCGGCCGGCTGTTGCATCAAGTGGAGGTCATCGTAGCCGAGTGCTCCCTTTATCCATTTCAACAGAGAATCCCCTTGATTCACGAAACGATTCAGCACGTGGTCAGCCTGGGCTTCTCCTTGTATGACGTGGCGGATGAAATGAGATGGCCTTCGGGAATGCTTGCCCAGATGGACCTGATCTTCGTCGCCTCCCGAAGTCAGCTACTGCATTCGCGACGGTGGGGATGAGCGCCAAGACTAGTACGAGTAATAGGTCTGCGACATGGAAGGATCGGAACCATTCAGAACCCCTCCGAGGATCCGAGCCCCGACCCGATCGAGCTTTTGCCGCGCGGCCGTTATGGCCGACCGGGTGCCGGCCTTCGGTCCAACCACCAGGAGGACGCTCTTCGTTAATGAGGCGACCAAAAGAGCGTCGGTGACAGGAAGTAGGGGGGGAAGATCTATCAGCACGAGGTCCGAGACGTTCTCCAAGTCCCTGAGCACCTTGGCCATGGTCTCGGACGTCAGCAGCTCCGAAGGATCTTCGGGGACACGTCCACTGGGCAAGAGGCGCAGGCGAGCCGTGGCGGCGTCGAACCCGTGCGTCGGTAGCGTGATCTCCTGAAGAGCATCGGCGAGGGACGCTCGTCCGGCCAGAACCTCGATGAGACCGGGCCACCCCTCCGATTCGAAGAACTCGTGAAGGCGCGGACGTCGTAGGTCTGCGGACACGAGCGATACGCGCTTGCCGGCCCTCGCCAGAACGACTCCGAGGTTCGCCGTGGTCGCGGACTTGCCCTCCCCGCCGTAGGCGCTCGTCACCGCGATGCTCTTCACGCCGAACGCGGCCGCGGCCGACAACACGTTCGTTCTCAGAACTCGATACGCCTCCGCCGTCGACGACCGCCACTGGACCGTGCTGACCAGGAAGGCTTCCTTTCGCCGGCGCCAGGCGGGAGCCCGCGGGATGGCCCCGAGCACCGGCGCCTCGAGATAGATCTCGGCTTCCTCCGACGAGCGCAGCCGCTCCGACAGACGGTCCCGCAGAAATGCCAGCCCGATACCGAGCGCCAGCCCCGCGACGAGCCCGAAGGCTCCGTTGACCACGTGATTGGGGCTGACCGGCGACGACGGCAGTGGAGCAGGCTGGATGATCCGTCCGACCGTCACCTCCCGCGGCAGGCTGGCTTGATCGAGCTGCCGCTGCAGGATGTTGGTGCGGAGCAGGCTCGCCTCCGCTTCCAGGCTGTCTCGTTGCGGGTCGGTCGCGGACATGCCTTGGAGCCTGCGCTGGGTCGTTTGGAGCTGCTGTGTCAGAACGGCGATCTCTGCCTGGATGGCCTCGGCAGACTTCAGTATCGCCTGCGAGGCCGTCTCCTCGCGGTATTGCAGGTAGGCTTCGGCGAATCCCATCGCCCTGCGCTGCGCCTGCAACGGACTCAGGTCACGGTAGGCGACCGCGAGGATCTCCGTGTCTGTCGGATTGTCGACGCTCAGATTGCCGAGAAGGTCCCTTGGGGGACCGGGGATGTTGAGGTTCGTCGCCACGATCTCTGCAACCGCCACCGAAGCGACCAGCTCGGACTCCGTGGCGAGATTGGGAGTGCTCAGCGCCCCTGAATCTGCTCCGATGTTATCGACGGGGGTAACCAGGATCCTCGCTTGCGATTCGTAGATCGGAGTCCGTCGGCTCGACACGAGCAGCGCCACTCCAAAGGTGAGCAGCGCGATGACAAGGATCGACCACTTGCGGAGCCAGACGACGGCCAGCGCTTCCCGAAGATCGGGACGCGGCTCCAAGTGGGGAGTGCGGATCGATCGCACCGGTTGCTCCACACCGTGCGGCTCCGGCTCATCGGGCCACCGCTTCTTGACCATAGGCTCCCTCGGATGGAACGTTCAAGGCTCGTCCACACGCAGCTGAAACGGGGTCAACCGACGTCCAGACGACCCACAGGATACTGGCTTCCCTCCCGCCTGTCGGAGGAGATAGGATGCGGTCAGGATTGGCGCTCTTCCCCTGGGGGCCTCCCCAGGTGCAGGTCAGGGGGTTTGGTGCTGAGCGGATGGGAATTCATGAGAAGGCATCCGTCCCAAAAGGGGCGGCTGCGGCGACGGGGGGCCGGATTCCGGAGCCCCCTGCTCGGCCTCTGGGGACGCTGGAGGGCCCCGGGAGAGCCGAGGGCGCGGTTCCAGTCTGGCCTGCTCCGTCCCGCCGCGAAGGTCGCCTTCGCCGCGTTCGTGCTTCTCGATCTGATCCTCGTCTACCGATTGACTGCCACCGACCCGCCGATCACCGGCGGACCGGGAGACGCGGGGGCTTACACGGCCCCCAGCGCAACGGTCGACGAACTCCGCTTGAGCATGACCAAGCTCAGCGACCTCCTGCTCATTGACGGAGACGCGGGCCGCGGCACGCGCCACTCGACCAAACGGACCGGAGGAGACACCCCCCACGAGACAACGCCGTCCAGCGGATCTGTTGCCGACTCCGGCACCGGAGGCTCCGCGACCAGCTCGGGCTCCGGAGGCTCCGCTAGCGGCTCGGGCTCCGGAGGCTCCGATAGCGACTCGTCTGGGGGCTCCGCGGACGAGGGCGGTCCCGGTGGGGGCGGTCTGCCCGGAGATGGTTCCGGAGGCGGCGGAACCGGCGGCGGCGGAGGCGGAGGCGGCGGAGGCGGCTGAGAATCGAATCCCTCTATAGCCTATGATCCTGGTACCACTCAACGGTTCTCGTCAGCCCTTCCTCGAGACCGACGCGAGGTGACCAGCCGAGCAGCCGCCGCGCCTTCGATCCGTCCACGGCTCTCCTGGGTTGCCCGTCGGGCTTCGATGGATCCCACACGAAGCGCCCTCCGAATCCCGTGATCCGAGCGATCCGCTCGGCGAGCTCCCTGATCCCGATCTCGGTCGCCGATCCGAGGTTCACGGGCTCCGGGACCTCCAGGTGCTGAAGCGCCAGGACGATACCTTCGGCCGCGTCGTCGACATACAGGAACTCTCGCGTTGGCTCCCCGGTGCCCCATAGGACGATCTCGTCGTCGCCCGCATCGCGGGCCTCGATGCACTTCCTGATGATCGCAGGGATCACATGGCTCGTGTCGTAGTCGAAGTTGTCGCCCGGGCCGTACAGGTTCGTTGGGATCACGAACGCGGACTCGAACCCGTACTCGTCGCGATATGCCTGCGCCTGAACCAGGAGCATCTTCTTCGCCAGCCCGTAGGGAGCGTTCGTCTCCTCTGGGTACCCACTCCAGAGGTCTTCTTCGAGGAAGGGCACAGGCGTGAACTTCGGATACGAACAGACGGTTCCGACGATCAGGAGTTTGCGGATCCCGGCCCGGCACGCCTCATGGATCAGGTGGATGCCCATCACTGCATTGGCGTAGAAGAAGCGCCCAGGATGTTGTCGGTTCGCTCCGATGCCTCCAACGACGGCTCCTGCATGGATGACGTACTCGGCGTCGGCATCCTTCAGGGCTGATCGGACGCGCTCCGAGTCGGTGAGATCGTACTCAGCCGACCGGATCACGATCGGCGTGGCGCCGCGCTCCTGCAGCTTGTGCGCGATCCGTCGGCCGAGGAACCCTCCTCCCCCCGTGACCATGACGCGTGAGTCAGCCAGCTCCATCGTCCGCTCACCCCCGATGACCGAACTGCCTTCTTCCAGCTCCCTCGAACCGGACAGCAGCTAGAGGGTAGCGCTCGCATCATCCGGCCGCAGCGCTGCGACGTAGGACGATAGGGCTCCCCCAGACTCCCGTACAGAGCGGGCTGCCCCGCGCCGATTACTAGTTCCGTCGTGTCAGGGACTAGTACGACATCGGTGTCGAGACGACACTTGGCGTTCTTGTGCTCGGTCCTCGCGCTGGTCCCGGTCGTGCTCGGCGCGCCGGGGCATGCCGGTCCGAGCGCGTCGAGGTTGACTCGCCTGGAACGCCGGGTAGATCTACTCCGGCATGACGTCGTAGCACTCGAGAGGGCAGTCCCCGAGGGAATGCCATCCCCAAGTCAGCCTACAGTGGCGCCTGGGATTCTCACGGATCTAACTACGAGGTTGTCGTTTTCCACGCAAGACCGCATCAGGCGACTGGAGAGACGGGTGTCGCGACTCGCCGGTCGAATCGCGGCACTCGAAGACGCCGTGCACCTGAACCTCTGGGAGGCCGAGTGGCAGGGCATCAATGCGGTCCGTCTCGGGAAGCCGTCGCTCCCCTTCAGACAGGCTGGCCGAGAGAGTCTGTCATTGGACACTATTGCCGGACAGGTTCAGCATCTCGAGCGTAGGGTCCGACTCCTTCAAGAGATCCTGCCTACCGTCACGCCATCGCCGTCTGAATCGCCGTCTGAATCGCCGTCTGAATCGCCGTCTGAATCGCCGTCTGAATCGCCGTCGCCGTCGCCGTCGCCGTCTGAATCGCCGTCTGAATCGCCGTCTGCATCGCCGTCTGCATCGCCGTCTGCATCGCCGTCGCCATTGCCGTCGCCATTGCCGTCGGCGTCCCCATCTCCTCTGGCGCAGACCTGTCAAGGAGTGCAGGTCGCTCCCGGCGCCAACCTACAGGCGCGCATCGACGCCAATCCGCCGAGGACAACCTTCTGTTTCGCGAAGGGACTCTATCTCCTGTCCGGGACGATCTCGACTACTGACAAGTTCCCCACGCTCGACCTTCGAGCCGGCGCCGTCATCGATGGCCAGAACGGGGGCTTCATCGGGATCGATGGCCCCGACGGTCCCGCCGACCAACCCGGGACGAGGATCTTGGGCGGGGTCTTCCAGCACTTCGGCAA
>Ga0184633_10000257_pt1 | contig 17864 bp, 20 predicted proteins | sample PLM31_170_b1_FD_133156 | JGI IMG/M metagenome (GOLD analysis project Ga0184633, IMG submission 133156) | Groundwater sediment microbial communities from an aquifer in East River, Colorado, USA - PLM3-1_170_b1 | ecosystem: Environmental > Terrestrial > Soil > Riparian zone | place: USA: East...
CGTATCCGGAAAGCTCCCCGACATCAGCCGCTGGAAGACGACGGTGATTTCCTCAAGGGATTCGAGCGTCGCGTGAAACCGAAAGTCATCCGCCTTGTCCGAGCCGGACTTCACTTGAGCCGCATACAGCAGGCCGAGGAACGTTGTCTTTCCGGAATCACGGTCCCCAACGATCACGACCTGCAGCATTGGTAACAGCCACCTGACGCCCTGTCAATCCGGTCTACCGTGACGTTGGAAGGTGTGGTGCTACGCGACTTGGGAGTGGCTCGAAGCGGGGGGAGCCCTGGGCCGGTGGCGTTTCCGGTTGAACCCAGCCTCCAAGTACCGGGGGCCTCCTCGGAACTCCCTGCCCGCTTCGAGCGGCCTTGATTTTCTCGTGGAAGGACCTTTTGAGCACTCCCGTCCAATTGCCCCAGGACCTTCCCCTCCTGGGTGCCGCGCTCACGATTGCGAACGCCGAGGAGGCGGATGGCATGGACCGTTCGATGATCGCAACTCGCCGCATAGGCGAATCCGATGAGCACCTCTCGGAAGAACCTTCCTGGGTGGTCGCCGTAAATGATATCCACGGGTAAGTGCCCGGGGAGGGAGTCGAACCCCCTTGAAACCGATCTGCAGTCGGTCACATTAGCCGCTCTGTCACCCGGGCCCGGTTCATCCCAACCCCGCGGAAATCTTCAATGTTCCCACGGCCGCAGTTCGTCTCGCGGGACGTCGTACGATACCGCCAAACGTATTTACCCGACCCTCCGCATCGTCGCTGCGTGCCGGAATCGAAGACGATCACGGACACCGTTCACGGGACGATTCGGCTCGACCCGCTCGTCCTCGATCTCCTCGAGACGCTCGAACTCCAGCGGCTGAATTCGATTCGGCAGCTCGGCCTGACGTACCTCGTCTTCCCCGGCGCGAATCACTCTCGGATCGAGCACTGCCTCGGCGTGAGCCACGTCGCGGGTCGCATGGCGGACGCGCTGGGTCTGCCGACGGAGGATCGCGCGCTCGTCATGGCGGGGGGACTTCTCCACGATGTGGGCCATGGTCCGTTCTCGCATACGCTCGAGCATGTCCTGTCGTCCGAGCTCGCCGTCGACCATATGCACCTCACGCAGCGGATCATCACGGGCGAGGACGACAACGTCGCACCCGAGGAGCGGAAGGCATTCCCGCGGGTCCCGGGCATTTCGGAGGTCCTCGACGAGCATGGGATCAAGCCATCCCGCGTGGCGGCCCTCATCCGGGGACTTTCTGGCGAGGGCCTGCAAGGCCGCCTCCACGACTTCAGCCGCCCGAAACGCACCGAGCGAAAGGTCCTCTACCAGATCATCCACAGCGCGATCGACGCGGACCAGGTCGACTACCTGATTCGGGACGCGCACTACACGGGCGTCGCCCTCGGCGTAATCGACGTGAACCGCCTGATGCAGACCCTCGTCCTCCGCGATGGAGAGATGGCGGTGGACCGGAAGGGCCTCCCCGCCCTAGAGGGGATCCTCGTCGCCCGCGGCCTGATGTACTCGAGCGTATACTTCCACAAGACGGTCCGGATTGCGGAGCAGATGGTCGCGCGGGCCGTCGAGCGCTCGGACGCGCCGATCGCGTCGATCCAGAAGATGGTCGATCACGAGCTCCTCGGGTGGCTGGTCGCCCAGGGCGGGTTCCAGCGGGAGGTCGCTCTCCGGATCAAGTACCGCAAGCTGCTCAAGCGCGCCGTCGCGTGGGCCGCCGACGACCTCGACGCTGGTCAGCGGGACGCGCTGCGACGTCTGTCGAAGCATCGGGCGGAGCGGCGGCAGGCCGAGGACGCGCTCGCCCGCCGCGCGGGCCTCGAGCCCGGGCACGTGATTGTCGACATCCCGCTCCCCGAACTCCTCGTCTCAGAGCCGCGGATCGCGCAGACGGACATTACCATCGTCGACGACGGCGAGGTGTCCCGCCTCTCCCGGCTTAGCCCCTTGGCACGCGCCCTCCAGCTCCGGGCCGTCTCCGACTGGGCCGTGATGGTCGCCTGCGACCCCGCCGCGCGTGCGAAGGTCGCGAAGCTCGCGCCGAAGGTCCTGTTCTGACCCCATCGCGGCGTTTGGCGCGGAAGTTGCCAATACGTCCGACAAACGGCGGACGTGTTGACGAAAGACCCAAATAGCGAGACACGAATTCGCGCGCTACTTTGCGGGATGGGATGACGTGCAAGTTTCAGCGTTAGGGTGGACGCTATGAAGTCGCTGCTAGAGGAAGCCATGGCCCGGGACCCTGCCGTACCCCACATCGAGGACAGCCGGGTCGACGCGGAGCTCGAGGAACTGCTGACCAAGATGCGGACGAACATCAAGATCGTCGGCGTCGGCGGAGGCGGTACGAACACGATCGCACGGATCTACGAAGAGGGCATCGTCGGCGCGGAGCTGTTCGCCGCGAACACGGACGCGCAGCACCTTCTCGCGATTAAGGCGCCGAAGAAGCTCCTCCTCGGCCGTCGCGTGACCCGCGGGCTCGGGGCCGGCGCCCTCCCGCAGATCGGCGAGGAGGCCGCGCGGGAGGCGGAGGACGAGCTCAAGAACATCCTCCAGGGGAGCGACATTGTGTTCGTGACGTGCGGCCTTGGCGGCGGTACGGGGACGGGCGGAGCGGGCTACATCGCCCGCCTTGCGAAGGATATTGGCGCGCTCACCATCGCGGTCGTCACCCTCCCGTTCCGCGGCGAGGGTAAGATGCGGATGGAGGCCGCGGAGTGGGGCCTCGAACGGCTCCGCGAGATCGCGGACACGGTCATCACGATCCCAAACGACAAGCTCCTCGACCTCGTGCCCCGCATGTCCCTGAACCTCGCGTTCCGGTTCGCGGACGAGACCCTCATGAGGGCGATCAAGGGCCTGACGGAGATTATCACGAAGCCCGGCCTCGTCAACCTCGACTTCAACGACGTGAAGACGATTATGAAGGGCGGCGGCGTCGCGATGATCGGGATGGGTGAGAGCCAGGCCGTCGGCGACCAGCGCGCCCAGGAGGCGATCATGGAAGCGATCAATTCCCCGCTCCTCGAGGTCGACATCTCCGGTGCTCACGGCGTCCTCGTGAACGTCACGGGCGGGCCGGACATGACGATCGGCGAGGCGGAAAGGTGTGCGGAGGTCGTTCAGCAGAAAGTCTCGCCGACCGCGCGGATCATCTGGGGCGCCACGGTGGACCTGTCCCTCGAGCACACGCTTCGGGTCATGCTCGTCGCGACCGGGGTGAAGTCGAAGCAGATCCTCGGCCGCCACGACCCTGCGGAGATGAGCTCGCGTTACGGCGTCGACGCGATTCACTAGGCGCCCCGCGGACGCACGATGTCGCAGCGGCTCCGTTGGACGCTGGAAGATGACCCAGACATTGCGCGCGCATGCGCGCCTCGGATGAACGTCCCAGAAAACCTTTATAAGAAGGCCCTATCTACGTGCGGCCGCTGTTCTATCAGCGGTCTACCGAAGTAGCCGGAGGGCCATTCATGGATTCCATCGTCAGGGAGGTCATCACGCGCAGGGGCGAAGAGCCACGCGTGCCCGACACACCCACCCAGGGACCGGTCGGGTTCACGGCCGAGGACGCGGAGCTCGAGAGGATTCTCGCAACTCTGCGGACGAACATCAAGATCATCGGGATCGGCGGAGGCGGTACGAACACGATCGACCGCCTCGTCGAGGCGGGGATCATCGGCGCGGAGCTGTTCGCCGCGAACACGGACGCGCAGCACCTCCTCACGATTCGGGCACCGCACAAGATCCTCCTCGGCCGGCGCGTGACGCGGGGACTCGGGGCGGGCGCCTTGCCTCAGGTCGGCGAGGAAGCCGCCCGCGAGGCGGAGGACGAGATCCGGGCCGCGCTCCAGGGCGCGGACATGGTCTTCATCACGTGCGGGCTTGGCGGCGGTACGGGGACCGGCGGCGCGCCGTACGTCGCGCAGCTTGCGAAGGAGATGGGGGCCCTCACAATCGCGATCTGCACGTTTCCGTTCCGCGCGGAGGGCGCGGTCCGCGCGGAGAACGCGGAGTACGGCCTCGAGAAGCTCCGCAACTTCGCGGATACCGTGATCGTGATCCCGAACGACAAGCTCATCGAGCTCGTCCCACGGCTCGCGTTGAACGCGGCGTTCAAGGTCGCAGACGACGTCCTCATGCGCGCGATCAAGGGCATCTCAGAAGTGATCACGAGGCCCGGCCTCGTGAACCTCGATTTCAACGACATCAAGACGATCATGAAGGGCGGCGGCGTCGCGATGATCGGCCTCGGCGAGAGCGACAGCGACCGGCGGGCCGAGGAGGCAATTGAGGAAGCGATCAACTCGCCCCTCATCGACGTCGACATTTCCACCGCCACGGGAGCGCTGATCAACGTGACGGGGGGCACGGACATGACCGTCTCGGAGGCGGAGAAGACAGCGGAGATCGTCCAAGCCCGGATCTCCCCGAACGCTCGGATCATCTGGGGGGCGGCGGTCGACCCCTCGGTCCAGCACACTCTTCGGGTCATGTTGATCCTGACGGGCGTGAAATCGAAGCAGATATACGGCCCGGGCGAGATATTGCGAGGCCGGGAAGCCGGCGTCGACGTCGTGCGGTGAGGAACGGGCGATGGCGGACATCGTGGAGAAGAGCTGGGAGGTCCAGCGTCGGATTGAGGAGCGGACGAAGCGCCTCGGCAAGGGACGCTATGGCCGCGTGCTCAAGATGGCCCGGAAGCCGACCCGGGAGGAGTACAGCCGGATCGTGATGATCACGGGCGTCGGCCTCCTCCTGATCGGCGCCGTCGGCTTCGTGATTTACTGGATCATGAAGTACGGCTCGGGGTTCCTCGAGAGCCTCTTCCGGTAGAGGAGAGAACGATCGTGGGTCTCTTTGACGACCAAGCGAAACCGCCCGAGCCGAAGCCCGCGGAGCCGGAGCGGCCGCCGGAGCCGACGTACGGCGTGAAGATCGAATATGCGAAGGCTGCGGAGGAACGGGTTTCGATGACCGCGGGCGAGTCCCGCGAGTACGAGCTCCTCGTCTCAAACACCGGGAACGAGGACGACACGATCAAGGTCAAGGTCGACCTGAACTACGCCTCCGAAGCGCCGGAACCGCCGGAGTGGACGATCAAGCTCTGGGGCGTCGAGGAGAAGGTCTGGGACGTCACGTTTACGAAGATTACGGAGAAGGAGTTCGTCCTGATCGGCGGCGGCTCCCGCGAGATCACGCTCCAGGTCACGTGCCCGAAGGGAGCGCGGTACGGGGACAAGCTCACCCTAATTTCCAGTGCGACGTCGAAGAACGACCCCGCCGTCTCCGACTCGAAGACGATCCTGGGGACAGCCCGCCAAGCGATCATCGCAGTGAAGACGAGCATTGGTCACGAGCGCACGGTCGCGGACGCGGTCTTCGCGCGGGCGAAGGCCCGGGACATCGGCGTGTTCTCGATCCTCGTCCCCGTGAACCTCCGGGGCTACGTCCTCGTCGAATCGATGAACCCGGACCGCCTCGAGGAGGTCATTCGAGGGATCCGGCGGGCGCGCGGGATCGTAGAGTCGAAGGGAGAGAAGGCGATACAGTTCACGGACATCGAGATGTACCTCGCGCCGAAGCCCGTCGTGAGCGGCATGAGGGAGGGTGACATCGTCGAGCTCATGGCGGGGCCGTTCAAGGGCGAGAAGGCCCGCGTGATGAAGATCGACGAGACGAAGGAGGAGGTCACCGTCGAGCTGTTCGAGGCGATGGTCCGGATTCCCGTCACGGTCCCTGGCACGCAGGTCCGCGTGTTGCAGAAGGAAGAGGAGAAGTAGCGCCTAACCGACGCACCCGTCCTGCGTGAACCGCACCTGCGATACGATTCCATAAACGTTCTTGTGGTTCGCGAGCATCTCGCCGTCCCTGATCCACCACGTCTTCGTGTTCGTCGCGAGGGCAGTTTTGAACTCGATCCCGTGAGGGAGCGTGAACGTCGGCTTAATGATCATCCCATCCGGATACGAGAGGGAGTCGCATTCTGCCTCCATGATGTCGGGGATTCGGAGGGCCGCTCGCGGGCCCGCGATGTCGAGATCGATGTCCGCAGCCATGAACGGGTAGATCTTCTCTGCGAGGTTCGCGAAGATCTCGAAAATCCCGCCGCCGATCTTGCCGCTGCAGATCGCCTCGATCGCCCTCCGCTGCGCCGGGCTCGCCTTGCGGTCGATATAGAACCGCGCGATCCCGTGTCCCTGCTCGATGAGCCCGGGGAAGAAATAAGCAGCGGCAAAGACGACGCCGTCGAGCTTCGTCCCATCGAAGGTTCCCTTTCGAATCCGCCATGCGCCAACGCCATGGCAGTCCCCCTGGGTCGGTCGCGCGTTGAAGTTGCAGGGGCATCCCCAGTCGCAGTTGCAGAACGTGAAATAGTCCGCCTCGAACTCCCACATCGTCTTCTTCGAACTTCGCGGGGCCATCGTACCGCCGCGGCGGGAATTCTCCCGACTACGGATAAATTTGCTGCGACCCCGAGGCGGTCCAAACCTTTATATCGAAATCCTCTGTGGGCCGACGTGAATGCCGGAGACCCTCGAAGTCCTCGTCGATGGCGGTAAGGCGACTGCCGGTCCGCCGCTCGGCCCCGCCCTCGGCCCGATGGGCCTGAACATTATGGAGGTCGTCAAGGCGATCAACGACAAGACGAAGTCCTTCGAGGGGATGAAAGTCCCCGTGAAGATCGTCATCGACCCGAGGACGAAGTCGTACGCGATCGAGGTCGGGACGCCGCCGACGTCCGCCCTCATCCTGAAGGAACTCGGCGCGGAGAAGGGCAGCGGGGACGCTGGCAAGACGAGGATCGGGAACCTCACGATCACGCAGGCGGTCAAGATCGCGAACATGAAAGTCGACGTGATGGAGGCGAAGGACCTCCGGATCCGTGTGCTCGAGGTCGTCGGCACGTGCCTGTCGATGGGCGTGACGGTCGACGGAAAGAGCCCGAAAGAGGTCACCGCGGAGATTCGCGCGGGGAAGTACGATCGGGCTCTTCAGAAGGCCTGAACCTTATCAGCCGCGGGGGAACGCGCGGCCACGACGCTTCGGGACCGTCGCCAATCCCCGGACCATCGCCTCGAGCTGGAGCCGCACGTAGTCCGCATCGCCAATCCAGAGCCCTTGGAGCTTCTCGAGGACGAGGGCGCGGTCTCGGTAGAACGAGTTCACGATCAACAGCTCCTTGTCGCTCGGAAACACGAACGTGTGGGCGAGGCGCGTGTCCGAGAGGTGCGTCCGCGGGAACTTCAACTCGACCTTCATCGGCCCGCCCACGAACGCGTTCAGCTTCTCCACGTCCTCTGCGTTCGCCATGCTGATCACGATCCGCGAGCGATGGCGGGCGCGACGCAACGTCGTGAACAATAGGCGCAGCACTTCTTGGTCCACGGGGAACGGGGACACGACGAGGATCTCGCCGGATGCGGAGAGCACGACCTCCCGAAGCTTGTTCGCGACGCTCTCGGGCCCCTTGTAGAGGTACAGGTCCGCGTCCGTGGTCCGGGACTTCGCGTTGTACTCGTCCACGAGCGCGGAGATCCCCTCAGCCGCGGAGCCGAGGTCGTCCGCGCGCGCCTGGCGGGCCTGCTCTGCGACGACCCGCGGATTCCTTGCGCGGTACCGGTTCGGCCGCTCCCGTGACGTCTCGACCCAGCCCTTCCCCTGGAGGCTATGGAGGACCCGGTACACGGCCGGATACTGCACAGCGAGGTGTTCTGCAACTTGGGCGGCAGTCGACGCCCCGTTGCGGACGAGGGAGAGGTACGCCTTGGCCTCCTTCCGGGTGAGGCCGAGCATCTCGAGGGACGCGAACGCGTCCTCCTCGCGCATCGTGCAACCGAACGGGCCATCCGCCATAAAGCTTGGCAGTGTTTATCAGCCTTGCAATGATAATACGCCGGATGCGCTTCCCTCGCGGCGGTTTCGCCAGACGCCGGCGCGAACTGACGCGCGCGAATGAGTCCGCAACGAGATGCTGCGCGCAACCCTCATATAGGACTGGCTTGTTGGTTCGCTTTCCTCTGTAGGAGGCGCGTCGCGCCGGCTGCACTACAGGAGGTGTTCCGCACGGCAGAGAAGAAGACGGTCGAGACGGTTCTCAAGGCCTTGGAGGCCGCCCCTCCGAGGAAGTTTTCGGAGACCGTGGAGGTCGCGATTAACCTGCGGGACGTCGACTTGTCCGTCCCGAAGAACCGGATCGACGAGGAGGTCATCCTCCCGAAGGGCCGCGGGCGAAAAATCAGGGTGTGCGTCTTCGCCTCTGGGGAGATGGCCCTAAAGGCAAAGGGCGCGGCCGATCTCATCGTCCAGCCCCAGGAGATCGAGGGGTTCGCGGGGGACAAGAAGAAGGCAAAGGAGGTCGCCCAATTGTTCGACTTCTTCATCGCGGAGGCCCCCCTGATGCCCGTGATCGGCAAGCGGCTCGGCGTCGTCCTCGGCCCGCGGGGGAAGATGCCGAAGCCCCTCCCGCCGGGCGCGGACCCCACCCCCGTGATCATCTCGCTCCGAAACACGGTGCGCGTCCGGTCCCGCGACAAGAAGACGTTCCACGCACCAATCGGCACGCGGGACATGTCGCCGGAGGACCTCGCGGAGAACCTCGACTTCCTCATGCGCCGCGTTCTCGGCAAGCTCGAGCGCGGGCGGTTCAACATCCGGTCGGCCTTCATCAAAACGACGATGGGCCCCGCGGTGAGGTACATCTGAGGTGGTCCGATGGCGCACGTTGCTCCCTATAAAGTTGACTTGGTCAAGTCCCTCGTCCGGAACTTCGAGGCATCGTCGGTCATCGGGATTGTGAAGATCCAGGGAATCCCCGCGCCGCAGTTCCAAGCGATGCGACGGAAGCTCCGCGGGAAGGCGAGCATCGTCGTCGCGAAGAACAACCTCCTCCGGATCGCCCTCCGGGAGGCCGCGGCGAAGAAATCCGGACTGGACAAGCTCATGAATGTCATCGATGGCCAGACCGCGGTCGTGACGTCGAGCCTGAACCCGTTCAGGCTGTTCCGAGAGATGGAGGGAACGAAGACGAAAGCCCCCGCGCGCGGCGGCGAGATTGCGCCAGAGGACCTGTGGGTCCACGAAGGTGAGACCCCGTTCAAGCCCGGGCCGATCGTCGGCGAGCTCCAGAAGGCGGGAATCCCCGCCGCGATCGAGCGCGGGAAGGTCGTGATCAAGAAGGACAAGCTCCTCGTGAAGGCGGGGGACCGGATCCCTCGGGACGTCGCTCAGGTCCTCACGCGGCTCGAGATCTTCCCGCTCATCGTCGGCCTCGACCTTCGCGGGGCGTACGAGGCCGGGACCGTCTTCGGCCGGGATGTGCTCGCGATCGATGACGTGAAGGTCCGCGCGGACCTCACCCTCGCGGACGCCCAGGCGATGGCCCTCGCGATGTCCCTTTCCTATTCGGCGCGCCGGACGATCCGGCCGCTGCTCTCGAAGGCGTATCGCCACGCGATCGCGCTCGCCGTCGAGTCCGGGTTCCCGACTCGGGAGAGTGTGAAGCTCCTCCTCGCGAAGGCACAGGCCCAGGCGCTCGCCATCGCGGCGCGGGCCCCCGAGGCCGTCGATGAGGCGACCCGCGCGAAGCTTGGTGGCGGACCGTCCCGTGGCGGCGCGCCGAAGGAGGAACTGAAAAAGGAGGAGAAGAAGGACGAGAAGCCGCCCGAGGAGGACGTTGCCGCCGGCCTCGGGTCTCTGTTTGGCTCATGAGGACGATTCGATCCAGGAGGTGAACGAAACATGGAATATGTCTATGGTGCGCTGGTCCTGCACGCCGCCGGCAAGAAGGTCACGGAAGAGAACCTGAAGAAGGTCCTCACCGCGGCCGGTGTGAAGGTTGACGAGACCCGCGTGAAGGCGCTGACGACCGCCCTCGAGGGCGTGAACGTCGAGGAGGTTCTCGCGTCCGCAAGCGCGATGGCCCCCGCCGCCCCATCCGCGCCCGCCGCGGGCGAGAAGAAAGAGGAAAAGAAGGAAGATAAGAAGAAAGAGGAGGAGAAGGTCAGCGAGGAAGAGGCCGCAGCCGGCCTCGGCGCGCTCTTCGGCTTGTAGGCCGAAGGGCCCGCTCTTCGTCCTCGCTTGCCAGAGCACGAGCGAGGGCGCCTCTTCTCCCGCCACGTTTTCCCCCTTCCGAGACCGCTCCGGCGGAGCCTGAAAGACCGCGGCCCGGCCCGCGATTTCGGGAACGAGAGCCGGGTCGACGTCGAAGCGCTCCGAGAAGAGTCGATAACAGTGGAGTTCGTACTCTGTTCGTGGGGGCATGGGCGCCCTAGAGGCCTGCCGGGCGAACTCCGCGTCCGAGATCTGGCGCTCGGCTTCGCGTCGGACGGCGTCCGCGAAGCCCATCCCCTCCGCGAACTATGCGACGGACATCGACAGACTCCGGGCCGTGCTCGTCGACGTTATCGATACCCATCCGCACATCCTGCACGACGAGGCCCACCAGCGCGGATTCCAGCTAGACGATTTCGAGGATTCTGCAATCAAGGCCCGCGCGATCTTCTGGGTCGCACGTCTATCGGATTAGTGGCGGGTCGCGAGCGAAGTTCGCGAATCGATGCGGAAGTGGTTCCGCGAATAGGGAATCGAGAACCCATTCCCCCAGCGTGTCGTGTGGATGCGGGACGAGGAAGCTCCTAGGCCTTCCCCTTCGCTTTCGCTTGTGCGCGCTTCGCCCGCTCTTTCGTCGCGTAGCCGGTCGCCTGCTCGAGGAACCGGTTGTACGCGGAAATCGTATTGCGGGCGACATCCTCGGCGACCTCTGGGTTCATCACGGTGTCGACGAACAGGGACTTTCCGTCCGTCCACGTCGTGAGCTTCGCGAGGGCGCCGAAGCTCGTCACAACCTTGCTGTCCGCTTCCTGGGCGGACCCGAAGGAGGACTCGACGAGGCTCCGGAGGTTCCCACCCTCGATCTTCTTGCCCCAGCCCCGCCGCAACCCGTACGTTCGCATCCGAATCGGCGCGACAATTCCGCTGACGATAAAAGCCTTATCGGGCGAGGATCGCCCCGATGTCGCCGGGCGTCATCATGAAGTCCTGGAGGTCGAGCTCCGCTCGCCACCTCTCCCGGCAGGCACAATCGAGTTCGGAGAAATCCCTCCGAAGGTCGAGTGAGAACTCCTCGATCGCGTCGATCACGCGCCGATCGCAGGACCCGCAGTTGTGCGCGCCTCGCCGCATGCCGCCCGCCGTCGGATGGCTCTTCACGTGGGCCTTCAAGTCGCGCGTCCGCTCGAGGACCTCGACGACGGACCACAGCCACGGTGGGCGGTATTCCCGACGCTTGAACATGTGGTCGACGAGCGTGTCCCGCTGGACGTTGACGGGGTTGAAGGAGATCGTGTCGGAGTGCGAATCGGCCTCATGGCCCGAGCGGACGGCGTCCTCGATTGCCTCCCGCTCCGTGAGGAGGGGCGGCTTGACGAGGAGGTACGTCTTCACGGTCCCGCCAGCGTCGTGCACGAGCGCGGCCGCGCGCGCGTGCTCCTTGAGGCCCCACATCTTGTTCACGCCGTACCGCAGGACGCGTTCGTTCGTCGACTCGAGCCCGAAGGCGACCTCGAGGCTGTCGACGTACGTCATCGCTTCGTCGAGCTGCTCCCGCCGGATCATGTGGGACAGCGTCTCGACGATGACCTTCTCGCACCGGTCCCCGAGTTCCTTCAGGATCGCCCGCCGCACATCGGGAGCGAGCTCGTGGTCGTCGAAGAAGTTCCCGGACGTGTACACCTTCACGACGGGCTGGCCCTTGTGCTTCGGCAGGACGGACGCGAGCTGGTGCAGGAGGTCCGCCTCCGACACGTCGACAGCGGTATCGTTCACGTATCCGCACATCGAGCACCCGGACGTGTGGGCCCAGTAGCACCCGCGGGTCCGGAAGATGATGACCCAGGCGTCAACGACCTTCCCGTCGAGGAGGTCCTTCTCCGTCCAGGTCGAAATGATCTCGCGCGGGTTGTAGTCCCGGTCGACCCGCAGATCGCGAACAAGCTCCCCGAGGCGCATCGCGAGCGTCGAAGGGCCGGTCACCTAAAAGGGTTCGCCTGTCGGCCGTCTCATTTCCGGTTGCGGAGCCGCAGAAGCCCTGCGGTCGCTCCGACGCCGAGCAGGAGGAAGCCGAGGAACTGGAAGAGCCAGGCGATCGGTCGGTCGAGGTCCACGTACGGCTGCGCGCCCATCGCGATGGGCAACGCGACGAGGACTTGGAACACGAGGATGAGGCCGAGGCCGGCGACCGCGAGACCGAGAGGCCCCGAGACGCTTCCATGGCGGTGGACGGTGATCGGTCGCGCGGTTGCGCCGACCCGCGGCGCAGGGGCCGCGGCCCCTGCCGGCGTCGCGGCGCGCTCCGCGAGGATCTTCGCGGTGAGGTCCGCAGGCGCGTAGCGGGCGCACGCGTAGCAGTAGTGTCGCCGGTACTGGGCGACGTACGTCAGGGCCTTCCCGCAGTTCGGGCACGGAGGCTTCGGCCGAGGCGCTGCGTACTTTTCGCACTCATAACAATAGTACCGGGCATACCGGGCGATGTATGCGAGCTCCTTCCCGCACGTCGGGCACGAGTTCTCCCCCTCCGGCCCGTGGGTCTCGAGCTTCGGCTCGACAATCTTTGTCGCCGGCAACGGAGGCGGCGCCCCCGCCCTCGACTCAAGCGGCGTGTATGCCTTGCAGTTGTAACAGTAGTGGCGATCGTACTGCTCGATGTACGTGAGCTCGCGCCCGCAGGTCGGGCACGGCTGTCCGACGCGTGGCGGGGGCGGCACCTCGACGACCTTCACGGGCGGGGGCGCGTACGCCTTGCAGTGCTCGCAGTAGTACCGGTCATACGGCTCAATGTACGCGAGCTCGCGGCCGCACGTGGGACATGGATTGATGATCTTCGGGGTCGCAGGAAGGAGAACCGCTTGGGAGCGCACGAGGTCTTCGCCAAACGTATCGGCGTCCGGGCTGTTGGCCGCCTGTGGACGCGTCGTGCTAACCGCGTGCGCGGGGATCGCCCTGGCGGAAGATTCGAACGGTTCGGGCGCGTACGAATCAAGGAAGGATCGGGGTTGTGACTCAGGCTCCTCGCCTGCGGTCGGTTCCGTGATCGAAGGCTGCGCGTATCCGGTCGCTCGCGCCTCCTCGCGTCGGAGGCGGTTGTACTCCGCGAGGAGACGGACCCGGAGTTCCTCCTTCGTGCCCATCGTGTCGAGGCCGTACGCGCCGGAGAGGTCCATCAGCCTCGTCTTCTTTGCCTTCATGATTTCCTCTTTGACGAGGGGTGGCTTCGGGGAAGGCGGCGCCGCGGCCTCCTTGAAGGCTTCCATGGCCGATGTCTCGCCGGGCGCGGGCGTCGGCTCCGGTTGCGGCTTCGGGGCCGATGTCGAATCGCTGTCGGGCTCGGAAGGGGATGGCGTTGGCGAAACCAATGGGGTCTCCGCCTTGGCGGGCGCTTCGACAGCCGCGGATGCTTCCGGTTCGGGAGCGCTCTCCGTCTCCCTCAGGGCCTCGAGCTGCCACCCGAACAGCTCGTCGAACGGGGGCGCCTCCGAAGGCGAGAGCGCGGCTAGTTCCTCGGTCGCGGATTTCTTCCCGAGATCCTCCTCCGCGTACTCTTGGTCCTTGTAGCAGTAGTACCGGTCGTAGTCCTTCACGTACGACAGGACGCCGCCGCATTTCGGGCAGCTGAGGCCGCTGCCGCCCCCATAGCCTTCAGGCGCGTATTCGCCGCACGCGTAGCAGTAGTTGCGGCCGTACTCCTCGACGAACTGGACCTCGGCCCCGCAGTTCGGGCAGGGAAGGGTGATAGCTCTCCCTCTCAGGTCCTCCGACTTCCCCGGAGGGTATCATAAAAGCTTCGAGGCTGAAATCTGATTAGGTAAAAACCACGAGAACGACAGAGAGCGGAGGCGCAGTCGCCTCGAGGCTCGCTGACATCCGCGCGCAAGCATTTTTACAAGTTGCGGATATCGTGTGTGTGCTGCCACCGTAGCTCAGTTGGTAGAGCGGCGGTTTTGTAAACCGCAGGTCGGGAGTTCGATCCTCTCCGGTGGCTTCCCTGATTCGATCGCGTTCGACGGTCGGCCTTTTATGCCACGGGGCGGATGCCGGCGCAGATGCGCGCCCTCGGCGCCCTTCTCCTTCTCTCGCTCCTCCTGAACGTCTTCGCGACGGGCATCGGCGTCGTCTCCTTGGAGCGCAGGAACGCTCGCGCGTGTATCATGCCCGCCCCCGTGGGACCGCCGACCCTCGCGGAGTGGGAGATGGTCCTCGCAGAGATCGACGACTTCGAGACGAACAAGGGGACGTAAGCACGATGTCGCGCGTCAAGTTTCGGATCTCCGGCATGGACTGCGCGACCTGCACGAAGGTCCTCGAAAAGGCCCTGGCCGGGGAACCCGGCGTGAAGGACGTAGTGGCGAACTACGTCATCAACGCGGCGGTCGTCGAGTACGACCCCGCCCAGACAGACGAGGTCCGGCTCCGCGAGGCGATCGAATCGAAGACGAGCTATCGCGTTCGGGCCCTTCATTAGATCGTCGGTCGGCGGCTCGAGGACTCCCGTTCGAACTCCGCCCAATGCTCGCGGAAATCGCTCTCAAGGAGCCGCACGAGCCTTCGCTTGAGAAACGGCAGGAGAAGTCTGCCGAGTCCGCGAGCGCGGAAGACGCCCTCCTCGACGACGAGGGTGCGGCGTTCGCGCGCCTCGAACCGGATCGTTCCCCGGAGTTCGCCGAGGGCCGTGACGGCATGGAACTCCTCGCGCTTCGGCGCCTCCGTGCGCGCTCGGAATGTCCAGCGGGTGCGGAGACCGAGTGCCACGTACTCGTCGGTCCAGGTCCACTCATCTCCGCTTCGGACGAGGTTCATGCGTGTTCCCCGGAGGTGGCGGTCGCCTTCGTGGTCCTCGAGCGTGAAGTTCGTCCACCACGCGAACGCGGCGTCCCGCGGCGCTGCGACGTGGGTCTCGAAGAAGTAGGCCACGGAGGCCATGGCAAGCGGTAAGAGACCCGCCGCAAAGAGGTTATCGAACGCCTAGTGAATCCGCCAGTGGCGGTGCGCTTCCGTTCCGGCCTTGAAGCAGTAGTGGACCGTGCTGAAACCCTTCCGGAATTCCGCAACATCCTCTGCGACCTTGTCCGGCGCTTCGTTCTTAATCACGACGCGGTCGAAAAACTCCGCGACCTCCGCCATCTGGGACTCCCGCATCCCGAGGCGGGTGAGCTCCTGGCTTCCGAGCCGGACGCCGCTCGGCTTCACGGGCGACGTATCCCAGGGCAGGAGGTTCTTGTTCGTGATGATGTTCGCCTTTTCGAGCAGCGCGGCGACGTGCGCGCCCCCGCCATTGCCGGACATGTCCGTCGCGATCGTGTGGCTCTGCGTGAAGCCATACTTCCCCGCGAGGACCTTGAACCCCCGCTCGTGTAGCGCCTGGCCCAGGGCTTTCGCGTTCCGAACGATCTGGGACGCATACTCCCGCCCGAACTCAAGGTGCTCTGCGAGCGTCACGCCGAGGGCCGCCATCGCATGGAGGTGGTGGTTCGAGACCACGCCCGGAAACACTCCGCGCTGGAGCTTCTTGATGAACTTCTCGTCCGCGGAGTCGGACAGGAGGATGCCGTGCTGCGGGCCCGGAAGGGTCTTGTGCGTGCTTCCCGTGATCACATCCGCGCCTTCGCGCAGCGGGTCCTGGAACTGGCCGCCGGCGATGAGGCCCATTACGTGCGCCCCGTCGTACCAGACGGGACACCCGACCTCCTGGATCGCGTCCCGGAGTTCCTTGAGCGGGCTCGGGAACAGGAACACGCTCTGTCCGAAGAGCGCGACCTTCGGACGGACTTGGCGGATAAGCTTGTCCGCGCCGTCTACATCGATGTTCATCCGCTCGACGTCGAATGGGTAGCTGATGTTGTTCACGGACCGCACCCCGACCGCACCGAACTTCGCGGTGCTGATGTGCGCGCCGTGGCTCAACGCGACGGACGTGACGATATCCCCCGGCTCCGTGAGGGCGAAGAGGACTGCGAGGTTCGCGACGGTCCCGCTGATCGGCCGGACGTCCGCGTGGCGGCACCGGAACAGCCTCTGGGCGAGCGCGGTGACCCGCCGCTCGACCTCGTCGACGTAGATGTTGCCCTGGTAGTACCGCTCCCCCGGGAGTCCCTCTGCATATCGGTCCCCGAAGTCGCTCAGGAGCATCTCCCGCGCGAGGGGACTGATGATGTTCTCCGACGCAATCATCGGGAGGCTCTGCGCAAACCAGGAGTTGTGCCGATCGACCTGCTCCTCGAGGAACGCGAGGTCCTCGTTCATGGAGACTCGGACAGCGGGGCGGGCGTTAAATAGGTTCTGCGGACACGGCTTGCTGACCTAAAACACGCGGCACTTCCCGGCGACGATTTTCTCCGTCAGCTTGTGAATATTTTCGAGTTCCTCGTCGAGGATTGCCGTGGCCTCGCGCTCGACGCTCGATACGTTCGCACCCTTTTCGAGAATGCACTGGGCCGTCGCCGCTTGCGGGTGGTCGATCGGCTTCCCGATCTGGGACACGATCCGAATCCAGATCTCCTTGATGGCGCCCTGGAGGTCCTTCACGATCCGGTGCGCGGCCTCGTACGCGAGGATGTTGTACAACTTGCCGACATGAGTGACGGGGTTCTTTCCCGCCGTCGCCTCGAGGCTCATCGGGCGGTACGGCGTGATGAGCCCCGTGTTCCGGTTCCCACGGCCGACGCTCCCGTCGTCCCCATTTTCCCATGAGCAGCCCGTGACCGTGAGGTAGAAGATCCCGGCGTCGTAGTTGTCGCCGGTGTTGATGTCCACGAACACCTCGCGGTTCGTGTACCTCACGCCGTTGTCGAGAACCCGCTCGCGCAGCTCCTCGACGACGCTGCGGTAGTGGTCTTTGTCCGGGATGAACCGGTCGACCATCGCGGCGGCGATCGTGAGGCGGATCTTGTCGTTGTTCCGCACCGCCATGACCTTGATGTCCTGGCCGACCTCCCTGAGTTCCTTCTTGAGGGGGCCGTTGATGAGCTCCTCCGTCTTCAGGACGATCGTCTCCGTCTCGCTGAACGGAGCAAAGCTCACGCCGAACGACGTGTCGTTCGCGAGGCTCTTTTTCGTGTCGTACAACCCGCGGAGGTCCACGGATCCTTGACCGATCTTGCAGTCAAGGATCACGTCCGCGTCCACGTTCATATTCGTGCATGTCTTTGTCAGGTAATCGTGCGCGGCCTGGACCGCTGTCGTGCGGTACGGCAGCCGTTCGCCATTCACCACCGTCGTCGCGCGGCCGACGAGGAGAATATACGCGGGCTCGAGGACGACGCCGCCGCCGAAGCCTGGGGCGGACTGCCCGCCGACGACCTCGACCTCGTCCGTGTTGTGGTGAAGGATCCGGCCGAACCGCTCGAGGTACATCCGGCATAGCGCCTGGCTCACGCTTTCCGCGAGCCCGTCGGCGATGCTGTCCGGATGGCCGATCCCCTTCCGCTCGACGATTTCCGTCGTCTGGTTTTCGATTGGAGTGTGGACGAGTTCTTCTACGAAAATCCGCCTCTCCGTCACGCGACCGCTCCGGATGGGTGCGCGCAACCCTGCGAGGAGGATATATGTCTTTCTACGCGGGTCATGCGACAGAAATCGAGGAGCCAAGGCACATGCGTCTTCGCCATCGAGCCGCCCGAGGCCCCGCTGCGATTAATATCCGCCTGAAGTGAAAATTCCGATAAGAATATAGACCCGCCACGGATTCATGCGTCGTGCTCCCCGACCTCGAAGAGATCCCTCGGCTCCGCAAGGCCCTCGGCCTCACGCAGACGCAGCTCGCCCGCCTCGCGGGCGTGTCGCAGTCCGCGATCGTGA
>Ga0184633_10000258_pt1 | contig 17852 bp, 10 predicted proteins | sample PLM31_170_b1_FD_133156 | JGI IMG/M metagenome (GOLD analysis project Ga0184633, IMG submission 133156) | Groundwater sediment microbial communities from an aquifer in East River, Colorado, USA - PLM3-1_170_b1 | ecosystem: Environmental > Terrestrial > Soil > Riparian zone | place: USA: East...
GGTCTCCTGCATCAGCGTTGATGGACGGCGGACCGGGCCGAGGGCGGCCGTCAATTTCTGTCTCAGAAGCTCGAGATGAATCGTCATGGCGTTGAGGGGATTTTTCACTTCGTGCGCGACCCCAGCGGTCAGGCGGCTCAGGGCCATCAACTTACGCGAGTATTTCAAGACCTGAAGCACCTGATCGCGTGTTTGCGGCGCCGGCTGCGATCGATCGGCCGAGAGTTGCGCGCTGATTTCGTTGACCAAGCCCCCTAGTTCGCCAAACTCGTCGCCCTGCGGAAGATCGAGCGTGACGCCGAACTCACCCCGTCCGAGTCGACTCAAACCGCTGTGGATGATGTGAATCGGCCGCAGGAGCAACTGAGCGAGCAGCATCGCCACCACGACCGCGACAATCAGCGCCAGTATCATCGTCACGAGTGCCGGACGAAGCGCATCATTGAGTTCCCGGCGGATAAGGAGCGTTGACACGCCAACGCGGATCGAACCGAAGGCGCGCTGCTCCAAGAGCAAGGGCTGCCGCACCTCAACGGTTCGGCCGGCATCCGCATAGATGGACCGCAGCAGCCCGACTCGAGTGCGCGCCAGCAGCGTGTTGAGATCGTCGGCTGGTATCAGCCGCTGTCCGACCTGCCGTGGATCGCTGTGAGCCACGACCGTGCCGGACGGGTCGACAATCGCCGCATAGGTCACACTTTTCGAATAGATGCTGGATTCAAGAATCGAGCGCAACCCGGCGTCCTCCCGAAGTGCCTGATACGGGTCGGCCTGCTCGGAAATCGCGACGCGAGCACGATGAAACGTTGCGTTGGTGAGCAGCTCGCCGCGCGCTTTACCCTCTTCCACCGCCACGCGCGCGAGCGACGCCATGTAGATCACGCTAAGCGCCACGATCGAGACCCCCACGATCGAGGTGACGCCGGCGACCTGCTTGGCCTTGATGCCTAGTCGCATTGCCTACCTGGTCTTTCGGTGCTCGGTAATCCGACCTGACGGTCAGTCTCCGTTTTCGTCGTCCCGGCGTAGCTTGAGCTTGTTCAGCTTGTTGTGGAGGGTCTTCAGGCTGATGCCCAGAATCTCGGCCGCGCGGGTCTTGTTGTCGCGCGTGTGTTCGAGCGTGAGCACGATCAGCTGGCGTTCAGCCTCTTCAACCGTGGTCCCCGGCGCCAACGCGAGGGTGCGCTGCGTCGGCTCGATGCGTCCCGCCTCGAGAATCGCGGACGGCAAATGTTTGGTTTCGATGAACTCCCCTTTCGTCAGGATCGTCGCGCGCTCTATGACATTGCGTAGCTCGCGCACGTTGCCTGGCCACGAGTAATTGGTGAATGTCGTCAACACCTCCGGCTCAACCGCCACCACCGACTTGCCGAGCCGGCCGTTGAACTCGGTCAGGAACGACTGGATGAGCAGAGGAATGTCCTCGCGCCGCTCACGCAGGGGCGGCAGCGTCAGCGCGAACACGTTCAGACGATAGTACAGGTCATCTCGCAGCTTGCCCTTCTTGACCGCGTCCACAGGATCGACGTTGGTGGCCGCAATGATGCGAATGTCGACTGTCTGTTCCTGCCGTCCGCCGACCTTGCGGAAGCGGCGCTCCTGCAACACACGCAACAGCTTTGCCTGAGTGGCGGAGGTCATTTCAGCCACTTCATCAAGGAAGATCGTGCCGCGGTCGGCCAGCTCAAAGCACCCCGCTCGCCTCTCGAGAGCACCCGTGAAGGCTCCCTTTTCGTGACCGAACAGTTCGCTCTCGAGCAACGTCTCCGGTATGGCTGCACAGTTGATGGGTACGTACGGGAACGCGGCGCGCGGGCTGAGCTGGTGCAAGGTCTGCGCAACCAGCTCCTTCCCGGTTCCCGATTCCCCTGACACGAGCACCGATGCCACCGTCGGCGCGGCCTGCTCGATGATCGTATAGACACGCCGCATCGCCGGGCTGCTGCCAATCAAGGACCCAAACGCGCCGTGCTCACGCAGCTGACGCCGCAATACTTTGACCTCACGGTGCGTCTCTTGGCGCTCGATCACTTTGTCCAGCAGAATCTTGAGACGCTGCGGATCGACCGGTTTCGTCAGATAGTCGTACGCGCCAACACGGATGGCCTCGACCGCTGTCTCAACCGTGCCCTGCGCGGTGAGAATCAGGACGGTCATGTCTTCTTCCTGCGTGGTAATGGCCTTCAGCAATTCGAGGCCGTCCATCCGCGGCATCACCAGGTCTGTCAGGACGATGCTCGGCCGGAAGGTGGTGAGCTTCTCGAGCGCGTCCTGGCCGTCGCGGGCCCCCTCGGTTTCGAAGCCCCAACTCTGAACGAGCTCCGTCAGTCCCGCCCGCGCGGATGCGTCGTCTTCGACAATCAGGACGCGCGCCAGGGCGTGGTCGACCGAACGCTCGGACACAACTTCCCGGGACGCCGCCGGAGATCGTGTTTCCATGACCGGTTCACGTCGAGTGTATATCCAAACAATGCTAGAGTTCGAGAGTGTCTGAATTTAGCACCGGAGTGCCCGACGGGCCGTTTGAGCCCATTCCGGTTGCCTGTCCACAAGCACCTCGGCGCCGCCGTCAGGAGCGGGTCTGCGCCGCGCTGGAAATTGTCCTCTGCTCTGGTGTTCCGACCCAGCTCACGCTCGCCGCCATCCTGGCGCAGGCAGGATTGTCGCCTGCCGACGGGAGGCTTGCAATCGGCTTCGTCGCGCCGTTGTTGCTGCTCGACGCGGCCATTGTCGTCGCGCTCGTGTTCGTATTGCTGCGGGCTCATGGCGAAAGTCCATGGGAGGTCTTTCTTGATCAGCGAGCGATCGGCCGAGAAGCACTCATTGGACTTCCGTTGACCCTCGCGGTCTTCGGACTCGTCACGTTCATTCTGACGTTGACGCAGCGCGTCGCGCCATGGCTTCACAACGTCCCCCAGAATCCGCTCGAACAACTGATTAGCTCCGGGCGCGACGCCTCGATTTTCGCCATCGTCGCCACACTCTCCGGCGGCGTTCGGGAGGAAGTCCAGCGCGCGTTCATTCTGAGGCGGTTCGACCGGCACTTAGGGGGTGCGCGCATCGGACTTCTGCTCTTCAGCGTGGCGTTTGGCGCCGGTCATCTGGTGCAGGGATGGGACGCCGCCGTCACCACCGCGGCACTGGGCGCGTTCTGGGGCGTCGTGTACCTCTCCCGTGGGAGCATCGTCGCACCCATGGTGAGCCACTCCACCTTCAACACCGCCGAAATCCTTCTCTACACGATTTGGCGCGCATGACTGCAAGACGACTAACGTTGAGGTGAAGAGGGGCGCGTGATATCGGCGCGACGTCGCAGCCCGGCGAGCCAGTCAGCGATCGTCGCATTCCGCCGCTCGGCTTCGGGACTCGCGAAGCGTTCGTCGAGATAGGCCTGAATGCGAAGGTCATCGCGGATGAATTCGCGGAGGCGTGCTTCGTCTATGCCGTACGTGGTGAGCGTCTGCGTCAACGCCGCCGCTGATGAAAACGTCTGACGCACGGCCTGCAGGCGCTGTTCAATCGCGGCGGCGTCGGGTTCAGGCGGCACGTAACGCCGTACTTCAGTGAGCATCAGCGTGCGTTCGATCAGGCGCTCCAGCGCAGAGCCGCGGTCCTGTCCGCCCCCAAATCCAAGCGCCAGGGCGCCATCCACATCCGATTGGGTGATGATTTCGCCACCGACGACGGCCAGCACGCGGTCGATGACTTCGCTCTGTGCATTGATCGTGGGCTGAATGAAAGCCGATAGCCCAATCACCAGCATGACCGTTTTCAACATCGGGTCAGCTCTTGTCTTTCTTTAGAATGCTTGTCCGAGACTGATGTGCAACGCTGTGAGCGGTTCCAGTTTGGTTTCGGCGGTACCGTCCGGGCGGATCACACCGGTTTGAAATTCGAACCGCGACAGCTTGAACCCGAGATCCACGCGGATCGGACCGAGGGGTGATCGATAGCGCACGCCGAATCCGACACCGCCCCGGAGCTCGCCCAGATCGACGCCCTCAACCTTTGCGAAGACATTGCCGACATCAAGGAACCCTACGGCTTCGAACGCTCGCCAGACCGGCGCTCTCAGCTCCGCATTGAAAATGATGAGCCCGTGCCCGCCTTTTGGAAACCCGAGTTTGTCAAGCGTGCCGAGTTTGTCAAGCGTGTCCCGTGTCCCGAGCCGATCGAGCGCGAAGCCTCGGACTGTGGTGTCCCCGCCGGCATAAAAGCGCTCGCTGGCGGGCAGATCTTCCACCATGACTGGCGGACCGTCAGGCACCGGGACTTGCCGCGGAAATCCATCGGCGAGGCCGAGCGTGGCCCCGCCGGCAAAAATCACACGGACTGACTCAGGCAGCTGGCGGTAGAAGAACCCCTTCACGAGGGTCTTGACGAATCCCACTTGCGATCCGAGTGCACGCGCGGCCAGCGAGCCATCGACCGTGAGCAGGGTCCCGCGTGTCGGGTCGAGCGGATTGTCACGTGTGTTACGGACGATGGTGGACGAAAAAGATGACAACCGGAATTGGGGGAATACCCGGTCGATGATCGGCTGTTCTGAGGGGTTGTAGCGCTCGTCGAACAGGCGCGTTTCGTCCAGCGCGTAGCGCCCGCTCACGCTGGTGATCGTCGTCAGGCGGCGCGCCACTTCCAGCCGGGTTCCCTTTCGACTGAAGTTGAAGCTGGAGCGGATTCCCTGTTCGACATATCCGGTGACCAGGCCGTCTGCTGGTGTTTGGAAGACTTTGGGTTCACGGTAGTTCAACGCGACGCGGTACTCGTTGAAGCCGTAACCGGTCTTTGTGGTGTCAGTCGGAGTAGGGGTCAGCGTCGTGCTTTCGCCCCGAGGCCGGAAACTGACACGCGCAAACAAGTCAATCGAACGGTTCTTGCCCCACAGATTTCTCCGGCCGACCTCGAAAAAGCCGCGCGGGGCAAGCTCGATCCGCTCCTCGGCAGGACCGGTCCCGCCACCGGAGCGGCGCAGGCGCCTGCCGCCTTCGAATCCGCCGCCCCATCCGAGCGTCATGGCAGGCGCTTCTTGAACGGTGACGACCACGTCGCGCCGGCTTTCCTCACCGGGATGGCGAAGCTGCGTGATGTCGACGCGCCGGAACAGTCCCAACGCGCCGAGCCGCCGTTGGCTTTCGAGGCGGGCCTCCTCGCCGAGCGGCTCGCCTGATTTGAAGACGAGCTCACGCTCGATGATGTTCGAGGCGGTCCGGGTATTGCCGACAACCAGGATGTGATCGACGATGACCTGCACATCTTCCTGGATCCGAAAGGCCACATCGACGCTGCGGCGATCGTCCGTGAAGGTGATCGTCCGCTCAACGCGAACGTTTTGGTAGCCGAGATTGATGTACTCGACTGCCAGCGCGTCGTTCGCGGCCTCCGTTTGCGGCTCGTAAAACGGACCGCCAGCAGTCAGACCCGTGACACCTCGCAACGTCGACTCGGCAATCGCGAGGTGGCCCGTGAACGTCAGGTCCCGAATGACGGCACGAACACCCTCAGAGATGCTGATACGCGCCGTGACCAGGCGCTGGGCCGAGGCGAGGCTATCCGGAGGCAACACGGCCGGATCGATCTTCACTTCGGCGAATCCCTGACGCCGGTACAGGTCGGCCATACCAGCAACATCCGCAGACAAGATTGAATCGACGAACGGCTCCCCGTCCTTGAGGCGCAGTCGCGCGCGCAACTGGGCGGTCGGCACCGAATTGTTCCCGACGATGTCGATGCGGACCAGGCGATGCTGAGGCCCGCGAGCGATCGTGAAGATCACCGTCAGCGTGCCGTCGCCTTCGACGCGCCGATAGTCGGCGCGCGCGTCGCGATAGCCGTCGTCCTTCAATCTGTTCTCGATCCGGCGTTTGGAATCCTCGAGGAGATCTTCATCGACAGACCGCTCGCGCGCGATGGGGACCAACTGATCTCGCTCTCGATCCGGCAACGAATCCCCCTCAAAGCGAACCGTGACCGGCGGGCCGGTCTCGACGAGGATGGACAAGTCGACGGTCGCCTCGTCGTTCGAGTATCGAGGAAGAAAATTGGCGCGGGCTTCGTAGTAGCCTTTGGCCTGAAGCTCTGCTCGGTATCGTTCGAGGGCGGTCGCCAAAGCAGTCGGCTCGAATGGTTGGTCCGGCTTGAGATCGACACGATCGAGCAACGCGTCGGGAGCGATTGGCGCCGCCTCCACCCTCAGCATCCCAACGCGCGTCCTGACGCCTGGATTCACGTCGAAAATTAATGTGGTGCGATCCGGCTTGTGTTCGGTGACGCTGCGCGACGCGATCATCGCGCGGCGATAGCCGTGGTCGCGATAGAGGTCTTCGAGCAGGCGGACCGCATCGGAGGCGCGGCCGACCGGAGGCGTCGGGCCCAGCCGATCGGTGACCGTCGCGCGCAACAGCGACTCACTCAAGCCGAGCGTGCCGCGGAACTCCAGCGCCCGCACGTGGTGAATCGGGATCAGGTCATACACCAGGTCGACGCCTCCAGCCGTCATACTGGCGCTCACTTGGATGTCTTCATAACGACCGAGGCCGAATAGATGGCCAATGGTCTCCCGAACCTCGCTCATGCTCAAGGGCTGGCCAACGCGCGTGACGACGACATCGAGCACGGCCGGCTCCCGCACCTCCACGCCTTCGAGTTCGAGTCGCACCTGCATGACCGGGCGGCCCAAGTAGTCGATGACGGCAGCGAATGCGGGGCGACCCGATCCCGTCAGGAACGGGACGGCCAGCAGGAGGATGACGACCTGCCCGCGCAAGCGGCCGGCCGCGTGCATTAGAAGGTGTGCCTCACGCGGAGATCGACAGCGTATGTTTCGTCCTCGTTTCGCGTGAAAATCCAGGACAACCGATCGGTCTGATCGAATTCGATCAGAATGATCTGATCGCGATTCGACGAATTCAGGCTACGGGCGTATGTGAGATACACGCGTTCCGAGACACGCTTGCCAATCGTGAGTCGCGCGCCAGGATTGAAACGCGAGGACTGCTGGAGCGGGTCGGCGCCAACAAGGGGCGTAATCTGGAAGGTTTCGACCCCAAACGCCTGCTCGACGACGTGCCCCACCTCGGAAAAGATCGGACCGCTGAGCAGACGCGCCGCCCGCGCCTTGATCAGTTCCTGCTCGGCAGCATCGGGCCGCTGCAGCGCTCGCAATTCCGCATCCTGCGAGGTTTGCACATCACCGAAGAGCATCGCGATCACATCCACCTCCGGCAATGGAGGATCCGATGAAAACTCGACGTTCATCCGCTGCCGAACACCGGTCGCGCGGAGATTCACGCGATAGGTCTGGCCCGGCTGGCGAACGTTGGTTTCGGCTTCGATGTCGAAGAAGGGGTCGATGCGGACCGGATTGGTAAAGTCAAGCGTCCCGCGCGTGACGACATACCGGCGGCCTTCGACGTTGACGACGCCCCGCTGGAGCTCGCCCCGCCCGAAGAGGACCGGTCGGTCGTAGGTCCCGCGCAGCGTGAGATCCGCGCTCAACACAACCCGGGCAGTGGCGTTGTTCACCTCGAGGGTGTTCGGTGCCACGATGTGCACGTCGAATCGCACGGGAAACGCCGACGACGCTGAAGTCGCGGGCGGCGGCGCCGGCACCGCCGCCGCGCCACCAAAGTTCAGAAATCCGCTCGATGAATCGAGGCTCCCTTCCCAGACGGCGCTCCTGACCGTCACCGTACCGCTCATCGTCGGCGCCGCGACACGACCCGTCAGCACCAGCTCGGCATCAACGTTCGATCTGACCCCCTCCGGATACCGCCATTGCATATTCTGGCCGCTCGCGGTCAGGTTCACTTCGGACGGATAGTACCCGTCGAACGTCACGCGTCCCCCGAACTGCACATCGCCGCCGCCAACCTTCGCCATCAGCGTTTCGATGCGGGCGCCCCGCGCGTCGAAAAGAATTCGGCCATTCACAGACTCGAGAGAGCGCGGCATGGCGAAATGCCGAAGCCGGCCGTTGCTGATCGACGCGCTTCCTGAAAATGCCGGAGCGTCGAGCGGTCCTCGGATTTCCGCGGAGAGCTCGGCTTGGCCCGAGCTGCGGATATCGCGGTAGAAACCCTGCAGCACGCCGAGGTTCGCGCGGCCGGCAGCGGCCACATCAATCTGCTGCCGATTGAGATCGATCGACCCCGACAACTGAAGCTGCGTGTCCTGCCCCACCAGACGCGCGTCGCTCAAGCGCACCACGTTGGCGTCGAGCGCCAGGCGGACCGGCATGGCATTCTGGAGCGCGTAATCGAAGAGGCGCAATCTGAGTTGATCGATCGTCCCCTCCACCACGAGGAAATGAGGATCTGAAAGCTGACCCACCGCTCGTATCGTGCCGCTGCCGATCGCGGTCGTAAACGGTGAAAGCTGTGGCATGTAAGGCCGCACGTACGGATCGAGCGACGTGTCGGAAAATCGAAACGTGAGATCGGCATCATATTCGGGGGTCAACGCGACGCGGCCGGTGCCGGATACCGCGAGTCGCGGAGATGCGGCCTCCACTTCCATCGTCAACTGCGTGCCGCGGACATCAAGGCGACCTGTCACCTGTCCAATGCCCTCGTCGCCAAGGAACAGGTCATCAATCTGAAGCTTGACTTCGTACCGCGGCATGTCGAAGCTGCCGCTGCCATTGGCCGCCAACTGCACGAGCCCCGTCAGCGGCCTTTGAGTTCTCGGCAAGCCGGCCATCGCCTCGAGCGGCAGTTTGCGGCCATCCGCGTTGAACGAGTAGGTCCCGTCCCACCCGACAAAGGCCGCCCCGGTGACCATGCCTCCGCTCTTTCGCAGCTCGACGCCATCGAGGCGCACTCCCTGACCTTCGAACCGCAGGGAAGCGGTCCCTGTTTCGAAGGTCGCACCGTACGCGACGCCCTCCTGGATGGTCAGGCCGCCGAATCCGAACGGCGTCTGGTATTTTCCGTACAGGTCGAACTCGCCAGACATCCGCCCGTCAATGTCGTAGTCGTCGAGCTTGAATGCGTGCCGCAACTCCACAATCGGCATGTTCGTGACGCGGATCCGCGCGTTCAGCTCTTCGCCGCCATCACGCCGCGGATAGCCCAATGCAAAACGCCCCTCTGCGTCGAGACGCGCCGCGTCCTTCGTGACCACGCCATTGCTGACATCGAGATAGCCGTTCTGCACGACAACGTGCGCGCTGCCATCCCCCCACACCACGTCAAAGCCGCGCATCTGTTCGCCCGAGAAGGCGCCCTCGATACGCGGGGATCTGAACGATTCGAGCATCGTGCCTTCAAAGTGACCGCGTCCGCCGATCGCCACCGGGTGTGTGGGGGCGCCAAACGCGGTCATGATGCTGGCCAACACCCGGTCGCTTTCCTGCCAATCGGCGCTCGTCACCTGAAATGGGATCCGAGATTGGTCTCCGTACGCCGTGCGTCCCTGAAACTGCACGAAGGTGCGCGCAGTCGACATTTGGCTCGGACCAATGTCGATCCAATCGGGACCGTAGCTGTACAGCAAGTCTCCTGAAATCGGGACCAGTCTCAACGGCTGGGTCAGATCCGGTGAGGGTCCGCCGTCGGCGGCGACAAGCTGGCGACGCAGGTCTCCGTCGAAGAGCTGCGTCCTGGCTGGCGCCGTCACCATCAGCCGTCCCTGGCCCTGGTGCTCGGAAAAGTGTCCGATGGGCCATTCCAACAGATGCTGACCGGAAGCTCGACCCTCCACGCGGAGCCCTCGTGTCTGCAGAAAATCGGTGTACTCGGCGAGGTCCACATTCTCATACGCGGCATTCAAGCGCGCCAACGCCGGCGTCGGCTTGCCAAGCGGCGCCATCGAATACGAGAAGGTGGCGCGTCCACCGGAGAAGTCAGAAGACGCGTCGGTGACCTCGAACCGCTCCGGCACCCACAGGAGCGCGCCGCGCAGCCTCGGAAAGCGATAGTCGTAGACGCCCGCAAGCGCGCTCTCAAACGTCCCTTTCAGTTCGCGCCCGCCCTTGAAAACATGGAACGTCCCTGTGAAATCCCCGTCGCCGAAGAGACTGAACTTGTCGTTGCGGAAGAAGATCTCCCGCATTCTCGGAAAATGCACGCGCGACTGGACGTTCCACAGTTGCTCCGGCCAGCGGGCAAGATCGACGTCACCAGTGATGTTCGACTGCGCACCATCGGTGGCCAGCTCGAGCCGCTCGACATGCACCTTGGATCCATCGAGCTTGAAGATCATCTTCATGTCGGCCGACATCGGCAGATAGTTGCCGATCGCCACGGTGCCGCCCCGGAAGCTTGCCCGGCCGCGATAATCGAGACCCTTCGTCACAGCGATGTCGAGATTTGGCGCGACGACCCCCCAGTGGGCGCCATGATCCTCGAAGTCAAACCGTCCTTGCACCGCACGGACGTAGGCAAGCGTCGTCGCCACGCGCCGCGGTCCGGATGATGGGTGCGTCAGTTTGGGGAAATTATGGCGGCCGTTGGACGTTTCGACCAGCATGTTCCAGTCGGTCATGTCGATCGAATCGAGCACGACTTCGCGATGGGCGAGTGCCGGCCAGGACAACGAGACATTGATCGATTTTGCGCGCAGAAACGGGCGATCGGTGGAAGTCAATCCTTCAATGACGAGATCATCGACAACAAATCTGCCTGTGAACACACGTATCGAGAGCCTGCCAATGTGCATGGGCCGCTCGATGTACTTGGATCCCTCGCGCTCGGCGCGCTGCCGCAGAGCCGGACCCAAGTCCATTGTGAGCGTGCTCACAATGGACACGGCCAGCAAACTGGCGACGATCATCAGCACCACTCGGAACAGACGGGCGCTGCGTTTTACCGCAGAACGCTTCAACAATACGGTTGGCACTATTCCACCACCGCCAGGAGCGCGCCGGCTTCCACGGAATGACCTTCCGGCACCGGTACTTCCTTGACGACGCCATCCCGAGGAGCACGGAGCTCGTTTTCCATTTTCATCGCTTCGACGACGATGACCCCCTGTCCGGCCTCCACCTGCTGCCCCACGGCGGCCAGAATGCGCACGACCTTGCCAGGCATTGGCGCGACAATTCGCGCAGGTCCCTCGCCGCTCAGTCCAGCTCGCACCGAATCGCGGTACCTGCCTCGCCGCATGTGCGGCAGCGTGACCGGCAAATCGCCCGCCGGCAGATGAACCGTCAGCCCTGAGGCTAGGGCGCCGCTCACTGCGACCAGATGCTGCGAGCCGTCCGGCATCAGCAATGACCAGGTCCGCTGGTCCACGCGCGACGCGCTCACGTCAAAAGTGCGTCCGTCTATGGTCACGCGAAACCGATCCGAAGGTCCCAGTCGCGCCGCCGCGATCTGACGCAGATGCCCGCCAATCTCAGCCTGCAGAATCATGCTGGTGTCACGTAGTCGGCCAGTCGCGCAAGGCCTCCACACGAGCGCGGTCCCTCCATCTGTCCGTCGCATACGAGCGTCCGCCCAGCTCATGCACAATGCCGGAGGTCCCATTGCCCTCCAGCGCGTGCAGCGCGAGCGCCACCGCAGCGACCGTCTCAGCTTCGAGCGGCAGCGGCGCGGGAAATTCGCCGTGGCGCCGCTCGAACAGACGATCGACGAACGTCGTATCGAAGCGCCCAGCCTTGAAGTCGTCGTCTTGCAAGATCCATTGGAAGAACGGAATCGTCGTCCGCACGCCTCGAATCTCATACTCAGCCATTGCACGCGTCATCCGCGCGAGCGCTGCTGGCCGATCAACGGCCCATGCCGCGACCTTCGAAACGAGCGAATCATAGAAGATCGGGATCTCGGAGCCGGTCACAACACCGCTGTCGTCCCGGACGCCGGGACCTGACGGGGGCCGCAGATGTGTAATCCGGCCCGGAGAAGGCATGAAGCCTGTTCCCGGGTCTTCGGCATAGACGCGGCACTCGACGGCGTGCCCCTCAGGTGTGAGAAGCCGCCGCGGATCCAGCTCCAGACGCTCTCCGCGCGCGATACCGATCTGCGCGGCGACGAGATCGACGCCAGTCACCATTTCAGTGATCGGATGTTCGACCTGCAGCCGCGTGTTCATTTCCAGAAAATAGAAGCGATCGTCCTCCCCATCGAGAAGGAACTCAATCGTTCCGGCATTTGTGTAGCCGACTTCCCTGGCAACGCGAGCCGCGGCCGAGGTGATCGCCTCGCGGAGCCCTCGTGACACCGCGGTCGACGGAGTCTCCTCGATCAGCTTTTGATGCCGCCGTTGAATGGAGCACTCCCGCTCGACAAAAGGCACTATCGTGCCGTACTGATCTCCCAGCAGTTGCACCTCGATATGTCTCGGACGCACGAGCCTTCGCTCCAGGTACACCGCGGCATCGCCGAACGAGGACTGCGCTTCCGAGCGGGCTGCGCGGACGGCCGGCAGCAGCTGCGCGGGACGTTCGACCGCGCGCATGCCCTTTCCGCCGCCTCCCGCCACGGCCTTGACCAACAGGGGATAGCCGACCCGCGCAGCGTCAGAGATCAGGTCCTCGTCTGACGCATGCGGGGGGAGCGGTTCGGTGCCGGGAACCACGGGTACACCCGCGCGCTCCGCCGCGGTCCGCGCCTCCGTTTTGCTACCCATCAGCGCGATCACCTCGGGCGTCGGTCCGATGAACGTCAGGCCAGCGTCCCGACAAGCGGCAGCGAACGCCCGGTTCTCGGCCAGGAAGCCGTAGCCTGGGTGCACCGCGTCCACACCCGCCTTCCGCGCCACGTCGATCAGGCGATCGATGCGCAAATAGCTCTCGGCTGCTGGACTGGGTCCGATGGCATACGCCTCGTCGGCGTACCGCACGTGCAACGCGGTCCTGTCACAGTCTGAGAACACGGCGACCGAGCGCAGCCCGAGTTCCCGACAGGCGCGCATCACGCGCACGGCGATTTCGCCGCGATTGGCGATCAGGATTTTGTTCAACTCGGAACGACCGGCAGGCGGCGCCAGGCAGAGGGCGCTTCCTCTCCTATTTTAGCCCGCCTACAGCGGAATATTCCCGTGCTTTTTCGGTGGGTTGCGATCCCGCTTTGTTTCGAGGCTGGCGAGAGCCCGGATTAGCTTCCGGCGAGTGTCCCGCGGCCGGATGACCTCGTCCACGAATCCCCGCGAGGCAGCCACCTGGGGGTTGGCGAACCGCTCGCGAATCTCGGCGACGCGCTCCGCCCGGCGGGACGCCGGATCTGCCGCCTGATCCAGCTCCCGCTTGTACAGAATATTGACCGCCGCATCCGGACCCATCACCGCAATCTCAGCGGTCGGCCAAGCGTAGTTGAAATCGGTGCGGATGTGCTTGCTGGACATGACGCAGTAGGCGCCACCATACGCCTTGCGTGTGATGACCGTGACCTTTGGGACCGTGGCCTCGGCGAACGCGTAGAGCAGCTTTGCCCCGTGACGGATGATGCCGCCGTACTCCTGAACGGTGCCGGGCAGAAAACCCGGCACATCTTCGAACGTCACCAGCGGGATATTGAAGGCGTCGCAGAACCGGACGAAGCGCGCGCCTTTTATCGACGCATCGATGTCGAGCGTGCCAGCAAGATGCGCTGGCTGGTTCGCCACCATGCCGACGGCGCGCCCAGCGAGCCTCGCAAAGCCGACGATGATATTGCGTGCGTAGTGCTGATGAACCTCGAGAAAGCTCCCATCGTCGGCGACCGTGTGAATCAAATCGAGCATGTCGTACGGTTGGCTCGGCGCATCGGGAACCAATCGCTCGAGCGCTTCGTCCTCGCGGTCAATCGGATCGCCGGTGTCAACACGCGGTGACTCTCCGAGATTGTTGCTGGGCATGAAGCTCAAGAGTGCGCGGATCACGGCGAGGCATTCGCGATCGTCCTCGACCGCGAAATGCGCGACTCCGCTGGTTTCATTGTGCCGCATGGCGCCGCCGAGCTCCTCTTTCGTCACCGTCTCATGCGTGACCATCTTGATGACATCAGGACCCGTCACGAACATGTAGCTCGTCTCCCGGACCATGATCGTGAAGTCGGTGATCGCCGGGGAGTACACGGCGCCCCCCGCGCAGGGTCCCATGATTGCGGAAATCTGCGGGACGACGCCCGACGCGAGTGTGTTGCGCAGGAAGATGTCCGCGTAGCCGCCGAGCGACAGCACGCCTTCCTGGATGCGCGCGCCGCCGGAATCGTTGAGCCCGACGACCGGCGTGCCCAGCTTCATCGCCAGATCCATGATCTTCACGATCTTCGCCGCGTTCGTTTCAGACAACGAGCCGCCAAAGACCGTGAAGTCCTGCGCGAACGCGTGGACGGGACGACCCTCGATGCGGCCGTGGCCGGTCACCACGCCGTCACCCGGCACAATCTGATCGGCCATGCCGAAGTCGCGGCAGCGGTGTGTGACGAGCTTGTCGGTCTCTTCGAATGTTCCCTCATCGAACAGCAGATCGATGCGCTCGCGCGCGGTCAGCTTGCCTGCCTCATGCTGGCGGCGCACTCGCTCGGCGCCGCCTCCCTCCTCGGCGCGGCGCTCCAGGTCGGAAAGAACGGCGCGCTTGTTCATATCGGGACCATCCCGGCTTTGGGCGCCGGGCTTTGGCCCGCACGTCGTTGCTCTTGCGCTCGTTGCTCGTCCATAGCCTGAAGCCCACAGCCTAAAGCCTAGACGCGTGCGGCCTGGGCCTTCTCCCAATCCTTCAGGAACTTCTCGAGGCCGCTGTCGGTCAGCGGGTGCTTGAAGAGGGAATCGATCACGGCCGCCGGGCACGTGCAGATGTCGGCCCCCATGCGACCAGCTTCGACGACATGAATCGGATGGCGAACGCTGGCCACCAATACCTCGGTGCCGAACTCGTAATTGTCGAAGATGTCGATGATCTCGCGGATGAGATGCATCCCCGATGTTGCGATATCGTCGAGTCGACCCACAAAGGGACTGACGTACGTCGCACCCACTTTCGCGGCGAGCAGCGCCTGGGTGGCCGAAAAGATGAGGGTGACGTTGACCCGCAGCGCTTCACGCGTCAGCGTGCGGCAGGCGCGCAATCCTTCGCGGCCGAACGGCACCTTCACCACGATGTGCTCGTCGATTGCCGCGAGATCACGCCCCTCACGGACCATCCCTTCGAAGTCGGTGGCGACCACTTCGGCACTGACCGGCCCCTGAACGGTGCGACAGATCTCGCTGAGAATCTTCCGCGGATCGCCGCTTTCTTTCGCCAGGAGCGAGGGATTTGTGGTGACGCCGTCAATGATGCCAATTGCGGCGAGCTGTTCAATCTCTTTCAGGCTGGCAGTATCGACAAAAATCTTCATAGGACATCTCCCTCGGTGCTATCGTCCTCGTTCCTCCACCCGGTTCGATTGGGCGCTGCTGTTGTTCGCTCTGTCGACCGCGACCACGGCGTACACGTACGCGACGCCAGACCGGACCGTCGTATCACGATACGTCGTTTCAGTGATCGGCGTCGTCGTCAGCGCCTGAAGTTTCTCACCCGGGGCCTCGCCGCGCAAGATCAGATATCCGGCCAGATCGCCTTCATCGTTAGGGTCCCAGATCAAACTGATGGCTCCTTCGCTGGCGACCGCCGCGACCGAACGGGGCGGTGTCGGGGCGAAGGTATCGACGGGCCTCACGCACGCGGTCTCAGACGCCGTGCTTTCGATCGTGACCGATCTTAACGTTTCCTGCGAACGAATCACAAAGCAACGTTCCGTTCCGAATTCAATTTTCTGATCGGCAAATGTCGTGGTCGTCAACAGCGATCGGTTGAGGGCCGTGAGTCCGACGTCGGGAGATGCGGTTTCCCCAGTGCTGGCGGCCGGCATTTCGTACACGTTGTATCCCGAAGATCCGGCAAAGGAAACAATCGGGCGCGACGGCAATCGGCCCTCCTCACGCGACGCCTCTTGTATTGGATGGGTCAGCGGAATCGAGGGGGCTGTCCATGACACGGAGAGCGACTTCTCGGTGTACGTCACGGTCACGTCGCTGGGAGGTACCGGAGGCTCCGCGGGCGGAAGTTCGACAACCGGCGACGGACGCCCTTGGCGGCCGCGTGGATTGACGCCAACCGCCACGTAATAGCGCGTCGCAACGGCTGCTTGCCGCGGCGATAACAGCGGCCCGCCCCCTCCAGGAAACAGCGGGCCATCTTCGGAATTGGGTTCGGCGGCGCGCGCGGGCGAGTCAGCGGCTGGCGCAGTCGTACTTGGCGTGTCCACGATCGTGGCCATCGATCCTTGCTCGACGCCAGGCCCCGGCGGGGGCACGGGCGCCCCGTTTTCCCGGGGAGGCGGCGCACGGCGTACCTTCACGGATCCGACGATCGTGCCGAGCTTGAGGTAATCGGCCGGCTGGCGGAGCCGCGTCGTGTGGACGTACAGGTCTACGCGATCCAGATCCGCCGGCTGTCGGCCGTCGATGTTTGCGGACGGCACCGTGAACTGGAACACGATCTGAGCACCGACACGCTTCGCGGTGAGCGATCTAATCGCGGCCGGGAGATTCGAGAACGGCGCGAGTGGCGCTCCCTTCTTGCCACACGCGGCGGTGGCAACTGCGAGACACAACAGGCAGACGACGGCTGGCAGACAGCGGTTCTTTTCTGCGGCGCTGTGCCTGCCTGCTGAGCTCACAGGATATAGCGGGAGAGATCCTCGTCCTTCACGATGCTATCCAGCATGCGGCACACGTACGCATCGTCAATCGTGATGGACCGGCCAGCCAATTCCGGTCCCTCGAACGAGATTTCGTCCAGGAGCTTTTCCATGACGGTGTGCAGCCGCCGAGCCCCGATGTTTTCCGTCCGCTCGTTGACGCGCGTGGCGAAGTCAGCAATTCGGTCGATCGCCTCATCGAGAAAGCGCAGCGTGATTCCCTCGGTTTCCATGAGGGCCGTGTACTGCTTGACCAGCGCGTTACGCGGCTCGGTCAGAATGCGCACAAAGTCGTCTTTGCCGAGCGCCTCGAGCTCCACGCGAATCGGAAACCGACCTTGCAGCTCAGGAATGAGATCCGAAGGTTTGGACACGTGGAACGCGCCGGCGGCGATAAACAGAATGTGGTCGGTCTTCACCATGCCGTACTTGGTGTTGACGGTCGTCCCTTCGATGATCGGCAGAATATCGCGCTGCACGCCCTCGCGGCTGACGTCGGGTCCGTGCCCACCTTCGCGTCCCGCGATCTTGTCAATCTCGTCGACGAAAATGATGCCGCTCTGCTCGACTCGCTCGACCGCCACGCGCGCCACACTGTCCATGTCGACCAGCTTTTGCTCTTCTTCCTGAATCAGGTACTCCAGAGCCTCCGGCACCTTCAGACGCCGTTTACGGGTGCGGCCCTGGAACAATCCAGGCAGCATGTCTTTGATGTTGATGTCGATCTCTTCGACGGACGAGCCCGCGATGATCTCGAACGACGGGAACGATCGCTCGCGGGCCTCGACCTCCACGGCGCGCGAATCGAGACGTCCCTCACGAAGCTGCGCACGGAACTTCTCTCGTGTTTGCTGCCAGGTCTCGCCGGCACTGGTCGTGGCGACCGCCTCAGTCTCGAAGCTTGGCCGAGACGGCGGCGGCAGCAGCAGATCGAGCAGACGCTCCTCCGCATTCTGCTCCGCCTTGGTGCGCACTTCGACGAGTCGCTCCTCGCGCAGCATCTCAACCGACAGCTCAACGAGGTCGCGCACCATCGATTCGACATCGCGGCCGACGTACCCGACTTCGGTGAATTTCGACGCCTCAACCTTGATAAACGGCGACTGGGCGAGCCGGGCGAGACGACGTGCAATCTCGGTCTTGCCGACGCCGGTCGGGCCGATCATCAGGATGTTCTTGGGCGCGACTTCCTCGGCCAGCTCAGGCGGCAGCTTCTGCCGACGTAAACGGTTTCTCAGCGCGATGGCCACC
>Ga0184633_10000259_pt1 | contig 17831 bp, 14 predicted proteins | sample PLM31_170_b1_FD_133156 | JGI IMG/M metagenome (GOLD analysis project Ga0184633, IMG submission 133156) | Groundwater sediment microbial communities from an aquifer in East River, Colorado, USA - PLM3-1_170_b1 | ecosystem: Environmental > Terrestrial > Soil > Riparian zone | place: USA: East...
AGCTGCCGGCTGTCATTCGCCGTTTTCGTCAGCCCATCCCTGCGCGCGTCGAAGTGCAGCAAGGCAGACCGGTACGCGTCACGAGCGGTCGCCGGCATTTGCGCGGTGGCTATGCGGAGGTCTGCGCGGGCCCGTGGCGAACGTCAGGTGAGTGGTGGCTCAGCGACACCCGGCCGCGAGAGCGTGCGCTCGAGCGGCCGGTCTTCAGCGAGCGGGGCCAATCGCGGGCCACCGCGATTTCTGAAAAATGGCCGCCTGCGAGCCCTAAAAAAAGCAGACAGCATTTCTCTCCCTGGGATCGCGACGAATGGGAAGTGACGCTGCGCGACGGCGCGACATATCTGATCTTTCACGATCGCGACCGCGGCGCCTGGTTTATTGACGGGATTCTTGATTGATGGTGGTGCTGCTGTGTACGTCGAGATCCATTGCGCCTCTGCCTTCAGTTTTCTTGCCGGCGCCTCTTCGCCCGAAGCGCTCGTCGATCGCGCGGCCGAGCTCGGGTATTCCGCGCTCGCGCTGCTCGATCGCGACGGCCTCTACGGCGCGCCGCGGTTTCATAAAGCGGCCCGCATCGCCGGCATCAAGCCGATCATCGGGGCCGAGCTGACAATTACAACCAATTGCCAGTTCCAACATCAGTCCGCTTTTCTTAATGCTCGCGGGGCCCCACCCCCGCTCGCAGACTCACTCGTCGCGGCAGCCGCAGGCGCTTCGCTCCCCGTCCTTGTGGCGACGCGCGAGGGCTACCGCAACCTCTGTCGCCTGATAACCCGCATGAAGCTGCGCTCGCCAAAAGGCGAGGGGGCACTCACACTCGAGGAGCTCGAAGGGCACACGCGAGGGCTCGTCGCCCTTGCGGGTCGCGATCTGCTGCTCGGTGTGCAGTTCGGCGTGGGCGGACTGCTCGATCACATAATCGGTCTCTTCGGCCGCGACAACGTCTATGTCGAGCTGCAGCGGCATTTCCTACGCGATGAGGAAGTCGATCTGCAGATGTTGACGGATCTCGCAGCCGCGTTTCATGTGCCGGTGGTGGCCACCAATGGCGTCAGATTCGCCGCCGCTGACGAACGTCCGTTGTTTGATGTGTTGACGTGCATCCGGCACAAGACGACGCTCGATCTCTCGGGCCGGAGACTTGCGCGCAATGTCGAGCGCTATCTCAAGCCGCCCGACGAGATGGAACGGCTGTTCCGCGATCTCCCGACCGCGGTCGCCGCAACGCGCGATCTCGCCGATCGACTGCAGTACACGATGGCCGATCTCGGCTATCGGTTTCCCGAATATCCGGTGCCCCCTGGCGAGACGCCGGCGTCCTTTCTACGCCAGCTCACCGATCTCGGCGCGCGTGAACGGTATCGTCCCTCTCACAACCGGGGGGCAGGAGCTCCCGGAGCCATGGATGACCGCGTGCGCAAGCAGATCGCGCGCGAGCTGGATCTGATCGAGAAGCTCGATCTCGCCGGCTACTTCCTCATCGTCTGGGACATCGTCAATTTCTGCCGCCAGCACGACATCCTCGCGCAGGGACGCGGGTCAGCTGCCAACAGCGCGGTCTGCTACAGCCTCGGCATTACGGCCGTCGATCCCATCGGGATGGATCTGCTCTTCGAGCGGTTTCTGTCCGAAGAGCGCGGCGAATGGCCCGACATCGACCTCGATTTGCCGAGCGGCGATCGTCGTGAGCGTGTCATCCAGCATGTGTACGAAAAGTACGGAAAGCTGGGCGCGGCCCCCGAAGGGCCAAGAGCAGCCCCCGAAGGGCCAAGAGCAGCAATGACGGCCAACGTCATTACGTATCGCGGGCGCAGTGCGGCCCGCGAGGTCGGGAAGACGCTCGGTATCGAGGCGCCGCAGATCGATCGGCTGTCGAAGGCGATGACCAACTTCGAGTTCGTCGATCCGAACGACACGCTCGCGAAGCATCTCCACGACGCGGGCTTCGACCCTGGCGAGCCGCGTCTTCGGCTGTTTGCCGATCTCTGGCGCCGCATGCTCGATCTGCCGCGTCATCTCGGCCAGCACTCGGGCGGCATGGTGCTCTGCCACGGTCGGCTCGATGAGGTCGTGCCTCTCGAAAACGCCACGATGCCCGACCGCGTCGTCGTGCAGTGGGACAAGGACGACTGCGCGGATATGGGACTCATCAAGGTGGATTTGTTGGGATTGGGAATGATGGCTGTGTTACAGGATGCCATCACGTTGGTGAACACCCGAGCGCGAGAGCGTACGCTCGAACGCGAGGTCTTGAGCGAGCGGGGCCAATCGCGGGCCACCGCGATTTCTGAAAAATGGCCGCCCGCGAGCCCTAAAGAAAGCGGGCCGAGTACAAGCGCTCTCGATCTCGCGACCATTCCTCAGGACGACGGCGAGGTTTACCGAATGCTCCAGGCTGCCGACACCATCGGCGTCTTTCAGGTGGAATCGCGCGCGCAGATGGCCACGCTGCCGCGGCTCAAACCCGAACGCTTCTACGACCTCGTCGTGCAGGTGGCGATTATTCGTCCGGGTCCGATCGTCGGGCAGATGGTGCATCCGTATTTGGATCGCCGCGCCGGCCGCGCGCCGGTGGCCTACGCGCATCCGTCGCTCGAGCCGATCCTCGCGCGCACGCTTGGGGTGCCCTTGTTTCAAGAGCAGCTGCTTCGCATGGCGATGGTCACGGCTGGCTTCAGTGGAGGGCAAGCCGAGGAGCTGCGCCGCGCGTTCGGCTTCAAACGATCCGCGCGCCGCATGAAGCAAGTCGAGGTGCAATTGCGCGAGGGCATGGCCAAGCAGGGGATCGGCGGCGCAGCAGCCGACGAGATCGTGAAGTCGATCGCAGCGTTTGCGTTGTACGGCTTTCCAGAGTCGCATGCGGCGAGCTTTGCGCTTCTTGCCTACGCAAGCGCCTATCTTAAGGCGCACTATCCGGCGGCGTTCTATGCGGCGCTGCTGAACAACCAGCCGATGGGGTTCTATCATCCGGCGACGCTCGTCAAGGACGCGCAGCGCCGCGGCATCCGCTTCGCGTCGATCGACGTGCAGCAGTCCGACTGGCTCTGCACGATCGAAGAGGATGGGGCTATTCGATTGGGATTGATGTATGTCAGCGGCCTTCGTGAACACGTAGGCCGTGCTATTGAAAAAGCAGGTGCCCGGCCGCGAGAGTCTACGCTCGAGCGGCCGGTCTTTAGCGAGCGGGGCCAATTGCGGGCCACCGCGATTTCTGAAAAATGTCCGCCCGCGTGCCCTAAGAAAAGCGGACTGTGTTGTCCCAAATGTGGTTGCGACGATCCCTCCATGCTCGAAGTTGTCTCGCCCGGCACCTACTTCTGCAACACATGTTCGTGTGATTGGAAAGCGCCTGGGGTTTCAAATCAGCGGTTTGCGTCAATTGACGATCTTGTCTCGCGAACGAATCTCCGCCGTGATGAGCTGCAGACACTCGCCGACATCGGCGCGCTCAATGCGTTCGGCTACGACCGGCGAACCGCGCTGTGGCAGGTGGAGAAGTCAGTGAGGCCGGCTGGGGAACTGTTCGAACAAGAAGAGCCTTCACCCGAGCGCGAGAGTCTACGCTCGAGCGCGAGGTCTTCAGACCCAGGTCCTCTTCCCGCCATGTCCGCGACGGATCGTCTCGTTGCTGACTACGATGGAACGGGGCTCACGATCGGTCCACATCCCATGGCCTTGAAGCGCTCCGATTTAGCTGTCCGCGGTGTGCTGCGGGCCATCGATCTACCTCGCGCGCGAGATGGCCGCCGCGTGCGCGTCGCTGGCGCCGTCATCACACGTCAGCGTCCCGGCACCGCGAAGGGGTTCGTCTTCCTCACACTCGAAGACGAGACCGGCATCGCCAACATCATCGTCCGGCCCGATCTCTTCGACCGAGAGCGCATGGCGATCGTGTCAGAACCGTTTCTTCTTATCGAGGGGACGCTGCAGAATCAAGAGGGCGTGACGTCCGTCAAAGCCGATCGGGTGCAGAGGCTGGGGGGCGGCGCGGTAGAGCCGCCCTCGCACGATTTTTACTGACGCGGCTCAGTTGTGGCCCGTCAACATCACATATCAGGTGGACCCGACGGCGCCTGGGATAGCGCCGTCAGGTCAGTCCGATTGGGCGCGATTGAGAAACGCTTTGCCGTGTCTCTCAGTCGCCAGTCCGTTATATGCGGCTCCCAACGAGAATTCTGTTCCCGTTGTTGGACCGCATAACGGACTAGGCGGAGCCCCACGTTAGTTGGTCGACGTAGTCGAGGCCGAATAGCGATGCTCCTGGCCTGCGAGCTTCGCGGGGTCGGCGTTCGCCTTGGGCCGGAACTTCACAATGCGGCCGTTGAACACTTCAGCCACGTAGAGGTTCCCGTCCTGGTCAGTCGAGATCTGATGCGGACCATTAAACTGCCCTGGCTGTTCGCCCGGCCCGCCCCAGCCGTACAGGTACCGGCCGTTGAGATCGTACTTGAGGATCCTGTTTGTCCCGCCGTCGCCCACCCAGAGGTACTGGTCGGTCGAGATGAAGTGGTAGTACGGCGAAGAGTTGACGCCGGTCGTAAACATGTCGAGGAACTTGCCGCTCTCATCGAAGACTTGAAAACGCTTGTGGGTGCGGTCCACGACGAAGAGCCGGCGGTCCTTGCTGATCGCGATGCTGTGGACGGTATTGAACTCGTTGGGGCCCGGGTTCTTCGGATCGGCGGGTTTCTGTCCCCAATCCATCAGGAACTTGCCGTCCTTGTCGAACTTCGCCACGCGCACCCCTCCGTACCCGTCGCTGATGAAGAACGTCCCGTCGGGCAGCCAGTCGATGTCGGTCGGCCGGTCGAAGAGCTTCCCCCCGTCACGTCCCTTCTGACCCTTCGTGCCGAGCGTCATCACAATCTTGCCGTCGTACGTAAACTTGTAGATTACGTGCAGCTGGTCGTCGATCACCCAGATGTGCTTCTCGGGATCGTACGGGTTCATCTTGATCTTGTGCGGCCCGCGCCCGCATTTCATGTCAAAGAGCTTGTCGTGCTGCGGCCAGTACTGGACCTCTTTGCCGTTGCGATCCACCACGAAGAGGACGTGATGATAGCGCCGTTGCCACCCGCGTTTCTCCGTTGGTTCACACGTGGCGCTGAACCCATCGTCATTGCCGTTGGCGTTCCCGCGAGAGGGGTTGAGCAGGGCGTACGGCGTCCAGGGCTTCGAGCCGGCCGGCAGGGGCAATTCCCCGCGCATCGCAATCCAGATTCGATCCGGAGTCTCGGCGTAGACTGCGCCGGTCGAACCCCAGGTCCAGCCCTCGTGCTTGACGCCGTCCGCCTCATCCGGCAACGGCTGCGGCCAGTTCTCGACGACCTCGTAGGGGCCGAACTCCTCCTGCCCGCCTTTCTCCGCGGGTGGAGCGCTCGCGGCGGAGACAGTCTCCGGGTTGTTTGCTGGCGCGCTGCAACCCACGAGGGCCGCAGGGGCCAGCAAAACGATCGCCAACAGAACTAGGAACGACAACCTTCGTAAGCGCATCGAACTCTCCTTTCGCGTCTTTAGCGCCGCCCGACAGCGATGGACGTGGCCTCGAAGGCCATTCTGCGTTCAGGTTTGGAGGAACGGATTCTATCTGGTCCCGATCGCGAGCGCAACGGCTAGTTCGCGCGCTGGAAGCGGTAAAGGTTCAACAGCCTCCCGTTCAGAAGGTTTCAACACAGAAAGATCGCATTGACTCGGCGAGCCCTCTTTGAGAATGTAGCATCGTGAACTGCGGGAGTTTTGTGAGTCAGTCTGACGCTGACCGCAATATGTGATTGTCGCGAGCGAGGACCGATGACTCTTCAAGATCTGCGCATGTTGTTGGATTATCACTACTGGGCCAGGGACCGCGTTCTGGATGCCGCGGAGCCGCTGCCGCACGATCAGTTCACGCGCGACCTCGGCAGCAGCTTCCGGTCGATCCGCGATACGCTGGCGCACATCTATTTTGCCGAGTGGATCTGGTGCTCGCGGTGGCAGGGAACGTCGCCCACCTCGCAGCTCCCGGTCGAGATGTTTCCAGACCTGCCGACCATCCGCGCGCTCTGGAGGGATCATGAAACGAAGATGCGCTCCCTTCTAGAGAGTTTGGGCGAGGACGGCATCAACCGTGTCATCGAATACAAGCTCCTGAGCGGCAGGCCTGGCGCCTCGGTCTTCTGGCACATGTTACAGCATGTGGTCAACCACGCCAGCTACCATCGAGGTCAGGTCACGACGATGCTCCGTCAGCTTGGGGCGGCGCCCCCGAAGGGTATGGACCTGATCGTGTTCTATCGCGAACGGGGCCATTGAGTGCCCGATCCGCTCTGCTTCATGAGCGCTCGCGAGCTCGCGAGCCTGATCTGCACCCGCAAGCTGTCAGCGCGAGAGCTGATGGCGGCACACCTGGATCAAATCCGCCGGCTAAATCCGAAGATCAATGCCATTGTGGCGAAGCTGGACGATCAGCAGTGCCTTGCGCTCGCCGATCATGCGGACCGTCGTCTCTCGAGGGGAGAGAAAGTCGGACCGTTGCACGGGCTGCCAATCGCCTTCAAAGACCTCGAGGCTGCCGTCGGCTTTCCTGTTACGCAAGGGTCGCCGATTTTCAAGGATTGCATGCCGAGCGAGGACACGGTTCTCGTTGCGCGACTGCGAACTGCGGGCGTGATTCCTATCGGCAAGACGAACGTCTCCGAATTCGGGATGGGTTCCCATGCCTACAATCAGGTGTACGGCACGACCGTGAACCCATACGACCTGGCCAAGAGTGCGGGTGGATCCAGCGGCGGCGCGGGGGCGGCGCTCGCTGCGGGTCTGCTGCCGATCGCCGACGGCGGCGATTACGGGGGGTCCGTGCGGAACCCCGCGAGCTTCAACAACATCGTCGGCTTGCGCCCCACGGTTGGATTGGTGCCGACCTCTCCAAATGCATTGCCGTTTCTCGGGTACGCGGTCAAAGGTCCGATGGCGAGATCGGTCGCAGACGTTGCGTTGTTGCTCAGCGCCATGGCCGGCGACGATCCGCGCGATCCTGGCTGCCATGCGTCCGATCCGTCGGTGTTCGCGCAGCCACTGGATCGCTCGATGAAGGGCGTGAGGGTCGCGTGGTGTCTCGATCTCGGCGGGTTGCCGCTCGATCGCCGGGTGCGCAGTGTGCTCGAAGCCCGCCGCGACACCTTCGAGGATCTGGGATGCATCGTTGAGGACGCGTGCCCGGATCTCTGCAATGCGGACGATGTCTTTCTCACGATTCGGAGGTGGAAATCATGGACAACGCTTGGTCCCTTGCTGAAGGCTCATCGGAGTGAGATGAAGCCCGAAGCGGTTGAGGAAATTGAATCCGGCGCGAAGGTGACCAGCGCTGACGTGGGCAAAGCCATGCTGCAGCAGGCTGCGCTCATGGAGCGGATGCGTCGATTCCAGCAGACATATGAATTCATCCTCTGCGCGGTCAATCAGGTACCGCCTTTTGACGCTGACACCAAGTGGCCGCACGAGATCTGCGGCGTAACGATGCAGCACTATGTGGAGTGGATGAAGTCGACGTATTGGATTTCAGCGACGTTCCATCCGGCTCTGTCCGTTCCGGCTGGATTCACGTCCGACGGATTGCCCGTCGGCCTCCAGGTTGTGGGTCGGTATCGCGACGATCTTGGCGTGCTCCAGCTTGGTTATGCGTTCGAGCAAGCGACGGGGTTCGGACGCCAACGGCCCCCAATCGCGATAAGCTGATCGCGCCGAAGCGAACTCATCACTCACTACTGTCGAGTGCGTCGACCGCCGTGAGGACGGCGCCGGCGTGGCCGTCAACCTTCACATTGTCCCAGCGCTGTGCGACCTTTCCATCGGAACCGACCAGATATGTCGTGCGCGCAATGCCCATGAACGAGCGGCCGTAGAGCGACTTCTTCTGCCACACGCCATATTTGTCGGCGACGGCATGATCCGCATCGGCGAGCAGCGGAAACGTGAGATCGTACTTGCCCGCGAACTTCGCTTTGCTGGCTTCGTCCAGCACACTGACGCCCAGCACTGTGGCCTTGCGCGTGTTGAACTTCGGGAGATTGTCCTGAAACGCGCAGGCCTCCTTGGTGCAGCCAGGCGTATCGTCCTTTGGATAGAAGTAAAGCACCACCGGGCGGCCCGCATAATCGGCGAGTCGGTGAGTCTTGCCGTGCTGATCTTTGAGAGAGAATGCGGGTGCTTTCTTGCCGGGATCGATAAATGCCACAACGGTCGCTCCTGTTCATCTTCGTCGAGGTGGGTCTTAAGACCCTCCTCCGACGATCCATTATCGGATGATTCGAAGCCCGCTGGGTGTGGACGGCGCCGCAGGCGACCCAATCAGCTTCAAGATCATCCCGGTGGAGTAGCCAACAATATACAGCTCGCTATCGCTGTCGACGCCAAACGAACTGATGTTCCCCAACCGCCCGAACGCGGAAAGTTCCGCAGTGTGCTCGCGAACGTCAGACGCACGCGCTCCACCGGTCGTGGGGTCGATGAGGAGCGTAAGAGACCACAGCCGTCCCTGAATGAAATCGGCGAAGAAGTATCGTCCCCCGTACGATGATCCAAGCGCACGGCCGCGATAGACAAAGCCGCCAGTGATCGACTGGCCGGTATTGTGGTCGTACTCGTGGATCGGCTCGACGAGCGGCAGGTAGGCCGGCGGGCGTGAGGTCACGTTGTCGTGCGCCCCTTCCCGATTGCGCCAGCCATAATTCCGTCCACCTCGGCCAGGCGGCTCATAGTCGATCTCCTCCCATCGGTCCTGTCCCACGTCCGCGATGAGCAGAGCGCCGCTTCCACCGTGCGCCGGGTCGTCGAAGCTGTAACGCCACGGATTGCGCAAGCCGAAGCTCCAGATCTCCGGACGAGCCGCGACGGGTGTGCCACTGGCGAACGGATTGCCTGGCGGCACTTGATAGCCGGTCGGGTGACCGTCGGGCACGTTCACATCGACCCGGAGCATCTTACCCAGCAACACCGAAGGGTTCTGCGCGCGATGGTCGGGATCGTTGCCCGAACCGCCGTCGCCAAGGCCGATGTACAGGAATCCGTCAGGACCGAACGCCAGGTGTCCACCGTTGTGATTCGAGAACGGCTGCTCAATGAGCGCCGGAGCACTCGGTCCGCTCCACCGAAGATCAAACCGGGAAGCCGCCTCAGCGACGAGCGGATCGGCCGATCGTCGGTAGCGCGCCACCACGGTGTGTCCGGCCAGATTCGTGAAGTTCACGTAGAAGCGGCCGCTCGTCAGGTAGTCAGGCGCGAACGCGAGGCCGAGCAGACCTCGTTCTCCTCCCGCGCTCACGGACCGAGTGAGGTCGAGGAAATCCGCAGGGAGCACGCTTCCGTTCTGAACCACGCGAATGCGTCCAGCTTGTTCGACGACGTACTGCACCGAACGTTCCACGGGATCCTGGACGAACGCAACCGGAGATGCGAAGCCCGAGGCGTGGACGCGCGTCCTGAGTTGCGCCTGTGTCCCGGTTGCGATACCGATGGCGAAGATCAGCACGGTTGAGGTGACGCGGACAGGGCGCACCTGCGTATCGTAGCGCACGACCAGGCCCCGGCACGGCCGCCTTCGCCCTGCTTCGGCGCGCCTGGACGAAGTTCAACGAACGAAGTCCGGCCGCCTTTGCCCTGCTTCGGCGGAGGCGGCAGGATCGACGGTGATCCCCGCCCCGCCGAACCGTCGACAAGCTCGGGGCGTCCTGAGCCTGTTGAGGGACGCAAAGTTTCGGTGCGTCTCGACGCTGTCGGGGTTATCATGCCCCCGCACATGGCCACACGCGGATTTCTGCTGGCACTGATCGGATGTCTCGCGATCTTGGCATATGGTGGTGATGCTCCGCCACAAACGTCGGCCTCAACTCCACAAGGTGAAGAAAGAATTACGGGGAACGAGCGTTTAGGATGGGATCAGCAGGCCCCGACGGCGGGAGAGCTTGCCGGGTACCGCTACGCTATTTACGTGGACGGCGTCCGCTCAGGACTGACCGAGGTTTCCTGCGCGTTCGCGGCCGGCACGCAGGCGTCTGCCTGCAGTGCCCGGCTCCCAGCGATGGCGCCGGGATCTCATACCCTCGAATTGGCCACGTTCGTGATCGATGGGGCGGTCCTCGAAAGCGGCCGCTCGGCGCCGTTGCGCGTGATAGTCGGTGCAGCGGCAGTTACGAGCAGTGCGGCGAACTGGCGCACCAGTGAGGTCGTCACAACAGCGGATCACCTGCGATGGCGACTCGAGCTCATGACCAGTAGTTTGGAGGACCCGACCGATGTGGGTGTGGCGCCGGACGGTCGCGTGTTTATCGCCGAGCTCGCCGGACGCATTCGCATCGTCCAGAACGGTCGACTTCAGCGTGATCCCGCACTGGCGCTCGAGGATGTCGACACGACCGATGAGCGCGGACTGCTCGCCGTCGCCATCGATCCGCAGTTTCAGCGAACCGGCTTCGTTTACACGATCTACACGGCACCGTCAGCAAACGGCACGGCGGTCTTTCGTCTCGCGCGGTTCCGTGAAGTGCGGGGCAGGCTCGCCGAGCGCGCGATTCTGCTGGACGAGGTTCCCGCCGCATCGCGCCGACCCGCTGTGTCGCTGCGATTCGGTCCGGACGCAAAGCTCTATGCTGCCTTCGACGATGGCGGAGACACGAGACGGGGAGGCGATCTTGCGTCGTACGCCGGAAAAGTTCTGCGAGTGAACCCGGATGGGTCGACGCCGACCGATCGACCGGGCGGGTCGCCGGTGTATGCGTACGGGGTTCGATCACCGCGCGGCATGGATTGGCAGCCCACGACAGGAACGCTCTGGATCGCCGATGCCGCTGCAGACAACGTGGAGAGTCTGAACGTCGTCACGGACACCACGGATCGGCTGGCGCCCCGCGTGCTGATCGCTCGGTATTCGCTTCCAATGCGTCTGCGTGCATCGTCGATGTGGTTCTATCGCAGCTCGTTCGTACGGGCGTTGCGGGGCGATTTGTTGATGACGGCGCAGGAAGGCCGCTACATTCTGCGACTCCACTTTGATCGGAGCGATCCCACGCAGATCGCGGCCAGCGAACGCCTGCTCGAAAATCGAGTTGGATCGGTGCGCGCTATTGGCATCGGTCCACGCGGTGAGATTTACTTCTGCACCCCCGATGCGCTCGGTCGACTGGTGCCGGTCTGACGGGCCCTGCGGCACGCATGTACGAGCATCGCACCCATCGCATGCTGGCATGGCCGGGGTTTCTGGTCAGAGCCGCACGGCATCTATTCTGGGCGTCGGTTTTATTACTTGGGACGGTGGGCCTCGGCACGATCGGGTATCACACAGCCGGGCGGCTGCCGTGGATCGACGCGTTCCTCAACGCTTCGATGATTCTCAGTGGAATGGGTCCGGTCGATCGAATGGAGACGACCGCCGCAAAATTGTTTGCGGCCCTGTATGCGCTCTTCAGCGGCCTGGTGTTCGTCGGCGTGATCGGGGTCGTCCTGGCGCCGTGGGTCCATCGCCTCTTCCACTGGATTCACCTGGAGGACGAGTAAGAAAGCTACTTCGTCTTCTTGATCGTAATCGCCTTCAACGCATCTGCGTCCCGCTTGAGCTCTTCCTTGCCCGCGGGAAATTTGTTCGATTGAAACACGTACGCAAGGATGTCGAGATACGTCTGCGTCGACAGACTCGATGGACTATCCTGCGGCATGGTCTCCCGAATGCGCGTGAACAGCTTGTCGACCGGCTGATCCTGCCACTCGTCCAGAAACGCTGCGTCTGCCAGCGCCGGAACGTCGGCGCCGTCGCCCTGGAGAGTATCCAGGTGGCATTCGCTGCAGCTGGTTTCATAGAGCTTCTTGCCGCGAGTCGCCTGCTCAGGTGTGTACACACCATCCCACACGGTCTTGCCTGTGCCAGTGCCTTGCGCCGATACGACCATACGACCCGCGCACGCCACCAATATGACGCCCAGGAGCACGAGAACAACCGACATCCAGCGGTCCGAGCCTGCCCACACCGATCGTTTCGAAAACAGATCCCTCTGTCGATTCATACATCCCCTCGCGAAATAGTTGAGATACTCAAGGAAAGGTTGATAATTCTACCGCAAATCGGTCGCGCTCGTCGCAACGGTTGCTGCGCGAGCGGCCTCTCGCACACCGTGCGGGATCGATACAGAGGTTACACTCGCGCTTCTGAGCTCTGTCCGGGTGTGTTGAGGGTGGTGTCAAGCGTTTGCGGCCGGCGCCAGAAGTCCATCGTCGAGACGCGGTGGACGCAGCCGATCGTGCAGAACGGCGCGCAAGCTTTGGGGGTGTTGAACGCGCGGCGGATGTCGTCGACGGTGTACGTTGCGAGCGGCACGGCCGGATAGCCGCGCTGTTGAGAGCAGTAGTGCACCAGCCCGTGCTCGTCGACGTAGAAATAGCGCGCGCCGGCCCGGCAGCGCCACTCATTCGGTCGGCCATCGGCAAGGTTGTCCTCGAACGTGCGGATGCCCGAGTACAGATTCTTCAGAACCTGCCGCGGGGCGTTGATCTGCCTCGACACATCGTCGAAGACCGCGCGCTCGGCGGGCCCCAGCGGCTTCAGGCGACCCGAGCCATCGTGGATGATTCCAATCGATGTGGAAAAACCGAGCTCGCGAGCGCGCCGATTGATCGTGCGCGCATCCTCGGGATTGCGGATGCCGCCGCCAAGCACCGAGTTGATGTTCACGTCGAACTCTGCGTACTCCGCAAGCCACTGAAGCTTTTTATCGAGCAATCGCAGGCTCTTCTTCGACACGTCGTCGGGCTCCACGTTGTCGATGCTGATCTGCAGATAATCGAGACCGGCCGCATTCAGCGCTTCGATCCGTTTCGGAGACAGATAATAGCCGTTCGTGATGAGGCCCGCCATCATGCCGCGCACGCGGATCCGCCCAATCAGCGCATCCAGGTCCGGATGCATCATCGGCTCGCCGCCGCTGAAGGCCACCACCGACGTGCGGAGGTCGGCCAGCGTGTCGATCCGAGCGACCATCGTGTCCAACGGAACCGGCGACGAGACCTTGTCGTACTCGTTGCAGTAGCCGCAATCGATGTTGCAGCGTCGCATCGGGATGACGTGGACGAGCAGCGGATGATCGATATCGAGCAGCCCGGCCACAAAGTGGCGCGCGGCGCGACGTGTGCGGGTGAATCGGGTTAGCAATTTCGGCATTGTTTGGATCGTGGGGCCCCTGCGCCCCTCGCCCTTCGACCTGCTCAGGGCGCCCCGAGTGCATCGAGGGGCGCGCTAATTCGACAGCGCCGCGGGAATGTGCTCGGGCCTTCCAGTCGCGACCGCTTCGCGGACGCGCTTGACGGTCGCCCCCACCCGAAACGAGGCGTCGAAGATCGCGCCCACCTGCAATCCGCCGCGCAGCTTATGTCTCGCCACAGCCGCCAATCCGGCTGACGCGACGCAACCACAGCTCGCGCAATCGGGAGTGCCGCCGAATTGACATGGCGTGATCGGCCGCTCAAAGTCCGCCGACAGGCACGCCGTGGTTTTCGCGAAGACACATTCGTCCGGCGTCTGCGGCGGCTGGATGTACGCCTCAATCATGCCTTTTGGCATGGCGAGCTTCGGATACCGGCTGCGCAACGCGAGCAAATTGTTCACCACGCGCGCGCGGTCGTCCGCTGTCAGGCGTTCGGCCGATAGCTCGCCGACCTGCGGGGTATACAGGCTCACCCAAATCTGTCGCGTATCCTTGTTGTTCGACCAGAACCGGACGAACTCTTCCAAATAGCTCTGACGCTGCGCTTGCTGACGCGTCACGGTGCAGTGGACCGTGATGTGATGTCCCTCGATGTGCTTCAGGATTCGTTCATAGGTCGCCGGCTTGCGGCGTTCGTCGTGCTCTGGCTGCAGGCCATCGATCGAGACGACAACCTGAACCCGGCGGAGCGCTGCCCATTCGACCGGGATTGGCCTGACCGCGCTCGTGACGACCTGCGTGTAGACGCCCATCTCGGTCAGCTGCGGGAGCAGCACGTCGAGCTCGCGGAAGCGGACCAGGGGTTCGCCGCCGACCAGCGATACATGTATCGGCTTGAACCGTCGCACGAGCGCCAGGATACCGTCGATCAGATCCTGTCCTTTGCGATCGCGGACATCGCGAAGGGTCACCGTGCCGCCGAGATGATCGCTTCCGTAGGCGTAGCAGCCGGGACAGGAGAGCGGACACTCCCGCGTGATTTCAATCGACAAGTTCGGCCGATAGCCCGCCAGAATCCTGCCCCAGGCGCGGATTATACCTTCCATGTTTGGATCGTGGGGCCCTTCCCCCCACATCGCTCGCCGCGCGGGGGCCACTACGCCCCGCGCCGCTTCCCCCGCGATATTTGGAACACTGTATCAGAGAGCTTCAATGATTGGGAGTATTGGCGGTTGATCGGGCCATGCGCTCGCACGAACGGTCGTCAGAGGCGGCGGGCGGGCCTCACGAGAAAGGTGGCTTGTGGGACTGCCGGGTGGGCGATGAGGGATTGGGTAGAATGACAGAGGAGCGCAATCCCGGACCCCCCAATCCCGACTCCTGCGTTCCAGTGCTATGGCAATCACGGCGGCGGCGGCGGGCAGCATCAAACGGCGACGGTCGAAGCTCCACGGCTGGGGCGCGTTCGCCGTTAGGCCGATTCCGAAAAACAAGCGCATTATTGATTACGCGGGCGAGAAGGTTTCACACCAGGAAAGCTTGCGCCGTGAGCGCCGCCACATGAAGCGCGGGCAGATCTGGTGTTTCCAGATCAATCATCGATGGGTTCGCGACGCGGCGGCCGGTGGTAACCTTGCGCGTTTCATCAACCACTCCTGCCATCCCAACTGTTATGTCCAGATTGCCGGCGACACCATCTGGATCCGCGCGGCGCGAAATATTCGTGCAGGGGAAGAGCTCAACTACGACTACTGCACGGACGGCGAGGGGAGTATCCGCTGCCGCTGTTGCGCCGGCTGTCAGCGGCTGCTGTAATCGGTCGGTCACTGGGACTGAAAACATGAATGGGAAACACGCTGGTTCGTGGTTCGACAGGCTCCGGACTTCGCGCATGTGCGCTTCGTTCAGGCACGCCGTAGCCTTCGGCGGAGGCGGCACCACGAACGGTCCGGTTCCGTTCGGCCTGCCACCTTCGCCAGAGGCTTCGGCGGCCCGACGAAGCGTGAAACGCGAAGTCGGGAGCTTGTCGAAGGCCGAAGAGCGCTGCCTGCTGTTTCTGCTCTTCAGTCTGGCATGCAGTTCGCCGCAAGTGGCCGACCGCGGCGGTGCGAAAACACGCTTGTCGATCGCGACCGGCGGCACCGGTGGCGTCTACTATCCTTACGGGGGTGGCATCGCAAAAATCATCAGCGCGAACCTGCCGAACGTCGAAGCCACCGCCGAGGTAACCGCGGCGTCGGTCGACAACTTGAAATTTCTCGACGACGGCAAAGCTGACATCGCGTTCACGCTGGCGGATACGCTCGCCGACGCGGTCCATGGTCGCGGTGCGTTCGAGGGAGGCGGTGTGCCGCTGCGCGCCCTGGCCGTGCTCTATACGAACTACACGCAGGTCGTGGCGCTCGCCTCCAGCGGGATCAAGAACGTAGGCGATTTAAAGGGCAAGGTGGTATCCACCGGATCGCCCGGTAGCGGTACGGAGGTCATCGCGTTTCGGTTGCTCGATGCGGCCGGCCTCAACCTGAGCACCGACATTCGCAAGCAGAGCCTTGGAGTGGCGCAATCAGCGGATGCGCTCAAGGATGGCAAGATTGACGCGTTTTTCTGGAGCGGCGGCTTGCCGACCACGGCCATTCTCGACCTCGCGCATACGCCGGGCATCACCATCGAGATGCTTCCGAATGACACCCTCGCCCCGGCGCTGCAGAAGAAATACGGCGAGTCGCTTTACACGCTCGAAAAGATCCCGAGGGTTTCCTATCGAGGTCTACAAGACGACGTGCCTGTCGTGGCCGTCGGCAACGTCCTTGTGGTTCATGAGCGGATGTCCGATCAACTCTCGTACGACATCACGCGAACGCTGTTCGAGCATCAGCCGGAGCTGGGCGCGATCCATCTGGAAGCCAAGAAGCTGACGCTGACGTCGGCGACCGGCGGCTCGCCCGCCCCATTCCACCCCGGGGCGATCCGTTACTACCGAGAGCAGCACGTCTGGAAAGAATGAGCGAGTCCGCTTCTGAGCGCTTGTGTTATAAACCCGGGGAAGATTTCTGTTGGAGGACGGTCCTGATGTGCAAGCAGGTTCGCGCGTATTGGGTCGGGATTGCGGTTCTGGTCTGCGGCACGCTCGCGTACGCACAGACCCAGTACATCAACATTCTCACCGGCGGTACAAGCGGTGTTTACTATCCATTGGGCGTTGGTCTCTCCCAGCTTTTCACGAAGGCCATTCCCAACGCGAAGGTGTCTGTTCAGGCCACCAACGCTTCGGCTCAGAATTTGCTGCTGCTTGAAGCCGGGCGGGGTGAGATTGGCTTCACCCTCGGCGACGCGTTGTCGGATGCCTGGGCTGGGAATGCCGAGGCGGGCTTCAAGGCCCCGTTGAAGAAATTGCGGGCCATCGCGGGGATCTACCGCAATTTCATCCAGATCGTCGCGAGTGCCGATTCCGGCATCAGGACGCTGGCGGATCTCAAGGGCAAGCGCATTTCCGTTGGGGCGCCCAGGTCGGGAACGGAGCTGAATGCGCGGGCAATCCTCAAGGCGGGTGGGATGTCCTACAAGGATTTCTCCGAGGTCGAATACCTGCCGTTTGGAGAGTCCGTTGAACTCATCAAGAATCGTCAGCTCGACGCGACGCTACAGTCCGCCGGCCTTGGAGTGGCGTCCTTGCGAGATCTTTCAACGGCTGTCAAGGTCGTGGTTGTCGCGGTGCCGCCCGACGTGGTGAAGAAGGTCGGCGATCCGGCGTACCAGTCCGCCATTATTCCGGCCAAGACGTACCAGGGACAGGACCGGGACGTGCCAACTGCGTCCATTCAGAACTATCTCGTGACGCACGACGGCGTGCCCGAGGACGTTGTGTATCGCATGACCAAGGCCTTCTTCGAGGGGCTGACCCAACTGGCCGCGTCACACGTTGCTGCGAAGGAAATCAGCCCCAACGATGCGATCAAGACCCTGCCTGTGCCGCTTCACCCCGGCGCGGCAAGGTACTACCGCGAAGTCGGTCGGCTCAAGTAATCCTCGAGTCCACTGAAACCGTGCCCGTCAGATGACTTCATCCTGAGAATGATGCACTCGTGCAACCTGCCGAGCTAATCGATTATCGCCATTCCGGGGCGGCAGCAGGGCCGGCGGCCGAGCTCGACGAGTTCGGCACACAGCGCAAGCTCGCCGGGCCGGGACGCACGGCGATGCTCGCCGCGGCGCTGGCGTTCTCGACGTTTCAGCTCTTCGTTGCGGCGTTCAGTCCCCTCTCCAGTCAGGTCACGCGCTCGCTGCACGTCGGATTTCTGCTGCTCCTCACCTACCTCATCTACCCTGCTCGGAAACGCGACGACAACGCGAGCCGTATCGTCTGGTACGACTGGCTGCTCGCACTGGGCGCTTTCGTCCTGGCCTTCTACCATTGGATTTTCGAAGCCGAGCTGATCCTGCGTGCGGGGGAGCCGACCACGACCGACCTCGTCGTGGGCGTGATGATCGTCCTGCTGGTGTTCGAAGCGGCGCGACGGGTGATGGGGCTCGCGCTTCCGATCGTGTGCGGGCTCTTCCTGCTCTACGGCCTATTCGGGGATTATCTGCCCGAGGCAATTGCGCACCGGCCATTCGGTTTCGACCAGGTGATCTCGCAGCTGTATCTGGGCACTGAGGGCATCTACGGAA
>Ga0184633_10000260_pt1 | contig 17824 bp, 29 predicted proteins | sample PLM31_170_b1_FD_133156 | JGI IMG/M metagenome (GOLD analysis project Ga0184633, IMG submission 133156) | Groundwater sediment microbial communities from an aquifer in East River, Colorado, USA - PLM3-1_170_b1 | ecosystem: Environmental > Terrestrial > Soil > Riparian zone | place: USA: East...
CAGCTCTGGAGCTACCACGAGAACAGCTCCAGCGCTCTCACCGATGCCAGCGTCCATGCGGCTCCCGGGGCCGGCCTGTCGCTCTACGTAACCGACATCGTCGTCAGCACCGGGGCCGCGACCGCCCTCAACGTGTTCCTCGAGGAGGGAGTCACCACCGTGCTTGGCCCCTGGTACCTGGAAGCCGTGGCCGGCCGTGGCCTGGCCCTCCACTTCCAGACGCCGAAGAAGATCACGGCGAACACCGCGCTCACCATCACGACCTCAGCCGCGATCGCGCACAGCATCGACATCACCGGCTTTACGGCCCAGGGGTAACGCAGCAAATGGCGACTTTCACCCTCTTCGACCGCCGCCAGCGTGACGCCGGTACGCTTGTCTCCCCCAGCGTGGACGTACGGCTACTCCCGAAAGCCATCTTCCGGCTGCGCGGGCTCCTCACGGCCGGCGACATTGCCGATCCCGCTCTCCGCATCCGCTGGGCCATCGAGGGATCGCGCGATCCCGCCGGGCTCTCCTGGACGCCACTCGTCTCGGGCCTCTGGCACGGCGGCTTCGTGGACGACACCGGCCAGGGCATCGCCCCCCAGATCACCTACCAGGCCAGCGACCTGGGGCTGATGCAACGCGTTCGCCTGGTCATGGACTTCCCGAAACGGCTCTCCATCGGCGGCGAAGTGGAGGTCCTCTAAAGGTGGCCTTCGATGCCAGCAGCGTCGGCTCCGGACAAGCTGTTTCCACCCTCTCGGTGTCTCACACCTGCACGGGCGCTAACCTCAAGCTAGCCGTCGGCATTGGTCAGCGTGTCGACGCCCAGGCCGTTTCGAGCATCGATTACAACGGCACAGCCATGTCGGTCGTCGGGACCCGTGTCACCAACGGGATCATCGACCTGGACCTCTACCAGCTCTCAAACCCCACCACCGGCGCCAACAACATCAACGTCACTATGGCCGGCGCCTGCACCGTCCTCGTCGTCGGCGGCCAGAGCTTTACGGGCCGAGATACTGTCGCTGCTACAGATGCGCAGGGCGGCTCCGCCGGATCGGGTACCAGTGGCTCGACCATCATCACCACCGTCGCCGACCTCTGCGACGTCGTGGACTTCCTTTGCCGCCGCAACGACAACGAAGCCAACGCCGGGGCCGGCCAAACCGTCCCGGTCTCCTTCCCCCACTTTCCCACGACCTCGACGACGTTCTCGGGCTCCTACGTGGCTGGTAAGTCCCCCGCCGGCGCCGAGACCATGGACTGGTCCTGGACCACCTCGCATAGCTGGACCCACAAAACATGCTCCTTCGCGCCGGCGCCCCCGAGCGGCGCCACCAACCCGGGTTGGCTTTCGTCCCGCGGTGGCTGGTGGTAGCTCTGCCACCCGCCCGCCGTCATCCCGCCCGGCGCGATCTGCCCACCGTCTGGGCTCTCACCGTCGATGGCCGTCTCGTCGCCATCGGCGAGACGCCCGAAGCCGCCGAGCGGCTCATCTTCACCGCCACCCCTCCGGACTGGCAACCCTACGAGCAAGGCCTCCGCTGCACCGACGCCCGCGGCCGCGTCTACCGCATCGAGCGCTGGGCCGTCCTCACCGCCCACACCCCGCTTCCATAGCTGGTAGATGATTAGCTGGTAGATGAACAGCTAATCTTCCCTAGCCTAATCAACCTACGGAGGTAAGCCCAATGGATCCCCTCTTCTTCGCCGTCACAATCGCACTCGCCCTCGGCGCTTTGGGCGGCTTCTACACCGGCGCCCTCACCCAGCGCCGTGCCGCCAGCCACGGGAGCCCCGGGGGCCCACCCACTGAGCCCGGGGGCCTGAGCCTGCCCGCAGAGCGTGACCACGTCCACGAGTTCCGCCTAAATTCCACCGAGGAGACCGCCGGCCACCGGGTGGACGTCTACCACTGCGCCCGCTGCGGCGCCGTCCAGCGCTGGATCGTCCCCCAGCAGCAGCCTGCCGAGAGCTAGCCGTGAAGGCAATCACCCTCACCCAGCCGTGGGCAACGCTCGTCGCCATCGGCGCCAAGCGCATCGAGACCCGCTCATGGCGAACCCACTACCGCGGCCCCCTCGCGATCCACGCCGCCAAGGCCCTGCCCCCGGAATGGCGCATCTCCGCCTGGGACCGCAGGTTCGCTGAGCTACTCGAGTCTCTCTGCGGTCTCGACCAGTACGGCGCACCCGACCTCGCCCAGCTGCCAGCCGGCATGGTCCTCGCGACCGCCACCCTCGCGCAGTGCACGCCCACAGACACCCTGCACCCATCCGGCCAGGAGCACGCCTTCGGCGACTTCACCCCGGGCCGCTGGGGATGGCTCCTCGAGAACGCGCAGCCGCTCCCAACACCCATCACAGCCACAGGGCACCTCGGCCTATGGAACTGGTCCGAAGCTCAACCGCCCCACCAACCCCGAGCCCTGAGTGCCGCCCCGTCGTCCCCATTCGCCATCCGTCATTCGTAATTCGTCATTGGAGCGCTAGCGACCCGTGCCCGCGAATTCCCAGTACCACGTGCTGCTCGACGGCCAGGGCTACCTCATCGACCTCGCGTCCTACCGGAAGCGCGTCAACCAGCCTTTCGCCCCCAAGCGCCGCTCCGGGGATCCTGGCTACGGCGACCAAGCCCTCGCCTCAGTCTGGGCCCAGGAGAACTGGCAGTTGGGCCTCGGCGCCGACCTGTGGGATCCCAAGTGGACCAACCGCACCGCCGGCTTCAAGACTGGCACCAACCTCGACGTCCACTTCGGCGATCTCCGCATGGGCCGGTCGGCGGTCGAGGTCCACGCTCCCGCCGGCGTCGCCGAGCTCTTCAACCTCATTAGCTATTCGACCCGTATCTTCGCCACCCGGGGCGACGGTCAGCAGATCTACGAGTCGGCCGACGGTACCACCTGGGCCGTATCCCTGAATAGCGGCGCTTCGAGCGTAGGCCCCATGACCCACTTCAACGGCTGGCTGATCGCCGCCAACCTCCTGAACGGCATCCTGCACAAGTTCGACGACACGGCCTGGACCAGCCCCTGGGTCACCCTCACCGGTGTCGGCGCTGGCGCCTCCGCGCTCATGAGCTACGTCATCAACGCCACCGAGTACCTGTTCGTCGGCCAGACCCAGTCCACCGGCGCAAGTCGCCTGTACCAGGTCCATTCCGGCGGCACGAACGTCATCGCCGCCACCTTCCGCGAGGCAGTCATCTCCGCCCTGGCGGTGCAGGACAACCTGCTCTGGATCGCCACCCAGGAGGGCGCCTTCCACGGCGCTCTCTACACCTACGACGGGAACAACGTACGGGAGATCACCCGGCTCCCCGACAACGCCATCAGCACCATGCATGTGTTCAACAACCGCCTGTACGGCGCCTCCCGGACGCGCGGCAAGGTTTGGTCAATCGATCGCCAGGGCCTGGAGGAGGTCTTCACCATCCCGGAGGTCCAGGGCGTCGGCGGCGTCAGCACCTACGCTCCGCCCATCTACCAGCTCACCGTGGACGACGGCCGCCTCTTCCTCCCCGTGGTGGAGACCGGCGGCCACGGGGTGTATGCATACGACGGGAGCGGCTGGTCGAACCTCATCGCCGGCCACGGGGGCGACGAGCCCCGCGGTATCACCGCCCACAAAGGCGACGTCTACGCCTCCACCAAACGGGCTGCCGGGGCCCACACGATCCGTATCGAGCGCAAGAGCCCCACCGCTGGGATCTGGACCAGCTCGGCGTTCAACGCGGGTCTGGCGGCCACACAGAAGCTCTGGGTACAGCTGGAGCTCTTCCACACCGCCCTGGCCGCCGGCGAGGCCATCACGATCGACTACGAGCTGGATCTCTCCGGCACGTACACCAACCTGGGGATCTCCGACGCCGATGGCGCCACGTCCCGCACCCTCAACTTCGCTACCGACGTCACCGCTCGCCACCTGCGGATCAAGCTCACCTTTGCCCTCACCACCCAGACCCTCACGCCCAAGGTGCAGGGCCTCATCGTGCGCTACCTCATCCAGCCCAACGTCAAGGCCGAGTGGGAGTTCGACGTGCTCCTGGAGGGTGCGGCTGCGACGCCCCTGATTCGGCTCGATAACTCCAACGAGCCCACCGCCGGCCCCGCCCTGGCCGATGCCCTCTGGACCTCCCGGGGCAAGAAGCAGGTGCTCACCTTCACCGACCTGGATACCGAGGTCAAGAGCGTCTACTTCACCGAGCTCGAGGAGAAAGTCTCCCCCGGCGCCACCCAGCGCCTCGGCCACCAGACCCGCGCCCAGGTCACCCTGGTCGAAGCGTGAGCCAATGCAGCGCAACTACGGCCGCAGGTGCGCGCTGCCGACGGCCGGCCGCAAGGGGATCCACCATCTGCGCCACCCACCACGCCACCCTACAGCGCGCCGATCGCACGAGCTTCTACGCCGCGCTCCCGGGCGAGGACCTGCGAGCGCTCGCGGCCGCCGGCGTCCTGGAGGGCGTGGACGCCGAGATCGCGGTGCTCCGCGTCCTCATCCGGCACGCTGTCACCCAGGGCGACGTCGACGCGGCACGGAAGGCGATCGACTCACTGGGGAGGCTCCTCCGGGCACGCCACGACCTGCAGCCCAAGGAAGTCGACACCACCCAAGAGGCCCTAAATCGGGTCCTTGACACCCTGACCGACGAGCTGGACGGGGGCGCTTGAACAACGCCACCAAAAGCCCCACAATCCGCCCCCCCAGGAGGGCCGGGCCAATTTAAGAATTCACGCCAAAAGCTTAAATCGGTGAGAAGAATCACCAGCCACTAACCCCCTGGGCCCGCGTTTCACCACCACACCTAGAGCGCGGAGCCCCGAACGTGACGCCCAGACGCACCCGCAAGAGGCAGCGACTCCCCACCTGGCTCACGCCAGACGAAGTCGAGCGACTCCTCGCCCACGCAACGAGCAGCCAGGACCGCCTCGCCATGAGCTTCATGGCCTACCTCGGGTTGCGCGTCGCCGAGACCTCCGCCATCCGCATCGAACACATCAACCTCGACGACGGCACCCTCCTGGTCGAGGACGGCAAGAACCACAAAGACGACTACCTCGCCATCCCCGACTTCTTCCTCCCAGAGCTCGCCACTTACCTCGGCCAGCGCCGCTACGGCTGGCTCTTCCCAAGCCCCTGGGCCAGAACACGAGCCACCCACCTCACCACCACCAGCCTCTGGTACGCGGTCAAGCGCGCAGCCGCAGCCGCCGGCTTCCAACGCTCAATTCACCCCCACACGCTCCGGCACAGCTTCGGCACAGCCCTGGTCCGTGCCGGCGTCCCACTCACCGACATCCAAGCCCTCATGCGCCATGACGACCTCGCAAGCACCCTCATCTACCTCCGCCTGGACACGTCCCACCTCAAAGAGGCCATCAACAAGCTCCCACGCCCCACCGGCCAGGGCCGACTCTGGTCCGTACGCTAGCCTGCCATGGGAGCACGGGCACCCCCCCCCAGCAGGCCACCCCGCAAAGCAACCGCCACACTCAAGCGAAAGAGGCAACAACATGATCAGATGGACCGCCCACGGACCCATGGCCAGCGTCCTGGCCAACGCGATGCGCACCCCCCAGCTGTACGTCATCCCAATCTCCACCCCCTACGGCGCCGGCGAGGAGGAACGGGTCCCAATCGACCTCAGCCAGTACACCACCCAGCAGCGTGACCGACTCGCCGCCCACGTCGCCCAAAGCCAACGCTGGTACCGCTGCGACGAGCTCTCCGCAGCCGCAGCTCGCGGAGAGCTCGTCGTCACCCTGCCGCGGAGCTGCATCCGAATCGACACCGAGTCCCTGGGTACACAGATCCACATCGCGCTTTGACCCGTGAGCCTGCGTTGCTCCGCCTGGGCCTGGAAACAGCGCGGGCTCTCCCCGAGAGCCAAGTTGGTCTTACTCGCCCTCAGCGATCACGTGAACCAGAAGGACCGGATCACCTGCTACCCAGGAATCGCCTCCCTCATCGAGGAGACCGAAATCCCCGAGCGCACGCTCCAACGCGCAATCAGCGAGCTCGAGCAGCGGGACCTCATCGCCGCGTTCGCCGTGTTCACGAAGCGGCTGGGCCAGCGAGCCAGCCGCTACGTGCTCAACGTCGACGGGCTCCCAGCCGACCGATGGCCCAGCGAAGCCCTCAGCTGGGCCCAGCAAGCGGAGCCAGGCGCACGGCTCGTTTCGCGCCGCGATCTCACCACCGAATGGCTCCCACCGGACCACCGTCAGAACCAGCTACCAGGCTTCCGGAAGCCCCGACCGCCCCGCCGGACTGGCACTCCCCCGGTGCCCCAATGACGCCCCATAGCCCCGCCGGCCTGGCACTCCCCCGGTGCCAACCGGAGTGCCCCACCGGCACCCCAACCGGGACCAATCGGAACTTGAATCAGGAACCGAATCAGGAAAGGGAACCCCCATGCAAGCCACCACGAAAGAAGATCGACCCAGCTACCCACTCACCAAGCTGAAAAGCCAGGCAGAACGCCTCAGGACCCTCCTGCAGCCCGCCTGCCATCGCATTGAAATTGCCGGCTCAATTCGACGCGGGGTCCCCGAGGTCCACGACCTCGAGCTCGTGGCGCTCCCGACCACCTACCGCCTGCAACCGGCCCTCTTTGGGGCCGCCGCCGAGGAGGAGGCTTCACGCCTCGATGAGCTCGTCGACCAGCTCTACCACGCCAGGACCCTCACCCCCCGCGTCACCAACGGCCGACGCGCCTGGGGATCCAAGTACCGCCGGGCCTGGTACCACGTGCGATCAGGCGCCTACCCCGTAGACCTCTTCACTGTGACCCCACCGGCCCAGTGGGGGCTCATCCTGGCCCTTCGCACCGGCCCCGCCAGCTTTTCCCAGCGTCTCGTCACACCATGGGAGAAAGGCGGGCTGCTCCCCGACGGGCTCCACGTCAGCCAGGGTGCTATCTGGCAAGAGCTCGAGCTGCTCCCTACCCCGGAGGAATCCGACGTCTTCCGCCAGCTGGGGCTCCCCTGGCTTCCGCCGGAGGCCCGCCAGTGACCGCCCCTATCGCACTGCGCCGCATCGGTCCAGCCGCCCTCGGAGCGCTCCGCCGCCACGACTACGAGCGCTTCCTCGAGCTCATGGAGCACGCCGAGATCATCGAGGAGGGACCGGACATGATCCTCGGAGCCGCGTACCCATCGATCAAGGGCTCCCGCGCCTTCACGTGCCAGGTCTGTCTCGTGCAGACCTGCCACCTCAGCCCGAGCGCTCAGGAGCTCCAGGAGCAAACCGGCGCGAAGGTGGCCTGCGTCAACTGCGTGCTCGCCATCGCCCAGGAGATCAGGGCACGACATCCACGGCCGAAGCCCCCGACGATCACGCCCAGCGAGCCTCAGCAGCACCCCCGGATCCAGGAGCCATGACCACACACGAAACCGGAACCGCCCGCATGCTGCGCCTACGCAAGGCCGTCGAGGACCTCGGCCCCATCGACTACCACGCCGCCGCCGAGATCGTCGGCATCACCAGCGGCACCGCCTGGGCGTTCCAGTGGTCCCTCGGCTGGGTCGGAGCCCATACGAAGCTCCGACCCAGCCAGCCATGGTTCGCCCCGGTGCCCCCGGAGGAGCCATGAGGTGCCACCATGCCCACGCTGCGGCGCGAACCTCCCAATCACCGAACATCACGGCCGTACGGCAATCACCACCTGCCTAGCCTGCGGAGAGGAGCTTAACGTGCAGTCTACTAACCACCCCACGAAAGACCCCCAGAACTGGATCGAAGGAGCAAAGAGCGAACTCGCGCAGCTACTCCGCGAAATCGGCGAACTCGACGCCAGGCGCCAGCGCGCCCAGCTCCTCCACCAAGTGCTCAGCCTACTCGGCACCAAGCCCGCGGCACTGCCCTGGAGGCGCCACGGGCCCCGGCCGAAGGCCAACCAATGACCAGCCCCAACGGCACACCGTTTCCACCAAACGCTCCATTGCTCACCTGGCGCTGGCGATCCCTCACACTCGACATACGCCTCATCGACGGCTGGGGCCTCGGCGCAATCCTCTGCAGCGAAATGGGCAAGCACGCCTACCTGGAGATCCTGCTCGGCCGTATCTCCATCGACCTGGAGTTCTAAGGATGCCCTGCGATCAGCGAAGCCTCCGCGCCTGGGCCAAGCACTACCTCAGGCTCCACGCCCCCGGAGCGCTCCGCGACCGCTGGCTCGGCTACGGCCCCAACCCCTGGAGCTCCGCAGCCTCGTATCTGCACCAGCACCCCCCCTCCACACCGAACTCCACCCCCGAAACCCAGGCCCCGGGGGTCCCCCAACTCAGCTCAAACAACTCTGAACCGAAGTCCCAACAACGAAGCCCAGCGCAACTCCAACAGCGAAGCTCAGCGGGTGCCCCAGCAGTAGATGCAAACCCCGAACCATCACTCCCCCCACCTGCGCCACCATAATCCGACCTGTGACCAGGGACCAGCAGCTCCGCACCCTGCTCTCGGACGTCAGCCTCTACCCGGGCCAGCTGGTAGGAGTCGCGTTGCGCCCCTACCAGCTGGCCCCGGCCCGAGCCATCGTAGCCTCCGTCCTGCACCACCAGGCCCTCACCTTCACGGTCATGATGAGCCGCCAGGCCGGCAAGAACGAGCTCAGCGCCCACGTCGAAGCCTACCTCCTCACCCTCTACCAACGCCGCGGCGGCTCCATCGTCAAAGCCGCCCCCACCTTCCGCCCCCAGATCGTGAACAGCATGCTTCGGCTGCAGAGCATCCTCAGCAGCTGTCCCCTTACCTCCCGCTCATGGGCCACCAGCCAGGGATACATCATCGCCCTCGGCCGAGCCCGCGCCTACTACTTCAGCGGCGGGATCGACTCCCAGATCGTCGGCGCCACCGCCTCGCTCCTCCTGGAGATCGACGAGGCCCAGGACTTCGACGAAGACAAGTACCTCAAGGACCTCCGTCCCATGCTCGCGTCCACCAACGCCACCACCGTCCTCTACGGCACCGCCTGGACCAGCGACACCCTCCTCGAGCACGTCCGCCAGCAGAACGCCCTCCTCGAGGCACAGGACGGCGTTCAACGTAACTTCACCTACCCCTGGACCGAGGTAGCCAAGGCCAACGAAGCCTACGGCAAGTTCGTCGCCCAGGAAATCGCCCGCATGGGCCCCGAACACCCACTCTCCCGCACCCAGTACCTCCTGGAGCCCCTGAGCGCCGCCGGGCGGCTCTTCTCCGAGAGCCAGCTGGCGCGGCTGCACGGCAGCCACCCCAGCCTCAGCGTCCCCGAACCCTCCGAGCTCTACGTCGCCGGCCTCGACCTGGCCGGCGGCGACGAGGAGGACCCCTCCGAGATCCTCCGCCCCATCAGCCGCCGGGACTCCACCGCCGTAACCATCGCTCGGGTCACCTGGGAAGAAGCCCTGGGCGTCCTCCAGCCCCAGGTTGACGTTGTCCATCACCAGAGCTGGGCCAACGTGCGCCATCGCGACACGTTCGGCCAACTCGTGGCCCTGCTGCGCCTCTGGCATTCCCAGGCCATCGTCGTCGACGCCAGCGGAATCGGAGCGGGCGTCGCTTCGTTCCTCGTCGGCGCCCTCGGCGCCGACCTCGTCCACCCCTTCACCTTCACCGCCGTAAGCAAGAGCGACCTCGGCTACCAGCTCCTAACCACCGTCAACAGCGGCCGCCTCCGGATCTACGTAGAGGACGGGTCCCCCGAGAGCACCGAGCTCTGGAGCCAGCTCAGGCTCGCCCGATCCGCGCTCCACCAGAACCAACGCCTCAGCTTCCAGGTGGATCCCCACGACGGCCACGACGACCTCCTTATCTCCCTGGCCCTCGTCGTGGAAGCCGCCCAGCACTCCAGGCCGCGCGTGGCCACAGGCCGCCCGAGGCGGCCCTAGCCACGCCCAGCCCTCGCCCTGCCACTCCCCCTGCCGCCGCTCCCCCTACCGTTACCGCCACCCGTGTTTCTCTCCCTAGCGCTGCTCCCCTACCGCTGTCCGAGGTCCGGTAGGAAAAAAGGCTCCCGTAAGCCGCCCCGCAGGACCAAGGATTCCGCTCGCCGACCCGGGGCATAGGGCATCCAACGAGGCATTGGCGGCAATCTCCAACCAGAACCGAGCAGTGGTAGGGCCGCCTAGCCCCACATCCTTCCCCGGAGGCGCAACCGGCCCAGGTCCCGAGAGGGCCAACCCACCTCAACGGGGCTAGGCCGATCCACCAAGGCCCAGGTGCCGGGGGCGGCACGCTCCGCAGCTGCCCCCCCCGTTCAGGTGCACCTCCGCTCCCCCCACCCGCTTCTTTTGCCCATCGGCGCCGCCCCCCTTAGCTCCTGCTCTAGCCCCAGGCTTGCCCCTAAGCCCTTCGGGCGGCGCCGCTGGGCAAACGGGCGGGGTCGCTCGTCATACCCAATAACCCACGGGGCTACGACCGGCGGTACGGGACTTCGCCCGCTGTGGGCCGAGCAGCGGTCCCCGGAGGCTCGGAGGCAACGCTCAGCGGCCCGGGGCTCCGACCTTAAAGCACCCACTAACCACCTCCACGGTAGGCGCAGCCTCCCAGGCGGGGACCCCTACCGCTAGACGCGGCCCCACCTGCTCGCCCGCGCCCACTCCCTCAGGAACATCCTCGGGCGCCAACGGCCCGCCCCATGCGGCCCGCTCCGCTCCGCCGGCGGGATCGCGCCCTCACCCCAAGGTCCCCAACCACCCCACGGCTAATGGGCGCGTCCCGCACGGCTTCCGCTCCGCCAGCCGCATCGGGCCTCATCCACTACACACCCAGGTCACACGCAAGCCACACCAGCGCCCAGCGAACCACCATCGCCGCCCAGGCCCACGCCGCCGGCCCGGGGTTCTGCGCGCGGGCGGGGACGGGGCGCGGGCACCCCCCTGCGGCGATACCAGTTCAACACACCTCCACGCCCCGGCCCGCAGTGGCCCACGCCCCGCCCCGCTCATCCGCGCGCCGGTCCCAAACGACCACAGCACTCCGAGCCACTTCCCCGCAAACAACGAGGAGCGTCAGTGGTTTTGCGGGCCGCCGCAAGCCACGGGTGGGCCACTCCTGCTGAGGCTCCTGATCGGCCGCGGTGCAGGTCATGCAATGGGTGGCCCCCCCGTCAGGCGGCTTGCCCCGTCCCGCAAGTGCCGTTTTTTAGTTTTTCAGGTAGCCGCCGGAGGCGGCAAGCAAATTTAGGCTCGGGGGTCACCACCAATGCTCCAACCCACAGCAGCCCAGCTCGAAGCGCAGGCCTCGGCCCTCGCCCGGCAGCTCCGGCCCAGTCTCGGCAGCCGGGCCCTCCTGGCCGGCGCAGCGCTCAGGGGCAACGTCCATCACTGCACCCAGCCCACGCAGGCCCTGGCACGTGCAGCCGCCAGGCTTAGCTGGGCCCTGGCGCAGGCTCAGCAGGCGACCACATGACCGGGCTGGAGGTCCTGGCCATCATCGGCGCCATCCTCATCATCCTGCCCAGCTGGGCCTCGCGCCCCTGCCCTGCCTGCCGTGCCCAGCGCTGCGGCTGGGGCGCGGTCGGCCCACTGCTCCGCTGCAACTGCCGCTTCTGCTAGCCCGAACCGAATAGCTCGACCAAGGCGTCCGCCCGTCCGGGGTCTCCACTGGGAGCCAGCCCCAAGCAACGGTCACCGGGCCAGTCCAAGCGAGCAGGCAACCCCACCCAAGCGAAGCATGCCCAAGGAAAGGAGGGTCAACCGTCGCCCCCAGCACCATCAGCCAAAGGAGGCAACCAGTGGCCCAAAGCGAAACCATCTCAGGGACCGTCGCAACCAGCAACCCTCAGGGCATCCAGCTACAGGGCCGAAACGAGTGGTTCAACTACTCGCTCAAGGCAGACCCACCGCTCCGCCGAGCAACCGTCGGCGAGTACGTCCAACTGAGTGTCACACGCGACGCACGCGGCACCGCCTACTGGATCAACGGCTACGTTGAGCAGCCCCAAACCACCGCCCCGCCGGTCTCCAGCGCCGCCGCCGCAGCCCCAGCCACGCAGGCATCCACCACCAACGGAGGCATCTCCGATCGCGACCGCCTCATGGCACGCATGAGCGCGTTGAAATCCGCCACCGCGCTGGCCACACAGGTCCCCGGCATCACCGCCGGCGATGTCGTCCAGGTCGCCGACCGCTTCCTCGCCTGGCTCATGGACCGATAGCCCGGTCCGCTCCGCAATTGGCTCGTGGCCCGGGGAGTCCCGGGCCACGAGCCCACCACAGAAAGGAGCCACCACCATGCCCCGACCCAAGCTCACCTGGCGACAGCGCCAAGCCCTCGCCGAGGCCAACGCCCGCGACTGGGACGCCAGAACCGCAGCCCGAGCCCGCGAAACCCACCTCACCGGGGTCACCCTCAGCTGGGAAACCAAGCAGTGCATCGCCTGGATCGACGGCGAGCCCGCCGGCAGCTACGACAGCTACGCAGAGGCCCTGGCAACCCTGCCGAACGCAGCCCAGGCCCGCATCGCAGCAGAGGCAAAGGCGGGCGGCGAGGCCTTCTTCAAACGAGCCGCCGAGCCAGAGGCCGAGGAGCCCTGGACGCCCGTCGTAATCGACACAACCACCAGCCGAGGCCAAGCGGGCGCCTACTACGCAGCCCTGCGACGAGCGCTCGACTGAGCACGGCGAGCCCCCGGCGGCACCACCACGGACCGCCGGGGACTCGGGCCCACAGAAAGGCAGCAAAATCCTACCATTAGGAGCCACCATGCCCGAAAGCACCCCCCGCCTCTACATCAGCCACTGGACGGACGCCCACGGTGTCCACGTCTGGCAAGTGATCGAGCGAGCCCTCCCGATCTGCCCCGAAACCACCTCAGAGCGCGCTCACAACGTGTACCAGCTCCGCTACCTCCAGATCCGTAACCACGACCCCATCCCAGCCGAGCCCCCCATCTGGGACGGCGACGCGGGCAAGTTCGAATGACCCTCCACCACGATATCGCCGGAGTCACCAGCCAGCTCAGGGACGCCCGGGACGTGCTCGGCACGTCCCGAGCGAGGATCGAGCAGGCGGCGATCGACCAGGCCGGCGGCACCCGCAGCCTCGGAGCCAACGACGACGACCGCCAGCGCAAACTCGCCCTCGTGCTCGCCGGCGACGAGACCTACCGCCACCACCTGCTACGCGTCCGCCACCTCGAGGCCCAACTCGACACCCTGAACGCTGACCTGGCAGCAATCAACGACGAGCGCCGCGCCACGGAATGGGCCATCCGGAGTCAGCTAGCCCAGGTCCTCGGCCACGCCACGATCGACCAACCGGCCGACGATGCCGTCCAGGACCAGCTGGTCGACCTGGAGACCGAGCGGCGCGCTCGCCAGCCGGAGGCACCGACCAGAAAGGGGAACCCACTCCTATGAGCGCCACCACTCCCCTGCCCAAATGCCGCTACTGCGGCAAGCGCCTACCCAGGTACCACGGCGACCCAAACAGGCGCGGCAAAGGCGGCCAAGGCCTCTTCTGCAGCCTGATCTGCGGCTACCGATGGGCCGTCTACCTCATCCAGAAAGCAGACAGCCGCGACGCCTAGGCGCTACGGCCAGGCCGTCCAACCCTACCGCACCGCGCTGACCGCAGCGACCAGGGCCGCCCTCAACGCCCTGGTCCCTGCGGGCCAGCGGGCCGAGTTCATCGAACGGGCCGTTCGCCGAGCCCTCGCCGAGCGCGCTCGAGCCCTGGGCGCAGGAGATCTCCCCGGGGAACGCCTCGAGGCGATCGCCAGCTGGCTGGACGAGGCCGCCCAGCAGCTCCGCGCCCACGCCAAACGTTGGGGGAAGTGATTGAGCTAACATCCCGGCGGCGAACATCCGTTTCCCAACCGGAGGCCCCGAATCGCCCTTCTGCCCTTCCAACCACCCGTCATCTTCCAGAACCGCACCCAGCCGGCCAGCCGCCTCCGCAACGAGCACGGCCAGCGCCTCGCCCACTACCGCGAGCTCCAGGAGTTCTACGAGGGGCGCCACTTCACCGGCCGTCGACCTGGCCACAGCCAGATTGTCGCCAACTACGCCCGGGCGATCGTCGACAAGCACGTCAGCTACACGTTCGCCCGCGGGATCCAGTTCCAGGGACCAAGCGACGACTCGGGCCCGACGGAGGCGGCCCTGCTAGCGATCGCTCGCGCCGGCAACCTCGACCGCCTGCTGCTCTCCGCCGCCACCAACGCCAGCGTCCTCGGCGACGCCGTGCTCAAGGTCATCTACCACGGCGCCCGCGTGCGCATCCTCAACATCGATCCGTCCCGCTTCTTCCCCGTCTTCGCCTCCGACGACCCCGAGCAGCTGCTCAGCGTATCCGTGCTCTCGCCCATCAGCCCCGACGAGGCCTCCACCAACTACCAGCTGGGCCTGGCCCGCACCGGCGATCTCCTCGAGACTTGGACCGCCGAGTCCCTCACCGTGCAGGTGAACAGCAGCGTCACGTTCCAGGGAGTCAACCCCTACGGCTTCATCCCCTTCATCCACGTGCCCAATCTCGCCCCGCCGGGCTCGCCCTGGGGCCTCTCCGACCTCGAGGACGTCATCCCCCTCAACCGCGAGCTCGACGACCGCCTGTCCGACCAGGCCGACGTCATCCGCTACCACGCCGATCCCCCCGTCGTCTTCAAGAACGTCCGCCAGCACACCGACCTCGCCGTCGGCCCCGGCACCGTCTGGGACATCCCGGAGAATTCCGACGTCGCTTTGCTCGAATGGCGCGGCCAGCCGCCGGCCGTCCAGCAGCACATCGAGCGCGTGCTCCGGGCCATGTACGACGTCGCCGAGACCCCCCGATCATCCTTCGGAGATACCGAGCAACCCTTCTCCGGCGTCGCCCTCGAGACCCAGCTGCAGCCGATCGTGCAGCGGACCCTGCGCCGTCGCATCGTATGGGAGCCTGCGCTGCGGCAGCTCGCCCAGTACTGCCTAATGCTCGCAGAGCAGTTCAACGTAGGCCTAGCCCAGCCCGGCCAGTTCGCGCCGTACCAGGTGCGCGTACATTGGCTGCCCATGCTGCCCCGCGATGACGACGCGGAGGCCAACCGCTTCATCGCTCTCACCAGCGCCGGCCTCAGCTCCCACACCCGTTCGATGGACCAGCTGGGCGTCTCCGACCCCGAAACGGAGCTCCTGCAAGTGCAGGAGGACCGCGAGGCCCTCGGGATCACCACCCAGGCCACTCCGGCGGAGCGCGGCGTACGCTTCGTACCACCCGCATGACCACCCGCTCGGGCCTCCGCACCACGATTCGCACCGAGCTCAACGACTCCGGCGGCACCCCGGTCTGGAGCACCGCCCTCATCGACGAGTGGATCAACCAGGCCATCCGCCAGTACTCCCGCGAGCTCCCCGAGGAGGTGCAAGCCACGGTCGTCGTCGTCGCCAACCAGTCCGACTACACGCTGCCGGCGAGATGGCTCCGGGTCACCCGCGTCGAGCAGCCGGAGGACATCCTCCGCATGCCCATCTCGGGGTCCCGCACCACCGGGGCCGCCCTAGGCGACCTGGTCGACTTCCAGGACCGCGTGCGGGGCACCGTGGCCCACGGCTACCGCATCTTCGGCAACGAGCTCATCCTGGATCCCGCACCCACAGTGATCGGCGCGGCCGAGGACGTCCGTCTGGAGTACACCCGCGTCTACGCCCAGCCCACCACTGACGCCGAGGTCCTCGCCACCCCCGACCAGGACGACGACGTCCTCATCGCTCTCGTAGCCAGCATGGCCCTAAGGTGGGTCGCTATGGACGAGGCGAAGCGCGTCCGCTACCAGGAGACCCGGGGCATCTCCCCGGGCTCCCAGGCCTACGCCTATCAGGCCCGCGCCGAGGCGGCGATCGCCACCAGGTCCTCCCGCGTCCGGACGTCCACCCTGGAGGTGAGCTAAAGAGCCAAGAGCCGCACTCGACCAACATCAAACCGCTCACCACGCCAAAAGGAGCAGCCAATGCCGCCAGACCCCGACGATCCCGTAGAACCGACCCAGGGAGCCCCTGAGACCCAGAGCGACGCGAATCCCCCCGCCGACGACTCCTCATCCACCGCAGGCGAGCCCTCGGGCATGGAGGCGGCCCTGGAGGCCCTCCGGGGCGAATTGGCGGAGGCCCAGACCCAGCTCAGCGAGCTCGCGGCCGCGCGCGACCAAGCCGTCGACGTCGCCGCCGAGCGAGCGGTCCTCATCGCCGAGATCCAGAGCGCAACCGATGCGGCCACCCAGCGCGAGCTCACGGCTCACCGCCGGGCCCTGCTCGCCGAGAACGCCGGCCAGGTGATCGCCGAGCTGGTGAACGGCTCCACGGTGGACGAGCTGGAGGCCTCGATCGACCTCGCCCGCTCGGCCTACGCGCGGATCGCCCAGGACCTCCGGGCCCAGGCTGCGGCCCACGTACCCGTCGGCGCGGCCGCTGGCCAGGCCACGGCTCCGGAGGAGCTCTCCGCCCTGGCCAAGATCACCCAGGGCCTCACGCGCAACGGCCGCTGAGCGAAATGACGAATGACCAATGACGAGTTCCGAATGGAAGCCGTCCCTCATTCGTCATTCGTAACTCGTAATTCGTAATTCGGAGGAACCATGGCACTGACTCTCGCCGAGAGCGCCAAGCTCTCACTCGACATGCTTCGTCGTGGCGTCATCGAGACGATCATCGACGAGGGCCCGATCTTCGACTACCTGCCCTTCATCACCGTCGAGGGCAACTCCTATAAGTACAACCAGGAGAACACCCTCCCCGGCGCCGCCTTCTACGCCGTGAACGCCGTCATCACCGAGGCCACCGCCGACTTCACCCAGAAGACCGTCAACCTGGCGATCCTCGTGCGCGACGCCGACGTCGATAACTTCATCCAGCGCACCCGGGGCAACATCAACGACCAGATGGGCGTGCAGACCGCCCTGGCCGCGAAGAGCGTGGCTCGCAAGTTCGAGGACACCGTGATCGTCGGCGACGTGTCGGTCGACTCCAACAGCTTCGACGGCCTCCGCATCCTGGCCGTCGCCGCTCAGGAGCTCACTATGGGCGCCAACGGCGCGGCTCTCACCCTGGCCAAGCTGGACGAAACCATCGACCTGGTCTTCCCGGGCAAGCCCGACATCCTGCTCATGAGCCGCCGTAGTCGGCGGAAGCTCAAGGCCCTGCTCACCGCCTCCACCCACTACGTGGAGTCCGGGGAAACATCGTTCGGAAGAATGGTCATGTTCTACGACGGCATCCCGGTCATCGCGTCGAGCTTCCAGCCCAACGACGAGACCGAGGGCACCGAGACCGCCGCCTCCTCGATCTACGGCATCAAGTTCGGCGAGGACGTCGGCGTATTCGGCGTCCAGAACGGCGACATCGAGGTGGTGAACATCGGCCAGCTGGAGACGAAGGACGGCTCCCGGGTGCGCATCCGCTGGTACACAGGGCTCGGATTGGCCCAGAACAAGGGCCTGGCCCGACTCCGAGGGATCAGCGCCGCGTGACCCGGAAAACCGAGGCTCCAGGATGGCCGCAGCGCGCCGCACTCGGCGTGCCCCGACCTCTGGCACCTCTCCGAATCTAAGAAACGGAGGCCCAACCTAAGAACCGACGGGGAACCCCGGGCCTGGCGGCGGATTCCCGCAGCACGGGCCCCGGGGCCCCGACCCACCCCGCAGCGGGGGCGCACCCGCTCGACTGGTGCCAGCCCCCTAACAACGAAAGGAGCACCATAAAAAGATGGCAGAGCCCGTCATTCTCAACGCCGAGGGTGTGGCCCGCCTCACCCTCAAGACCGCCGTCACCGCCAAGGTCGGCGACCTCATCGGCCACGACGGCACCGACTGGGTGCTCGCCGACGCCGACGGCCGCATCCCCGCCACCTTCATGGCCATGCAGTACGGCGTCGCCGAAGCGATCGCC
>Ga0184633_10000261_pt1 | contig 17815 bp, 28 predicted proteins | sample PLM31_170_b1_FD_133156 | JGI IMG/M metagenome (GOLD analysis project Ga0184633, IMG submission 133156) | Groundwater sediment microbial communities from an aquifer in East River, Colorado, USA - PLM3-1_170_b1 | ecosystem: Environmental > Terrestrial > Soil > Riparian zone | place: USA: East...
CGGCTACCTTGCGGACGTAGACCTGTTCTGCGCCGGACTTGATCTTCAACCGGTCCGTCTGCTCGCGGCGCACCTTGAGCTTTCCGGTCCGACGGAGCGCCTCGAAGGTCGCGAGGGCATAGTTCACGGTCGTCTTCGTGTGACCTTTCGTGAATCCCCACGCGTCCGTGATGCCCGCGAGTCGGAGGACGCTCTTCGCGACGTCGCCCACCGCGAGGCCGACTCCTTGGGGCGCCGGCTTCAAGGTGACATCGACCGACCCGCTCGTCCCCGCAACGCGGAAGGGGAGGGAATGGGCGCGCTGGCAACCGCACTCCCAGGATCCGCAGCCTCGCTTGATCTCGATCATGTTCAGCTTCGCATTGTCGATCGCCCGCCGGATCGCGGGACCGACTTCCCGCCCTCGAGCGCGCCCGAGGCCCGCGAACCCGTCCTTGTTACCGATGATGCACGTGATCGCGAAGTTGACTCGACGTCCGGAGTCCGTCATCCGTTGGACCATGTTCACGTCGAGGACCTCGTCCTCCGTTTCCGGGAGGAGGATGTCGACGATCTCGGGCTCCCGGATCGGTAGGCCCGTGTTGATCGCGTCCCCGAGGGTCGCGATCTCGCCCGCGAGCACCATTCGGCCAAGCTTCGTCTTCGGCGCCCACTCCGACAGGTCCCGCTCGGGGCGCGCGGCTCGGGCCTCTCGGCGGCGCCCGCCCCTCCGCTTCGGCATCAGGTCGCCTCCAGTTTCGCCTTTACCGCGTCAAATTGCTTCGGGATATCGTCTCCGATGTGGGCGCCCCGGAGGCGCTCCTTCGCTGGCAACACCTCGGGACTGTGGGGCACTGCGACGCCGGAGTCGAGCAAGCCCTGGAGGGCGGCGAACAACCGGCCGCCCCGGGAGGGACGCTGCACCCCGATGTCGAGGACGGCCTCCTTCAGGCCTTTCGCGGCGGCCCTGCGCCCTGCGAGGAACCCGGTTAGGTAGGCGGCAGGCAAGTTCCCTGTCCCCGCAGACCAACCGTGCTGTTTCAACTCAAGGGACTGGGCGGTCGCGAGGACCTTGTCCCCGGCCGCTTCCGGGACGATGAATTGGACGATCGTCTGGTTCAGCGTCTTTCGCACGACGACTCGGGGTTTGCCGCCCCGGAGGAGCTTCGATCGGACGCGGTAGTCGGTGCGGCCCTCTCTCCGCCGGCGGAACGGCACACGATAGCGCGGACCTTGCTTCATTTCGGGGCCTCCTTGAGGACGCCGGCAGCGCGCAACTGCTGATTCAGGTGAGACCGGGACTTGAACATCCCTCCTTTGGATTGGCGGTAGAACCGACGGTACGTGGAGACCTCGATCCGACCCTGTTGCTTCAACTCCCGCAGGTGGCGTCGCATGGAACGGATCAGATTCATCCAGCGGGCCTTCTGCGGGGTCCGCGCGTTCAGGGCCCCCTCCCGGGATCCATGGCCCCGACGGCGCCCTTTCGCGCGCTGCGCGGCACGGTGGCGGGCCCGGCCGCGGGACACGCCTTGTTCGGGTCGCTTCTGGATCACGTGACGCCGGATCAGACCGCGGACGCCCTCCCGAGTAATCGCGTCAAGGATATTCTCTTGCTCCTTCGGGTCGGGGCTGATATAGACGCGGTTCACACCGATGCCCATGATCGAAGCGGCGAGTCGCCGCTGGTAGTCCAAGCTCATTCCGTCACCATCCGGTTCAGGACGCGAAGGCCTCGGTCGTCGCACGCCTTCTCGATTAACTCGCGCTTTCTCGCGCCCACGCCGTGGGCAATACGAACCGCTTGCTTCTTCGCGTCGAGCCTGTCCAGTTGCCGTTCGTGATGAACCAGGACTTCTTGGAACCCGCTCGGATGGAGCCCGCGAACCGCGCGGGGCCCCCGATAACCGATCGAGGGGAGATTCCAGCGATATCCGAAGTGACGACGGAGCTTCGACTGTCCCCCTTGGGGCTTCCGCCATTCGTCGCCGAACTTCTGGTAGCGGAACCACTCCTGCCGACGGAACTTCGGACGCTGCGCGTTCTTCGCGGCGCGCATCGAAAGGAGCCGACGCATCCGCGCATCCAGGGCGGGCTTCGCGCGGGCCTGGTGCACCTCCGCCTTGACTTCCTCTTCTTTCTCCTTCTTCTTCGCCTTTTTCGCCGGGGGAGCCTTCTCCTTGGGCTTCGTCTCCTCTTTGGGCGGGGCGGGTTTCGCCTCCTCACTCGGCTCCGGTTTCTCCGCGCGCTTCGCGACGAATCCGAGGAGCCGCTTCCTCAGTTCGTCCACCTTCCCTTCCGTGCTCAGCCCGTACCGATCCGTCCAGGCGACGAGTTCCGCCTTTTTCGCGGCGCGAATTTCCGCGGGCGAGGGGAGCGCTTCCTCCGCCGCGGCGGCGGGCTTATCCGGGACCGCGGTCTTCTTTCGCTTCGTCTCCTTTGGCTCCTTCTCCTCCGCCATTCCTCACGCCTCCCCGGCCTTCTTCGTGATGTAGATGCCGTCCTGGAAAATCCTCGGATCAAGGCGTCGAATCCGCGTGGCCTGCTCGATGTTCCCGGCCGTCTGTCCGACCGCCTCGATGTCCGGACCCGAGAGGAGGACCTGATCCCCCTTCACCTCGACCTTCGTCTCGCCGAGGATTCTCGTCTTGCGGGAGAACTTCTCCCCGAGGAAGTTCTCGATGATGAACTCGGACGCCTTCACGCTGGCTTTCACGGGGAAGTGGCTGTAGACGATCTTCATCTCGTAGGTGAAGCCCTCCGTGACCCCCACGATCATGTTCCGCAGGTGGGCCGCGAAGGTCCCGACCAACGCCCCTTCCCTTCGACGTGGGAATTCGCAGCGGATCGTGGCCCGCTTGCCGTCAACGTGGATCTGAATCCGAGGGTGCCAAAGCTCCCGCTGCAGCGTGTGCTCCGTGCCCGTCACGACGACGGATCTCCCTTCGAGGCGGAGCTGGACTCCACTCGGGATCTCAACGACCTCTTCCAGCAAACCCGTGACCGGCATTCTCCTCCCTCAGTACACGTAGGCGAGGAGCTTCCCGCCGACCCCGACTTCCTTCGCCTTCGTCTGCGAAATCACTCCTTCCGTCGTAGTCAAGATCAGCACGCCGAAATCCTGGGCCGGCAAGTAGCGGGCCTCCCACTTCTCAAGCTCGGTCCGTTTCACCGCGAAACGGGGCTTGATCACCCCACAGCTGTTGATGCTCCCCACGAGGGACACGCGGTACAGATTGCCCCGGCCATCCTCGACGAGCTCAAACGACCGGATGTATTCGTAATCCTGCATCACCTTCAGGACGTGGCCGATCAGCTTCGACGCAGGTCGGAGCACGCACTCCGTCTTGCCCGCCGCCTCGGCGTTGCGGATCGTGATCATCGCATCGTTGAGAGGGTCCTGCAACATCCGATCGCCTCAGCTATATTTCCGGAAGCCGAGCTCGTACGCAATTTCGCGGAAGCACTGACGGCACACGTGGAGCCCATACCGTCGCACGATCCCGCGCTTGCGGCCGCAGCGGAGACAGCCTTTCTTCCGGCCGAACTCTTTCGTTCGCCTCACTCGACCACCTCGACTTTGAAGTGATCCTTCATGAACTGGATGCCTTCCACGCGCGACACGCGATGTCGGTGGGGGATGGGGCGGGGCCGCGAGGTCCTCCGGGAGATGCGCCAGCCAGGCCGCTGCAAACTCACAGCGACGTCCATTCCAAACACGCCGATCTCCGGGTCGTACTTCATGCCGGGGAAGTCCGTGTAATCCTGGATCCCGAAGGAGAAGTTCCCGCGCGGATCGAAACTGTACGACGGCAAGCGGTTGTTTCGGATATCGAGGGCCGATTTCAGGAACGCTTCCGCGATGTCGCCTCGGAGCGTGACCCGCGTCCCGATCGGCATGTTCTGACGCACGCCCCAGTCGCGGACGGCCTGGTGGCTGAGCGTCTGGACCGATTTCTGCTTCGTCACGAGCTCGAGGACTTTCTGGGCCTTCACGAGCTTCTCGCCCGCTTCGCCCACGCCGACGTTCACGACGACCTTCTCGATCCGGATCTCCCGCATGCCCGCCATGGTCCCACCTACAGCGCCGGGACCTCCGGCGTCCTGATCGCGGGCCCTTCCGAGCCAACGACAAACACCTTCTCGATGTTCGTCGAGAAGCCCTCCTTGAATGTCACGATGTTCGCCCGCGGGTTCCGGGTCCGTTGGACCTCTTGAACGTGGGCGACCTGGCCGACATGCTGGCCCCCGGTCACGAGGACCGGCGCACCCTTCGCGAGCTCGTAGTGCTCGACGACCTTCTGTCCAGGCAGGTGGATCTTCAGGGTCGTGCCCGTCTTGTACGCGTCCTTCCCGAGGACGATGTTCCGGCCGTCGTGCAGGTTGACCTGGGTCTTGCCGCCGCGGACCGTCGTCTTGTCCTCCACGCGGCAGAGCTTCCACTTCGCGTCGCCTTCCTCGATTCCGACGAGCGCCATGCGGCCTCGGGTGTCGACGAGCATCCGATAGTGCGCCTTCGTCTCCTGGAGCGACAGCACATCCATCAGGCCCACGGGGAACTTCGGACTCGTCACGACCCGACCGTCCACTTGGACCCCGCGATTGTTCAGGATCCGCCGGGCCTCGCGGGCGCTGTCGCAGACCTTCAGCATGTCCCGCAGGATCGAGCCGAGGGGGATGCTCTCGCTCATGCCGTGCGGGCCGGGAGACGGGCGGACGATCCAGAAGTCCGTCTTCCGCGGGATCGTCCACGAACGCGGGGCGGGCAATCGTTTCAGGTGCTTCTTCATCGGATTCTACTCCTCGAACTTTCGACGCCGCCACGCGTCCGTGTCGTCCATCCGGATGATCAGGAGGTTGGAGGCATGGAGGGGCCGCGGGACCTTCTTCTCGTCCGTCTTCTCGATCGTGATCCCCTCGATCACGACGGTGCCCTTCACCCGGTTGACGGACACGACCTTGCCCTCCCGGCCGCGGAATCCTCCTCGCATGATCCGGACTGTGTCTCCCTTTCGGACCGGCAGGGCCCGCGGAAGGCGGCCCTTCGATTTGTCGCGGACCTCGGGGGCTAGGTGGGAGGACGTGAGGATCCGCTTCATGTGTAGGGGCGCGTTCGCCGCCCGTTTCCGCTGTGTCCGCGGCTTCGAGCTTGTCATCGTCCAGACCTCACACGATCATGCTCGCGGTCGCCGCGACCCGAGGCCACCGCTCGGCCGCTTCCCTGGCCACGGGGCCCTTAATGTCCGATCCCTTCACCTCGCCTTCCGGGGTGACGATCACGCATGCATTGTCCTCGAACTGGACCATCATCCCTTCGGGCCGCCGGAAGGGTCGGCGCTGGCGCACGATCACGGCGCGCATCACTTGCTTGCGGGTCTCCGGGGTCCCTTTCTTCACCGTAACGACGATGAGGTCCGCGATGCCGGCGGAGGAGATCCGATTCCGCACGCCGCGGTACTTCATCACCTCGATGATCTCGACGATCTTCGCGCCCGTGTTGTCGATGCACTCGAGGCGCGCGCCCTTCGGAAGGCCGCGCGTCTGGCGGCCCGGGAGGCCCTTCACCCCACGACCCCCTGGTTGTGGATCGCCACGAAATGAACGGTCTTGCCGAGCGGACGGCACTCCATCGCGACGACGCGATGGCCGACCTGTAGGCCCAGACACGGGGGAGCGTGCACGTTCATCCGGCGGGTGCGTTTCTCGTACCGTTCGTACTTCTCGATGAACCGCAGGGACTCGCGCTCGATGACGACCGTGTTCTGCATCCGCGTCGAGACGACGATCCCCTCCAGGCGTTGGCCGCGGACGGAAAGCCGTCCATGGAACGGACACTTCAGATCCGTGCACGGCTTCGCGGGCATCGGGACATCGATTCCGATGTCCTTCCCGACACCGCCTGCGGCCGAGGGAGCCGCCGTCATCTTCTGCGCCTTCTTCTCCGCCATCCTGATCACCGGGCCTTCTTCACGCGGTCTTCCGGCCGGAACCGGATCTCCTCGCCGTCCACTTCGACCCCGCCTTGAACGTCGAAGCGAAATCGGCTTCCCTGTTTGGGGATCCTCTTCTCCGCGCCCTGAATCTCCACGACGAGAGTGTTGCGCGTCTCGTCGACGACGAGACCCTGGATGTGGGCCTGGCTCGGGTCCGTCGCATTCAGGACTTCGACTCGGAGGCCGATCAGCTCGTGCTTCCGGAGGTTCATCTCAGGTCTCCTCCTCGGGGATCGCCTTCGCCGTGGGAACCGCAGCCCGGCCGAGCCTCGCGTCCTCGGACATGATCGTCAGGATGCGCGCGATGTTCTTCCGCAAGGCTCGGATCTTGCCAGGATTCGGCGGTGCACCGCCCATCGCGGCCACGCCGCGTTCGTGCATGAGCTCGTCGCGAAGCTCAGAAAGCTTCTTCTCCCTCCCGTCCGCGTCCATCGCGCGGATTTCCTTCGTCCGGAGGAGCGGCATTACGCCTCGTCGCCTCCGTCCGATTCGACCTCAGCGTGGACTCCGAAATCCTTCACTTCCTTCGCGACCTTCTTCAGCCGTTTCGTCCCGACGCGGCTCTTCTTCACCTTCGTCGGGGCGGCAGGAGGCTCGTCAAGCGGAAGGGGTTCGGGCTCCTCTCCCTCGGACACCGCAACGTCGGCTGGAATCGCCGGTTTCTCCTCGATGGCTTCCGGCGGCCCCGCCGCTTCGGCGGCGGCCGCAGCGGCGATGTACTCTGCGGAAGGCGGCTTGATCTCAATCTCGTCGGGCAGTTTCGCCCGGGGATCCATGATTTCGACGGTCACGCCGATGATGCCCGGCTTAAGCTTCGCGGATGCGAAGCCCCGGTCCATCCAGAGGTTCCTCGGCTCGCCGCAATACTTGATGTGGCCCGCCTTGAACTTCACCCTGCGGTGCCGTTGCCCGGTCAACTTCCCCGCAATCACGACGAGGCAGCCCTTTGCGCCAGCCTCCATAATCCGCCGGACCGTCGAATGGCCGGCGCGACGGAAGTGCCAGCCGCGTTCGAGCGCGTTCGAGAGCTTCTCCGCCATGATCTGCGCGTTCAGCGCGGGACGGCTGACCTCCTGGACCTCAATCTGGGGGTTGTCAAACTTGAACTGGCGTTCAACGGCCTCGGTCAGGCTTTTGATCGCGCTCCCCTTCCGGCCGATCACGAGCCCGGGCCGTTCCGCGAGAAGGGTCACCCGGGTCCCCATCGGCGTCCGCTGAATGTCGAGTCCTCCGAATCCCGCGCGGCGCGTCTCGTTCATCAGGTATTCTTTGAGCAGAACCCGGCGCACGTTCTCGACGATGATGCGCTTGTCCTTCCGCTGCACCTTCGTTTCGGCCATCTCAGGTCGCCTCTTCCAGGACGATTTCCAGGTTCACCTTGTCCTGATTCCAGGGGCTGCTGCGACCGTACGCGCGGGGCCGATACCCCTTCGCCGTCGCGCCCTTGTGCGCATTGATCACGCGGATCACCATCGTGTCGGGGTCCTCCTTCCCGGTGAATTCCGCGTTCGCGACGGCGCTCTCGAGGATCGTCAGGAACGCCTTCGCGGCGTTCACCGGATAGCGGGCGGGTCCCATCCCCGCCTTGTGCGCGATCCAGCGCCGGTACGTCCGCATGGGGACGGCTTGTTTCAACGCGATCACGTTCTCGAGATACTCCCGGGCCCGCTCGACCGTCTTCCCGCGCAACTGGCGGGCGAGCTCAACGGACTTCTTCCACGCGAGGGAGAGTTCGCGGCCGTACGCTCGGGCCATCGTCTCGATCTTGTATTCCGTCGTGTACCCGAGCTTCGTCATCTCTTCTCTCACTTCAACGGCATGAACTTCGACGAACGCGTCGCACCGACGCCGGGTCCGCTGTGGACGACCGGCTTGCGGGTCATCGCGAATTCGCCGATGAAATGCCCAATCATCTCCGGCCGGATATCGACCGTGACGAATTCCTTCCCATTGTGGACCGCGATCTTCTTCCCGATGAAGTCGGGAAGGATCGGGACGTCCCGGCAGTGCGTCCGCACGGCCTTGTCGGTCCCGTTCGCCCGGAGCTTTTCGACGAAGCTGAGCCGTTCGTCGTCCAGGCCCCGGATGAACGATCGCCGGGGCCGTGCGGGCAGGAGCTCGATGATCTCTTCGAGGGTCATCGCCTTCATCTCGTCGAGCGTGTACCCGCGATACGTGAATTCCTTCTTCCGCCGCGTCTCGACGAGGCCTGCGCGCTTCCGGAGCTTCCTCCGCGCCGCCTTCGCAAGACCGCCCATCTTCTTCGCCATGTGGTTTACCTCCGACGTCTCTTCGCCTTCAGTCGCTTCGGTTTCGGGGACAACCGGCCGACCTTGCGGCCGGGAGGAGCGTCATAGCCCACGGTGGACGGCTTCCCGACGTGTTGGTGGGACCCGCCCCCGTGCGGGTGATTCACGGCATTCATCGCGACCCCGCGGACCTTGAAGTACGGCTTGCTGAACGAACGGAACGCGTGCCATTTCTTGCCCGCGCGGGCGAAGGGCTTGTCGCCTCGCCCGGCACCAGCGACCGCGCCGATCGTCGCGCGACAGGCCGGATGGAAAGACCGGAACTGGCCGGAGGGCATCTGGACGACCGTCCGCTCCCCCTGGCTCACGACGACCGACTGCGTGCCGGCGGCCCGGGCGAATCGGCCACCGTCTCCAGGCATCGACTCGATGTTGTAGACGAGGGTCCCTTCCGGAATGTCGCGGAGCGCGAGCGTGTTCCCTCGGTCCACATTCGGCATTCCGTGGGTAACTTGTTGCCCTACGGAAAGACCGTCACAGGCGATCATCAGGACCTCCCGCCCATCGAAGCGCACGCGGGCGAGCGGCGCCGTGTGACCGGGAGCCTGGAAGATGTCCGTGACGACGCCGGCGCCGCGGATGTGCGGGTAGGCGATCGGTCCGGGATGGCGGTGACTCGGCGACCGATACGTCGGGGAGGTCCCACGACCTCGGCGTTGAGACTGCAGGTTCTTTCCCATCAGAACACTCCGATCCGCATCCCGATCTCCTCCGCGGAGAATTCCGGCTTCAGTTTGATGATCGCATGCTTCCCGTCCTTGCGGACGAACGTGTTCACCTTCGCCACCTTCACCTGGAACAGCTCCTCAAAGGCCTTCTTCACCTGGTCCCGCGTCGCCTCGCGGCGCACAAGGAAATTGAGTCGGTTCCCGTCTTTCAGGTTCTGCGCGGGCGTCCCTTGGAGCATGTTCAGCGTCTTCTCCGTCACATACGGATGCAGGAGGATCTCGTGCGGCTTCACAGCTACCAGCCCCGCAAGACCTCGAGGGCTCCCTCGCTGAACACGGTGAGGCGTCCCGGATCGCCTCCCGGTGCGAGCCGCTCCGCGTTCAATCCCGCGGGGCTCACGACCTCGATCCCGGGCAGATTCCCGAACAGGCGTCGCACGGTCGTCGTGTCCTTGACGACCACGAGGAGGCTGATCGGCTGTCGGTAACGCCGGCCGCGCATCTTGCCTCGGCCCGCTCGGACATGTCGTCCCTCCTTCGCCCGCTCCACGTCCGGGAACACCCCTAGGCGTTCGAGGACCTTCACGCCTTCCTGGGTTGCGCCTTCGTCCGGTTTCAGGGTCTCGATTCCGTCCTCGATGATGACGGGCAGGCTCAGTTCTTCCTTGAACCGATGCCCGCGCGCCGTGACAATCGAAACCTCCTTCAGCGCGGCGAGGGCCGCGTTGCGGGCCATCCGTCGCTCGTGATCGTTGATTTTCTGGAACCATGTCCTCTCCGGCCGCGGCGGGTGCGCCCGGCGACCCCCTTTGGTCCCGGGCGCTTGCGCGCCGATCATCGTCCCACGAATCCGCGGGACCCGGGAAACGCCCTGGCCCTTCCCGGACCAGCGCACGGAGTGGCGCATGCCAGATCTCCGTCCCGGACCATACGGCTGGCGTCGGTTCGCCTGGGCGGCCGTGACCGCTCGGCGAATCAGGTCCGTCCGGAGGTCGGACCGGAAGACGGAGGGCAGGTCCACCGTCTTCACGACTTCGCCGTCGAGGGAATAAACGTGGACGCGGCCGCGCTCCAGGGCCGGGGCTTTCGCCTTTTCCTCCTTCGGCTTGGCCGCTTTGGCCGCCTTCGGGCCCTTGCGGGGTACCACCGGTTTCTTCGCGCGGGCCCGGCGCTTCGCGGGGCGGCCCCCCGACTCCGCATCGGAGTCCTTTTCGGGTTCGGCCTTCGGCATGGCGGTCACACCCCCTGTTTCGATTCGCGGGAGATGTACGTGAGCTCAGGCGATTTCTCCAGTTTCACGTACCCGACGCGCGCGGCATCTCTGAACCGGATCAGGCGTTTCGTAGGACCCGGGATCGACCCGTGCAGGAGGACGTAGGGATTCCGAACCACGCCGTAGGAGAGGAAGCCGCCGTTCGGCGTGATCTCATCGCCCTTCTCGCCGATCTTCAGGATGCGCTTGTTGTACTCCGTCCTCTGGTGATAGCCAAACTGGCCTCCCTGGGGCACGGTCGGCCGGACGTACCCGGGATTGAAATTCCCAAGGGTCCCGATGTTCCGTCGGTGCTTCGAGTTCTTGTGACTCAGGAGGCGCGTGCCCCACCGGGTGTGGTGCCCCTGCCACCCCTTCCCCTTCGTGATCGCCGCGACGTCGACCATCGAGCCTTCTTTACAAAACTCGGTGACCGCGATGTCCGCGCCGAGGAGACGCTTCGCGTACTTGATCCGGTCCTCCACGGAACCGCCGCCGACCCGATTCTCCATCAGGTCCGGCTTCTTCTTCGGCACGCCCGTCAGGAGTCCCGGCTGCGTATATGTGATGAGCCGGACTTCATCCGTCTGCGCGGGATCCACTTTCTTCCACGCCTCGTCCACGTCATAGTCCTTGGGGATCGGGAAGACGCGGCCGAGTTCCTTGTCGAGCTTCGTGCTCCAAACTTCCGCGACGGTCTTCAGCCCTTCGGGGGTCCGCCGGTACAGACGGACCGCGGCCACGTGCATCGGTGGCACTTCGACGACTGTGACGGGGACCTGCACTTCCAGCCCTGAGGTCGTGGATGTCGGTCGATAGTCGACGACGATCGCATGGGTCATTCCGGCCTTGTAGCCGGCAAAGCCCTGGACCTTCGGGTTCGATCCATCCAGATCCGGCCAGCTCGAGAAGTGCGGAATCGGGCTCTCGCTGCGCTTGCGGGGCGAAAAGCCCATCGAGCCGCGTCGCGGTCGGTGTTCCTTCGGCATCTCACTTCTCCAAGGAGAGTGACCTCTCCTCGCCTGCGAAGAGCCTGGACGAATGCCACGCCGCCGTGACGCCGCCTGGGGGACCCAGAAGGAGCGGGCCCCTCATTTCCGGGATCCTCAGCGGGATTGCCCGGGGGCGTCTGGTCGACGTGTTGGGCGGTGCCTATGGAGGGGCTCTATTTAATTGTTTGGAGAAACGGGCGTCTGCCTATGGAGGGGAGGGCCGGTCGGCCATGATTCATCGAGCGACGGATCAGCGTGCGATCGCTTTCGGCTTCGACTTCACCGGCTCGATCAGTTGGAGGACGATCGGTTGCACGAGTTCCTCGTCCTTCTCCTCTTCGAGTTCGGCATCTTCCGCGAGCGCTCGCCAAAACGCCTTCATCCGCACGTCGTAGTATTCGTCGCACATCGCCGCGCCTTCTCACGCCGATATCTCCGAGGCGATACAAGATAATTTCCCATTGTCACCGAAGAGCGATTTCGGCCATTCTGGCCGCGCTGGCTGCGCACATGTATCGGGGCTGATAACGCCCTCATAACGTTTAAGCGGGTCTCGCCGGGTATGCTACGCCACTGGGCGGCAATTATGGAAGTCAAGCGGATGAAAGTGAAAGTCTGTCTGATCGGCGAGGCCGCGGTTGGCAAGACCTCGCTTATCCGCCGATTCGCCCTCGACAACTTTGACGACAAGTACATCCAAACGCTCGGCACGAAGGTCTCGAAAAAGGAAATCACCAGCGCGAGCCCGGACGGATCGGGCGAGCTCAAGATCGACATGACGATCTGGGACATCATGGGGCAGAAGGGGTTCCGGGAGCTCCTGAAAGAAGCATACTTCTACGGCGCCCGCGGGATCCTCGCCGTGTGCGACGTGACCCGCCGGAAGACGCTGGACGATCTCGACGACTGGATCGAGGGCGTGTACAGCGTGACGGGAAAGATCCCCATCGAGTTCCTCGGCAACAAGGTCGACCTGAAGGACCAGCTCCAGATCACGGAAGACGAGATGGTCCAGGCGGCGCGCGCCTACGACAGTCCGTTCCACTTCACGTCCGCGAAGGCGGGTGTGAACGTGGAGAACGCGTTTCAGTCCCTCGCGGAGCGCGTCGCAAAGGAGCGGTACGCCCGGAAAGTCGTCGCCGAAGAGTAAGAATTATCAGGGACGATACTCGCGTCCTCACGCTACATAAGCGGGACTCCGCTTGAGGCCGCATGATGGCATCATCCGCGGTGATCGGCCAGAAGCACGTGAAAGCGAAAGTGTGCTTGGTCGGGGACGTCGCGGTCGGGAAAACATCCCTGATCAAACGCTTCGTCCAGGACGAATTCGATGACCGGTACATCGCGACGGTCGGGACGAAGGTGACGAAGAAGCCCGTGGAGATGATGTGGCGGGGCGCCCCGGCAACTCTCGATCTCATGGTATGGGACATCATGGGCGAGAAGGGGTTCCGAGCCCTTCTGCGGGATGCGTACTTCGAGGGATCTCACGGCGTGATCGCGGTGTGCGACCTCACGCGCAAGGATACGTTCTACGACCTGAACAACTGGGTGCAGATGATCCGCAAGCAGGTAGGAAATGTGCCTCTCGTCTTCCTCGGAAACAAAATGGACCTGGGCGAGCGACTCGTCGTGACGGAGGACGAGCTCGCGCGGATGGGCGCGATCCACAACGCCTCGCAGTTCCTCGCCTCCGCGAAAACGGGGGCGGGAGTCAACGAGGCGTTCAAGGTCCTCGCAGACGCGATCGGGCGAAGCGGCGAGGCGTGACGGGACCCGAATCCGCTCGCCGAACGCCGCTGTTATCTGAGAAGATAACCGTTGGGCAACGCCTTTATAACCTGAGGTTCGTGGGCGGCTCGGGCCCGGCCCGAGGATGAAAAATGGATCGCCAGAAGATGAAAGTCAAGATTTGCCTCGTCGGGGAGGGCGCAGTCGGCAAGACCTGCCTGATCCGGCGGTTCATCCAAGATCAGTTTGACGACCGGTACATCTCGACCCTGGGTGCCAAGGTCTCGAAGAAAGAAATCAAGGTCAGCGGCCCCAACGGCGGCGCGGACATCGACATGACGATCTGGGACATCATGGGCGAGAAGGGGTTCCGCGAGCTGTTGAAAGAAGCGTACTTCCATGGCGCGCAGGGAGTCCTTGCCGTGTGCGACGTCACCCGGAAAGAGACGCTGAAGGACCTCGACGAGTGGGTGGCCGCCGTCGTGAAGGTGACGGGCAACGTACCGATCGCGTTCCTCGCGAACAAGTCGGACCTGAAGGATCAAACGAACATCACGGAGGCGGACGTGCGTAAGGCCGCGGAGTCGTACAAAGCTCCATACCTCTACACCTCGGCGAAGACGGGACTGAACGTCGAGGCCGCCTTCGCGAAGCTCGCGCAGATGATCGCGAGTCAGTCATCGTAGCGTCCGCGTTCCTACTTCGTTTCACTTCGACACGGAATTCTAAGCCGGCTTGCGGACTCTTCTACTTGCTCGGAATCAAAACAGCGCAAGAGTCTGCGCATCACGGTTGTAATCCGGCGAAAGTTCGGAAATCACGGCGCTGTGACGGCAGGAACGCACAAATTTCGTCGCGCTCTCAAGCTCATTCACTAGGTCAGAGTGTTTAAGTAGAAGGGTCGTGTATTCAAACGTGACCCACGCGTGGGGCCGGACAGAAGATGGTGGAGACTGCGGGCGACTGGGAAGAGCTCCCGCCCGTGGACTCTTGGATCAACAAGGTTGATTTTCGGTCCACGGCAGAAGTGAAAATTCCGGAACGGCTCGTCGACCAGGTGATTGGCCAAGAACGGGCCATAGAAGTCATCCGCAAGGCATCGGAGCAGAGACGTCATGTGATGCTCATCGGCGACCCCGGCACAGGGAAGTCGATGATTGCCCGTTCCATGACGGAACTCCTTCCGCGGGACGACCTCCAGGACATCATCGTCTATCACAATTCGGAGGATCCGAACGAGCCAAAGATTCGCGTCGTCCCCTCCGGAAAGGGACGCGAGATCGTGAACGCCCAGAAAGCGGAGGCGATGCAACGACGCGAGCAGAAGGCGTCCATGGTGATGACGATCGTCCTCTTCATCATCGGACTCAGCGTCATCCTGTCGTACAAGTGGTGGTCGTCCCCTCCGGGGTTCCGAGACGACGCTCCGAACATCATCCTGTTCGGGATCCTCGTGGCCGCGATCATCTACATCGCGACTCGATACACGGGCCATCGACAAGAGAACCTGATGGTGCCGAAGCTCCTCGTCAGCCACACGCCGGATGAGATGCCTCCGTTTATCGACGCGACGGGGAGCCACGCCGGCGCCCTCCTCGGGGACGTGAAGCACGATCCTTTCCAGAGCGGGGGCCTCGAGACGCCCGCCCACGAGCGAGTCGAGGCAGGCTCGATTCATAAGGCCCACAAGGGCGTACTGTTCGTCGACGAAATCAACGTCCTCCGTATGGAGAGCCAGCAGAGCCTGCTCACCGCGATGCAGGAGAAGAAATTCTCCATCGTGGGCCAGAGCGAACGGTCCTCCGGCGCGATGGTCAAGACGGAGGCGGTCCCGTGCGACTTCATCCTGGTCGCGGCCGGAAACCTCGACGCACTCCAGGGAATGCATCCCGCGCTGCGGTCTCGGATCCGCGGATACGGCTATGAGATCTACATGAAGAGCACGATGCCGGACACCGACGAGAACCGGCTCAAGCTCGTGCGATTCGTGGCCCAGGAAGTTGCAAAAGATCGGAAGATCCCCCACTTCGACCGCACGGCGGTCTTGGAAATCCTCCGGGAGGCCCAGCGCCGTGCAGGACGTCGCGGCCAACTGACCCTCCGCCTTCGTGAACTCGGCGGGCTGATCCGCGTCGCGGGGGACATCGCCCAGGAAGAGAGCATGCCCCTCGTCGCGGCGAAACATGTGCTAAGCGCGAAGCGCATCGCGCGCTCCCTGGAGCAACAGGTCGCCGACCGTATGATCGAGCGGGGCAAGGAGTACCAGACGTTCATCACGGAAGGCTCGATCGTCGGCATGGTGAACGGGCTCGCGGTCCTCGTCGGCGACAACTCGATGGCGGAATTCAGCGGCATTCTCCTCCCGATCGCGGCGGAGGTGACGCCGGCGCAAGCGAAGCAGGGCGGGCGAATCATCGCCACGGGCCGTCTCGGGGAGATCGCGAAAGAAGCGGTCGAGAACGTGGCCGCCCTGATCAAGAAGTACACCGGAGAGGACATCTCGAACCATGACATTCACATCCAATTCGTGGGTTCGCGGGAAGGGACGGAGGGCGACAGTGCGTCAATCTCCGTGGCCACCGCCGTCATTAGCGCCCTGGAGGAAGTCCCCGTGAACCAAAACGTCGCGATGACCGGGTCCCTGAGCGTCCGCGGTCAGGTGTTGCCGGTCGGCGGGGTCACTGCGAAAATCGAGGCAGCAGCCGAGCTCGGGATCGGGAAAGTCGTAATCCCGCGAGCGAACATGAAAGATGTGCTCCTCGAAGACAAGTACCAGGGCAAGATCGAAATCGTCCCGGTCGACACATTGAGCGAGGTCCTCGAGCATGCCCTTGTCGGTCCGAAGAAGTCCGGCCTAATCAGCAAGCTCGCGGCGCTCGTCCCGAAGCTGACGCCGGATAAGCCCGGCCCGGCCGCCGTACCCCACTGAGGCCCGCCGGAGGGAGCCCGTGGACGAATTCCTCGAACCCTTTGAGTTCTCGGAACCGATGCCCTGCTACGAGTTCAACGGTGCCCTCGCGACATCGCAGGATGACGGCCGCTGCATTCACTGCCGGAAATTCCTGACCCTCGAGTGCCCATACATTAGTCACTTCGTCGGGGAGGAGGACGAATGACGGGACGGGCCTTCTTCATCGGACGCTTCCAACCCTTCCACCGAGGACACCTCGCGATGGTCAAACGGATCCTCGAATCGAGCGACGAGATCATCGTCGGGATCGGTTCCGCCCAGTACAGTCACACAGGGGAAAATCCGTTCACCGCGGGAGAGCGCTACGAGATGATTAAGCGAGCCCTCGATGCGGAGGGGATCCACAACTATCACATCGTGCCAATCCCCGACACCCATGTGCACAGCGTTTGGGTGAGCCACGTGACGTCCCTCGTCCCGCACTTCGACAGCGTGTACACGAACTCGGACCTCGTGGTCCGGCTGTTTCGGGAACACGGGCTGAAGGTCCTGTCACCTCCGCTTCTGGATCGGGAGCGGCTCTCGGGCACCGAGGTGCGGCATCGGATGCTGAAGGGGCAGGACTGGGAGACTCTCGTGCCGAAGGTCGTCGCCGCCTACATCAAGGAGATCGATGGAATCGAGCGGATCCGAGAGACGCACAAGTACAGCACCTCGTACGGCACGCGGGAGAATCACGAAGACGATTGAGAAAGGAGACCCGTCCGCGACTCGCCGCGTGGACGGGCACCGGCAGGCATCCCTCCGAACGAGGCTTTGGTTCCCCTAGATTTCTGCCGAATCCCCGAAGAGGATTGGGGTCATGATCCTAAGTTACCTTCCAGTTTCCATTTGATGTTCCGTTCGGTTCGCCGACTCGAGAACTACCAGTCGATCGCACACCCGCAGTACGGCTCGTCCCGCAGCATGCAGGCGAGTTTCGTGACGCGCCCTTCAATCCCGAGCATCTCGAGCGACCCCTCGTACGGACCGAGCCAGGCCGCACAGCGGGCCGGGCTGCTCATGCAGTCATGGTTTTTCATGATCGCCCGGCGACCGTGGATGTCCACTTCGAGCCGCCCGTGGTTGAACTCGCGGTTGTACGCGCTCGGCGAGAGCTCAATCAGAATCGGGAAACGGAAGCACACGGGTCACGAGCCGCTTCAGGGACGTGAAATTGCCCGCCTCTTCCCGCCGCATCCGGCGCACCGGCCTCGGTGGTACCGTCCCCGAAGCGAGATTCGACGAGTTCCAACGCGTCCAGGGCCGTTCGCAGCGGATACCAGCCGTCCGAATCGAGACGCGCCGGGGCCAAACCGATGTCGACCATGAGCTCGTCCCCGGCATTCCGGCCGAAGTTCTTGACAACCCAGTGATGGTAGTTGCGGAAGTGGCTCCCTCGAGCGAGAGGTGCGATGAGGCGGTCTCCCCGCGCATCCGCCAATTCTCCGAACACGGCCGCTCCGAGGTTTGTCGGGAGATACAGCTTCCCGCGTCGCTCGCTGCCGACCTGCCGCACGAAATCGGCCTGGACAAGCTGACGCAGCGTGCGGCTCACGTGGGGTAACCGGAGGTTCGTCTCCCGAGCGACCTGGACGGGCGTCTTCGGGCCGGGAATCACGGTACTGAGCACCTTCTCCCGTTGACGGCTCCCGAGGACGAGGGAGAGTTTCTCGAGGACGTTGGGGGAGTGGGGATGGATCGATTGCACGCCTTTCCGGTCCCACGTCGCAATGCGAGCCGCGCTTCCATATTCTTTCTTCACGACAGGGGGATGAGGTACGAGAGGACGACGGGGACGAGCAGCGAGGCCATCAGGTGGACCCGCCGGACCCGAAGGGCGATCGGCACGAACCCGAGCAGGGTGGCGCTACCAGCGACCGCCACTCCGACGGGGCCCGTTGCCACGACGAGGAGGCAAAGGATTGCCGCCAGGGACGC
>Ga0184633_10000262_pt1 | contig 17785 bp, 19 predicted proteins | sample PLM31_170_b1_FD_133156 | JGI IMG/M metagenome (GOLD analysis project Ga0184633, IMG submission 133156) | Groundwater sediment microbial communities from an aquifer in East River, Colorado, USA - PLM3-1_170_b1 | ecosystem: Environmental > Terrestrial > Soil > Riparian zone | place: USA: East...
GTAGGCACGGCCCGCGATCCCCTCGCCGGGACGGAGCGCGAGGTCGCGGGTCAGCTCCGCAGGCAGGTGCAGCCCGCGATGGAAGACGAGGACGCCACGCGTCACGTCGTAGAAGAAGATCCCAACCGCGTCACACCCCGTCAGCTCTATCGCCTGTTCGGCGATGACATCGAGCAGGCGTTCGCGGTCGAGGCTGGTGGCCAGCTGCCGGGTCACGGCATAGAGCCGCGTCACTTCCTGCTCGCGGGCGCGGGCTTCGGCGTAGAGCCGGCTCTCCTCGAGCGCGGTCGCGAGGTTCTGGCAGAGCGAGCTGAACGGCTCGACGCTCTGGGGGCTGATCGGCCGCCGACTCGGCTTGTTGTCGGCGCTCACGACGCCGATCACGCGCTCGCCGACGACGAGCGGCGCGACGACGAATCGGCGCGAGCGCAAATACGCGTGGTCGAGGCGCGCCCGATCGAGCGGCAGCACCCGCGCGAGGTCCGCGTCGGACAGTACCGCGACTGGACGTCGGCTCTTCAAGGCCTCATGGTACGGACCGGCTTCGGATGTCAGTGGCAGCCGGAGCCCCGGGGCGACCTCGTCGCCACCGGTCGTCACCAGCTCGAGCTCCGCGCCGTCGGCGGTGAGGAGGAACACGTTCACGCGGTCGAAGCCGACGACCTCGCGCGCCGCCTGGACGAACGCGCCGAGGCGATCGTCCCGCTCCCAGGAGGTCTGCATCGTGAGGGCGGCATGCGAGAGCTGCTCGAGCAGCGCCCGCCCCTCCTCGGTCTCTCGGAACAGACGCGACTTCTCGATGGCGAGCGAGGCCTGGTCCGCGAGCGCCGACAGCAGCGCGATCTCATCCGGCAGGAAGTGGCGCGCCCCTTTGGTGAACACGTTGAGCGTGCCGACGACGCGACCCTGGGCGCGGAGCGGGACCCCGATGAACCCTCGGAAGCCCCCCTCGAGGGCGCCGCGCTTGTGGGCGGGATCGTGGCGTGTGTCGGCGGCCAGGTCCTCGACCACGACGGATTCTCCGGTAGCGACGACCAGACCGCTCAGGCTCTCCCCGGGCTTGAGCCGTGGCCGGGACATCACGGTGGCGGCCGACTCGGTCCTGGCGCTGACCACGAGATCGTCGCCCTCCAGCAGGCGAAGTCCCGCCGCCTCCGCGCCCACGAGCCGGGCGGCCTCGTTGACGATGATCGTCAGCACCTCCTCCGCGTCGTGGACGGCGGCCAGTCGGCGCGACACGTCGTTCAGGACCTCGAGCCGGTGCCGGTTACGCTCCGCCTGCTCGTAGAGACGGGCGTTGCGCAGGAAGAACCCGACCTGCTCGCAGACGTGTTCGAGCGCGCGGAGATCTTGCGCGGAGAAGCGACGGCGGACCGTCCACCACACCAGGTAGAAGCCGCCGATCACCTCGTCGTCGACGATCAACGGCAGGAGGAGCCCCGACTGGTGCGGGAAGCTCCTGAACATCCCGTGCGTGAATCGCTCGTCGTGCGCGATGTCGTCCGAGTACACGGGACGCCGCTCCGCCCACAGGGGGAGGAAGAAACCCTGGTCCTTGAGCGGCAGCGGAGCCGAGGAGAGCGTCGCCAGGTATTCCTTGGGCACGTGGTACGCGGCGGTCGGCACAAGCTGACCGGTTCCGAGCTCATGCAGATAGGCGGCCGCGGTGTCGGCGCCGAGCAGACGGGCGAGCTCTCGGCAGATCCTTCGCAGCGCCTCGCGGACGTCCAGGGTCGAGCTGACCGTCGCCGAGATCGCGGCCAGGGCTTCACTCTCGCCGAGTCGTTCCGCCAGCTCGGTGTGCAACCGTGCGTTGTCCTGCGTCAACCGCCGCCGCTCGAACACCCGGGCGACGATCGAGCCCAGCCGGGAGAGGTCGACGGGTTTCAAGATGTAGCCCGCGCTCCTGCTCTCGACCGCCTGGATCGCCGAGTCGAGGGTCGCGTGGCCCGTGACCACGATGACCTCCGGCGGCGCCGCGACCCGCCCGGTCTCGCGCATGATGACGGTGCTGTCGACGTCGGGGAGTTGGAGATCGAGGAGGACGAGGGCGAAGCGCTCCTGGCGGAGGAGACGCAGGCCCTCGCCGCCGGTCGCGGCGGCGACGACCGAGTATCCCTCGCGTTCGAGGAAGTCGCTCAGGAGGAGAGCGGCCTCAGGGTCAGCGTCGACGACCAGGATCGCGTCCTGCTCGCCCATCCTTCGAGCCTATCACCACCCGGCAGCCAACATACCGTTCTGGAAGAGCACGAACACCAGCCACGCGATCTGCACGCCGACGAAAATCGCCAGGCCGCGCTGGCGCCCCACCCGGACGTGCGCTCGGTACTCGCAGACGGCTCCGAGGAGACCGATCACGGCGAACGCGGGCGAGTAGTAGGTGGCCAGCAGGCCGTACGTCAGCGCCAGGCCGCCGGCGAAGCCCCAGAGCACGTACACCGCGAGCCATCGGGCGGCGATGGACACGCCGATCGAGGCGCGCGACCCGGATTTCCCGAAGAACCGGGCGACCGCGACGGTGACGACGCCGAGGATGAGGAGTGCGCCCAGTGTGGCGAGCGCCCACCGGGTCACGGCATGACCTTCGCGCCGCGTCCACGGCCGGCGATGAGTGTGATGACCGACACGAGCGCGCTCCCCGCGGGAGTTTAGCCGCCGGATCGCGCCGTGTCAACCGCAACATATTGACACTACAGGAGATTTCGCCCTATGATCACTGAATGACACCCTCCCGGATCACCCCGATTCCGGCTCTTCGCAGCATGACGGGATTCGGCCGGGCCGAGGCAACCGGGGACGCCGCGACCGTGACGGTCGAAGCACGCTCCGTCAATCATCGCCACCTCGACATCGCGTTGCGGCTGCCGCGCGCGCTCGGCGCCTTCGAGATGGACGCTCGCCGGATGATCCAGTCGCGTCTCGAGCGCGGGCGGATCGACGTCGCCGTTCAGCTCGGACCGGCGCCCGGCCAGTCTACGCAGCAGGTCCGTGCCGACGCCACGCTCGCCGCGCAATACGTCGCGGAGGCGCGGGAACTGGGCCGCACCGTGGGGCTCGGCGGTGACGTGACGCTCGCGTGGGTGCTCGAGCGCCCGGGCGTCGTGCGCATGCAGGACACAGAAACGCCCGCGGGCGGGATCGCGTGGCCGGTCCTCGCCGAGGTCCTCGGCCGCGCACTCGACGAGCTCGTGGCGTGTCGCGGAGCGGAGGGTGAGGCACTCGGCGCCGAGCTCCGCACCCTGCACGCCGCCCTCCGGATGCAGGTGGACGCGATCGCGGCGCGCACGCCCGCGGCGCTCGCACGGTATCAGGAGCGGCTCCGGGAGAGGATCGGCGCGCTCCTCGGCGAAATCGTCCGCGACGAGGGCCGGATCCTCACCGAGGTGGCGACCTGGGCCGACAAGACCGACGTACGCGAAGAAATGACGCGGCTCGGCGCGCACCTCGAGCAGCTGACGCTCCTGCTCGACAAGGGGGGCGCGGTCGGCCGAGCGCTGGACTTCCTGATCCAGGAGCTGAATCGCGAGGTCAACACAATCGCGTCGAAGGCGGACGACCTCGAGCTCAGCCAGGCGGCACTCGCCGCCAAGGGGATCATCGAGAAGATGCGCGAGCAGGCGCAGAATCTTGAATAACCGCACGAACGGCGGGAGCCGACTGGTGACGCACCTGGTGAACGTGGGACACGGCAACGTGGTCGTGGCCGAGCAGATCGTGGCGATCGTCGCGCTGGACTCGCTGCCGGTGAAGCGGCTCATCGAGAGCGCCAAGGGCAGCACGAAGCTGGTCGACGCCACGAACGGACGGCGCACGCGCGCGGTCATCGTGACGGGGAGCGACCACCTCATCCTCTCGTCGCTCGAGCCCGCCACGCTGGCGCAGCGTCTCGTGACGGAGCGGAGCCCGGCTGGTGATTAGCCGACGCGGCACGCTGTTCGTCGTCTCGGCGCCGTCGGGGGCCGGCAAGACGACGCTGTGCCGCGAGATCAGGCTCCGGCTGCCCGACCTGGCGTACTCGGTCTCGGTGACCACGCGGCCGCCGCGGCCGGGCGAGATCGACGGCGCGGACTTCCGCTTCGTCGGGGCGCCCGAGTTCCGGGCGATGCTGGCGCGCGGCGAGTTCGCGGAGTGGGCGACCGTGCACGGCAACCTCTACGGCACGCGGGCGCGCGCGCTCGAGGACGCCCTGACCACCGGCCGCGACGTGCTGCTCGACATCGACACGCAGGGCGCCGCGCAGCTCCGGGCGCGCTACCCGGACGCGGTGCTGATCTTCATCCTGGCGCCGTCGGTGAAGGAGCTGGAGCAGCGGCTCCGCGAGCGGCGCTCCGACATGGACGCCGACATCGAGCGGCGCCTGGTGCGGGCGCGCGAGGAAATTGCGTTGTGGCGGCAGTACGATTACCTCATCGTGAACCGCGATCTGAAGGAGGCCATGGAGCAGCTCGAGTCGATCATCCTGGCCGAGCGCTGTCGAGTCGCACGCCTCGGCCTCACCCTGCCCGATCTGGAGGTACGCAATTGATGGCATTCCCTTCGCTTGAAAGCGCGTTGAACAAGGTCTCGAACCGGTATTTGCTCGTCGTCCTCGCCGCGAAGCGGTCGCGGCAGCTCAATCGGGGCGCGCCACCGCGCGTGGAGAGCCGGCACAAGAAACCGACCAGCGGCGCGCTGGAGGAGATCGCGGCGGCCAAGGTCGAGTACCGCGTCAAGGACGAAGACACGCCCAAGGCATGAGCCTCGAAGGCCGCGAGCTGATCCTCGGCGTCACCGGGTCGATCGCCGCCTACAAGGCCGTGTACTTGCTGCGCGAGCTCGGCCGGCTCGGCGCCTCGGTCACGGTGTGTCTCTCCGAGCACGCGCGCGAGTTCGTCGGCCCGCTGACGTTCCGCACCCTGTCGGGGCGATCGGTGCTCTCCAACCTCTTCGACCCGCAGAGCGCCGACGCCGTCGAGCACGTCGCTCTCGCGGAGCGGTGCCACGCTATCGTCGTGGCGCCGGCGACCGCGAACCTCCTCGCGAAGGCCGCCCACGGGATCGCCGACGACTTCCTGACGACGCTCCTGCTCGCGGCCCGGGCGCCGGTCCTCATGGTGCCGGCGATGGACGGCGGCATGTGGGAGCACCCGGCCGTAGCCGCCAACGTCGCCACGCTGCGCGGCCGTGGCGTCACCGTTCTCGAGCCGGATACGGGCGCCCTTGCCTCGGGTCAGAGCGGCAAGGGGCGCTTCCCGGAGGTCGACGACATCGTCGAAGCGCTGCGCCGCGTGCTGGCGCCGATCCGCGACCTGGCCGGCGACCGCCTGCTCGTCACGGCCGGCCCCACACGCGAACCGATCGACCCGGTGCGGTACATCTCCAACCGGTCCTCGGGCAAGATGGGTTACGGGCTCGCAGTGGCGGCGCTCCGGCGCGGGGCGCAGGTCACGCTGATCTCAGGCCCCACCGCGCTCACCCCGCCGCCCGGCGCCGTCTTCGTCCCGGTGCAGACCGCCGAGGAGATGCGCGAGGCGGTGCTGCACCACCTCGACCGCGCCACGATCGTCATCAAGGCGGCCGCGGTCGCTGATTATCGAGTCCTGCAAGTGTCGAGCGTGAAGATCAAGGGTAAGCGCGACCTCACCCTCGAGCTGACGCCGAACCCCGACATTCTGGCGGAGATCGCGGCGCGGCGCACGAACACGTTCGTCGTCGGCTTCGCCGCCGAGACGCACGACGTCGCCGCGAACGCGCGCGCCAAGCTCGAGACCAAGGGGATCGACCTCCTGGTGGCGAACGACGTGAGCCAGGCGGGCATCGGCTTCGACGCCGAGGACAACGAGGTGCTGCTGCTCGACCGCTGGGGGGGGGCGCGCGCGCTGCCGCGGATGCCGAAGGCCGCGGTCGCCGACGCGATCCTCTCGCACGTCCTCGGCCTGCGCGTCGGCGCCGCGACCCGGAAGACACTAGCCTAGCGCGCGATGGCAACCGCCGATCCGCGCGCGATGCTCGCCGATGCCCTCGGCGCGCTCGGTGAGACACTGCGCCACCACCGCGATCTCGGGTTCACCGAGCTCCCCCTCACCGGCGACTATCTGCTCGATGCCGCGGAGGCGCTTCGGGCCCAGGAGAAGGCCCTCCAGGGCTGCCGCAAGTGCAAGCTGTGCGAGGGGCGTTCGACAGTCGTGTTCGGCTCGGGGAACCCGCGAGCGGAGTTCGTCGTCATCGGTGAGGGCCCGGGCGCCGACGAAGATGCTCAGGGCCTCCCCTTCGTCGGGCGGGCGGGACAGCTTCTGACGAAAATGCTCGAGGCTCGAAAGGTGGAGCTGTCGCGCGACGAAGTCTACATTTGCAACGCCGTCATGTGTCGGCCTCCCGGGAATCGAAATCCCGAGGCCGACGAGCTCGCCGCCTGCGCGCCGTTCCTCGCGGCGAAGCTGGCGGTGCTGCAACCCAAGGTCGTCCTGGCGCTCGGCAGCGTCGCGACTCAGAGCCTCCTCGGCACTCGAGAACCGATCGGCAAGCTCCGCGGACGCGTGCACCCCTACGGCGCCGCCGTCTTGATTCCCACGTTCCATCCCGCGTTCCTCCTGCGAAACCCCGGCGAGGAGTACAAGCGGATGGCCTGGGAAGACCTCCAGCTCGCCCGACGGGAGTACGACCGCCGCCGCACGCGATGACGGTGCCGTACGGGTTGTCCGCGAAGACGGAGCCGCGCCGCCCCCACCACGGGTGGTCCGCAGGCACGGAGCCGCGGCGCCCCCGCCACGGGGTGTCCGCAGAAACGGAGCCGCGTCGCACCTGTCTCAGGCCACCCTCGGTAAGTCCGTCCTCACGCTCCGATAAATGACCATCGCGGACGTCGCCTTCGACGCCCCGGTCGCCCACTTTTTCTCCTATCGCGTGCCCGACGGCTGGGCGCTCGCTCCGGGGCAGCGTGCGATCGCGCCCCTCCGGGGCGCCTCGCGTGTTGGCATGGTCGTGGCGCTCCACGACGGCGCCGATCCTCGGCTCAAGCCGCTCGACCGCCTCGTCGACCGCGAGCCCGTCTTGTCTCGCGCGCACCTCGACCTCGTCCACTGGATCGCCGGGCAGAGCCTCTCGTCGGTCGGCTCGACGTGCGCCGCGCTCCTGCCGCCGCCGCTCGCGGCAAGCGGATCCGGACCGAATCGCGCCCCCGGTCGCCGGCCGGCGACAGCGCTCGAGCGGCCGGCGTTGCTCATCGGCGCCGGCCGGGAGAAGCGGCTTCTCGAGCGCATCGAGGCGATGCCGGGCTCGGCGCTCGTGATCGCGCCCGATCTCGAGACGACCGCTCGCTGGGCGCAGCGACTCGCCAAGATCGACCGCGTCGTGCGACTCGATTCGGGCGTGACCGACGAGGAGCGCGCGGCCGCGTGGAATCTGCTCCGTGACGGATCGGTGCGCCTCGCGGCCGGGACCCGGTCGGCGCTGCTCGCTCCGCTCCCCCCGCCGGCCACCCTCGTCCTCATCGACGAGCACGAGGCCGCCCACAAGCCGCCCGGACCGCCGCGGATGCATTCGCGCGACGTCGCGCTCGAGCGCGCCGCGCGGGAGCCGGTCGCCCTCCTGCTCACGGCGGCCACGCCGAGCGTCGAGGCGTGGTGGCGCGCCAAATCGGGCCTCCTGGACATGCCCCCGCCGCAGCCCGGGCCCTGGCCCGCGGTGAGCATCGCCGACACGCGCGGGATCCTCCGGCGCGAGCCGCTCACGCCGTCCCTCGCGCGCGCCATCCGCGAGACGCTGGCCGCCAGGCGGCGCGTCTTCCTCGTGGTGAGCCGGCTCACCTCGTCGCTCGCCTGCGACGAGTGCGGGACCGTGGTCCGCTGCGCCGGGTGCGCGATCGCGCTCGTCTACTCGCGCGCCGCCGCCCAGCTCGTCTGCCGGCTCTGCGCCGCCGCGCACCCGCTGCCGGACACCTGCTCCGAGTGTCGCGGGCGACGATTGTCTCCATTCGGGTGGGGTGCCGAGCGGGTCGAGCACGCCGTGCGCCGCCGCTTCCCGGCCGCGCGCATCGCGCGCTGGGATCCCGACGCGGCGCGCGGCGGCCGGGGCGAAGCGCAGCGCGCGGCGGCGGCCGTCGCCGACGTCGTGATCGGCACCCGTGGCGCGCTCCGCCTCTTCGGTCCCGCGTCGCTCGGGCTCGCGGCATTCGTGGCGCCGGACCAGCTCCTGCGCGCGCCGGATTTCCGCGCCGGAGAGCGCACGCTCGGGCTTGCGTGGGCGGCCGCCGAGCGGGTCGCCGCTGACGGCGCCCTCATCATCCAATCGCAGAACCCCGGGCACTACGCGTTCGAGGCGGTCGCGCGCCAGAATCTGCACGAGTTCTACCAGCACGAGTTGACGTTCCGCGGCGAGCTCGGCTATCCGCCCTTCCGACGCCTCGCCGTCGTCACCACGCGCGCCTCCGAGGCCGCCGAGACGCGCCGGCTGGCCCAGGCGGCCGGCGCCGCGCTGCGCGGGTGCACGGGGCTCACCGTCTATGCGCCCGTCGCCGACCGGAGGGACCGCGCCCATCGGATCGTCGTAAAAGGCGACGCCGATCTGCCGCGCCTCCTCGAGGAGGCGCTGCGGGAGTTCAAAACGCCGCGTCCGGCGAGCCGAGGTATCATTGATGTGGAGGTCGATCCGGTCGAATGGCAGTTCTAAGAGTCCTGAAATACGGCGATCCGGGGCTCAGACGGCGCGCTTCACCGGTGGGCGAGGTGACTCCGGAAATCCGGGCGGTCATCGCGGACATGACCGAGACGATGTACGACGAGGTCGGCATCGGCCTCGCCGCGCCTCAGGTCGGGATCTCGCTCCGGCTCATCGTCATCGCCGATGAGGAGGGCCGGGGCGTGCAGGCGGTCCTGAACCCGGCGATCGTCGAGCAGGGCGGCGAGACGACGGGCGAGGAAGGGTGCCTGTCGATCCCGGGTGTGTTCGCTCCGGTCGTCCGCTCCGCATGGGTGAAGGTCGAGGCGAGGGACGTGAACGGACAGCCGCTGGCAATCAACGCCCGCGGCCTTCGCGCGCGCGTCCTGCAGCACGAGATCGACCACCTCGACGGCGTCCTCTTCATCGATCGCGTCGACCCGGTGACGCGCGACCGCATCAAGCGGAAGATCAAGAAAGACGGTCTCCGCGAGGACGCTTCCCGCCACGCCTTCGCGCTTTAAAGTTCTCTTCTACGGCACGCCCGAGTTTGCGCTGCCGACGCTCGAGGCGCTCCTGCGCCACCACGAGGTCGTCGCCGTCGTCACCCAGCCCGACCGGCCGGCGCACCGCGGCCAGCGGCTGACTCCCCCACCCGTCAAGACGCGCGCGCTGGCCGCCGGGCTCGACGTCTTCCAGCCGGCGCGGGTCCGTGATCCCGAGTGGCCCGAGCGCTTCCGCGCGCTCGGCGCCGACGTGGCGGTCGTCGTTGCGTTCGGGCAGATCCTGCCGAAGGGGGCGCTCGAGGCCCCGCGTCGCGGCTCGATCAACGTCCACGGCTCGCTCCTGCCGCGCTATCGCGGCGCGGCGCCGATCCAGTGGGCGATCATGCGCGGCGAGACGGTGACGGGCATCACCACGTTCCAGATGGACGAGGGCATGGACACCGGACCGACCCTCCGCTCGGCGTCCGTGACCATCGGCCCCGAGGAGACGGCCGCTGAGCTGGCCGCGCGACTCGCCGGGCTCGGCGCCGATGTCCTGGTCGACACGCTCGCGCGGCTCGACACGCTGATGCCCCGACCGCAACGTCAGGAGGACGCGACGCTAGCGCCGCGATTGAAACGCACCGACGGTCATCTCGACTGGAACCGCTCCGCACGGGATCTCGTCAACCTCGTCCGCGGCTGCAATCCCTGGCCGGGCGCTCTCACCCACAGCCACGCCGGCACGCTCACGATCTGGCGCGCGACGGCGGCCGGCGCCGGACGGACGCATCCGCCGGGCACGCTGGAGCGACCCGCCGCCGACCCCGGCGAACTGGCCATCGCCACCGCCGACGGCTGGCTCCGTCCGATCGAAGTCCAGCCGGAGAACCGCCGCGCGATGTCCTGGCCTGAGTATCTCCGGGGTGCGCGCCTCGCCCGCGGTGCCATGTTCGCCAAGCCCGACACCTCCAGCACGCCGCGATGACGCGCCGGAGGAGGCCAGCGGAACCGAAAGCCAGGACCCCTGCCCGGCCTCCCTCGCCGTCGCGGGAGGTCGCCGTGAGCGTGCTGGAGCGCGTCGAGACGGACGTGATCTTTGCCGACATCGCGCTCGAGCGCGAGCTCGCGGCGCGCCGACTCTCGGCCCGCGACGCCGCGCTGGCGACGGAGCTCGCCTACGGGACGCTCCGCTGGCAGCGCTACCTCGACTGGATCCTGGCGCCGCACTCCCGTCGCCGGCTCGAGTCGCTCGATCCCCGCGTGCGCGTGATCTTGAGAGTGACCGCGTACCAGATCGCTTTCCTCGAGCGCGTGCCGTCGTTCGCCGCCGTGAACGACGCGGTCACGCTGGCGCCGCGAACGCCCGGGGTGAGGGCGTTCGTGAACGCCGTGCTCCGATCGTTCGCCCGCCGCGACCCGCGCGAGCGCGAGCCGGCGCCGCCGCGCGATCCCATCGACGCCCTGGCGACGCGCTGCTCGTTCCCCACGTGGCTCGCCGAGCGGTGGGTGGGGCGGTACGGCCGCGAGGACGCCGAGGCGCTGATGCGAGCGCTGAACGAGCGCCCGCCCCTGACGCTCCGGACGAACACGCTACGGATCACTCGCGACGCGCTCGCCCGCCGCCTGGAAACCGAGGAGGGGCTCGCCTGGCGCCCGACGCCCCTGGCCCCCGAGGGGCTCGTCGTCGGGCCCGGGGGGGCACCCGGCGAGTGGCGCGCCTTCGCCGACGGCAGTTGTGCGGTGCAGGACGAGGCCTCGATGCTGGTCGCGAGATTGCTCGCGCCCGAGCCCGGGAGCACGGTCGCCGACGTCTGCGCCGCGCCGGGCACCAAGACGACGCACCTCGCCGAGCTCATGGGCGACCGCGGCCGCGTCCTCGCCTTCGATCGAGACCCGGCGCGCCTGACACGTGTCAGGGAGGCCGCTGCCCGCCTCGGGATCACGAGCATCGACGCCCGCGACGGACCGGTGGAAGCCCTCGCGCCCGGGTTCTGTGCCGCGTGCGACAGGGTCCTCGTCGACGCGCCCTGCTCGAACCTCGGCGTGCTGAGACGCAACCCCGAGGTGAAGTGGCGACGGCAGCCGTCCGATCTGCTCCTGGGGAGCCGACGACAGTCCGAGATCCTGGCCGCCGCGGCGACGATGGTCAAGCCCGGCGGCCGCCTCGTCTACGCCACGTGCTCGCTCGAGCCCGAGGAGAACGAGGCGGTCGTGAGAACCTTCCTCGCCGCGCATCCGGACTTCGCGACCGATCCGCCCGACACGTTTCCGCTGCCGCTCGACGTCGACGGCTGGCTCCGGTGCCTGCCACACCGCCACGGCACCGACGGCTTCGCGGCCGTCCGCTTCCGCCGCTCGTAGCTTTCGAGGTATAACAACCCCGTGATCAAGATCGCGCCCTCGATCCTCTCGGCCGACTTCGCCGCGCTCGCCACCGACATCGCGCGCGTCGAGGCGGGCGGCGCCGACCAGCTCCACGTCGACGTCATGGACGGGCGGTTCGTCCCCAACATCACGATCGGCCCCGTCGTCGTCGGGGCGATCCGCAAGCGAACGCGCCTGCCCCTCGACGTCCATCTGATGATCGTCGAGCCGGAGCGCTACATCCCCGAGTTCGTGGCGGCCGGCGCCGACATGGTCACTGTCCACGCCGAGGCCTGTCCGCATCTCGCGCGCACGCTCGCTCAGATCCGCGAGCTCGGCGCGAAGGCGGGTGTCGCCTTGAACCCGTCCACGCCGCCCTCCGCCCTCGAGTTCGTGCTCGATGACCTCGATCTCGTGCTGGTGATGTCGGTGAACCCGGGATTCGGCGGCCAGTCGTTCATCCCGGGTGCGCACCGGAAGATCCGCGAGATCAGGACGCTCCTAGGGACCAGACCCGTGGATGTCTCGGTCGACGGCGGCGTGAAGGCCGACCTCGCGAGGTCCCTCGCCGAGGACGGGGCCTCGACCCTCGTGGCCGGCTCGGCCATCTTCGGTGCCGCCGATCCCGCCGCCGCGGTCAGGGCGCTTCGCGCCGCCGCAACGGTGGTGTAGTCGCGCGATGGACGTCGTCGACGCGCTCGCCCACCGTGGGCGGTTCTTCCGCGTGCTCCAGCAAACCGCGCGCAGCCAGACGGCCGTCATGACCATCGCCCCGGGCGCGGAGGCCGGATCCGAGGAGGAGCACGACGGGGATCAGATCATCTACGTCATCGAGGGCGAGGCGCTCGTCCGCATCGGCGAGACGGAGTACAAGGCCGCGGCAGGGGCCCTCGTCATGATCCCCGCGCGGACGCGCCACCACGTGACGAATGCCGGCAGGGTACCGCTCTTCTTCGTGACCGTGTACGCGCCGCCGGCGTACTGACCGCGCGCGGCAGGAGAGGAACGGTGTGTACCCGGGCTTACTTCCTCCCGGGCTTACTTCCTTTGGAACAGGGCCGGGAGCCTCACCCACTGGTACACGCCCGCGTTGAGCTGCGTGATTGTCCAGCGCTCCGGGTACAAGAAGCCGGTGGTCGTCTCGGTGACGTAGTACCCGGGGATCGTCTGCCACTGCTGCTCGGTCCTGCTGGGTACACCGTCGGGGACCGGCACGGGCACGTTCAGGACGACTTGCTGGGCGGACACCTCGATGTACCGGACGATCTGCCCGGCTTCGAACCCGTGGAGGTTCGGATTGTAGTACGCCCAGGTCATGGCCGGGTGCGGGTTGGCGGAGAAGTTGCCTGGATTCGCTGGATCGCCGGCCTGGGCGAACACAGGCGCCACGCCGGAGAGTTGCAGCGCCAGTGTGGCGAGCGCGGCCGCTACCGTCCTGATCATTATGAGGGCCCCATAGGCCCGAGAATACCGCCGATCGCCGCTAGTTGTTGAAATTTCTCCGGTCGTTCCGTAGAGTTAGGAGTTCCCAATAGGTTGCCGGGGATCCCGTTCTCGTCTATAGTGCGTTATCGTGCCAGCTCTCAAGATCACGATCGTGCTCATGCTCGGGCTCCTGGTCGGGGGGGTGAACCGGGCTGCGGCTCAGACGATCGGGCAAGTGGGGCCCTCGGCCGCGCTGGGACAACTGGGCACCGTGAACCCGTCGAATCCGGTGTTCATTTTCAGACCTAATCCCACCGGCCCATTCGTGGTGGTGCCCTCGGGCTTTCCGTTCTCGCGGGAGACGGTCCCTTTTGGTGACGAGCCCCACAGTTTGAACAACGCCCACCCGATGACGCCGAACGCAGGGCTGGGGTATGCCGTCCGCCAGGTCTGGGTGCCGGCACAGCCCGTCGCGATGCAGGTTTACGTCCCGGCGCCGAGCGGGGTGCCGGCCACCTACGAAACTCAGCTCGCCCAGGTCCCGGGATTCTACGTCACGGAAACCACGATGGGTTACCTGTATCCCGAACGGTGGGTGATGGACCAGCTCAACGTGGGCGTCTATCAGTGGCGTAAGGCGCCTGCGCAGTTCGTCCCGCGCTAGCCAGCAAACGACCCTCGCCGGTTGATATTCCCCGGATGTTTCCGTAGAGTTAGCACTTTGCATGCTTGATTCCCTGAGTACCAGACTGCAAGCGATCTTCGACAAGCTCGGCGGGCGTGGCCGCCTGTCGGAGGAGAACATCCAGGAGGCGCTCCGCGAGGTGCGGGTGGCGCTCCTGGAGGCGGACGTCAACTTCAAGGTCGTCCGCGCCTTCGTCGACCGCGTGAGGACCCGGGCCGTCGGCCAGGACGTCCTTGCGTCGCTCACGCCCGCTCAGCAGGTCGTGAAGGTCGTGCACGGAGAGCTGGTGGAGCTGCTCGGCGGCAGCGGGCATCGGCTCGCGATGGCCTCCCACCCACCAACGGTCATCATGCTCATGGGGCTCCAGGGCTCGGGCAAGACGACGACCGCCGCGAAGCTGGCCCGTCTCTACACGAAGCAGGGTCAGCATCCGCTGCTCGCAGCGGCGGACACCCAGCGGCCCGCCGCGATGGAGCAGCTCCGGACGCTCGGCGCCCAGATCGGCGTCCCGGTCACCGGGGCACCCGGACAGACGCCGCTCGAGATCTGTCGGGCGGCGCGCGAGGAGGCGGCCGCACGCGGCCTCACGCCGCTCATCCTCGACACGGCCGGCCGGCTCCACATCGACGAGGCCCTCCTGGGGGAGCTGCAGGCGATCCGGCGGGAAGTCGCGCCCCACCACGTGCTCCTGGTGGTCGACGCGATGACCGGCCAGGACGCGGTCACGGTCGCCGACCGCTTCAACCAGGTCGTGGGCATCGACGCGGTCATCCTCACCAAGCTCGACGGCGATTCGCGCGGTGGCGCGGCGCTCTCCGTCCGGCACGTCACCGGCCGCCCCATCGCCTTCGTCGGCGTGGGCGAGAAGACCGACGCGCTCGAGCCGTTCCATCCCGACCGCCTGGCCTCGCGCATCCTCGGCATGGGTGACGTGCTCTCGCTCGTCGAGAAGGCGCAAGCGGTCGTGGACCAGACGAAGGCGGAGGAGCTGGCTCGGAAGCTCCGCGAGGACTCGTTCTCGCTGGAGGACTTCCGAGAGCAGCTCAAGCAGCTCCGCCAGATGGGGCCGCTCGATCAGATCCTCGGCATGCTTCCCTTTGGCAAGATGCTCAAGGGCGCGCCCAAGGATCTCGACGGCGAGTCAGCGGAGCTCGGTCGGTTCGACGCGATCATCGGCTCGATGACGCCGGGCGAGCGGCGCAATCCCGAGGTCATCAACGGCAGCCGCCGCCAGCGGATCGCGCGCGGCAGCGGCACGAGCGTGCAGGACGTGAACCGGCTTCTCAAGCAGTACGCGCAGCTCCGGAAGGTCATGAGGCAGTTCAAGGGCATGGAGGGGAAGCTTCCCCACCTGAAGAATCTCCCAGGATTTCCGACACCGAGGGGGTGAGAACGTGGCAGTGACGATTCGGCTGAGACGGACCGGGACAACAAGGCGGCCAGCCTACCGCGTGGTGGTGGCGGACTCGCGCTCACCGCGCGACGGCCGCTTCATCGAGGTGCTCGGGCACTACAGCCCGCTGACCGAGCCGCCGACCGTGTCGATCGACCGGGCAAAGGTCGAGGCGTGGATCAAGAAAGGTGCCCAGCCGTCGAACACGGTGCGGAGGCTGATCGCGAACGCGCCTGCGACGGCGCCGGCGACCATACCGGTGAGCGCGCCGGCAAAGAAGTAAGAGGTCACGGGTCGACCTGCCCGAAGGGGCGGGGTCGAGGCGACCCGGCGGCGAACATGAACGACCGGCTCGTGGTCATCGGCGAGATCGCGCGGCCTCATGGCCTGCGCGGCGAGATACGCGTGACGCCGCTGACGGACCGCCCCGAGCGGTTCGAGGGGGTGACCGAGTGCGTTCTGTGGGACCGAGCGCGCGACACGCGCGAGCCGCGCCGCATCACCGAGGTGCGCCGGCAGGGTGCGGCGGTCCTCCTCTCGCTGGCGGGTTGCGAAACAGTCGAAGCCGCCGGGGCGCTGATCGGATGCCTGGTGGCGTTGCCCGAGGCCGAGGCGATGCCGCTGCCACCCGGCCATTTCTACCCGTGGCAGCTCGAGGGCTGCCGGGTCCTCACGGAGGACGGGCGGGAGGTCGGACGGGTGCTACGAATCGAGCAGTCGCCCGCCCAGGATCTCTGGGTGGTGATCGACGGCGCGCGCGAGCGCCTCATCCCGGCGGTCGCCGAGATCGTGCTCGAGGTCGACCTGTCCGGAGGCCGCGTCGTCATCCGGCCGCCCGACGGTCTGCTCGACCTGTAGCGGCGGCGGCCGTGCGCATCGACATCGTGACGCTCTTTCCGGGCATGGTCGAGCCGGTGCTCGCGGAGTCGATGCTCGGCCGGGCGCGGGCGCGTGGACTCGTTGACATCCGGGTGGTCAATCTCCGAGACTACGCGGAGGGCCGGCACCGAGTCACCGACGATTATCAGTTCGGGGGCGGCGGTGGCATGGTGCTGAAGCCCGAGCCGCTCTTCGCCGCTGTGGAGGCGTTGCGCACGCCCGGCGCGCGTGTCGTGCTGATGGACCCGCGGGGGCGGACGCTCACGCAGAAGGTCGCGGCCGAGCTGGCCGGCGAGACGCACGTGATCCTCCTGGCTGGGCGCTACGAGGGCGTCGACGCGCGCGTCGGCGAGGGGCTCGCGGACGACGCGGTCTCGATCGGCGACTACGTACTGACCGGCGGCGAGCTGCCGGCGCTGGTGGTGACCGACGCGGTGACGCGCTTGCTCCCGGGCGTGCTCGGCGCCGAAGGCGCAGCGGCACGCGAGTCGTTCGCGGACGGGCTTCTGGAGCCGCCGCAGTACACGCGACCCGAGGCGTACCGGGGGGCGCGTGTGCCGGCGGTGCTGCTCTCGGGCGACCACGCGCGCATCGCGCGCTGGCGCCGCGTGCAGGCGATCTGGCTCACGTGGCGCGAACGTCCGGACCTCCTGGCGACGGCGCGGCTGACGCCCGACGAGCGCAAGCTGGTGGAGCGATTCGAACGCGGGGAAACGCCGGAGCAGCTCGACGACCCCGCGAACTGAGTGGTAGTGCGAGCCGCAGGCCGTCGCGGGGCTGGGGCCCCGCCGGCCGAGGCGAGCCTATGATGGTAGTGCGAGCCGCAGGCTGTCGCGGGGCTGGGGCCCCGCCGGCCGAGGCGAGCCTATGAGAATCTCGAGAAAGGGACTGTGGCGATGGACGCAATTCGACTGGTCGAGGCCGCGCAGCTCAAGAAGGATCGGGCGGGATTCGCGCCGGGTGACACGGTGCGCGTGCACGTCAAGGTGGTCGAGGGCGAGAAGGAACGGTTGCAGGTCTTCGAGGGCATCGTGATCCGCCGGCGCGGCGAGGGCGGCCGCGCCTCGTTCACGGTCCGACGCATCTCGTACGGCGTCGGCGTCGAGCGCACCTTCCCGTTGCACTCGCCCCGCATCGAGCGGGTGGAGGTCGCCCGGCGCAGCCGCGTCCGGCGCTCGAAGCTCTACTATCTGCGCGGGCTCGCCGGCAAGGCGGCGCGCCTCAAGGAAAAGCGCGTGCCCCTGGTTCCCGCCACGGCCCCCGAGCAGTAGCCGGCGCGCTCCGCGTGACGCCGCCCCCGTCGGCGCCGTACCGCTACGAGGCTCAGGCCTGGCGGACAGGTGTCACCCTGGTCGCCGGCGTCGACGAGGCGGGCCGCGGGCCGCTGGCGGGGCCAGTGGTCGCGGCCGCGGTGATCATCGCACCCGACCGGCGCATCAAGGGGCTCGCGGACTCGAAGGTCCTCACCCCCGAACAGCGCGAGACGCTGTTCCACGTCATCAGCGAGCGCGCCGTCGCCGTCGGCGTCGGGATCGTCGATCACGAGACGATCGACCGCGTCAACATCCTGCAAGCTACCCGCCTCGCGATGGCCGAAGCGCTCGCGCAGCTCACGGTGCGGCCCGACCTCGTCATCACCGACTTCGTCGCGTTGCGGGACCTCGCCTGCCCGCAGCGGAACCTGGTGGACGGCGACGCGCGCTGCGCCACCGTCGCCGCCGCCTCGATCGTCGCCAAGGTCACCCGCGACCGCCTGATGGTCGAGGCCGACCAGCGCTTCCCGGAGTACGGCTTCGCGCGCCACAAGGGCTACGCCACCCCGGAGCACCTCGCCGCGCTCGACCGCTGGGGCCCGTGCCCCCTCCACCGGCGCACCTTCGCCGGGGTGTGGCGCCAGGGCGAGCTGTTCGTCCTGGA
>Ga0184633_10000263_pt1 | contig 17783 bp, 10 predicted proteins | sample PLM31_170_b1_FD_133156 | JGI IMG/M metagenome (GOLD analysis project Ga0184633, IMG submission 133156) | Groundwater sediment microbial communities from an aquifer in East River, Colorado, USA - PLM3-1_170_b1 | ecosystem: Environmental > Terrestrial > Soil > Riparian zone | place: USA: East...
GAGATACCGCTGATGAACGTGTTCACGGAGTTGACCCGTCCGTCTACCGATGTGACCGCAGCCGAGACCACCGAGATCGCCGACGCCGCCTGAGCGGAGATCGCCGACGCCTCGTTACTGGTCACGCTACCTGAGCCCCCGGCGGTGGCCGAAATGCGGTTACTCAGGGCGTCGACCACGGACTGAATACCGTGTGTCGAGACGCCGCCCACCGAACGGGAAGAGATCCCCGACAGGAAGGTGTTGACGCTCGTCACCCGCCCGTCCACTGAGGTTGCGGCGGCGCTCGCAGTGGAGGCGTGCGCGTCTGCGGCCGCAGCGGCGACCGAGACGATGGACACCGCGTTACTCACCACGTTGATAGCGCTAGCGGCCTGCGCGGAGATGGCCGACGCTTCATTCGACGTGACGCTCCCCGATCCACCAGCAGTCGCCGAGATCCTATTGGAGAGCGCGTTTACGACCGACTGAAGACCGTGGGTAGACACTCCGCCCACGGAGCGAGCAGAAATGCCCGAAATGAAACTGTTCACGCTGTTGACGCGGGCGTCCACACTCGTAGCTGCGGCAGAAGCAGTGCTCGCGTGGACGTCGGCCACGCTCGCGGCGGTGGAAACGATGGACACAGCGTTGCTCACGACGCTAATCGCCTGCGACAGCGTATTGTCGGCCGCTATCCGCGCGGCGGTCTCCACGGAGAGCCCCTGCGACACCACGCTCACAGCGTTGGAGACTACGGAGATAGCCTGTGCGAGAGAGACGTCGGCAACGGAGCGGACCGATGTCTCGTTGCTGAGGGCGTTCGAGACGACGTTGATGGCCGACGCCGCCTGCGCGCTGACGGCGCTCACCTCGTTGGAAGTGACGCTCCCACCACCTCCGCCACCACCGGCCGATACCACGTTCGAGAGCGCGTTGTGAGCCGAGGTCAAGGCGCTGACGAGGTTCGAGAGAACCGAGAACTGTGCCGAGGAGGGCTGTGCGCTCGTTCCAGTCCCACCGCAGAACTGCGTCTTCAGGCACCCGCTCGCATCGAAGAAGCGCCACCCCTCCCCGTCGTTGTACTGCGCGAAGTGGCCATCTGGCAGGTTGAATGGAAAGTCGCGGTTCGTGCCGTTGTCGTCGTAGCGGATCGTGACGTCTACCGCTCCGCCCAAGCTGTTCTTGATCCAGATCAACTTCACCTGACGGACGATGCCTACCCCTGGGAGTCCGACGAGATCGACGGGAGTAGCTCCGTTCGTCACGCCAGGATTTGACGCTTCCGCGGTGAGGGACTGGGTCGCGGTGGTGATCTCGACGTAGGAAGCGACGAACGGGATCGCCCCCGCTCCTCCGAGGAGCACCCGCAGGCGACGAGTGGCGGTGTCGAGCAGGATCATCCGATCCTCAGGGAGACGAGGGCCCGGATCTGGCCGGAGAGGACGATCGTGTCACCAACGTGGTCGGCGCGTGCGACCGCATCGGCCGTCCCTTCGGCGTTTGGTTGCCCGAGGCGAATGGCGGCCGGATCGCCTGTTGCAATGCCGTGGGTGTGATCGGCTGCTGCCCAACCGTTGTTTTCGGTGCCGGCACTCGAGGCGCCGTCAATGGCAATCGACGGGGGGGCGATGTTCTTGAAGCCGGGCGGAATGCCCCCGGCCTCCGAGTGCCACAGCTTGAGCAGCCACTCCTCGAGCTCGACAAGGTAGACGTTCACACCGCGGCCGAGGATCCTCGGGGGCGGCCCAATCCGTCGACGTCCGGCGCGAGCAGGCGTCACGAGACGAACTCCGCCCCTCCGGCCCGTACCCGGCGCAGAACGAACGGGAGCACCTTCCGGCGCGCGTCGTCCGCGGCGAGCTGGTACCGCTGCTCGATGAACTGGCGCTTGGCCTCGGGGGTCTTCTGCCGGAACCGCGGATCGAGCATCGCCGTGCGCAGGCGCTCCGCCATCCTGCGGTCGTGGTCGACGAAGACCCGGTACTCCGCCGGCGTGAGCTCCACCTTCTTCCCGAGGCTGTTGGGGATCGTGATGCTGCGCGCGGGCGGCTGCGGGGCGTAGCCCGCCTCGACCATCGCACGGCGCAGGGGCTCGATGCCGAAGGCCTCGCGGTAGTCGGCGCGGACCTTCTCGGTGTCCACGAACTCCCTCGGCTCGTAGACGAAGCGCCGTGCGAATGGGATGTTCCTGATGTCCGGGACCTTGCCCTCGACGATCGCCTGTCCGGTCCCGATCGTGTTGCCGACGAAGCGCCCCAGGCCGCCAGTGGCGAAACCGGCAAAGTGCTCGAGCGTCTCGGGGCTCACGGAGACGAACCCGGGCGCTAGCTTGTCGCCCCCGGTCTGCTCGTTGAGCCACTCCGCGATCGAGCGCGCGAAGGGGTTGATGTTCTTGTAGTAATTCTCGGAGTCGGGCTTCAGCTCCGCGGCTTGGTAGTCAGGCCGGATCTTCCGCCCGGCGAAGTCGCGGTTCATGACGTGCTGCACGATCGGATCCAGGAACGTGGGCGCGAGCTGCTGTACCAGGTCGGACTCGGAGCCGAGGGGGTTGAAGGCGTTCACGAGCGACGCCCCGACCGCCAGGGCCGCCTCGCCCGGCTTCGTGGCGCCAGAGAGCACCGCGCTCGCTTGTCGGCCCACGGTGTGGAGGACGTTGAAGCCGTAGGGCAGCGGCACGAGGACGGGGTTCCCACCCTCGCCCCGCATGACAACGAGGTTCCGTTCCTTCACGTACTCGGGGATCGCGTCGTAGTCGTTCACCCCGTCCTTGTCCGAGTCGCCCGCGACGGCCCGGTTGTACTGGTCGAGCGCCCATGCCGAAGCCGCAATGCCCCCGGCGATCTTGGCGCCCCGCGGGGTACGGAGCACGTCTCCCAGCCGCGCGGCCCCCTGGACGTTTGCGTTAAAGAAGGCGTAGAGGCTGTTCATCACCGGCCCCATCTCGCCCTTCTTGTTGAAGTCGATGGTGACCTTCCGCGCGGCCGCGGCTGCCTCCTTGGCCACGACGCCGGCATCCCGCAGCGCCTGGAAGTAGGCCAGGCGGACCCCGCCCTCCACGGACTTGTTCGCCCGCTCGACCCAGTCCTTGACGGCGGAGGCGGCGCGGAAGGCGGCGTTCACCGGACCCTCGCCCGCGCGCTTCACCCGCCCGGCGAGGTCGCGCTCGATGGTCTCGAGGTCCCGGATCGAGAACCACCCGACCGAGCCGCCGTTCTCGCGGAACTCCTTCGCGGCGTTCGCCCACGCCCCCCCGGCCTGGGGGTTACGGAGGCTCTCGTAGATGCCCCTCACGGCCTGGGGCACGTTCTTGACCATGTGCTGAGCGATCTTCCCGGTGCGCTCCGCGGAGACGTTCGCTACCGCCGTCTGGATGTCTCGCGCGAAGTTGGTCAGCAGGAATTCGGGGTTCCAGCTCGTGACCATCTGCGAGTAGAGACGCGTGAACTTCCCGACGGTCTCGACGAGCTTGCCCGTCTCCTTCCCCGAGAGGTTCTTGAGGGCCCGGTCGAGGATGGGATCGACGGAGGCCACGTCGAGGCGGTGCTTCTCCCCGTCCACCTTGTAGTGGAAGTCCTCGGCGTCCCGCAACGTGTCGCGCACCACGTGCGCCTTGCCGTCGCGGAGTTCCGTGCGCTGATGCTCCCTGTCCAGCTCGAAGAGCTTGTTCTCCTCGGCGAAACGGGCGAAGGCCTGGTCGGCCTTGTTCTTCTCGCCTCTGACGATCGCCCGGTGAAGCTGCTGGATCATGGCCGAGACGGGGCTATCGGCCAGCTCGCTCCGGCCGGTGGCGCTCTTCGACTCCTTCCCGCGGATGTCGAAGCCTCGGCCGGTGCCGATGCCCTCTTCCACCTCGGCCGTCCGCAGGGGAACGTAGTCGTCGCCCATCACGTCGCGCCACGCCTTGGCCTGGGCCTTCGAGAGCAAGCCGCCGTCCTCGAGGACGCGGAACTGCTCCTCCCGCATCTCCCGGACGATGTCGGCGGCCTTCGAGAGGTTCGCGTCCAGCCCCCTTGCCTTGAAGTCGGCGAGGATCCTCGCGGCTTCGACGTCGGACATCCCGGACCCTTCGGTGACCTTCCCTTCCCACCGATCCGAGATCACCTTGTTCCGGCGGGGTGCGTGCCTGGCGTAGACGTACCGATCGAGGTCCTCGAGCGAGATCTTGTTCTCCGCCAGGAGCTTCACGAGCGGGTCGATGAACTTGAGCTGCGTTTGCTGGATCCGGTCCGCCGCGATGGGGGTCACGGCGTCGAACAGGTCCTTGAGGTTCTCCCGCAGGATGCCGCCCTGCTGCTTGACGGCTCCGGTCACGGTCGACACGCGGTTGAGCCTGTCCTGGATGATGCGCTGCAGACGCTGGAGGGTCGTCTCCTCCGGGAGGCTGAAGCCCTGGCCCGGCGTGCCCGCGGTCCTCGGAGTCGGCGCGGGGGCGGCACCCCCGGTGGTCGGGCCCTTGCCGGCGGGGGCCGCGGTGGCGGGGGCGGGCGCAGGTTGCGCCGGCGGCTGCTTCGAGATGAGCTCCGTCGCGCGCCGGTAGAGGCTGCGGAGCCAGACCTGCAGGTCGCGGATGACGGAGCCGAGGCCCTCGCGCATGGCCTTCGACCAGGGCCCGAACTCGCGGATCCCCCGCTCCATGAGGCTCGCCCCGTAGACCGCGGCGTCGCCAATGGCGCCGGCCCCGGCGGCAGCGGCGCCCCCGAGCTCGAAAGCCTTCCCCTTGCCGCGGGCCTTCAGGCGCTCGACCGCAGCCTGGCCGTCGAAGAATGGTCGCGGAGCGGGCCGCTCAGGCGGTTCGGCAGCCCCGGGCCTGGCCGGCGTGGGGGGCTCTTGCGGCGGCGGCACCTCGCCTCCGCGGCCGCCCTCCAGCGGCGGCCGCTCCTCCCCCACCTTGATGCGCTTCATGTCCGTGATGGACTTCCGAGCTTGGTTGAATCCGCGCTCGTACAGCGTGGGCTCGCCATCTCCAAATGCCGCGTCCCGGAGCACCCCCTTCCCCATGAGCTGCAACGCCGGTCCGGCCATTCGCTGCGAGCTCGGGTAATACGCGAAGGTTTGCGCTGCGCCAAACGCCCGCTGGCGCCCGCGGATGTAGTTGGCAGCTTCGTTCGTCTTTTCGAACATCGTCTTTTCGAACAGCGCGAGCGGCATCTCCTGTACCGCCCGGACACGCCCCAGCGAGTCGGTGTGAAGTAGGGTTACGTAGGCGTCGCCCGCTGCGGGGTCTCGAAGGGCCGCGATGAGAATTGCCACCTGTTCAGGCCTCCGCAAAACCACGTCTCCGCCGCGGACGCCGCCTCCAGGCTGCACGCCCAACGACGGCACCAAGTACTCCTCCGCACCGACAGCCTCCCGCGGGACCACGAAGATCCCCCGGGCGATGTCGCCTTCTGGCGGAATGAAGCCGAAGGTGTCGTGGTCGATGACGACGTGCCCCTTGAGGCCCTTCACCCGCGCCCCGAGGACGCGGGTCAGGTCCAGATCCGCAGCGCTCGGAGCCGGATTGCCGGAAGGGTGGTTGTGCGCGATCCAGTAGCCGTCAGCCTGCAGCCTCTCCATTCGCTGCCGGATTTCGTAGGCCTGCCTCGAGACGAGTCGCGGGGAGAAGACAACGACGCTCGTCGGGTCGCGCGAGGTGATCCCCTCGTGCGCAACGATCCGACCACTCCGCGTGTAGAAGATTCGGAAGGTCTCGAAGCGAGGGTCGCGGTAGACGCGGGCGAGAACGGCGACGTCTTGAGGGGTTCTGAGGGTGTGGCCGCGGAGGTCTATCCAGCCTCGGGTTCGGAGCTCTTCGGGGATGGTGATGGCGAGGGCGGTGGTGCGGACTCCGCTTCCTCCATGTCGCCCAGGAAGAACCTTTCCTCCACTGGCGGATACAACAGCCGCGGGCTCGCGGAGCTCGCCGACGGCTCGCTGGAAGGCGGCGGCGCTTTCGGGTGTTCCAGGCTCACCCTTGGATGGTGCTCCCACCCGCGCTTCGCCGTCAAGGGTCTCTTCTACGATCAGTGGTGCCCCACGCTCAGGTGGGGCGGGCGTCTTGGGGTGCGAGCCTCGACGCTGGGACGCCCCTGTGATCTCCTCCGCTCGCTTGAACTCGGCCCGCAACGCGGCATCAGCCGAGGCTTCGGTCCAGAAGTCTTCGCTCCTCCCTGGCGCCATCAACGCCGGGCGCCCGGAGATTCTGTCCACGCCGGTGGGCAGGACCGCGACACGGAAGCCGTTGCGGTCGCCGTGGACGACCCGTCGCAGCGAGACTTGGATCTTGGTGATCTTGCCGGGCTGGGCCTCGCCCTCGAATGTGGCAAAGTAGTGCCCCTTGGCCTTCTCGCTCAGGACCATGCCATGCCGCTCGGCAAGGGCGGCGACGGAGGATGTCCCGACTGGTAGGGCCGGCTCTCTGCCGGAAAGTTCACGCTCGATCTCTTGCGCGGCCGCGCGCATCCCAGGCGTCGGCTCGACAGGGACTGGCGCTGGCTCGAGTAGCGGACGCTGTGCCCTCTTGAACGCCGCCTCCTCCGTCTTCGCCCGGGAGTCCCGCTCCTGCGTGAAGAGCGGCGCCTCGGCGAACGTTTCCTGTGGGCGACGTCCGGGCCCGCTGGCGACCGCGTCGAGCGTGCCTGGGATCAGCGTCTGGTCGCCGATGGCCGTCTTCTCGTAGATTGGACGCTGCTCCACCCGCCCACCGAACTCCTCCCGCTGCGCTTCGATCTCGGCCACCTCGCGACGGGCGGCGTCGTGGATCTCCAGTTCGAGCGGGTTTCCCTTGTCGCGCGCGAGGGCCAGGACCATCTCCCTGGGCCCGGCGTCGACGGCCTCGAGGGCGGTGCCGCGCTTCGCCGAGCCGACGCCAGTGAAGTCGCCCAGGACCGGCCGGCCCTCCGCGTCCATCACCGGACGCCGTCCGGTGGGTTCGGACCGCTCCGCCTTGGCGACCTGCTTCACCAGGTGCGCCGCGGTCTCGTGCACGGCCTTCCTGTACTCGGGGGTCCAACCCTCTTCGCCCGGGAGAATCCGGCTCCCGAGGGCGTCCCGCGGCGGCTCCGGCACTTTGTTCCACTGGATCCGACCGGCGCGGTCGGTGTGCGCCTTCACCGCGGCCTGGAACTCCTCCGGCGTGGCCACGGTCTTCGCGCTGGCAAGCGCGCGGGCCGCAGCCGCCTGCCCGAGACCGATCTCGTGCGTCGCGCCCTCGCGGTCGGAGAACGTGACGGCGTCGAGCGTGGCCGTCTGCCCCTTCAGCCAGTCCTTCCCCGCGAAGTGCCTCCCCAGGCCCGGCTTCACGTAGGCCAGGGTCACGTGAGGCTTGTAGTCGGGGTGCGTGTCCGTGTGCGGGAGCTTGGCGATCTTCGCGTTCAGGCGGTGGAGGTCGGGGCTCCGGACGTCGACCTTCACGACGTCGTACGGCGAGCCCTCCCGCGCCTTGAAGATCGACGTCCTGCCCAGGGTCACGCGGATCGGCTTCTCGCCGGCGAGCGCCTCGCGCACTGGGGCGACGTCGTCGGAGTGAAGGCCGTACTTCACGGTGACGTGCGGAATTGGCTCGCGCCCGCCGGCGGCCACGGCCTCCGACGCGCCCGGGACGCCCTCGGTCGTCAGCGCGCTGTCGGGGATCCGCTTCGTTGCCTGCCGGACGCGGCGGGCGACATGCTCGGGCAGGTTGACCTGCGTGCTGGCGAACTTGGGTGGGGGCTCGGGGGCGGCGGGGGGCGCCGCTGGTTCGGCCGGTACTACTTCTCTCGGTCCGGGAACCGAAGGTGGAATGTCCCGCCCCGCGGCAGGCTCAGGAGCCAGTCCTGGAACTTGTTCTCGTCCCAGGGCGGCGACTGGCTCTGAGCGCTCGACCTTTCGGTACGGGACTCGCTCGCCTCGGGCTTCAGCTCGAGCTCGGTAGGCGAGGAGGTGTCGGTCGGCATCGGGGAAGGAACGTCCATACCCGTAGTCTATGACCGGGCGCTCGAACGTTGCAAGGATTTTCCCGTCGGGGCCCTTGTAGTCGATCACGGCACGCGACAGTCCCGTCTTGATGTCCCGTGCGGCCTCGAGGGCCGCCGCCTCTGACGGCGCTGTGAGCGCGAACTCGTCCCCGCCGAGACGGTACGCCTTCACGCCGCGCACGGCCGCCGTCGCGCGCATCTCCTCGGCCACCCCCTTCAGGAAGGCGTCGCCAGCGGGATGCCCGTGGGTGTCGTTGATCGCCTTCAGGCCCGACACGTCGAAGGACACGTGCCCGCCGTCACCGGCGTAACGCTCGTGCGCGCGGCGGTTCAGCAGGCCCGTCATCGGATCGCTGTCCGCGAGGTCCTCGGCGGCTTCGGCACGGATCTCAGCGCGTGCGAGCCGGTCCGCGTGGACCTCGGAGAGCGCGGGGTCCTCGGCCATGAGGACCTGGCGGCGGTCGACCGTGCGTCGGTCGAGGTCCTGGCCAGCGCCGACCACCTGCCGACGTTCGACCTCGAGGCGGCGCTTCCCCGCCGGCGCCGCCTCAAGAGCGGCCGGAACGGGGAGGGCCGGGACAACGGCCGGGGCGAGCTGCTCGGGCGGAGCGAACCTGATCGGCAGCAGCGGCTCGGCCGCGGGCGGCGGTACCGGCGGGGGCGGTACAGCCGGAACGGGCAGGGTTGGCGCGAGCTCGGCCGCGGCCGCATCGACCGTGCGCGGCCCGGGGAGCGTCTCTGGCGGCGGCGCCGGCACCACGGCCTGCTCCACCGGGACGGTCGGCGCTCCCTCCACGGGCGACTCGCCGGCGGCCGGGGGGCGCGGGGGCGCGGCCACGGTGGGGGGCTGCGCGCCTCCGAGGGTGGCCACCTCGCCGGCCTGGGCCGCGGCCTGCGGGGACGGCGCCTCGACGGGGCCCGTGGCGGGCGTGGGCGGCAACACCGGCTGAACCGGTGCACCGATCGCCATCTCTGCGGATGGCATCGGCGCGGGCGCTCCGGCCCCGGGTGTGGCGGCGGCGGGATGTGGTTCCGGCGCCGGCGGGAGCGCCCTCGGCTCGATCGCCGTCTGGATGATGCGCGCGCCTGCCGTGGGGTTCCCCGCGCGGGCGGCGATCTCGGCGGCGGCCTGCACGCCCGGCGGCGGCTCGATCTGCGGCGCCACCTCCTCCAGGTAGCCTGCGGGCCGCGGGCCGCGCCGCGGCGTGACATCTCGCGCGAGCGCGGACGGACTCCCAGGCAGCTCCGGGAAGGGCATGAGCTCGCCCTGGACTATGCGGGGGCGCTCGGACGGGACGATGGACGTGTCGAGGCGCCGTGGACGCGGTGGCGGGGCGCCCTCCTCAGCCACGCGCCCTCGCCCACCGGGCACGAGCCCGAACCCCATCGCGGCCATCGCGGCGTCGACGGCGGCGCGGGTCGCGTGCTCCGAGGCGTCTCCGGTCCGGCCTTCGTCAGAGGCGGTCTTGGCCGCGTCGGCCTCCACGATCGCGCCGGCCGCCGCAGGGGCGGCGAACGCGAGCTTGCTGCCGGCGTGAAACGCCTTGCTCTTCAAGAGCGGCAGAAGCACGCCGGGATCTACGATCCTGCCAGCTATGCGACCCACGCCAAGCGCGGTCCCGGGATCCATGAAGATATTCGTGCCCTCTTCGAGCAACGTGCCTGCGATCCTCCTTGCTCTCGAGTCCTGCGGCCCAGTGGCACCCAATCCTGCCGTGGCCCTGACCATCGAGCCGAGAGTCGCGTCGTCGCCTACCGGCAGGCCTTGGAGGCGGGCCACGCGGCGCGCCAGAGGGTCGCGGATGTAGCGGCTGTAGCCGGTGAACGGGAGGGTCGCGTACTCGAGGCCGGTGGCCACCCCTTCCCCGACGCGGTCCAGGAAGGTTCCGTCGCTCTGCGGCAACCGCCTCGGCCGCTTGATGATGCGGTCGATCTCGGTCTCTCCACTCTCGTCGTACGGACCGCCGATGTCGAAAACCCCTCCGGGACCGAACTCGTCGTCGTAGCTACGGGCCATGTTCGAACGACCCTTGACTGGCCTCCAAGCCTATGCCTACGCTCGGGGCATGAAAGAGAAGCTGATACCGCTGTCCATCCTGGCCATGGCGCTCGCGGTGGTCATTGCCGTTGCTGTCTGGGGCGTCGTCACCGACCGCGAGGGCCAGCGCAGGGACCAACCCCCCTGGGGCCAAGACCAGCGACGCACGAGCGGGTTCGATACAAGCAACACCGCGACGCCGACGCCGCGCGACTGCACGAGGCCGAAGAAGGCCTATGACCCCGACTTCGGTCCGGGTGGCGCCTTCGACACCGGCCGCGATCCCAGGATGCCGGTACCGGAAACCCAGATCGACGCGATCATCTACCGCGGGTGCCCGCCGCCGGATTCGACGCGGTAGCTCGGTCCGTACCGCCATCCGCGGTTCAGGGCGAGCCGAGGTCGAGGCTTGCCGGTCGGCTGCCAGTGATCGGTCGCCCCGCGATCGACGAGAGCATGAGCTCTGCGTCCCGCAGGATTCTCTCGTATGTGGCACGTGCATCGTTGATCGTGGCTTCGTCGCGAGTCGCGTAGGCGCGGTTTAAGGCGGCGCCCTCCCTCCTGAGATGGTCGAAGATGACAGCCTGCTGCCTCTGGGCCACCGTGGCCGGCGGCCGCTGCTGGACATTTTCGATCACGCCTTTGCCCACCTCGAAGGCTCCGCCCTCACCCTCGAGCGGCCGTGGCTGCGACGTGAGGGCGGTCGCCTCGGCGTTGAGCTTCCTCGCGGCGAGGTCGCGCTCCTGCGGGCTTCCGCCGCCGGCCCGCTCCGCCGCACCGATGGCCGCCAGCCGGTTGATGTGGCGCCCCTCGATCATCTGGCGCGCGCGCTCGTTCGCCTCCATCCCCGCCTGCGAGACGTCGATGCCCCACGGGTCGGGGGTGAACTGGAAGGCCCGGTCGCGAATCCCCTCGTTCAAACCGCCGAACTGCTGTTGCTCGGTGGGAGGCCCAACGAAGTTCGGCTGCACGCGAGGAAGCCGCGCCGGCCGCGCTTCCATGCCGCCACCGGACGCCGCTCGGACAGCCGCCCCGGGCGCGGTGGCCTCCTGGATCGCCTTCGCGAAGGCCACGCCCGTGAGACCTGCACCGGGGTGCTTCACCGCCTGCGCGTTCGTGGAGGCAGGCGTGTCCTTCCCGCCGGCCGGCGACGGCTGCTCCCCATCGGGCCCGAGCGGGCGCTCGCCCTTGATCTGCTGCGCGAGCTCGCCGGTCGGGAGCGTGCGGCTTCGCTGGCCTGGGTACGCGGGGGCCAGCGCCGTCATGCCGCCCCTCGCTCTCTCGAGGATTTGCCGGCCCGCGTCGACGGCGACGGGCACCCCTGCGATCAGGGAGCGGTACCCCGTCGGGTCGTCCAGGTCGAGTTCGTCGATGGTCGGAAGGATCGACGGTCGCGTCGCCATCAGTAGCCTCGCCACATGCTGTTCGTCAGCATGTTCCAATCGGCGCTCGACTCCTTCTTCTGCGGCGGCGGCGGTGGTTGCGGCTGCTGCGGTCGTTGGGGTATCTGGTCACCCTCGACCGGGAGCCGACGCGGCCGCCCGCCTCCCATCCCGACTGTCCCGCGTCCCCACATGCCACCGGACTCGGACGCTCGTCCTTGTGGGAAGCGCGACAGGTCTGGGGCTTGCGGCGCCCGCGGCGCCCGAGGGCCTTCCGGCTGTGGCCTGCCCGTGATCGTCCTCGGCCTGGGTGTGGGCGGCTGGTTCTGATCGAACGCGAGGGCGTCGTAGAGGTTGGGCATGCTCAGTATCCCTGCCCCCAGTCCTGGCGACTCGACCGCGCGTCTTCCGCCTTCATCCGGTCGGCTATGGCCTGTAAACGTGGATCCTGTTGCTCCGCCGCCGAATTCGTCGGCAAGTACGCCGCCCGCTGGTACGCGTTCATCGCATTCACGTCCATCGTGTAGCCGGGGACGATCCCGGCGCCATGCACCATCCGCATCGGCCCCCCCTCCGCCTGTAACCGAAGGATCTCGGCCCGCATCTGCGCGCTGCGAAGCTGCCGCGCCATGGGGTCCTCCCGGGGCCTTTCCTGCTGCACCGGCCCGGCGCGCCTGGCCGTTCCCGTGTACTCACCACCACCACCGGACTTGCGCGGCCTCTCCTGCGCCCGCTTCGCCCGTCGCTCTTGGTAGTCGTCCTTGCGGTCGTACGCCAGGGCCCGGAGGAGTTCGTACCCCTCGCTCGGCGCGGCCGAGACGTTCGTCTCGAGCCTGTTCGGACCTTTGTAACCGCTGGTGATCTGCGCCATTTACTACCTCCACCCCCTGGGGCCGTGGCTAGAGGCTAGGCCCGTTGCGGCTCCCCCGGCGGCTCCACCAGCGCCGCTTCCTCCATAGACCGGCGCCGACTCGGGGTCGCTCTCTTCGTAGTACGTCGCCGGCTGCCTCTGCGGGTACTGGTTGGAGAGCGCCAGCATCTGCTGGAAGCCCTGTTGCGCCTGCTGGAGCTGCGCGAGGTAGTTGTCGAGCCCCACGCGCTGCTGCGCCTGCATGGAAGCCGTCGCGCCCAGGGCAAGTTGCCCGGACTGCCCGAGGAGATCGCCGACGTTCTTGTGCTCCCCGAGGGCGATGTCCTCGTTCTGCTGAGCGAGCGCGGCCGCGAGTCTCTCCCCCGCCCGCCCCTTGATGATGCCCGCCGCGCCGCTCCCCCCGATCCCGCGCCGGGCCGAGTCGGCGTCGAGGGCCTTGTAGACACCCTCGTAGGCGTCGCGGGTCTTCATCCCGGCGGAGTCCATGGCCCGTTGTCCGAACTCGTCGGAGCCCTCGATGTACTTCTGGATGTTCGCCTGCGACTGAGCCACGTACGGATCGCGCTCGACGGTGTTCTGGATCGGTGCAACCGGCGAGTTCGCGGTGGGCGTCATGGGCGGCGGCGGAGGCGCCGAGGATGTCGGTGGGGCCGGCCCTGACGACGGACCGCGGACCGGGCCGATGCGGATGCCGCCTGGAATTGGCGTAGGGGTACCGGTCGAGCCGCCTGTTGCGGCGATCGACATCGGCAGTTGCTTCGGCCGGCCCTGGATCACAATGGCCTCCTCCGGCCCTTCCGGCAGAGTATACAAGGAACCATACAAGAGTTTTCGGGAATCACACGGGGCTACTCACTGGGAGCCGTGACCCGATCCCGGGTCGGTACTGTCCGCCGATGCCGCGGAACTTAAACCTGCTGCCCGAGCACGTGAAGCGGAAGGTGAAGCCACGGCCGCGACAGCGCATCGGACGATCGGGCCACACGGTCTTCGAGGCGTAGAGGGGGTTGGCGCCTCCGAGGATGAGCTGGCCCGCTGGCTTATCCATGCCCCACGCGGCCGGTGCCGGAGCGAGCTGAGGGTCGATCGGAACCGCGTACTCGTCTCCCGGGTAGACCTCAACCCGCCAAGCCGAGAACTCCGACTCCACATAGCTCCAGATGGCCTGCAGGGTCTTGCCGTCCTCCACCTGACCGCCAGGGTCCGCGAAGAACTGGTGGGCCGTGATGATCTCGCCGGGCTGCGGCGGGTTGAAAATGTCATTTTCCTCGTAAAGTTTGCCGTCGCACATCCCGTAGATGAGCTTCCCGATGCCGGAGGTGGGGTCCGAGACGTACTCCATCGAGTCGCACTGCGTGCTCGGGTTTGAATCTATGTTGAGCGGGCTATCGTTGCCCCAGATCGCCTGCCCCATGGAGCCTCCCACCTCCGGCACCACGTTTCCGTAGGACCCGACCCAAACTTCCGAGGTGTAGTTGTCGTTGTTGATGCCACCTCGACCCTCCGCGAACCGAGGGCAGAACTTGAACTCGTCGTTGCTCTCGTCGTCCACGGAGAAGCCGCCCTGGAAGGACTCGCGATTCGCCGCGTAGGCCGCCTGCCACTCCGAAAGACGGCTCAGGATCACGTTGTGCCAGGCGCCGTCGAAGACGTAGACGCCCTTACGGTTCGGGATCCAGCCGCGGCCGTGGATCACCTTACAGGCCGCGTGGTTGAATCCCCCGAGCTGGCCGTCCGAGATGTTCATCTCGATGTCGTCCTCCGTGTAGCCGGCGATCACGTAGGACGTATTGGGTGTCAGGACGAGCAGGATGTCCCGCAGGGGCACAAGGGCGACGATGGGCTCCCCGTTCCTGGTCGGAAGGCTGAAGCCCTGCCACCGCTCAGGAAAGAAGAGCATCGAGAAGTAGAGGATGTCCGGGTGCTTTTCGTCCCCCGCCATCACCTGGCGGTCATGCCACGCTACGTTGATCGTGCAGCGCGGCATCCGCGTGAAATCGTCGAGCGTCATACCGAGAGCGAGCGTCGGAACGCTCTCCGTCGCTGTCGTGACCCCGAGCTGACGCATTTCAGCCAGCCTGGGCAGGGCCCCGTTCGCCGAGACGAAGAGACCCACGTGCGACGCGCGCGGCTGGATCCGCACATTAATCGTCTGGGCGGCGCCGGCGAGCAGCGTCTCCTGCGTGGTTAAGAGATCATCGCTGTCGATATCGGCGATGGTGGCGAACCTGGTAGGGGCTCCCGAAAGTGCGAGCTTGTCGCCGGGCCGGAGGGCCGAGAACCGCGTGAGCGTCCCTCCGATGCTGGTGGAGGGCGCGGCCAGCGTCACCTTTCCGTCGAAAACAAAGTCGTCTTCCGGCGTGCGGGCCTGAATCTGGGACCACGATCGGTTAGTGTCGCCCGTCACGCCCGCGCCCGCGGCCGAGAGGGGTCCCCATTCGTCCGTGAGGACGTCATAGAACGCCAGATACGGAACCTGGAAGGTCGTCCCAGCTCCCACCGAGATCACGGGTGGGTGGCTCGGCTGAACAACCCCCTGCCGGAGGAAGCGCCGGTGCTCGTCGATAAGCACGTTCTGGTTGTAGCAGCCAACGAGGTAGGGGCGGCTCTTGTAGATCGCTCTCGAGGGCCGCAGCGCAGTCGCGGTCACACCGAACGGGGGGAACATCTCTTTCGCTTGAGTAAAGCCGTGTCGAGCGAGATAGGTGCGGCCACGGATCCGCCCAACCCCTCTGTCGGTTCCGCTGCCCTTGACGTAGTCTTGGACGAGGACGGGCATTTCAGTAGGGAATGAGATCCAGGATTGGGAAGGTGGTCCCGCCCACGAGTCCGTTGCCCTGGAGGTATGAATCCCACCGACCTAGCGTGTCGATACCGACCGACGAAACTAAGGCGACTGGGACATTAGAGGCAAAACCGAAGGCGCCGCCCTGGAAGAACGCCGCAAACAGGATGTCGCGGTAGCTCACGAGGGAGCGGACGAGGTGGAGGTTGCTGAGGTCGTGACCAGGGTTCGTCTGCGCGGTGAAGTCCTTCCAGGAGTCCTGCCACTCGATGCTGCCGGGGCCCGAGTTCGGATCGTACCGGCCGAGCATGGCGTGTACCGTACCGACGTCGTTCCATGCGTAGTACAGGTCGTTGTTGAAGACCGCCACGGAGTTGATGCCACCCCCGACGCCTCCAGCGGCGGCGATGTTCCGAACCGAGACGAGGGTCGTGCCGTTGTAGGCGAAGATGTCCGTCCCTCCGTTCGCGAGGTAGAGGATGTCCTTGAAGGACACCATTGACGGCGCTTCCTGAGCGGCGACGCCCGCGGAGGCGACCGTCGTCCAGGTCCCAGGGACGGCGCCAGCGTCCCGAACGCGGATGTGCGCGGTAGCGGTCCCGAAGCCGGCCACGAGCTTGTTCCGCCAGATCCCGAAGCGCGTAACGGGGTTGATGCCCGTGATGTCGAACGGCACCGTGACGCCATCCGACACGCTGAGCCCGTCCCACACTGCGATCTTCGAGAGGCCTGCGCCGCCGTCGAGGGCGATGAAGAGCTTTCCGTCAAACTCCTGCAGCGACGAAATGCGAAACCCGGGAAAGCTGAAGATGCTGGTGTCGAACGTGGTTGAAATCTGGTCGAGAGGCACGCCGTACGGAGCCCTGGTGATCGTGACCGCGCGGAGGTTTGAGCCCTCCCCCATGTAGAGCCGGCCATCGAACACGGCGATGGCGATCCTGCGGTCGGCGTCGGAGATGTACTGAACGTAGGCCTGAAGCTGCGGCTCCTGCTCCGGATCGAAGAGGAACACCGTACCGCCCTGCGCGCCGCCGAAGCAGCCGAAGACCACGATCCACATGCGTAGCGGGTCCGTGCGGTAGGAGAGGATGTTGTGGATGCAGGCAGCGCCGTCATGGAAGGCATCGCCGATCGGGGAGAGTCCCGGACGGACCCACCACTCCCCCTGCCGGTAGCGCATATTCCGCGCCCGCTGGAGAGCGTTGGGCGGGATGGCCGAGGGGTCACCCTCACTGACGACACCCGTCCACGCGGCCGGAAAGCCTTGCGCCCCGGGCCGAAGCTCGAAGCGCTTCTGCTGCGAGGATGGAGTCCCCTTCGCCAACGCCTTACGAGGTCTTGTTCTTTCGGTAGTTGTTGTAGGCCGTGATCGCGGCGGCCGAGAGCGCGATGACCGCGGCGGTCACCTGTGCGGGGGCCCCGGCGGCGAGTAGCAGGTTGGTGAAGGCGACGGGGTCGGACGCAAGCCCGACGATCGCCGTCACGGCACCACCCAGCGCCACCTTGCCGAGCGTGATGCCCGCCTTCTTCGCGGTGATCTTCCAGTCGTATTTGTTCAACTTCCTCTCCTTTTCCACGGCGTCCGCGACGCCCTTCACGCCACGGCCGAACCTCAGCCAGTCGATCAGGCCGCCGAACACTGGGCCATCTCCGCGCGCATGTCTCGGTAGAGCCGACGCATCACGCTGTTCCAGGGGTCCCACCGCCAATGAATGATGCCGCCGTCGAAGGGCGCGTCGAGGACGCCGACGTGCTCGAGAACGAAGCTGAGCGACCCGCGCCAGCTCTCAATGCCCAGAAGGTAGTCCAGCGTATCGAGCCCGTGAAGCACTCGGTGCAGGAGCCACGCCTCGAAGGGGTACTCTTCTGGAACGACAAAGCGGCTCGCGAGCCGGACCTGCCGTTTGTAGTCCTCGCGTCTGATGGCCTCCCAGAGATCGCGCTGGTGTTGCTCGTTTTGCTCGACGCAGTTCCAGCACTTCATTGGGGCCCAGCCTTCGGAGGCGGCGGGACACAGTGCCGCTCGATCCCCAGGGGATCGAGGGCCGCGAGAGCCTGGGAGCAGCGTGCGCGCCTGAGCCTCACTGCTGCATAGGTTACGACGAGATCGAGCGAGGATCAGCAACGCGACAAAGACCACGCGAGCCGGTCTCACGGCATGGGGACGCGGAACATCACGCCCCCCCTCCGCCTACCACCCGCCCCGCTCACCCAGTCGCCCACGAGCGCGAAGCGATGGAACTCCACGCTCCCGGCCAAGATCGCGCGCACGCCACTGGAGCACGCGCAAGCCGCGTCCGCAGCCCCGTCGCTGCCCGCCATGACGTAGGTCCAGGATCTGCCCCGCCCAAGGCGCAGCCCACCCGCGTAGAGCGTCTGGTATCGCCACTCCACGGCGCCCTCGACCGGGACGAGCGCGCCGGCCGAAACCGCAAGGCCCATGTCGAAGCCGGCCACCTTCCGAGACCACGACAGCGCTCCGTAGGTCTCGATCGTGCGAAGGCTCTTGATGTCCAGGTTCGCGGTGTCGATGGCGCCCAGGCTCGTGAGGTCCATCCGGCCGCCGAAGCGGATGCCGAGAGGTAGTGGCAGTGCAGCCACGAGCCGGAGCGTCACCAGGTCCTGCCCGCGGTGGAGGGCTCCGGCCTGGTCCTGGTCCACGGTGAGCAAGCGCCCACCGTAGAGGGCCATCTGCAGCTCAGGCTTCGTCGCCGGTGTCGGGGGCGATTGGACATCGGCAGCGTGGGCACCGGATGACGCGGCGAGCAATAAGAGAGGGGTCACGAGCGCC
>Ga0184633_10000264_pt1 | contig 17764 bp, 15 predicted proteins | sample PLM31_170_b1_FD_133156 | JGI IMG/M metagenome (GOLD analysis project Ga0184633, IMG submission 133156) | Groundwater sediment microbial communities from an aquifer in East River, Colorado, USA - PLM3-1_170_b1 | ecosystem: Environmental > Terrestrial > Soil > Riparian zone | place: USA: East...
CCGCCGGTCAACAGCCGGACGCGTTTCGTTTGCTTCCTGCCTTGAGAGCGCCATCCGGGGTGGAGATGCGGAGCGGCGGCGCGGGATCCGGCGACGGGTACGCCGAGGCCTCGGCCGGCCTGCGCACGTCGCTCACACCCTCCGACCTGCTCACGGGCTACAACGAGCAGTTGGCTGCGGCCGGATGGACATTGTCGTCCTCGCAGAGCGCAGAGACGTTCGCCTGGAGCACCTGGACCGTCCCCGAGACAGAAGGGCAGCCATGGAACGGGATGCTGTTGGTCCTCCAAACACCTCCCGAGAGCGGCGAGCTGTACGCGCTGCTCCGCATGACCGAGAAACGCTGAGGTTGGAAAGGGATCCGACATGGGGACGAAAAACATCGTTGTCGTGGGCGCCGGCACCATGGGATCCGGCATCGCTCAAACCGCGGCCGTCTCCGGATATCAAGTCACCATGATCGACGTGGTTCCGCAGGCCCTGGAACGCGGGAAGGCCGCCATCGCCCGATCGGTCGAGAAACTCGTCGCCAAAGGCGCACTCTCGGAAGCGCAACAACAGGCCGCCCTGGCCATCGCCACGGCGCCTGACCTCGATCCGGCACGTCAAGCGGACCTGGTGATCGAGGCTGCGACGGAGGATCCGGCGCTGAAACTGAAGATCTTCGCCGATCTGGACCGCCTGGCGCCGCCGACGGCGTGCCTCGCCAGCAACACTTCTTCGATCTCGATCACGCGGATCGGGGCCGCCACCCAGCGGCCGGACCAAGTCGTCGGGATGCACTTCTTCAACCCGGTGCCCCTGATGAAGCTCCTGGAGGTCGTACGGGGACTGGCGACGTCCGACTCGACCGCCGCCCTAGCCGTGGAAGTCGGGCGGCACATGGGCAAGGAGCCGGTGGAGGCCAAGGACTCGCCCGGTTTCATCTCCAACCGAATCCTGTGTCCGATGATCAACGAAGCCGTTTTCGCTCTGCAGGAAGGTATCGGAACAGCCGAGTCGATCGACACGGTGATGAAACTGGGGATGAACCATCCGATCGGTCCGCTGGCACTGGCCGACCTGATCGGCCTGGACGTTGTGCTCTTCGTGATGCAGGTCCTGCAGCATGACCTGGGCGAGGATAAGTACCGTCCGGCACCCCTGCTCCAAAGGATGGTGGATGCTGGGCGGCTTGGACGGAAGAGCGGGCAAGGCTTCTACCCTTACCAGACTTGATACGCTGGCCCGGTTTCGGAAACCCAGGCCAGCCGGCAAGACCCGTCCTTTCCGTCGCGTGAAGCGCGAGCTTCACGAACGTCGCGTCACGCGTGGCACGCTACCGGTGAGGGAGGGTCTTCCCCCGTTCGAGCGTCCCCTCCCAGACCGGCTGGGTTGGTTATAATCCGCGGCTCATGCCAATGAGGAGCTTCATGGTCAACCGCCGGTGGGTCCTGGTCGCGGCTGCACTCACGCTGGGCGTCATCGCTTGTGGTCCGGCCGGCGGCTCAGCGCCGGAAGACGCGGTCGAGGTAGCCACTCGCGTTGCGGCCACGCTGGCAGCCTTGCGGACCGACACACCCGAAGACTCCCCGTCGCCGATCCCACCCCCGATCGCCACGCCTGTCGCCCCGCGCCTGTGGAAATCGTACAGCTCGGGTGGGGCCACCGGCTGGTGGCTGGAGGCGGGTTCAGCCACCGAAGTGACAATGCCTGTCGAGCCCGGCCAGTATTACGACTTTTCCGCCGCCAACGGCAAGATCCTCTACGCGACTCACTTCGCCAACTCCGGTGCCGGCCCGGGCAACTTGGCCGTCTCTGATCTGTGGATGATCGACTATCCCTCGGGCACGCCGGTACCCTTGATCTCGTCGGACACCGTGGTCGAGGCGTTGTGGACTCCGGACGGCGCCGGCGCGGTCTACATCCTGGCTACGCCGACGACGTACGAGCTCCGCTATCGATCGCTTGCCGGCGATGACAGGTTGCTGGCCTCGAACGTAGCCCCTACGTGGAGCGTCTCTCCCAGTGGCAACCTGGCGGCCTTCACCCGCGAGACCGGCTACGCTGTGCCCGGAGCGCCTGGCCTCTTCGTCGTGTCCTTGGCCGGAGGCCCGGAGGCGCAGGTCTCCGACGTCGATCGCCAAGGCACCGGGAGCATCGACGATCGACCGGAGTGGTCGTTCGACGACGCGCAGCTAGCTCTCTCCAATTGGGGCTCCGCTCCGGGTGAGTTGGTGGTCGCAGCCAGTGACGGAAGCCTCAGCGGGCCTCTCGTGGTCGAGGAGACTCTTTCGATCAACCCGATGGTCGGGGCCGGGCCAACCTCGGTCATCTGGCACCCGGATGGAAGACACCTGGTCGGATTCGCCAACTATGCCGAGTCCATGGGAGGTCCATCCCCGCTCGTGTTGTATGAGCTGGACGAATCACTCCACACGATCACCGGCGGCGCCGTTCTCGCCCAGGGCTTTTCGCTCGTCGGCTGGAATGTCCCCGGCGAGTCGCTCTACCTTGTCGACGAAAACAACCAGATCGCGCTCGTGAGCCTGCCATGACGGGAATGCATCCGGCATCCGTCCTCGTCTCGCGGATCGGTGCACTGCTGTTAGCGCTGGGCCTGACGGCCTGCAGCGCAGCTCCGACAGCCTCCGCGCAAGACGTGGCGACCGGCGTCGCGGCGACAGTGCAGGCGATGAACGCACAGGCGTCCACCGTGGAGGCATTGGGGACCTCGATGTCGGACGCCGTTCTTCAGACCCTCACGGCCGCGGGCACCATCGAAGTGCCACCCACGCCTGCCAGGGGTCCTGCCCTGCACCTCGCGTACACCGATGGCGGTAACGTCGCCCTCGATTCAGAGCCTGGGCCGGCAATCTCGCTCACCTCGAGCGGCTCCGCTGAATCGGTGCAGATCTCGGACGACGGCGAGAAGATCGCCTATGCGCGCCGCCCTGCCATAGACGGTCCGGTCGAGTTGCGGGTGGTGAACCGTGACGGTTCCGGCGACAGCCTGCTGATGAGTCCCGCTGATTTCGATGCCCTTTACCCGCTCGACGGAGCCGTCCATCACGATCTCTCTCAGTTCGACTTCGTGCCGGCTTCCCACGACTTGTTATTGAATACCCGCTCCACCTTCGAGGGGCCCGGCCTCGCCAAGCACGACGACCTGATCCAAATCGACACCGACACGCTGGCCCGCACCATGCTCCTGGCACCCGGCAACGGTGGCGACTTCACGTCTTCACCCGATGGACAGTACCTGGCGATCGTTCGCCCAGACATGATCGAGATCCGGCTTGCCAACGGCACGCCAACCGTCTCGGGCGTCATCACGTATATGCCGGTCACGACATACTCCGAGTACGCGTACTACGCCCAACCCGTGTGGGACGGGGACTCGATGACGATCGGGGTGGCGATTCCGTCGCCCGATCCGCTGGCCCCGGCAACGACGGGTTCGATCTGGCGACTGCCCGTAGGGGGCAGCGCCTCCCTCGCCGGGACGATCACGGGCCAGTTCTTCCTCCTCTCCGGATCGGAACCCTTGGTTTCTCCCGATCTGGCCCATGTCATCTACGCCAGACCCACGGCGACGCCGAACATCTGGAATCTGTACCTCGGATCAGTGGATGGCAGTGGGGAGACGCTGATTGGAGTCTATCTGGTCTGGGGCGGCTGGTCGCCGGACGCCCAGCACTTCGTCTTTAGCCTGGGGGACGCAACGAACCTTCAGTTGGGGGATGTAACGGGGACTTCGGCGCCGCTCGTCACCGGGACCGAGGTCCGCTGGTTCACCCCAACGGAGTTCCTCTCCCTCTCCGGATCGATGGGCGGCTGGACCTTGAACCGCGCCGGCATCGGCTCGGCGCCGGTACCGCTGGCCTCGCCTGCAGGCGACTTCATCGACTACGACTTCGCCTACGAGTAGCGAAGGGCCAACCAGGTTTCGACAGACCGCAAACCGGGTCTCCTAAATTGACAAACCGGGTTTCTCTCAGAAACCCGGTTTGTTGGTCTTCCATACCATGACCGCCAGCCGGCCCTCCTGCGGGATCAGGCGCTCCGCGATCAATATGAGCCGCCGGACTCGTTGGAAGTAGCGCGGCATGAGCGAAGGATCTTCGACGGTTACGAAACCAAAGCGCTCGTAGAAACCGGCCAGCCCCGAGCGGCACATCAGCCAGAGCGGCGGGTCATTCTCCATCATCAACTTCCGAATCAACTCGGAGGCGACTCCTTTTCGCCGCATCCTCTCGCGGACGGCGATCGAAGCCAGCTCGCGCGAGCCATCCGGGTGCGGCTTGACCTGTCCGCAGCCGATCACGCGGTCCTGGGCGTTCACCGCCAGAAGGAACCGCCGCCAGTCGAGGCCGCGCGGATTGATGCCGACTCGGAAGATCAATATACGGATGGCACTCGCGTCCTTGGCTGTCGCTCGACGGTAGCGCAGCTCTCCAGCCTCCGGAGAGCTCGAAGCTCCCCGGAAACTCGTCCCACTCGGTCCGCTCATTCGGAGGCCTCGGCTCGGGCAGCCACGTCGAGCAGCAAGGCGGCAAGCGCTTCTGGACGGTGGAGCGGAACATCATGGTCGGTGTCTTCCATCCACTCCACCCGCAATTCCATGATCGTCCGCTGAGCCCGGTCGATGGCGGGCGGTGCCAGGAGGCGAACGGTTGTCACGATGGGTCCAACACAGTGCAGGTGAACGGAGATCCCCAGGTCAAGTCGATAACAACTGATCGAGAATCTCCCGGGTCTTTTGCGGATCGGCCTTTCCCTCCGACCGGCGCATCACTTGCCCGACGAACCACCCGATCAACGTCGCCTTCCCCGCCCGATAGGCGCCCACCTGGTCGGGGTTCTCCGTCAGGACCATTTCCGCCAAGGCTCGCAACGCCTCCTCGTCGGAAACCTGTCCCAGGCCTTCCTCACTGACGATCTCCTCCGGCCGGCGGCCGCTGTCTTCGACCTTCGCCAAAAGGTCCTTCCCGGTGTTCGTGGTAATGATGCCTTTGTCCACCATCCGGATGATCGACGCCAGATCGGCTGGGGTCAGGCGAAGCTGGCCGGCGTACAACCCGCGTTCCCGCAGCAGCCGCAGAACGTCGTTCATCATCCAGTTGGACACGGCTTTGGGTTCTCCGCCGAGGGCTCCCGTCGCTTGCTCGAAGTAGTCGGAGAGGCTCCTTTCCTCGGTGAGGATCTCGGCGTCATACGCTGGAAGGCCATAGGCCTCGACGAATCGCTGGCGGCGCGCAAGCGGAAGCTCGGGCAGGTCGGCCAGGACTTGATCGCGCCACTCAGGCGCAAGGTAGATCGAAAGCAGGTCCGGCTCACGGAAGTAGCGGTAGTCGGCTTCGGTCTCCTTCGAGCGCATCTTGCGCAGCGTCCCGGTCTCCTCGTCCCAATCGAGAGTCCAGGCCTCGATCGTCCCCCCGCTCTCCATTTGGCGCCGTTGGCGAGCGATTTCCGCCTGGATCGCCTGTCGCACGTTCTCGATCGAGTTCACGTTCTTGATCTCGGTCTTGGGGTTGAGAATGTCCGTCCCGGCCGGCCGAAGGGATACGTTGGCGTCGCAGCGAAGCTGTCCCTTCTCCATGTCGCCCTCGGATATCCCCAGCCAGCGCAGCAACTGACGCAAGCGAATTAGGTAGCTGGCCGCCTCGTCGGCGGAACGGAGGTCGGGGCCGGTGACCATCTCCACCAGAGGAACCCCGCAACGGTTGAAGTCAATCCAGCGCCGGCCAGCCTGTTGAACCGTCTTCCCGGCGTCCTCTTCGAGGTGCAGCTTGCGAATCCGCACACGCCGGACCGCGCCCTCGGGAAGGGGAAGGTCAAAAGTACCGCCGGTGGCCAACGGCTCATCGTATTGGCTGATCTGGTATCCCTTCGGCAGGTCCGGATAGAAGTAGTTCTTGCGAGCGAAGTAGGACTCCTCATGGATCGCCTCAGCGCCGACGGCCGCCGCCAGCCGGGCCGCCTTCTCGACGGCCGCACGATTGAGGACCGGCAACACACCGGGAAGGCCGGTGCAGACCGGGCAGATGTTGGAATTCGGCGGCTCGCCCCATGAGTCGGCCTTGCAGGGGCAGAAGATCTTACTGAGCGTGTTGAGCTGGATATGGGTCTCCAGGCCGATGACAGACTCATAATCAACCATCATCGCTTAGCCTACGCTGCCAGACCTTCGAGAACCCGCGGCCGTGTCGCGCGCCACGGCTCATCCGCGGTGAGCGCCTCCAGGGCACGGCCGATGCGGAGAAGGGCGCCCTCAGCGAAATCGGTCCCCAGAAACTGAACGCCCATCGGCAAACCGCGGTGGTCGAGGCCGCCGGGAATCGAGAGGCCGGGAACTCCGGCATGATTGGCGGGCACGGTCAACAGATCGGCGTACTGCATGAGCACCGAGTCGCCATAGAGCGCTCCGATCTCGAACGCTGTCGTCGGTGTCGTCGGCGTCAGCAGAGCGTCGAGCCGGTAGGCACCTCGGGGGTCGAAGGCTGCTTCGAAGTCACGGCGAATCAGAGTACGGACGCGCAGCGCCTGCCGGTAGTAACCCTTCTCGTACTGCTCAGCCGACACGTACATCCCCATCAGAATCCGCAGCTTGGGTTGGACTCCGAAACCGCGGCCGCGCGTCCGCTGATAGAGTTCCGATAGTTCGGCGACCGTCCCCGGGTGACGATAGCCGTACTTGATCCCATCGTAACGATGTAAGTTGGAAGCGGCCTCGACGCGAGAGATGACGAAGTAGGCCGGAATACCGAAGCGCGTGTTCGGCATGGCCACCCCTTCAATGATCTCGGCCCCGGCGGCGGCCAGGGTCTCCGCCGCCCGCCGGACGGCCGCTTCGATATCCGGCTCGATCGACTGGTCGCGTAGTTCTCCCGTCGCCGGATCTGGATAACGGAGTCTGAAGTAGTCCGGTGAGAGGCCGATTCGCAGCCCGGCAACGCCGGCCTCGAGTTGTTCCGAATAGTCGGGAACGGGTACGGCGGCCGCCGTGGCGTCGTGGCGATCGGGGCCGGCGATGACCTGCAGGGCGAGCGCCGCGTCACCCACCGTGCGGGCGGCGATCGACGGACAGTCGAGCGAAGAAGCGAAGGCGATCAGGCCATAGCGCGACACCCGCCCATACGTCGGCTTGAGGCCGACCACCCCACAGAAGGCCGCCGGCTGGCGCACGGAACCGGCCGTATCGGTCCCGAGCGAAAGGGCCGCCTCGCCGGCGGCTACGGCTGCTGCACTTCCGCCGGACGATCCCCCGGGGACGCGCGTCGGGTCCCATGGATTGCCGGGAGGCGGCAGGAAGGCCGACGACTCGCTCGACGAGCCGAAGGCGAACTCGTCCAGGTTGACCTTGCCGATGGTGACCGCGCCGGCTGCTTCCAGACGCTCCACCGCAGTGGCGCTATACGGGGAGCGGAAGTTCGCCAGGATCCGGGAGCCGGCCGTAGAAAGCGTGTCCCGGACGCAGAAGATGTCTTTGACCGCCAGCGGCACTCCAGCCAGAGGTCCGGGATCCTCGCCCTTCCGAACACGGCTATCGATTCCGTCCGCCTGGCGCCGCGCCCGATCGACGGTCCGAGTGATGAAGGCATGAACTTTCGTTCGGTCGTCGGATTGGGAAAGATATGCCTCAGACGACGGCGCTCGCCCTTCGACGGCCCCGATACGCGCCAGCGCCGACTCGAGGATGGCCCCGGCCCTCGCCTCCCCCTTTCGAACCCGGCGCGCCAGCTCACGCGCCGGCAAATCGCAGAGGGCCGTGGTCACCCGAGATCCGTGTGGGGTATGTCCGGAACGACGATATACCGCGCGTCCGTCTCCGGCGCCTGGCCGAGGATGTCGTCGGCGTTGTCACAAGAGATGACGATGTCCTCCCGTAAGGAGGGCCGGGCCTCAGGAGGGTAGGGGACACCGTGAGACGTGATCGGGGTCGACGGATTGACCTCGATCGCCGCCATTTCACGAATCGCGCGCAGCTGGCCGTTGAGCTGTCGACGAAGGTATTCGGACTCTTCAGGGTCAAGTTCGAGCTCGGCCAGATGAACGAGGTGCACAAAGATCTCGGGAGTGATCTCTTCGGGGCTTTCCATTCAGTCGCTTTGCCTCGACGGGACGGCTCGATTCTACCTGTGGCCGGCGGCCCCTCCAAGGGCCGTACCCAGGGTCGCCTCTGCGTCAAGAAAGGGCGCAGTATGGAGGGCGCCTTCGGCCGGACCAGGGTCGCCAAGAAGTGGTCAGTGGTCAGTGGTCAGAGGCAATTTCCTCCATTCCAAGGACCTATGCCTGTGACCGAAGGCTCACGAACCAGTGGTTCCTTTCCACCGACCACTCACCACTGTCCACTGACCACTGATCTGCGGCTTCCGATATAATCCGCGATGGCCGTTCCCGCCGGCCGCGCCGGAGGTCCCCATGGTTTCCCCAACTCAGGTTCACGCCGGGCCCAGCCTCGACCTGACAACCGAACACGAGATGTTGCGCCAGACGGCGCGTGATTTCGCCGAGCGCGAGATCGCCCCGGTCGCCGCCCACTTCGATGAGACGGGCCAGTTCCCGCGGGAAACGATTCGCAAGATGGGCGAGCTCGGCCTGATGGGGGTCGAGGTGCCCGAGGCCTACGGGGGCGCCGGCATGGACACCCTGGCCTACGTGCTGGCCCTGGAGGAGATCTCGAAAGTCGACGCGGCGCACGGCACGATCATGTCGGTCAACAACTCGCTCTTCTGTCACGGCATTCTGCGTTTCGGGACGGAGGCTCAGAAACAGAAGTACGTCCAAGCGGTCGCCTCAGGCAAGGCCATCGGCGCCTACTCCCTGACCGAACCGATGTCGGGGTCGGATGCCGGGACGATGCGTTCACGGGCCGTGCGACGGGGTGACGGATACCTGCTGCAGGGGCGCAAGTCGTGGGTCACCAGCGGATCGGTAGCGGAGTTCATCTTGCTGTTCACCATGACCGACCCGGACAAGAAGCACAAGGGCATCACCGCCTTTCTGGTCGACACGAACAAACCCGGATTCGCCCGCGGCAAGGATGAACCCAAACTCGGCATTCGCGCTTCGGCCACCTGCGAGATCGTTTTCGACGACTACCATTGCACCTCCGAGGACCGCCTGGGCGAAGACGGTGAAGGTTTCAAGATCGCCATGACTGTGCTCGATGCCGGCCGGATCGGGATCGCCGCCCAGGCATTGGGGATCGCCGGAGCGGCCTACGAAGCAAGCCTCCGTTACGCCAGGGAGCGCCAGGCCTTCGGCCAGCCGATCGGGCAGTTTCAGGGAATCGGATTCAAACTGGCCGACATGAAGACGCGCATCGAAGCCAGCCGCCTGCTCATCATGCAGGCGGCCCTGGCCAAGGAGCATGCCAAGCAGTCCGGCCAGCGCTACACCCTGGAAGCCTCCATGGCGAAGCTCTTCGCCTCGGAGACGGCGATGTTCTGCGCCCATGCCGCCGTCCAGATCCATGGAGGAGTCGGTTACAGCCGTGAGTTTCCCGTCGAGCGCTACTTCCGCGACGCCAAGATCACGGAGATCTATGAGGGCACCAGCGAAATTCAGAGGATGGTGATCTCGCGGCAGGAGCTGGGACTGGAGTAGATCGAAGGCGACGACACGACGGACTGGCCCTGAATCCTAGGTAACCGCGGTCGCCGCAAGAGGTTTCCGAGACCTAGAGCTCCACCAAACCCACAGGCAGAGCAGGACTCCCACGGCCGACATCCAAAGACCGACCGGCACGTCCCAAGGAAGATACTCGAAACGAAACTGATGGTCGCCGGCGGGTGCCTCCGCGCTCAACCAAGCACCCGGCCGCAGGCTCGCCAGCTCCCCGTCGAGGAAGACCCTCCAGCCGCTCCACGCATTCTCTTGTACGACAAGCTGGCCTGGCCTCTCCGTCGAACATTCGATTGTCAAATCGCCGCCCCTGCCGGACGCTTTGCAGGGAACGTTCCCTTCGCTGGCGCTGACATAGGCGTAGGACGGAGCGACCTGCCTCACGATGGGGATCGAGTCCTGCAGAAAGCCGACCTGTTCTCCGTCTTCTGGCACCGCATCCCGTTTCGCGATCAGAGAGGCTACCGGCAAGTCATGTCCCTTCCAGCGCCAAACGGCGATGACGTTGGTGAGCTTCAATCCGGCAGCGATGGAGGGCTCCACCCAATAATGCTCGCCATACGGGGTTGAGATCCACGCCAGATCGGATGTTCGCAGAGCATCGACCGATCGATAAACGCTCTCGACGTTGATGGTTTTCGTGAAATCCTGGCTCAAGTCGTACGCCGATCTCACGGACCACACAAGAGGGATGGCCAGAACCCAGGCTAGGCTCAGAACGAAGGAAGGCTCGGCCCTGTCCGGTCTTAGAACTAGGCTGACCCGTGGCCAATTCAGCCTCAATAATTGGTCCAAACCATACCCGGCTAGGCCAATAATGCCCGGGATGGCCATCCCGGCAATCAAGGGTGTATGTCGAAACCCGGCCAGGTCTGGGAGCAGCTTGACCAGAAAACGCATGGGGATGGCGCTGGCGAAGAAGAACGTGAGAACTGGCCCAGAAGCAAGGAAAAGCAGGATCCGCGAGTCGCGGCGAGGAGCCAAACGTAGGCAGAGGATGGCCAGAAGGATCGGCACCCAGCCAATGTATAGGTGGTAAAGGTATCCGAAAGGAAACTTCCCCAAGAGCCCGCTGCGCATAAACTCGTGATCGCGGATCACCAGGTTCAGGGGAATGAACTCCATGGGTTGCGATGCATCAAACGCCGGATCGCTGAACTTCTCATAGTTAGGGTAGAAATGGAGTGTCGGCAACAGGACGACCGCCGTTAGCAGCAGGCTAATTGCCCCCGCCAGAACGAATTCCTTCCAGACCGGGCGCAAGGCGAGACTTTGATCTAACAAGAGGAACAGGAAGGCGGGCATCCAAAGCAGAAGCCCCAACTGGAGGTATCCCACTCCGGAGATAATGGCGAGCGCAGCCGCGATCCCCAAGCGCAGCGCGGACCTCCGTTGGCCGGTTACGGCAAGGTCGACCGCCGCGGCCAAGGCCAGGGTGCTTGCCGCAGTGGAAAGCACGAGTCCGGGGGAGCCAAGCTCGAGTCGCGCGGCAAGGTGGCCGCCCACAACGGCGAGGAACCCAGTCCACAACCGCGGAACAACGCCCAGACGAATCGTCCTTGCCAGCCACCACTGCGCCGCGCCAGCTAGCCAAAAAGAAAGCACGATGGAGACTTTCGCCCCTACGATCGTCCCCCAAAGCAGAGTGGGGATCGAGACGAATGGGTGAAACTTGCTGCTGAAAAGGTCCGCCAGCGCCGGGTACCCCCCGTTGATCCCGCCATCCCACAAGGCGCACTGCCCGCATTGTCGAAGTTGAGTCCAGAAAAGGTTCCCCTCAATCTGGTATCCAAACTCCCGACCGGTGAGCCAAGTGAACGGGTCAAAGTCCAGCAGCCCCCGACCTACCCAAGCCGCCCAAAGGCCGATCAGGATAAGCTCAGCAGCGGGCCCCAGGAAGATCGTCCGCGCCGCCGAGGCCACCTGCCCTCGCGAGGGTGCCTTGCGGATGAGGCCCCCGAGCCGTGAACCTCGCGCTGGAACCAACATTGGTTGCAGTTCCGAAGACTCCATGGCCACTCCACGACCCGCCGAATCGAATACCCAAGTGTAGTGAAGTCGAGAGGGCTTGGCAACCGGCCGGGCCCTGTACTCCCAGAGTGCGGGCCCAAGCGGCCGCGCTCAGGCGGTCAGCCGAGGCGCTTAGGTCTCATGGGGGGCTAGGAAACGGCCCGGCCGGAGGTATAACCGGCCCATGGCGCAGCCTCCGTTCTCGCCTTGGGGTGGGCCTACCTGTCAGCCCACGCGGCAATGAAACGAAATTGCAAGGATCAAGCCAGGCTGTCATCCCGGCACCGACGGAGACAGGTGCGGCCCCCCGATCGCCATCGCCGCGGTCGGGCATCCTTCCCGCGGCGCGAGATCAAGGGCCCGGGGAACCCTCATGGTTAAGCGTCGCCTCCGCACGGCCTTCGCCATCTCCGTCGTTTCCCTTGGATTGGCGACAACCGTCTTCTGGCTGCTGAACTCGCGGGAGGCCTTTTCGCTCCTCTCAAGCAACCCGCCGGTTCTGATCACCGGCCTGGTCGGGATTGCCCTTCTGACCACCCTCAACCTGGCGATTCGGTGGCTGCGCTGGCACTTCCTGCTTCGACGCTGGAAGTTCTTCGTCAAGACCAAGGAAAGCCTGGGCATCTGGCTGCTTTCCTTGCCCGGCATCGCCACCCCCTTCTATGTCGGCGAGCTCGTTCGATCCCCCTTGTTGGCGCGGCGCTTCCCGAGGCCGTTCTGGATCGTCCTCGGGATATGGCTCATCGAGCGCCTCGCCGATATGTATGTACTCGGCTTTTTCGTTCTCGCCGTCAATGTTCATTGGTCGGTCCTGCTCGGAATCGGTGTGGTGACCGCGCTGTGCGTCTTGGTGCTGCGCCTCGTCCCCCACGCGCATCTGGTTCGCACGCTCACCAACCCGCTGGAGATGTCGGTCATCCTCGGGGGAACCGTTCTGGCATGGGCCCTGCCTGCCTTCGGCCTGTGGATGCTGTTATCCCAGTTGGGCAGCCCCCTTCCCGCCGCCGATGCAGTGGAGGCCTTCGGAGTCGGGACCTTGCTGGGCGGGTTCTCGGGCCTTCCCCTCGGGGTCGGCATCGCCGGCTCGGCGATGATCCTCAGTCTGCAGGCGAAGGGCGTGTCCAGCGAAACGGCCGCCATCAGTATCGCCTTGTTCCGGGCCGGCACCGTGTGGTATGCGATTGGGATCGGCATTGCCGCCCTGACTCTGGCACGAAGGCTCGTCCTTCCGCATCTCGGAGCCGATCGAGGGTCAGGCCACTTCGACCACATCTCCGAAGACTACGGAGAGAACATCCCACCTCACATGGTCGAGCGATTGGTGGTCCGGAAGACCGATGCGATGCAGACCTGGCTTTCGGAGTCCGACGCCCATGAGGATTGGCGCGGTCTTGACATCGGTTGCGGCCAGGGGTGGTACGTCAGCAGGATGGCCGAACGCGGTTATCGGATGCATGGAATGGACCTATCCACCGGGCAAGTCGAGCAGGCCAAAGCCTATATCGTCGGCCAGGGTGCGTCGGCAGGGCTATCCGTGGCGGACGCCGCCCGCCTTCCCTATCCCGACGCCAGCTTCGACTTCGCGTTCAGCGTCAATGTGATCCACCATATCGCCCGGGGTCCGATACGCCAGGCCGCCTTCACCGAAATCCTTCGAGTCCTAAGACCCGGCGGCCTCTTCTTTCTGCACGAGATCAACACCAGCAATCCGCTGTTCCGCTTCTACATGGGATATCTCTTCCCCCTCCTCAAGGACATCGACGAGGGAACCGAAGAATGGCTCGGCCCTGAGGCATTGCCCGTTGTCGAAGGAGGCCGATGGCGGCCCCAAGTTGCATACTTCAACTTCCTGCCAGATTTCACGCCGGCCCCGCTCATGAGGCGGCTGACCGGCGCGGAAACCCTACTTGAAAGATCTCGCCTGAAACGATGGAGTTCTCACTATGTCGCCTGCTTGGCCAAGTCCCGTCCTCTGGCATAGAGATTCGGCGGCATCATGGAGCCTGGGCCCGGGTGTGACGAATGACCGAGAGCCCAGGATGGGATCGGCCTGTCTGGCCGATCTTTTCGAATGGGGGGATAATCTTTGTCTCCACCCCTGAGATCGTGCGCGGACCGGGGAGGCAATGAACGGCCATGAAGACTCTCCGCCTGAGCGGCAGCACCTCTAAGGTCTCGGAGAGGGATATCGGAGGCTTACGTTTCGACTTGATCCTTGACCGATTCCCGTGCGGCCGCAGGGGAAACTGGCCCTCGTCGGTCCGTGGGCGGCAGGGGTGGCCCCCAGCTTTGGCCACTCTCGCCAGAACCTTGAATCAGATGCTCCCCAAGGGATATCTCAGGCAGTGGGGCGTTCAAGTCTCGCCCCTGCTAGGCCAAAACGGAACTCAGGTCGCCGATCGCCGATTCCAGACGCAGTCACCGAGATCTTCGAGAATGTCGCTTACATGTGGCGGCTGATGGCGGCCTGGCGGATGATCTGGCTCGGGTAGCAACATCCCGGAAAACGCGATGCTGGTCTACGCGGGAGTCATTGTTGCCGTCGCCCTCAGCGCTCTCGTTGTCTTTGTCGCGCGAAGGCAAATCGTTCCTCCGGCCGGCCGCCACCAAGGCCACGTCTTCGGCGCCTACTCCCCGGTTCTCACCTGGGCGCGCGACCGCGTAAGCCCCTCCCTCAGAACCTCGATCACTGCTCACCCGGCCATTCGCTGGTCCCGCCTGGCCACCGCACTGGAGATCCTGGCCATCGGCGGGTGGGCGCTCTGGGTCGGCCGGAATCTGCTCAACTTCGACCCGCATGTTTGGCCTACGGGCGTCGAATTCGGCATCGACATCTACGCATTCCATTTTTGGGAGCAGCTGCGCCAGTGCGCGCTGTGCAGCCTGTGGAACGGGATGCTGAATGGCGGCGCCCCCTTCCTCGCCGACCCTTTCACCGGCCACCTCCATCCCCTACCGGCGGTGGCCACCCTGCTCGCCGGCGTTGTCAATGGCGCCAAGATCACCGTCGTTGCGTCCTTCTGGTTGGCCGGAGTAAGCCAGTGGTGGATCGGGAGTCTCATCGGCCTGCGCCGTTGGAGCCGACTGTGGACCGCACTCGCGGCCACGAGCGGAGCTCATCTGGCGGCTCGAATGGAGCTGGGATCCGTCGCCGATCCACTGTCCGCGGCCTCAGCGAGCCTCGCCCTCGCCGCCTCTTTCGACCTCGCGCTCAATCGCAATCGGAAGTCTGCCCTTCGCTTCGCCGTGATCCTGGCGCTGGCCATGCTCGCCGGGCATGGCTACTATCAGATCGCCCTCGTCTTCTGGGCGCCTTGGGTCCTACTCATGATCCTCACGCCGAAGGTCCGCCTCGACCCAGTCTGGCGGGAATTCGCCCTGGCGGGCGCGATCGCCGTTCTGCTCGCTAGCGTCTTCCTCGTTCCGTTCCTGCACTTCTGGCCTCAGGTGGAGAAGTTCATCGATCCGACGTTCAGAGGTTCTCAGCCGTTCGAGTACATCCCCCTCAACTTCGTCGTCCACGATTGGGATTTCTTCGCGACTTCCATATTGGGGAAGACCCCTTACCCCTACCTTCATCCCCTCTTCCTAGGCTGGCCGGCCGTCCTGCTGGCCGTGGTGGGGCTCGCCCTCGGAAAGAAGAAGGACGCACGTCTCCTGCTGGCCCTGTCCTTGGGCGCGTTGACGATGATGTGGCTCGCCTCAGGTGTGCCATTCCGGTGGCTGGTGGGCGTCGCTCCTTTCCTTGCCAGGCTTCGGCACGTAGCCCATATGGCGAGTCTCGCCGTTCCAGCGGTGTTGGCGCTTGCCGGATACGGCCTAGACCGGCTCCTTGATCTACCCTGGCCCGGATGGCGGTTAGGAATCGGGAGGCGCGAAGCCAGGACCACTTTATCGATCAGCGCAGCGTGGCTGCTGGCCATTCCTTTAGTGATAAGCCTGCGCACGGCGGACGACTTCGACCAGAACTTCATGGTCATGATGGATGTGAGCCGCGCGTATGAGGAGGTTGTGCGCCTCGAGACGCCGAGCCTCGAGTGGGTCACGGTCCCCTTCGGCGAGCATTTCTGGATCGAGGCCGGATTGGACGATGGCCTCAAACTGACCGATGTGCTGACTCCCTTCTGGTGGGGGGATCGAAAGGCCCCACCACCGCTGCTCGAAGCCACGCGTTACGATCGCCCCGCCGACCTTCTCCCCGTCGATCATCTCGACGGTGTCCCGGTCTACCTGTACCCGGAGAATGTCTATGCCTACGTCGAGGCCGCTTCGGGGACCGTTCCCTGCAATGCACGGGGCGTCGGGGGCGACCTAACCGTGCGGTGCGAGAGCGGCGGGGGGAATCTGGTGGTCCGAGAGAACGCCTGGGATGGGTGGTCTGCTACCGTGAATGGGACGTCCGCTGACCTCGGCCAGAGTCGTTGGCTGACGGTGATCGTCTCTCCAGGGCCGGTCGAGGTCCGATTGAGGTATCTTCCAGCGGACGCCCTGATCGGGGTTCTGCTGAGCCTCGTCGGAGTGGCTGCCGTGCTGCTTCTCTGGCTGAGAGAACGGCGCCACGAACCGCGTGAGGAGGTGACTGAACCGTGAGCTTCGCGGTTTCAGGATGGGAGGTCATGAACGACCCTCGGCTGCCGCGATCAGGCGCCCGTCCTGTCATTCCCTTGAAACATCGGTCCGACGCCCCTCCGTCCGCCGTCTTCCATTCGCGTGCGCTTAGCCCACCCATGATCGAGCCTTCGACCAGCTCGCCGCCGTCCCGTGCCTCTCCCCCGGCCATCCTGCTCATTGTCGGAATCGTTTGTGTTTTCGCCGGACAGCTCTTCTTGCAGTCCTATCCCCATTCGCCTGACTATGCGTGGGCCATTCCGAGCTTGGGTGGTCTGCTGCTGATCGTCCTGGCCCTGATTGACTCGGTATTTGCCCGCCTTCCGGCGACGCGTTACACCTGGCTTCTCCTGTGGATTGGCGCCGGGGTCGCACTTGGAGGATTGAGTGAGAGCACGCCGGCGGCGCAGCGCTACATCCTTGTCGCACCGGCGGTGGCCTTACTCGTCACCCTGCCCTTGGCCGAAGTCACCGCGCGCTTCCCCCAGGCAACCCACCCAAAGCGAGTTCTCATGGTCCTCGGGATCATTGGAATCCTCGTGACGATCGCCGTTCTCGACTTGCGCTTTTACTTTGCGGACTACACCCCTTCGCTCAGCTACTCGGACTCCAACACAGAGGTCGCCCATAATCTCGGTTTGTTCCTGTACGATTCGAGGTTGGAGGAGCAGAGAGTGCAGGTTTTCTTCTCCGGCCAGCCGCGTATGAACTGGGATTCGATCGCAACGCTCCCCTATTTGGCGCCGGAGGCTGCGTTCACCGATATCGCTCAACCCCTGACGGCCCTACCCCAGTGGGATCCCTCCCGTCCAGCGGTGTTCGTTTTCCTTCCCCAGAACTTCGAGGACCTGGTGTGGGTTCAACAAACCTACCCGGGCGGCGACACGATCGACCGCCCCTCGGTCACCGGGGGGCAGCTCTACACCGTCTACCTCCTCCGCTAGACATGCGAAGCCCGAGGTCGACATCCTTCCGCCCACCGATCGCCCGAAAGCCGTTCCCGTGAGGAAGAAGCCCTCGCTGCGTTCGGTCGCTGTCGTTGTCCGGCGATGGATTCTCGTCCCGGAGAATCTGATCTTCGTCGTGTCGATCCTGCTCTATGCCTTCACCCGCCTCTACCGGATCGCCGATTATCCGATTTACTTCTTCAGTGATGAAGCGATCCAGACGACCAACGCTGCCGACCTGGTGCGATACCACTTCCGGGATGCGTGGGGAACCCTCCTCCCGACGTATTTCGAAAACGAATTCCTTTTCAACATCAGCCTCTCGGTCTACCTTCAGGTGCTGCCGTTCCTGCTCTTCGGCCGATCGGTCATCGTGACACGCGCCGCTTCGGCGCTGGTGACGGTCGCGGGGACGGCGGCGGTGGCTCTGTTCGTGCGGCGAGCCTTTCGAGGCCGCCTGTGGTGGGCGGCTGTGCTCTTTCTCGCGGCGACGCCCGCGTGGTTCCTTCACTCGCGTACGGCCTTCGAGACCGTCCTGATGGTGTCCTTTTTCGCCATCTTCCTCTATCTGTACCTGCTTTACCGCACCC
>Ga0184633_10000265_pt1 | contig 17758 bp, 19 predicted proteins | sample PLM31_170_b1_FD_133156 | JGI IMG/M metagenome (GOLD analysis project Ga0184633, IMG submission 133156) | Groundwater sediment microbial communities from an aquifer in East River, Colorado, USA - PLM3-1_170_b1 | ecosystem: Environmental > Terrestrial > Soil > Riparian zone | place: USA: East...
AGCCGCCGAGTGCGCCGCCGTGGCGCACCACGGGCTGGATCTGGCGGAGCCTCATGCGGGATTCGACGCCGCCGCCTTCCGGGCCGCGGCGGCAGCGGCCTGTGCCGCCATCCGGGCGCGGGGGCGCCTCCCCCTGGTGGTGGCCGGGACGGGCCTGTATCTGCGGGCGCTGCGGCAGGGGCTCTGCGGCGCCCCCCCCTCGAACCCCAGCCTCCGCCGCCGCCTCCAGGCGGAGGAGCAGTGCCTGGGGATTCCGGCTCTGCACGCGCGCCTGCAGGCGGCCGACCCCGCGGCGGCGGCGCGCCTGAGCCCGAACGACCGAATCCGCGTCGTGCGGGCCCTGGAGGTCCTAGAGGAGACGGGTGTCCCCCTCTCCCGGCTGCAGGCCGATCACCGGCGGACCCGCGGGGCAGCATCAGGTCTCGTGGTCGGGCTCACCCGGGATCGAGGAGATCTCTACCGCCGGATCGAGTCCCGGGTCCAGGCTATGGTGGCGGGCGGCCTGGAGGCGGAGGTGCGCGCCCTCCTGGCCCGGGGGTACGGGGGCACGCGGCCGATGGGCGCCCTGGGCTACCGGCACTTCCTTCCCGTGGTGCGGGGGGAGCGGACCGCTCAGGAGGCGATCCGCCTGATGCAGCGGGACACCCGCCGCTACGCCAAGCGCCAGCTCACCTGGTTCCGGAAGGAGCCGGGGATCGCATGGCTTCGCCTGGCCCCGGAGGAGCCCCCGGCGGCGACGGCGGAACGGATCCTGGCCCTCCTAGCGGACCAAGCGGCGGGAGAGAGGGCCTCGTGGAGCGCCTGACCATTCGGGGTCCGGCCCCGCCCCTCACCGGACGCCTCCGTGTGCCGGGGGACAAGTCGATCACTCACCGGGCCATCCTGCTGGGCGCCCTGGCGGACGGGACCACGGAGATCCGGGGATACCTCGACGCGGAGGACTGCTGGCGGACCGCCGCGGCCTGCCGGGCGCTCGGAGTAGGGGTGGAGGGGTGGGGGAGCCCCCTCCTGCGCGTCCACGGGAAGGGCCTCCGGGGCCTCCGGGAGGCCGAGGGGATTCTGGACGCCGGGAACTCCGGCACCACCCTGCGTCTCCTGAGCGGCGTCCTGGCGGCGCAGCCGTTCCTCTCGATTCTCACGGGGGACGCCTCCCTTACCCGGCGGCCTATGGGCCGGATCATCCAGCCCCTGCGGCAGATGGGGGCCAACTTCTGGGGGCGGGCCGGCGACCAGTACCCCCCTCTGGCGATCCGGGGGGGCCCGCTCCGCGGGATCCGGCACGAGAGCCCGGTGGCCAGCGCCCAGCTGAAATCGGCCCTCCTCCTGGCCGGCCTGTACGGGGACAGACCTACGACGGTCGTGGAGCCCACCCCCTCCCGCGATCACACGGAGCGGATGCTCCGGGGCTTCGGTCACCCGGTGGAGGTGGCCGGCCGGACCGTGACCGTGGCGCCGGCCCGGGGCCTGGCCCCCCTTTCGGTCGAGGTCCCCGGGGACTTCTCCTCCGCGGCGTTCTTCCTGGTGGCTGCCTGCCTCGTTCCCGGTTCCCGTCTGACGATCGCGGGCGTGGGGCTCAACCCCACCCGGACCGGACTCCTGGAGGTCCTCCAGGCCATGGGGGCGGCCGTCGAGATCCGGGACAGTCGCGAGGTGTGCGGCGAGCCGGTGGGGGACCTGGCGGTGACCGCGGGCCCCCTCCGGGGGGTGTCCGTGGAGGGCGCGCTGATCCCCCGCCTCATCGATGAGATCCCGATCCTGGCGGTGGCGGCGGCCTCTGCCGAGGGGGAGACGGAGATCCGGGATGCGGCGGAACTCCGGGTGAAGGAGAGTGACCGGATCGCCGCGCTCGCCGGCGAGCTCAGCCGCTTGGGGGCCAACGTGGCGGAGCGGCCCGATGGCCTCATGATCCGGGGAGGGCGCCCCCTCGCGGGTACCTGCTGCTCAAGTCGGGGGGATCACCGGGTCGCCATGGCGCTGGCCGTGGCGGCACTGGTCGCGCGGGGGGAGACCCGGATCGCGGACAGCGGCTGCATCCGAACCTCTTTCCCCGACTTCGTTTCGCTCCTCCGCACGGTGGCCCCGGTGGCCGATCCCCGGGTACAATCCGGGGACCCGGATGCCTGATGGCGGGGAAGGGGGGCCTCGTGATTGCCATCGACGGGCCGGTGGGCGCGGGCAAGAGCACGGCTGCCAGGCTCCTCGCCGCGCGCCTCGGGTGCCGGCACGTGGACACCGGCGCCATGTACCGCGCGCTCGCGCTGAAGGCGCAGCGGGAGGAGGTGGACTGGGGGGACGGGCCCGGCCTGCGCGCCCTCCTGGAGCGGATGGACCTGGCATTCGTCCCCGGGCCCGCGGGGCAGCGTCTGGTGGTGGACGGCGAGGACTGGACCGAGACCATCCGACACCCCGAGGTGGACCGGGGAGCCTCCCTGGTTTCGGTGCACCCGGCTGTCCGGGACGTGATGGTGGCGCGGCAGCGGGCTCTCGGGGCGGGGGGGGGCATCGTGATGGACGGCCGCGACATCGGCACGCAGGTCTTCCCGGGGGCAGATGTGAAGTTCTACCTGGACGCGAGCCAGGAGGAGCGGGCCCGGCGGAGGCACGCGGAGGGGGCCGCCCGGGGGGAGCGCCCCTCGCTGGAGGCGGTCCGGAGCGAGCTCCTGAGCCGGGACCAACGGGACATGGGGCGGGCCGCCGGCCCCCTCACGGCCGCGCCGGATGCGGTGCGCCTAGACACCACCGCCCTTCCGCCCGAAGCGGTCGTGGAGGCCATGCTGGCGGTTGTGCGACAGCGGAAGCAGGGTAGGTAGCGCCGGGCGATTTTTTGCTTGCCAAGCAGCGCGCGCACGGCTAGGATAAAATGCTTTGGCAGCGCGAGGATAGCGGCGGATGCTCTATACGCTTGTCCGGGCGCTGGCCCTCCTGGCGCTCAAGGTGCTCTGCCGGCTCCAGGTCGCGGGAGGCGAGCATGTGCCGGCGCAGGGGGCCATTATCCTCGCAGCGAACCATGTGAGCAACGTGGATCCGGTGGTGGTCGGCTCCTCCATCCACCGGAAACTCCACTATATGGCGAAGGAGGAGCTGTTCCGGCACCCCGTTTTCGGGTGGTTCCTGCGCCGGATCCAGGTGTTCCCCATCAGCCGCGGCCAGGCGGGCCCGTCCGCGTTCAAGCGGTCCCTGGCGCTCCTCCGAAAGGGGGAGGGGCTTCTGGTTTTCCCCGAGGGGACCCGGGGGGACGGCCGGCACCTGCAGCCGGGGAAGGCTGGCGCGGGGATGCTCGCCCTGCGGAGCGGCTGCCCCGTGGTCCCCATCTACCTCGAGGGCACAGCAGCCGTGATGCCCCGGGGGGCCCGGGTGCCCCGCCCGGCGGCGGTCCGGGTGTGGATCGGGCCGCCCCTCGTGTTCCGGCACGCCGCGGGGGAGGGGCGGGAGCCCTACGAGGCAGCCAGCCAAGAGATCATGGAGGCCATCGCGCGCCTGCAGGCGGGCGCGCAGCGGCCCGTGCTTCACGGAGCCCCATCGGAGAGGCGTTCCCCGTAACCCCGGAGGAGGTGCCACCGCAGATGCCCGCGCCACGGACGACGACGAAGATCTCCAGACCTTCCCTTTCCCCGACCGACCCGGATTACGATCCCCGCTCCGCCGAACAGACGGCGGAGATGCAGGCCATCTACGATCAGACGTTCAAGGACATCGCCGAGGGGGAGATCGTGAGGGGGCGGGTGGTCGAAGTCACGGCGGACGCGGCGCTCATCGACATCGGCTACAAGTCCGAGGGCTCGGTTCCCCTGAAGGAGTTCCCCACCCCCCAGGGGGAGGTGGCGGTGAAGGTCGGGGACCTGGTGGATGTCTATCTGGAGTCGAAGGAAGACAGCGAGGGCCTCATTGTCCTCTCCCGGGAGAAGGCGGAGAAGATCAAGATCTGGGAGCAGATCAGCCGGGTCTACGAACAGGGGGGAGCGGTCAACGGGACTATCGTGGGGAAGACAAAGGGAGGCCTGATGGTGGACATCGGCGGCGTCCGCGCCTTCCTCCCGGGATCGCAGGTGGATCTCCGCCCGGCGCGGGACCTGGACCGGCTCATGGGCAAGACCTTCCCCATGAAGATCATCAAGCTCAACCAGAAGCGCGGGAACATCGTCCTCTCCCGCCGGGAACTCCTCGAAGAGGAGCGGAAGGCCCTCAAGGGCCAGACCCTCGCCACTCTGGAGGAGGGGAAGGTCTTCCGGGGCAAGATCAAGAACATTACCGAGTACGGCGCCTTCGTGGACCTGGGAGGCCTGGACGGGCTGCTCCACATCACGGACATGTCCTGGGGGCGGCTGAACCACCCGACGGAACTCTTCCAGGTGGGAGATGAGATCGAGGTGGTGGTCCTGAAGTTCGACCGGACCACGGAGCGGATCTCCCTCGGGTACAAGCAGCGGTTGGCGGACCCGTGGGAGACGGCCGATCAGCGGTTCCCCGTGGGCTCCAAGGTGAAGGGGAAGGTGGTCTCCCTCGTGGACTACGGCGCCTTCGTCGAACTGGAGGCGGGGGTGGAGGGACTGGTCCACATCTCCGAGATGTCCTGGACCCAGCGGGTCAAGCACCCCTCCAAGGTGGTGTCCATCGGCGACATCATCGAGGTGATGGTCCTGGACATTGACAAGCAGGCCAAGCGGATCTCCCTGGGCATGAAGCAGGTAGAGCCCAACCCCTGGAATTTCATCGAGGAACGATACCCGGTCGGCACCCGGGTGGAGGGGAAGGTCCGGAACCTGGCCGACTTCGGCGCCTTCGCGGAACTGGAGGATGGCATCGACGGCCTCATCCACGTCTCGGACATGTCCTGGACCAAGCGGGTCCGCCACCCCTCGGAACTGCTGAAGAAGGGGGACACGGTGGAGGCGCTGGTCCTGCACGTGGACCGGCACAACCGCCGCATCTCTCTCGGCCTCAAGCAGTGCCAGCCCGATCCTTGGCAGACGACGGTGCCGGAGCGCTACCGGGTGGGGATGGACGTGACCGGAAAGGTGGTTCGGCTCACCGACTTCGGGGCCTTCGTGGAGCTGCCCGACGGCATCGAGGGGCTCCTGCACGTCTCCGAGCTGAGCGAGGGCCGGGTCAACAAGCCGGAGGACGTGGTGCAGGTGGGGGACGAGCTCACCATGAAGATCATCAAGCTGGATGCCGACGAGCGGAAGATCGGCCTCAGCCTCCGGGCCTACCGGGAAGCGCGGGCGGCTGCGGAGGCGGACGAGGAGGAGTTCCGCCGGCGGTAGGGGCCCGGCGGACCAGGGCGTATGGCGCGACGATCGGTGCTGCGGGCGGTGGTGGTGGTGGGGGGAGCGGGTCTCCTCTTCTTTGCCGCCGTCTTCACCATCGCCTACCTGACCGGTATCCGGGAAGCCTTGGGGGGGCCCAAGGTGGCCCTGGTGGAAATCGAGGGGGTCATCCTGGACTCCAAGGAGACCACCGATCAACTGGAGCGCCACCTGCAGAACCCCACCGTCCGCGCCTTCCTCATCCGGATCAATAGCCCGGGCGGCGGCGTCGCCGCCTCCCAGGAGATCTACGAGGAGCTCCTCAAGGTCCGGCGGGTGCACGGCAAACCGGTCGTGGCCTCCATGGGCTCTCTGGCCGCCTCGGGCGGGTACTACGTGGCCAGCGCCGCCGACCGCATCCTGGCGAACCCCGGGACCATCACCGGCAGCATCGGCGTCATCATGCAGATCCCGAATTTCGGCGAGTTGCTCCAGAAGATCGGCATCCGGTCCGTGGTGATCAAGAGCGGCGCCTACAAGGACTTGGCCTCCGGGACCCGCGAACTCACGCCCGACGAGCGGCGCATCCTCCAGAGCGTGCTGGATGATGTCCACGACCAGTTCATCCAGGCCGTGGCCGACAGCCGGAGGCTGGAGCGACGGCGGGTGGAGCAGCTCGCGGACGGGCGGATCTTCAGCGGACGGCAGGCCCAGGAGCTGGGGCTGGTGGATGAGCTGGGAAACCTCCAGGACGCCCTGGCTCGAGCCGGGGCCCTTGCCGGCATCTCGGGTCCGCCGGCGGTAACGCAGATCGAGAAGCCGCGCTTCTCCCTCCTGCGCCTCCTGACCGGCTGGCAGCTGGCCGAGCCCTGGGGCCTGCCCGGCTCGAGCCCGTCGCTTACCCTCGCCTACCTCTTGCATCTCCCGTAGCCGCCGCCGGGCGGCCGGCCCTAGAACGGACCCTTGGCTCCAAGGGAGGACTCATCCATGACGCGGGCGGACCTGGTGGAGCGAGTGGCCACGACGGTCAATCTGACGAAGAAGGAGACCGAGGTCGTCATCGACACGATCTTCAAGAGCATTGCCCAGGCCCTGGCCTCCGCCACCGACGGGAAGGTGGAACTGCGGGGTTTCGGGAGCTTCCGGGTCCGTCGCCGGGAGGCCCGGCAGGGCCGCAACCCCCAGACGGGCAAGCCGGTGAGCGTCCCCGCCAAGAAGGTTCCCTATTTCAAGCCGGGGAAGGAACTGAAGGCCCTCGTGGATAGCTGAGGGGGACCGGGGCGGCGGCCGACGGCAGGGAAGCAGGGGCCGGGGTGCCCTGCGTTTGGGCTGGGGCCGGGCGCGCCGCCCGGGGCGGCGGACGGCACGGATGCGCATCCTCGCAAACGGGGCGGGCAGGCGGGTCACGCGATTCATCGAGGGGCGGCTGGAGGAGGCCGCCGAGCTCTTTGGGACGAACCTTCCCCGGCTCCCGGAGGGCCACACCACCACCGGCGCAGACCCGATCCTGGTGGTGGAACTCCACTCCGGCCTGAAGGCCCGGGCGACCGCCTTCATCACTGCCACCTACGAGTCCCTAGCGGAGCGACGGGTCGCCGACGCCAGGGTGGCCGCGACCCCGGGCGCCGCCGGCGACCACGCCCAGGCTGCCTACCTCACGCTCCTCACCGAGATCACCTCCAACATCATCGCCAACGACCGCCGGCTGGGGCTCCTGAACCTCTTCTGGCTCGCCCACTCCAAGGAGGTGGCCGAGGTCGTCGAGGAGTTCTTCCGACGCGAGCGGCTGAAGGGACACATCAAGTACCAGATGCACCCCCTCCTGCGGGGCTTCTACCGGAACGCCCACCGGCTGGTCTGGCAGCGGTTCCGGGGCGCGGCCCCGGAGCGCCTCCGGTACAACCTGGGGGACGATTTCAACCAGAGCCTCATCGAGAGCATCTTCGACGACCAGCTTCCCCTCACGGAGCCCAGCATCGCCCAACTCAACCTGGCCACCGTCCTGATCGAGCAGAACAAGCGGTTTCGGCTCACCTTTCCAGAGTACAAGGAGATCTGGGGGATCTGCCGCAACCGGCTGCGGGCCGGCCTGGCGCGGCGGGAGACCCGACTCCTGAACCTCCTGGCCCAACGTCTGCCCGGCCTCCCGTCGAACCAGCACGGGGAGGACAAAGCGGAGCAGAAGATCCTGTTCAATCCCCATGTTCTCACGTACCTCTTCACGGACTACGAGGGGACCGGCGAGACGCTCCGGGGGAGCCGCACGCTGCGCCAGGGGGCCGAGCGGCGGGGGGGCTGGGGGGAGCTCGTGGCCGATTACCTGGACCTGGTCGATGCCGTCCGGCGGACGGAGGTCATCGACCTGCTGCGCCAGGGAATCACCCTCATCCCCCCGGGGCTGGACGACCGGCAGCTGAAGCAGCTCTTCGCGGAGGGCCGCCTCTACCGGTTCCACGAATCCCTCGAGGTCCTGAACAGCGCCCGGAAGGTCACGATCCTGTTCGCGGATCTGCGGGGATTCACCCGGACCTCGGAGGGCGCCGTGTCGGAGGGGGAGCTGACCCAGCACCTCTACGAGGTCTTTGACCCCCTCGCCGGTATCGTGAAGCGCTTCCAGGGGAACATTGACAAGTTCACCGGCGACGGGGTGATGATCACCTTCGGCACGACGACGGTCAGCAAGCAGGACGAACTGAACGCCCTCCGGACCGCCGTCGCGCTGCAGGAGCTCATGGCCCGATTCCGGAAGGAGGGGAAGACCCGCTTCCAGATGGGGATCAGCCTGCATACCGGGCGGGCCCAGGTCGCGCGCTTCATCCTGGACGAGACCGCCATGGACGCCACCGTCATCGGCCGCCACGTGAACATTGCCGGCCGGCTGAGCGGCTCGGGGGGGAAGGGGCCGGAGGAGGAGGAGGACGAGGGGGGGGAGGCCCCGCCGCCCCTCCAGGCCGGGACCGAGAAGCCGGCGGAGGTCTGGGTGGACGGGACGGGGGTCCTCTACAACGTCGGCATCGCCGCCAGCCAGGACACGGTGGACACCCTGGCCCAGACGGTCCCGATGGAGCGCCAGGAGGGCCAGCGGGGATCCACCTACTCCTTCCGCGACCCTGTTCTGGAAAAAAACATCTTGATAGAGTATGTGGGCGATGCTAAGTTTAAGGGCGTGGTCCGCTCGATCCCGGTCTACCGGATCGTGGCCGTCTAAGCGGGCAGGGAATGGGGCCTTGCGGGCCGGCGCCCCGGAGGACGGCCGGAGCATGGAGACCCTTTGGGCCCCCTGGCGGATGGCCTACATCACGGGCCCCCGGGAGGGCGGGTGCGTCCTCTGCGAGAAGGCTGCCGGAACCGATGACCCAGCGAACCTGGTCCTCGCCCGGGGGCGTTGGGCGTACGTCCTGATGAACCTCTACCCCTATAACAACGGGCATCTCCTGGTCGCCCCCTACCGGCACTGCGACCGCCTGGCCGACCTCTCCCCCGACGAGCTCCTCGACGTCATGCGCTGGGTCCAGCGGAGCGAGGTCCTCCTGCGGGAGGAGCTGCGCCCGGACGGTTTCAACATCGGGTTGAACCTGGGGAAGGTGGCCGGGGCCGGCATGGAGGAGCACCTGCACCTCCACCTTGTCCCGCGCTGGAACGGCGACACGAACTTCATGCCCGTCATCGGGGAGACCAAGGTGATGCCCGAGCATCTGGCGGCCACCTACGCCAAGCTGGCCCCGCGGTTCGCGGCCTCTTCCCGTGAGGGAGGGCGGTGACGATGATCAAGATGACCGTCCGGGGGATCGCCCTGGACCCCCTCACCAACATGCCCATCATCATCCTGAAGGACGCCGACGACAAGCGGGCCCTCCCCATCTGGGTCGGGATCTTCGAGGCGAACGCCATTGCGCTGGAGCTGGAGAAGATCTCCACCCCCCGGCCCATGACCCACGACCTCATCAAGAACATCCTGGATGGGCTCGGGGCCAGCGTCCAGCAGGTGGTGGTGAACGACCTGAAGGACAACACTTTCTTCGCCGTCATCGAGATCAGCGTCAACGGGAACGTGGTGAACATCGACTCCCGGCCCTCGGACGCCATCGCCCTCGCGCTCCGGGTGAACGCCCCCATCTTCGTCACCGAGAAGGTGGTCACGAAGGCCAAGTCCATCGAGGTCAGCGATGAGAAGGAAGAGGCGGATCGCTGGCGGGAGTGGCTGGAGAACCTGAAGCCCGAGGACTTCGGCAGGTACAAAATGTAGGCTGGGCCCAGGGGACGAGAGCGATCCGCACGCCCCGGAGGTTTGTCCGGGGCGTTTTCTTTCGCCGCTGGATAGCTTCCCACTGGATGGTACGGGAGGGGAACAGGGGGAACGCCGCCCATCGTCCGGCGGCCAGGCCGCTTCCCTTACCGCAGGGGAGAGGGCTCAACGCCGGTCAGCGCCCAGAGGGAGCGTGCGGCGGCTGGGAGAGCGAAGGACTGGATATCGAGCGATAGGGCAGGCGTTGTGGGTAGGCCATGTAGTTTACATAATATCTCTTATCAGACTATTTGTATCTCGCGCCTGCTAGGCGCCAGGCCCCAGACCGCCACCTCCCCTCCCCCGTTCGTTAGGAGGCCTCCAGAAACGCCAGACGCCGCTCCGCGAGGGAGCCCCAGACGGTCTCGGGGTACTTTTTAACCACCTCCGTATAGATCGCCTGGGCCTCCCTCACGCGCGTGACCGCCTCGTAGCACCGCCCGACCCCCATCAATGCCTCGGCCGCGAGGTGGGTGCCGGCATGCCGCTCCGCGGCCGCCTCGTAGACCCGGACGGCCCGCTCCCACTCTCCCTGTCCCTCCAGGCTGTAGCCCTGCCCCATCGCCGCCCAGAAGACAAACGGGCCCCGGGGGTACTCCCTGAGGTGCGCCTCGTAGGTCCTGGCGGCCTCCGCGTACCGGCTAAGCCGGTACTGGAGGTGCCCCACCTGAAGGAGGGCAAACCCGGCTGCCTGACTCCTGGGGTACTCCTCCCGGACCTTCTGGAGGGCACCCAGGACCTTCTGGGCCGCTTCCTGATTGAGGTCCTCGGGTTTCCCCCCCCGCAGGGCCTCCGTAACACCCTCGGCCTCGGTCAGGGCCTCCCCAAGGAGGGCCTGGGCCTTCAGTTCCTGACGCGCCGCGTACAGGCGGTAGGCCAGCAGACCCGTCCCGATCAGCAGGCCAGCCAGGAGGGCCAGGCCCAGCCCGGTGAGGGTCCGCCGGCTCGTGGCCGCCCGCCAGAAGCCTTCCCACCCCTCCGGCAGGGCCGCGCCACCCCCTGGCCCCCGTACGTTCCCTCCTGCCGCCATCGCCCCCATCCTCTCCGGCCCGCCCCTGGGCCCGGATGGTGGCCCTAGCAGGACTCGAACCTGCGACGCAGAGTTTAGGAAACTCTCGCTCTGTCCCCTGAGCTATAGGGCCACGCGCCCGACGCCCCGGACCCTCAGAACTGGAGCAGGGAAAAAGCCTCCTGCTCCCGCAGCCTCTCCCGGCCCTTGAGGAAGGTCAGCTCGACCAGGAACCCGATCCCCACCACGGTCCCGCCCAGCTTGTTCACCAGGTCAATGGCGGCGGATACGGTCCCCCCGGTCGCCAGCAGGTCATCCACGATGAGGACCCGCTGCCCCGGCTTGATGGCGTCCTCGTGGATCTCCAGGGTATCCGTCCCGTACTCCAATTGGTAGATCGCCTGGTGGGTCTTGTACGGGAGCTTCCCCTTCTTCCGGATCAGCACGATCCCGGCTCCGAGTACGTAGGCGACGGCCGAGCCGATGATGAACCCCCGGGCCTCCACCCCCACCACCAGGTCCACCTTCCGGTCGGCGAACCGGCCGGCCAGGGCATCCGTGAGGGCGCGGAAGGAGGGCCCATCGGCGAGCAGCGGCGTGATGTCCTTGAAGACGACGCCCGGCTTGGGGAAATCGGGGATGTCGCGGATCTTCGCCTTGAGACTCTCCATGCCCGCGGCTCCTCCTCCGGGCCGCCCCGGATCCGTCTGCCGCCCTCCTGGCAGGCGGGTCTGCGCCCCGCTCGCCCCCCGCCCTCTCACGTCGCCTCCCCCGCCGCCGTCAGCGCGAGGCTCACCGCTTCCTCTGGGCTCCCCGCCCGCCGGATCTTCGGGTCCTGGTAGGCCGTATGCAGGCCAATGAGCGGGACCCCGAGCTGCAGGGCGAAGGCGATCTCCGAGAGGGTCCCGTACCCCCCCTCGATGGCGATGAGGGCCTGCGACGCCCGCACCACCAGGATGTTCCGCGCGTAACTCAGGCCCGTCGGGAGGGGAAGCGCGATGTAGGGATTCGCGTCAGCGGCGTCAGCGCCCGGCAGCAAGCCGACCGTCAGCCCCCCCACCCCCGCCGCCCCTCGGGCCGCGGCCTCCATGATGCCGCCGAGACCGCCGCAGATGAGGACCGCCCCGGCCTCCCCCAGGAGGCGCCCCACCGCCTCCGCTAGCCGGGATCCCTCCGCGGACGGGCGGCTCGAGCCGATGATCCCGATCCGGCGCTTGCGCGCGAGCACCCTCTCCCCCCGATCCGGCGTGGTTGTACGCCAATTCCCCCGGGGAGTCAATGCCGCTCCCCTCGGCCCAGGCGGCCCCGCCCTCGGATCTCCCTCCGCGTCGCGGGATTGTACCACGGGCGTTCCGTTCCCAGGCGGCCTTTGGCCTCCGGAAACACAACGGCCACCGGCCGGGAACCGGTGGCCCGAAGCACGTCCCAGATGGTCGGGGCGACTGGATTTGAACCAGCGACCCCTTGGTCCCGAACCAAGTGCGCTACCAGGCTGCGCTACGCCCCGATGCGGTCGCGCCGGCAGACCTCAGCCCTGCCAGCCCTGCTCGCCGACCAGTTTCACGAAGACGCACCCGACCAGCTCCGACTCCCGAACCAGACCGTCCGGCTCCTTCACCAGGCACTTTAGGACCTGGGCGGTGCTCCCCCCGACCGGGATCACGAGGCGCCCCCCGGCCTTCAACTGCTCCACGAGCGGCGCCGGGACCTCGGGGGCCGCCGCTGTCACCAGGACGGCATCGAAGGGGGCCTCCTCCCGCCAGCCCAACGTCCCGTCCCCCACCCGGATCAGGACATTGTAGTACCCCAACTCCTCCAGGATGGCCCGGGCCCGGTCGGCCAGGCTCCGGATCCGCTCGACGGAGTAGACCTTGGTGGCCAGCTCGGCCAGGATGGCGGTCTGGTAGCCCGATCCCGTCCCCACCTCCAGGACCCGCTCGCCCCCCACGAGCTCCAGGGCCTGGGTCATCAGGGCAACCATGTAGGGTTGGGAGATGGTCTGCTTCTCCCCGATGGGGAGGGGGTAGTCGCCGTAGGCGCGAGCCGCCAGGGCCTCCTCCACGAAGCGGTGGCGTGGGACTCGCCCCATGGCCGTCAGCACCCGGGGGTCGGTGATCCCCCGGGCCCGGAGCTGGTCGGCCACCATCCGCTCCCTGGCGATGGCGAACTCCACCGGCAGGCCTCCCGGCCGGCCGTGACGCCCGGCTCCGCTGGCAATCATAGCACAGGGCGGCAGACCGCCCAAGCGGCACGCCTGGCGCCCCTCATCCCCGCAGGCGCTCCTCCCACGCCCGCAGGGCCCGCAGCGCCTCGTAGTGGGTCAGATCCAGGTGCAGCGGGGTGACCGAGATCTTCCCCGCCATCACCGCGTCGTAGTCCGAGTCCCCCAGGCGCTCCCACTCTGGCTCGCTCCCTCCGATCCAGTAGTAGGTCTTCCCGCGTGGGTCCAGTTTCTCCACGATGGACTCCCGGTAGGCCCGCCTCCCCTGCCGGGTCAGGGCAACCTCCAGGATGCGCTCCGGAGGCGCGGCCGGAACGTTGACGTTCAGCAGGGTGTCGGGCGGGAGGCCCTGCTCCAGGAGGAGGGTCGCGAGGCGTCGGGCGAAGGCGGCCGCCGCGGTAAAGTCAAAGGACGCGCCCCCGGCCTGGGAGATCGCGAAGGCGGGGATGCCCAGGAGGGTCCCCTCCATGGCCGCGGAGACGGTGCCGGAGTAGGTGACGTCGTCCCCCAGGTTCGCCCCCAGGTTGATCCCCGCCACCACCAGGCGGGGGCGGCTCTTCAGCATCCCCATGATGGCCAGCGTGACGCAGTCGGTGGGCGTCCCGTCCACCCGGTACCAGCGGGGAGCCGTCTCGCTGGCCCGCAGCGGCCGGTGGAGCGTCAGGGCGTGCCCCGCCGCCGAGCGCTCCCGGTCGGGCGCGACCACCGTCACCTCCCCCACCGGGGCGAGCGCCTCCGCCAGCGCCCGCAGCCCCTCGGAGTGAATCCCGTCGTCGTTGGTCACCAGGATCGTGGGGGCTGTCACCGGATCACCGTCCACAAAAAAACAGCAGCGGGCATCGCCGGCTGCTGTGGGAATCCCCCCGGGTTCGCCAGGGAGCCCTCAGGGGGAAGAGGTGGTCGGGGCGACGGGATTTGAACCCATGACCCCTGGCCCCCCATGCCAGTGCGCTACCAGGCTGCGCCACGCCCCGCACTCAGGGAATCTACAGACCTACCGGGCGGGGGTCAAGCGCAAAACCCCAGACTGTGCCCGAAATTGTGCCCGTGAGCCGCCGGGCGGCCTCGTGGAGGTCCCCCTCCGCGACGATGTTGTAGCGGTCGAACACGCTCCGTGTCCGGTGCCCCGAGATCGCCATTGCTACCCGCTCCGGGATGCCGACCCGTACCATGTTCCGGACGGCGGTCCGCCGCAGGTCGTAATACTTCGCCCACCAGACCTTGCCGCGCTTATAAAGGTAGCCCATCGCTCAGCCCTCCTTCTTGTCCCACAGCCGGAAGTCTATCCCCAACGGGACCGTGTCCTGGACTGAGACCGCGTAGACGGCCACCCATCTCCCGGCCGGGAAGATTACGTTGGGGTGGACCTCCCTCGCGTCCGGCTTGTCGTGCCACATGATCAGCGCCCCGCTCGGAGTGACCTCGACGCGATCGGCGTAACAGTACACATCCGAGTGCTCCTTGTCGGACTGCCGGATGTGGAAGTAGAACCGGCCATACTCCGCGGCGTCCCTACGCGCCATGCCCTCCGCTTGGCGTGCCATCGCTCATTCCTCCTGGTTTTTTATTCTTTCAGACCCCGCTGACAACCGAGCACGAAGGATTCCAAAGCTTCACCCAACTTCCGGCCGCGCTGGCGACCGTCCCGAGGAGGAGCAAAGAATATGCAAGCCGGCGTAGACCCGGTTTGGGGATCATCGGAACGCCGGCGCCAATAGCCGCGGCATTGGCTCCTTGCCATCCAGCGCTGAATGCATGGAAGAACGAACCGGCCGAAGCACCGGCGAGCAGAAGAGCGATGGTCTGAATGACTGCTTGTGAGCACTCGCATAGTGTCATCCCTCATCCCTCCTTCCTCTCCCTCACCACCAGCCCCGGGCGTCGCACCGCCACGACCTCCACCGGCCGCTCCCCCCTCCGCTTCGGTGGCTTCGAGGATCTAACCCGCCTATTCCTGCTGCCCAGCTTGCCCCCGGGCGCCGGGAAAACTACCCTAAGTCAACCCCGCCGAGGAACATCCCTCCCACGGCGGGGCCAGGGGCGGCGGTCCTGTTCACGCGGGCCGCTGCCCCGCATCACTTCTTGGCCTTTCCCTCGCCCTGGCCGATTCTGTCCCCATCTAGGGCGCACTCCAGATGACCTTCCCGCCTGAGCTTCCAACGCTGTAGCGATCCGTTCCATCAAAATGGGGATGGTCTTCTCCATCCTCTCAAGGATCATCGTGATCTGGCGGAGTTCACTTCCTGGCTGCGTGACGACTTGATCAGTTACCATTGTTCCTTCCCTCCTTTTTGTTGCCTTTGTCACTCCAACAACTCCCCCACCTTCACCTTGAGGGCCTTGGCGAGACGGCGGAGCAGCGCCAGTGACGGCTGCCGGTCCCCTCGCTCCAGCTTGGAGATGGTCATCTCATGCACGCCGACCTTCGCGGCCAACTGCGCCTGCGTCAGCTTGCGCCAGATCCGTGCCCGTCTCAGCATCTTCCCCATCACCATGATTGCGCCAAGGGTAAGCCTCTTTGTGTTACCTTGTCAAGGGGATTCTTGGCCCCCGCCGACCCCCATTTTCCTGCCAGCCCTCCGGTATGGCCCGGCGGGAGATCGTGGAACCTGGGGCAACGTGGCGGGCCGAATGTTCGGCAAGCGCCCCCTCAGCCGGGGAAATCCCCAGAATCTGCGTTTTTGCCCCCGCTCCGCCGGCTTCGTCACCGTGGGCGGATGCTCCGACTCGACGGCGGCCTCGAATTCATCAGCAGGTACGTTGGCGACACGCAGGGCGGTCACCTTTTGACGTTCGCTGAGGCCGGCCGTTTTTGCACTCTTACTCCTACTTATGCCTCTGCCGTCATGAGTAAGCTGGCCACCCTTACTTGGTTCTATCTCCCTGAGTAATTGCCCACACCGCCGGATTGCCCGCGCTTGGATGCGGTCGGCCCTCATGGGTCGCCCTTCCCGCCCAGCACCCGCCGCGCCCTCTGGATCGCCTACTCTGCCTCGGCCTTTCTCCGGGCTTCGGCGAACCTCTTGACAGCCCGCCAGGCCACGCCTAGGCTACGCCCACAGCCGCGATCGAGTCGGGCGGCGCCCATGGGTGGGCAGTGGTGCTTCGATAAGATCGCTGCACGAGGATCGGCACCCGCGCTGCTTTGTCGGGGTCCCCGGGAAAAGGCAAACCAGGATGAGGGGGGCGCCAAACGTGGCGGAGGAGATCCAGCAGGCTCCTCGGGTTCCCTGTCGGGGGGAGATTGATTTCTGGATCGGATCCCTTCGCTTCTCGGGCTATTACTCTGACATCAGCACGAAGGGGATATACATTGAGACGATGAACCCACCCGAGCCGGGTACGCGGTTCAAGATGCGCTTCACCCTCCCGGGTTACCAACGCGCCATTGAGGTGGAGGGGGTTGTAATCTGGAGCAGAGTCCCCATGGGGATGGGCGTGCAGTTCGTGGCACTGACGCAGGACGACTACGCGGCGATCAAGAACTTCACCGCAACGGCGCAGACGCAATAGAGTCACTCCTCGACGCACATTTTGCTGCCAGCGCCCCTACTTCCTCGCCAGCCTCTGGGCGGCCGGGGGCGAGGCGGTCCTCGGCATTTGTGGTGTTTGTGGGCCCGCCGTTCTCATTGACGCCCCGTCCCATCCCGCCAGCTTCTCCCGGGCCTCCTGAACGGCCACTTTCAGCGGGCAGCCACGTCGCGCCTCTCCAGGTCCTCCGGGAATCGCTTGACAGGCCGCCTCGCTGCGCCGTACCCACACTCCCCACAATCCAGCCGTGGGAACCTTGGCCTGGGGAAATGAGTTTATTCTGATGAAGACGAAGGGCCGCGTCGCCGGAGCCACCGTATCCTCAAACCCCCCATCCAAAAGGAGAGATCCACAATGCTCCGCAAGAGGCTGGCCTACGCAGCGATACTTGGGATTGCCCTCATGTTGCTGAGCGCCTGCGCAGCAGTTCCGACGGCCGGGCGAGGGGAGTACAGGCAGCCACGGGATACCGCCGGCGGCAACGGCGGCGGCGGTGGTTATTGAGCAGAAGGAGCGGCATCGGATGGAATATGGAGTAGCGGCAAGTAGGCTCCGCTTGCTAGGTGTATCCCATGGGCGTCGGCCTGCCGCCCGGCACTCGTGGCGTTTGTGGGGTCGCACTCGGCCTTCATCTGCTCTCCCGCTCCCCTTCCGTTAGGGCCTCCCGGGCCTCCTCCAAGGCCTCGCCCCCCTGGACGCGTCCCCCCGGCTCCTCGTGGACCCCTTTAACAGCCCCTCCGCCCTCGGCTAGACTCCTCCTCACCCCACAATCTAACCGCCGGGCCTCAGGGGGCGGGTCCCAGAACGCTCCACCTGCACCGATCCTCGCCTGCGTCGAGAAGGTCCCTCCCTTAGGGTCCTAGGACTTCGTCACCCGCATTTTAGGACCATGTTCCTATTGACAGCTCCCCTGGCGCCACCTAGACTTTGCGCCCACCTCACAACCTAACCATCTGGCGCTCAGGGGCGCGCGGGGGGGTGCTCTTGAGCCAGCTTCCCGGACGGCGTCTTCGCGCCCTCGTTGGCCACGCAAATGGTCGGCGGGGGCGTTCGTGTTTTGCGGCTTGTCCCGGGTATCTGCCATCCTCACGGAGAAGGAGACGAGCCATGAAAATCAGAGTCAATTGGTCCGTTGTGGTCTTGTTCACCATGGTAATCTTTCCCGCCCAGGCGCTTGCCGACCTGGCCCTCTACGATGACTTCGAAGCCGAGTTCATCGACGTGAACAAGTGGACCCTGGTGGAAGTCTCTGGCGGAACGGCGGGCGAGCTCGTCCGCGAGATCCACGGGTGGCCAGGTCACCGCCGCCTCCATTTGGTTTTCCGGGCCTACGGGAACCTCAACTCCGCCATCGGGGTCGTGGGTGGACGGAATCGTCTGCAGTCCCCAAGCCAGAACTTCGCTGCGATCAATGCCATTGAGGCCAGGGTCGCGGTGAAAGACTTCGAAGCCACCGGGTGCGCCGA
>Ga0184633_10000266_pt1 | contig 17752 bp, 17 predicted proteins | sample PLM31_170_b1_FD_133156 | JGI IMG/M metagenome (GOLD analysis project Ga0184633, IMG submission 133156) | Groundwater sediment microbial communities from an aquifer in East River, Colorado, USA - PLM3-1_170_b1 | ecosystem: Environmental > Terrestrial > Soil > Riparian zone | place: USA: East...
AGGCTGGACCAGCTCGTCGCCGACTGCCTGGCCGCCCACGTGGGCTGCGGCTCGGTCACGCCGGCGCCGGAGCCCGAGTGGACGCGGATGTTCGGCACCTTCCGCTACGACCTCGCGCTGGGGCTCGCCGCCAGGTCGGACCGCGCGTACGTCGTGGGCTCCACGAACCTCGCTCTCCCCGGCGAGGACTTCCGGCGGATCACCGACGCGTTCGTCCGCGCCTACGACCCGGTGGGGCGCGACCGGTGGACGAACGAGTTCGGCACGGCGGGCATCGACCGGGCGTTGGCGGTCGCGGCGACCGCGTACACCGTGTACGTCGTCGGTTCCACCGACCAGGCCCTCCACGCGCAGAAGCACCGGGGGGGTATCGATGCCTTCGTCCGGGCGTACGACCTCCGGGGCGAGGTTCTGTGGACGGACCAGTTCGGGACCCGGGGTGACGACGTGGCCACGGCGGTCGCGGTCGACGCCACCGGCATCTACGTGGCCGGTACAACGGACGGACGGCTGGGCGACGTGGACTGGGGAGGCCTCGACGGGTTCGTCCGAAAGTACAGCCGGGACGGGGACGCGATGTGGACCCGCCAGGCGGGGGGCTTCCTGACTGACCGCGTCCTGGCCGTCGCCGTGGACGATCTCGGCGTGTACGTGGCAGGTTCGACCGAGAACGCGCTGGGGCAGACCAACGCGGGCGGCACGGATGGGTTCGTTCGCGCCTACCGGACCAACGGGAACAAGTGGTGGGTCTCTCAGTTCGGCACGCCGGGGAACGAGGAGATCCGCGGCATGACGGCCGGCGACGCCGGGGTCGTGGTCGCCGGCTCCACGGATGGGACCTTCGAGGGGCAGTCTTCCGCCGGTGGGGTCGACGGGTTCCTCCGCCGCATCACCCACCGCGGGGCGGAGGTCTGGACCAGGCAGTTCGGGTCGCCCGGCACGGACGACGTCCGCGGGATGGGGGTGGCGGCAAGCGGGATCTTCGTCGCGGGGGGGACCGACGGGGCCTTCCCCGACCAGGTCCTGATCGGTGAGACCGATGGGTTCCTGACGAAGTACAACCGGCTGGGCGTGCAGCTTTGGACCACCCAGTTCGGAACGAACGACTTCGACGCGGGTCTGGCCATGGCGGTCAACGCCGTGGCCGCCTACGTGGGCGGTGAGACCCACGGCACCTTCGAAGGCGAGGTCAACGAAGGCGACCGCGACGTGTTCGTGACGAAGTTCCGCTTCACGTAGCCGGTACTCGGAGATAGGGACAACAGTGAGGAAGATCGCCGCCCTCGCCTCTGTCGCGTTCGTCCTAGTCGTGTCCGAGGGCGTGCCTCTGTCCGGGAAGCCGGTCGGGGGTGGGGGCGGGACAGCGAGCTCGACGTCCGCCCCGACGTACGTGATCGGGGCGGCCGGCGATATCGTCTGCCCGAGCGATCCTTACCCGGACACCAACCCCGACCACTGCCAGTACGACGACACCGCCGACCTGGTGGTGGGGACCGGCCTCGTCGGTGTCCTGCCCCTCGGGGATGACCAGTACAACACCGGGAGCTATAGCGCCTTCACCACCTATTACGACCCCACGTGGGGCCGGGTGCTCGGCAAGACGAGCCCCGTGCCGGGCAACCACGAGTACCGGCAGGACCCGAGCTCCACGCCCCGCGGGTACTTCCGCTACTTCGGACGCCGGGTGAAGGGCCCCGACGGCCTCGGCTACTACAGTTTCGACCTCCCGCGAGACTGCACGCCGGGGCAGGGAGTGTGCTAGCACTTCATCGCGATGTCATCGATGCTGTGTTTCGCGGAGGGCGGGTGCGGCCCGGCTTCCGATCCGAGCAACCCGGGGCCCGGGAACCGGATGTACGACTGGCTGAAGCAGGATCTCGAGGCCCACCCTGACGCCGACTACCCGTGCACGCTCGCCTACTGGCACCACCCACTGTTCTCGTTCACCAGCCCGAGCGGGGCGGCGGCGGCAGTGAAGCCGCTGTGGGAGTTGCTCTACGACGCGCATGCCGACGTCGTCCTGAACGGCCACTCGCACAACTACCAGCGGTGGAAGCCGCAGGATCCGAACGGGACCGCCGATCCCGGCAGGGGGATCCGCCAGTTCGTCGTGGGGACGGGGGGCGCGAGCAAGTACGCGCTGCAATCGGGGAAGAAGCCCTCGAACCTGGCCGCCGCCCAGGACGACGCGTTCGGGATCCTTCGGATCACGCTTCTCCGGGCCAGGTACTCCTGGGAGTGGGTGACGGCGGCCGGCCAGCCGACCGGGTTCGAGGACGCGAAGACGAAGACCATCGGCTGTGTGTGACGGCAGCTCACCCGTGTGACGCTGCCTCACCCGCGCTCGGCCGCGGAGCGGTACGCCATCTCAACGACCTGCATGACCACGCGGCCGTCCTCCCCCCCGGGCCTGGGCGCGCGCCTCTCCGCGATGGCGTCGAGGAACTCCTTCGCCTGAGCCGTGTACATCGGCTGGGTGCCGTGCTCGTACTCCTCGGAGGGGGGGTCCGGCGGCCAGATCCTCGCGTACCCCTTCGTGCCGTAGACCTCGGTGTCGGCCTCCATGCCGCCACGGTGCGGGTGCCACCACCCCGACTCGACGATCGAGTTCGTCCCGTTCGACCAGGTGATCAGCAAGACGTCGTCGTCGTCCACGTCGTAGCTCCCGTAGCGCGTGCCGACCGTAGCGCAGACGCGCTCCGGCACGGGCTCGCCCAGCAGGAACCGGGCGGTGTCGATGGCGTGGACCCCCATATCGACGAGCGCCCCGCCGCCCGCCAGCTCCCTCTGCGTGAACCAGCCCGACGGCCCCCAGTTCGCATGCACCCCGTAGCCGCGGGTCTTCACCACCTCGCCGAGCTCTCCCGCCGCGATCCGGTCCCGCATCGCCACGACCTCGTCACGGAACCGCCAGCAGTGGGCGACCATCAGATGCGCGCCCGACATCTTCGAGGCCGCGAGCATGGCGTCGCACTCCGCGACGGTGGTACCCATGGGCTTCTCCACCATCACGTGCTTGCCGGCCTCGAGCAACGCGATGGCCTGGGGCGCGTGGAGCGCGTTCGGCGTGGCCACGATGGCCGCCTCGACCTCGGGGTCCGCGGCGAGGGCCTCCCAGTCCGTGGTGACCCGGGGGATGTCGTGGCGCTCGGCCAGCTCCCCCGCCGACTCGGGGCGCCAGTTGGCCACCGCAACCAGCTCGCCATCCGGATGCGCCAGCACAGCCCGGGCGTGGAAATCCTGGATCCAGCCCGAACCGAACAACGCCACCTTGATCACGACTCGCCTCCGCCACTTCGGAGCTGAGGATGCTCCGTGTGGTGGAACGCTAGCCCTTCACGCCGGTCAGCGTGACGCCCTCGACGAAGACCTTCTGGGCCAAGAAGAACAACAGGATGACCGGGAGCATGAAGAGGATGGCCGCCGCCATCGTGAGGTTCCACTCGGTGCCGTGTCGCTGCTGGAACTCCGACAGCGCGATCGTGAGCGTCCACACCTCTTGGTTGTTGCCGAGGAAGAGCAGTGGTGCGAACAGGTCGTTCCAGTTGTACAGGAAGTTGAACAGCGCCACGGCGGCGATGGCGGGTTTCGCGAGCGGCATGATCACCCGAGTCATGATCTGGAACTCACTGGCGCCATCGACCCGCGCTGCGTCGGAGAGCTCCTCCGGGATCGTCAGGAAGAACTGCCGCAATAGGAAGATCGAGAAGGCGTCGCCCAGGAAGCTCGGCAGGATCAGCGGGGTGAGGTGACCGATCTGGCCGAGCCGCACCCAGATGATGTACAGGGGAACCACCGTCACCTGGAACGGCAGCATCAGGGTCGCCAGGACCAGCACGAACGCGACCTGTCGCCCGCGCCACCGCATCCGCGACAGCGCGTACGCGACGGGTATGCACGAAACCAGGATGCCGATGGTCGACCCCACGGCGATCTGCGTCGTGTTCCAGGCGTAAGTGAGCAGCGGGATCCGTCGGAACACCTCGGGGAAGTTCACCCATTGGAACGGCCGCGGCCAGAACGATGGCGTCACGGCCTGCGCGTCGGTCATGAGCGCCGTCAGCACGACGAACACGAAGGGCGCCAGGAACATCGTGGCCACGGCGATCAGTACCGCGTGGCGAGCCACCGCCATCAGGAACCGGTGGCGACGCACACCCTCCGGCACCGGCCGCCGGCCGGGCACGTTGGCCGGGCTGATCGCCGGTGGGCGCCGGGCGGTGACCGTGGCTATCGGAACCCACCTCCCTGGTAGTGCACGAAGCGGCGGGAGCCCCTGATGATCGCGAGGGTGCAGATCATGGTGATCGCGAAGAGGATCCAGGCGAGGGCCGAGGCGTAGCCCATCCTGAAGTTCTGGAAGCCCTGCTCGAAGAGGAACACCGAGAAGAACAGCAGGGATCCCTGGGGACTGCCCAGGTTCTCAGCCGCGTCGGCCACGGTGCTACCCGTCACCGCGAGGCTGACCACGTACGCCTGCGTGAAGAGCTGGAACCCCTGGATCACGCCGATCACGAGGGAGAAGAAGATCACCGGCGAGATCATCGGCAGCGTGACGTAGCGGAACTTCTGCCTCCCGCTCGCGCCCTCGATGTCCGCCGCCTCGTACAGTTGACGCGGCACGTCGAGCAATCCCGCGAGGAAGATGATCATCGCGTCGCCGATCCCCCACAGGGCGAGGAGCACGAGGCCCCACTTCGAGGACCCCGGGCCGTAGAACCAGAGTGGTGGGTTGTGCCAGCCGAGCCCGCGCAGGATCTGGTTGATCGGCCCGAACCCGGGGTTGAAGACGACCACGAAGGCCAGGGCCGCGGCGGCGGGCGGCGCCATGGACGGCAGGAAGTACAGAGTCCGATACACGCGGGAGCCGTGCTGGGGTAACGTGAGCAGCCAGGCGGTGAAGATCCCGAACGCGATCCGCAGCGGCACGCCGATGACGATGATCCACACGGTATTGCGGATGGCGAGCCAGAAGAACGGGTCCCTCGTGAACAACAGTCGGTAGTTCTCCAGGCCGATCCAGGTCGGGGGCGACAGCAGCGTGTACTTCGTGAACGAGAAGTACAGGGTGGATACCATCGGATACAGGATCAGGAACGAGAACCCGGCGATCCACGGCGACATGAACAGCAGCACCGTCCCAGCGCGTTTGAGGTCGCGCCGCCGGGGCCGGCGTTTGATGACCCCGGCCCCGGCGGCGATCCTCGCGACCTCAGCGCGTGCCGCGCTCGTCGATCCTCCGCCTCCTCAGATGGCCGCCTGGGCCAGCTGATCGTTGATCTGCTGGGCCACCTTCTGCAAGCCCGCCTCCAGATCGGTCTCCTCTCCCACCTGCCAGTCCGCGGCGAAGGCGGCCAGGATGTCCTGGTCGGCCGCCCCAATCGCGGAGCTCTCCTTGTAGTGGGAGCCGGCGTGCTGGAAGATGTCGAGGAACGTCTGGAACTGCGTCGTGGCGTCGAGGTCGGGCGATTCCAGCGATCCGAACGTCGTGGGGACGTTCCGCACGTTGTTCGCCATGTAGACGAGCGTGTCGGTGTCCGTTGCCATGTACGACACGAGCAGCCACCCTTCCTCCGGATGCGCCGATCCTCTGGGGATCCCAATGATCGTCCCGCCGATCTGCCCCAGGCCGTACTCGTCGGCGCGGTCGTCCGGAACCGGGAATGGCGCCGTCGCGTAGGGCAGGTCCGGTGCCTCGTTGGCGATGAACGCCGTGCGCCACTCGCCATCGAAGTTCATCGCCACGCGTCCCGCCTGGAAGTCGTTGGCGGTCGAGAACTCATCACCGGCGCCGGCCACGAACCGTTGGAGCCGACTGGCCCCCGTCCGGAAGTCCCCGTCGCCGTAGACGTCGGCGATGAACCCACGCTGCCACTCGAAGATCGCCTTCCATAGCGGGTCGTCGTCGACGGCCGACGTCGTTCCGTCCTCGCTGTACCACTTGGCACCGAACATCGTTCCGAGCGCGGGCGTGCTCACCTCGTAGTAGCCGAACCACGGCACGAACCCCGCAACCTTGATCGACCCGTCGGAGTTGAACACGGTGAGCTTCTTCGCGACCTCGGCGAGCTCCGAGAGCGTCCGCGGGGGCTCGGCGATGCCGGCCTCGGCGAACATGTCGGTGTTGTAGTAGAGGCCGTACGCATCGGTGAGGAATGGGAACGCGCACTGGCTCCCGGCGAAGCTCGTGTACGAGAGCGCCGCCTCGGGGAACTGGCCGAGATCGAAATCGTCCCGCTCGATGAACGGCGTGAGGTCCTCCCACGCCCCGGATGCGCAGAACTGCCCGACGCTGCTCAGCGTGAAGGAGAGCACCGCGTCGGGCGGTGTGCCGCTGTTGATCGCGGCGATGATCTTCTGGTCACCGACACCGCCGACGCTCTTCACGGTGATCCAGGGATACCGCTCCGTGAAGCCGTCGAAGATCTGATTGAACTGTCTGAGCTCGCGTCCCGTCCACGCGCCCCAGATCTCGATCGTGACCGGCTCCTGGGCCCCTCCGGGCGTCCCGGTCGCCGGGCCCCCGTCTCCGCCGGCGGTGCACGCCGCAGCGAGAACGATGGACACCGCGAGCACTGATAGCAAGCGCTTCATGCGCCTCCCCCCCTCGTCCGATGGACTTCGTACCACACCTCGATCCGGTTCGGGCCGACCCCGTGCTTCGTCAGGTGGCGACCACCCCCCGTGTCCTCGTGAACAGCAGGTCCTGCGCCGCCTGGAGCGCCATCCACACGGCCCCCAGGACGACGGCGTCGTCGTCGAGCGCCGAGACTTCGATCCGTGGACGGAAAGGCGAGAGCGCCCTGAGCCCATCCTCGATCGGCTCGAGCAGCAGGTCGCCGTTGCAGCCGATCCCTCCCCCCAGGACCACGAGCTCGGGGTCGATCACCGGCACGATCGCCGCGATGGCCAGGGCGATCCGCTCCGCCTCCCCGGCCACCACCCGAGTGGCCAGCGCATCTCCCCGCCGGGCCGCGGTGAACACCTTCTTCGCCGAGAGGGGAGGCTTCATGCCGAGCCGCCGGGCCGCGGCCACCACGCCGGCCGCCCCCGCCTCCGCGTCGAGCGCGCCGCGGCGCCGGTGGGCGGGATCGCGCGGATCCCCGGCGAGGGGAAGGTAGCCCACCTCGCCGGCGACTCCCGTGGTGCCTCGGTACAGCTCGCCGTTCAACACCAGGCCGGCCCCCACACCGGTCCCGACGTGGAGGTACACGAAGTTCAGGACGTCCTTCGCCAGGCCGCGCCACTGCTCACCGAGGGCCGCCAGGTTGACGTCGTTCTCGAACCCGATCTTCGTGCCGAGCTCCCGCTGGACCGCCTCGACAAGCCCCCGCCGTCCCCAGCCGGGGAGGGCGTAGGCCAGCTCCACCTGCCCGCGCGAGGGAACGAACACGCCGGGGCTCCCCACCGTGGCGAACGTGATCTGCCGCCACTTGAGACCGGCCTCCGCGGCCAGGCCGTGCGCGATCTCGCCGAGCTGAGATATCAGCGTCTTCGCGCTCCTCACCCTGGCTCGCTCGTCTCGCCGGGCCACGATGTCGCCGGCCAGGTTGGCGATGGCGGCCCGGACGAAGGCGCGTCCGACGTCGATGCCGACCACCCACCCCGCGGCCGGGTTGAGCTCGTACAGGACCGCCGCGGGCCCCTTCCCCCCGCTCGACCGGCCCGCCTCCCGGACCAGCCCGGCCGAAAGGAGCGCGGCCAGGGCCTGGGAGACCGTGGGCTTCGAGAGCTCGCTGTCGCGGGCGATCTGCGCTCGGGAGACCGGCCCCACCTGGCGGACGAACTCCAGGACGGTTCGCTCGTTGATGGCTCTGAGCAGGCTGGGGGTCCCTGCGGCGAAGGTCGGGTCGGGCCTCGTGTGAGCTCCTCCGTGTTGTTCTAAGGAAACTTTCCTAACTATTCGGGCGTGATGCTACGCTGCTGGCGCGATCCGAGTCAAGGCAGGTAGAGGCGGCCGGCTTCGGTCGCATCCCAGCGTCGAGAGGGACGTAGGCTCACCGGACATGACGCTGATCCGCTCGGCCAAGCTGCTGGCCATCGTTCGGTTCCGAGACCCCGGCGACGTCCTGGGCGCCCTCGAGGCCCTCGCCGGCGGCGGCATCGAACTCCTCGAGGTGACGATCGACACGCCGGGCGCCCTCGAGGCGGTCGAGCGGGCGACCCGGGCTGGACGAAGGGTCGGCGTGGGAACGGTCGTGACGAGCGACCAGGTCCGTCGGTGCGCCGACGCGGGCGCTCCGTTCGTCGTGAGCCCCGGCCTCGTCAGGGATGTCGTCGATACGGCGCACATGCTCGGCATGGAGGCCGTCCCCGGTGTCCTCACTCCGACAGAGCTGCTCCACGCCGAGGCGGCCGGGGCCGACGCCGTCAAGCTGTTCCCCGCCTCCTTGGGTGGGCCGGCGTACATCCGGGCCCTGCGCGGCCCTTTCCCGAACACCGCCATCCTGCCCACGGGCGGGATCCGCATCGACGAGGTCGCTTCCTACCTGGAGGCCGGGGCGACGTGCGTGGGGCTGGGGAGCCAGCTCGTGGGCCACACCCCGCCCAGGACCAGAGAGGACTTCGACCGGATCGCGGCGCGAACGGCCTCGGCCGTCGATGCTGCGGGTGGGCGCCCGGATGAGCACCCATCCTGACGTCGTCGCCCTGGGTGAGACGATGCTCTCGCTGGTTGCGGCGGACGAGCCCCTCGCGAGGGCGGCCACCCTCCACGTGACCCACGGAGGGGCCGAGAGCAACACGTGCGTCGGGCTGGCACGACTGGGACTGCGAACGGCGTGGGTGAGCCGCCTGGGGGCGGACCCGGCGGGCGACCTGATCGAGTCCGCCCTCGCTTCGGAGGGCATTGATCTGCGGTGGGTCCGGCGTGATCCGGCGCGCCCGACGGGCATCATGCTGAGGGACACGTCCGGGTCCGGCGTCCACTACTACCGGTCCGGGTCGGCGGCCAGCACACTGTCACCGCAAGACCTGGAGGGGGTTCCCCTCGCCGAGGCGCGCGCGGTGCTCGTCACCGGCGTGACCGCGTTGATCGGTCCGGAACCCCAGAGGGCCGCGGTGACGCTCCTCGAACGGGGCGGCGGGCGGTCGACCCGAACCTGCGGGCCGGGCTGTGGGGCTCCAACCGGGCCGTCGAACTCATCGTGCCGTTGATCGAGCGCGCCGACGTCCTGATGGGGGGCGAGGCGGAGCTCCAGGCGTTCGTCGGCGCCTGCCGCCACCAGGAGCTGGCTCGTCGCTGTCGAGCGATGGGGCCCCGCGAGGTCGTGGTCAAGCGAGGGAAGGCGGGGGCCGGCGTGCTCGACGAGACCGGCCGGTGGCACGAGCACGTGCCGGCGGCCGTGCCCGACGTCGATCCGGTGGGCGCCGGCGATGCGTTCAACGCCGGCTACCTCGCCGCGCGATTGGCAGGCGTCCCGCCCGGCGAGGCCCTCGTCGAGGGAGCACGGTGCGGGGCGGCCGTGGCCGCCGCCGTGGGCGACACGGTTGGATTCCCCCGGTCGTGAGCGGGACCCGGCCGTTCGCCGCCGGCCGACGGCCGAGTCCGTTCGACCGCCGCCCTCAGAAGAACGTGGCCACGGCCTCGATGACGGTGCCGTCGTCGTCCAGGACCGGGATGACCCGCCACTTGTCGAGCGCCGTGCACGGGTGGGAGATCCCGCACCCCACGAGGTCTCCCACCTCCACACTCAAGCCCGGCTCCACGTCGCAGAAGGCATGCTGGTCGTTCAGGGCCCGCACCGAGAGCTTGCCCGACACGTGTGAAGTCTCGCCTGACGGTGCCCGGACGGTGTGCGGGATGGGGAGGTCGAGGTCGTGGGAGACGTCCCGCTTGCCGAAGCCGAGGATGGCGAGGCCCGGCTCCGGGCGAGAGAGCACCGACGCCCACACCTCGATGGCCGGCCGGAACCGGCGTGCCTCGCCCTCGGCGGCGAAGGGCGAGCCCCGTTCGTAGAAGCCCGAGTCGTGGGTGAGGTAGCAGCCCGACCGGAGCACCACCCGGACGTTCGCCCCCGGCGGCCAGGACCCCTGCAACCGGTCGACGACCAGGTCGAAGTAGCTGCTGCCGCCCGCGGTCACGATGATCTCGCCGGCACCGTCGAAGGCGCCGTCCTCGATGAGCGCCACCGTGAGCGTGCGCATCTGGTCGAGGAACGACCCCACAGCCGCCAGGCGATCGGGTGACCGGCCTTCGCAGATCGTTCCCTCGTACCCGGCCACGCCGGCGAGCTCGAGGGACTCGGAGTCCCGGATCTCCGAGGCGACCCGCAGGGCCTCGGGGATGTCTCGGCACCCGGTGCGCCCTCCCAGATGCCCCAGCTCGACCAGGACTCGGAGCGGCCGGTTCGGGCGGAGCCGCCGAAGATGCTCGGTGAGGATGGACACGCCGCGGCCGGAGTCCACGTAGCACAGGAACTCGAAGGCCGGATCGGACAGCTGCTCGCACACCCAGTCGATCGAGGCCGGGTCCACGAGCTCGTTGGCCAGCAGGATCCGTCGAACCCCCACGGCCCGCATCACCTTGGCCTGACCGACCGTGGCCGCGGTGATGCCCCATGCTCCCGCCGCGAGCTGACGCGCCCAAAGCTGGGGAGCCATCGACGTCTTCCCGTGCGGCGCGATGTCCACACGGTGGGTGGCGCAGAACGCCGCCATCACCGAGACGTTGTGCCGGAGGGCCCGTTCCCGAAGGATCAGCACCGGCGGCTGGAGGTCGCCGAACAGCGACCACCCCTGCGCCGCAACGTCCGAGAGCTCCACGGGTGCCGGCACCGAGGGGAACCCCTTCGTGCTCCAGTCGATGAGCGCCTGCGACGCGAACCGAAGGTCGAGGTGTTCCATGCCCGGGCTCTTACGCCCGCGAGGGCGCGGGTGTCAACCTCGGGTAAGTTCGCCTCCGAGCGGCCCCCGGTAGGATGGCCCGCACTCGAGGAGGAGACGGCGATGGCCGAGCTGGCGATCAAGGGCGGCGCGCCCGTCCGGCCCCAGGGGTTCCCCGCCTGGCCGGTGTGGGACGAGCGCGACGTCGAAGCCGTCGCGGACGTGGTCCGAAGCGGCAACTGGGGCGGGTTCCCGGAACCGGGGCCGAAGGCCGTGGAGTTCGAGGCGAAGTTCGCCGTGTACCAGGGAGCGAAGCACGGCGTCCTGATGGCGAACGGCACGGTCACCATGGAGGTCGCGCTGAAGGCCCTGGGGATCGGATGGGGTGACGAGGTCGTCGTCCCCGCCCTGACGTTCGCCTCGACCGCCTACGCGCCGATGGCCGCGGGCGCGCTCCCGGTCATCGTCGACGTCGCCCCCGAGACGTGGACGATCGACCCGGACCAGGTGGAGGCGGCCGTGACGCCGCGCACGAAGGCCATCATGCCGGTCCACCTGGGCCAGCAGATGTCGGACATGGACCGGATCATGGACATCGCCGGCAGGCATGGCCTGGCCGTGGTGGAGGATTGCGCCCACGCCCACGGGCAGCGGTGGAACGGCAGGGGCGCGGGATGCATCGGCGACTTCGGCTCGTTCAGCCATCAGTCCTCGAAGATCCTCACTGCCGGGGAAGGCGGCACGCTCCTCACGAACGACGACCGCCTGGCCCGCCTGACCCACTCGATCATCGACTGCGGCCGCCCCAAGGACCCCGAGGAACGGGAGCCCACGTTCGGGGCGAACTACCGCCTGGGCGAGCTCCACGCGGCGCTGCTGGTCACCCAGTTCGAACGGTTCGAGGACCAGCGGAAGGAGCGGGAGTCGGCCGCGGCGTATTTCGAGGAGCTCGCGCCGGAGGTGTCGGGGATCCGCGTCATGCCGAGGGACCCACGCATCACCCGGCGGAGCTTCTACAACTACATCTTCGCCATCGACCCCGAGGCGTTCGGGGGCGCGACGAACCGGGTCGTGGCCGCGGCGCTCGAGGCCGAGGGCATCCCGGCCGAGGTCCAGTACCCCCCGATGAGCCGGTACGACCTGTTCCAGCCGTCCCGGTCGCGCCTGCCGGTGGCGGTGGAGCACGCCCGCCGTCTGGACCCGTCGAGGATGAGCTTCCCGGTGGCCGAGGCAGCGGGCCTTCGCCAGTCGATCTACCTGATGGAGAACACGTTCCGGGCCGGCCGGGAGGGCATCGAGGCCGTAGTCGAGGCACTGGCCAAGGTCCAGAAGCACGCCCACGAGCTGCTGGAGGGGTAGGGCCGGATAGCTGGAGCAACCCGGCCGGGTCAGCCCGGGAAGAACCGGGGTAGGTACTGGCGGTTCGCCTCGAGGAGCGCATCGAGGAGCGGGCCGGCCGTCCCGTAGTCGCGTACGAGGGGGTTCGTCGCGAGCGCCTTCAGAGCAACGGTCCGGTCGCCGCTCATGGCGGCCCGAACGGTCAGGCGCTCGTAGGCCTTCGCGTGCTGCACCAGCCCGAGAAGCTCCGGCGCCAGGGGCAAGAGCGGCGCCGGGCGCGCGCCGTCCCGGTCGATCCGCGCGGGGATCTCGACCACGGCGTCGTCGGGGAGGTCGGGGATGGCCCCGCCGTTTCGAACGTTCACCACCTGGACGTCGCCCGTCCCCGCGTGAAGGGACGCGACGAGCAGCGCCGCGGCCTCGCTGTAGAAGGCTCCCCCTCGCTGATCCAACAGCTTCGGCTTCTCGTCGAGCCCCGGATCCCGGTACAGCTCCAGCAGGCCGGCCTCGATCTCCATGACCTCCTCGGCCCGAGTGCGGTGCGTCCGCTCCTGTTCCAGGACCTGGTCGGTCAGGTAGTAGTAGCGAAGGTACGAGGACGGGATCGCGCCGAGGGTTCTGATCAGATCGGCCGGGATCCCGGTACCGTCGGCCATGAGCTCGATGTGCTCCTCGAGGAGCTCGGGGAGCCGGTCCACGCCGTCCACCTTCACGGCCCGTTCCCAGGACAGATGGTTCAGGCCGACGTGCTCCAGCTCCACCCGGTCGGGCTCGACGCCGAAATGGGCGGCGAACCGCCGCTGCAAGTGGATGGCCACGTTGCACAGCCCGAGGGCGCGGTGTCCCTCGTCCAGGAGAGCCTGGGTGACGATGCCCGTCGGGTTGGTGAAGTCCACGATCCACGCGCCGGGTGCGCCGCGCCGGGCCGTCTCCTCGGCGAGCTCCAACACCACCGGGACGGTGCGGAGTGCCTTGGCGAATCCGCCCGGGCCCGTGGTCTCCTGCCCGATGCACCCGAACTCCAGTGGGAGCGTCTCGTCGACGTGCCGCGCAGCCTGCCCCCCCACCCGGAGCTGCACGATCACGAAGTCCGCACCGTCGAGGGCCTCATCCCGGTCGCCGGTCAGCACCAGCTTCCCCTCGAAGCCGGCCCTCGTCAGCATCCGGCCGGCCAGGCCGCCCACCACGTCGAGTCGCTCCCGGTCGACGTCGAGCAGGACCAGCTCGTCCACGGGAAGCCGGTCGGCCCGGGTCACGAACCCCTCGACCAGCTCGGGCGTGTAGGTGCTCCCTCCCCCCACCACCGACACCTTCACACCCATCGCGCGGGCATCGTACACTGCCCTCCATGAAATCGTTAGGAAACTTTCCTGACCCATTCCTGGCCGAGATCGCCGCCCAGCCAGAGTCCCTTCGCCGGGCAGCGGCGGGGCTGCTCGACCAGCGGCCCGCCCTGGAGCAGGTCCGGGAGGCGGGGACCTCCGCCCGGACCCTGGTGTTCACAGGGATGGGGAGCTCCTACGACGCCTGCTACCCCGCGGTGAACGACCTCGCGGGCCGGGGGGTCCCGGCGATCCTGGTCGACACGGCGGAGCTGCTGCACTTCCGCCGCGCCATCCTCGGACCGCAGACGCTGCTCACGGTGGTCAGCCAGTCCGGCGAGAGCGTCGAGATCGTGAAGCTCGCCGCGGAGCTGGCGAAGCAGCGGGCCCGTCCGGTGGTCCTGTCGATCACGAACGGGCTGTCGAACGACCTTGCGAAGCGGGCCGACATCACGCTCGACACGGGGGCCGGTCCGGAGACCGGACCGTCCACGATGACCTTCGCCGCGGCCATGGCACAGCTCGCCGGGGTGGCCCGCCTCCTGGCCGGCGACAGCGTCGACACCGCGGTCGATCGAACGCGGACGGCCGCGGAGGGCGCCGCCCAGGCCGTGGAGCGGCTCCTGGACGATCCCGAGTCCACCGCCGCCGAGCTCGCCGAACTGCTCGGCGGCAAGGACGTGACCGTGGTGCTCGGCCGCGGCCCGGCACGGGCCGCGGCCGAGATGGGCGCCCTCACCCTGAAGGAGTGCGGCGTGATGGCGGAGTCCTTCGAGTCCGGCGCGTTCCGCCACGGACCTCTGGAGCTGGCAGGCCCGGGGATGGCCGCCATCGTGCTGGCCACCGAGCCGGAGACCCGCCGCCTGGACCTCGGCCTGGTGGCCGACCTGGTGGAGGCGGGGGCCGCGGTGCTCGTGGTCACGCCCGACGGGGAGGCCCCGAAGGGCGCCCACGCCATGGCCACCGGGTACCAGGACCGGGCCCTGATGTCGGCGGTCGCGATCGTGCCCGTCCAGCTGCTCGCGTGGAAGCTCGCCGCGGCCGCCGGCCGCACGCCGGGCGTCTACACGCGAGCGTCGAAGGTGACGACCCGTGAATGACGGACCGCGCGTCGCCCTCACCTTCGACGCCGAGCATCCCGACCGCCCCCTCTGCCCGCCCGGCAACACCGAGCGGATCCTCGACGCCCTTGGCGCCGCCGGCGTCCGCGCCACGTTCTTCGTGCAAGGCCGGTGGGCGACCTCGAACCCTGCCACCGCCAGGCGGATCGCCGACGACGGGTACCTGGTGGGGCACCACTCGAAGTACCACGCCCGCCTCACGCTCCTCTCGGACCAGGGCCTGCGGACCGACCTCCGGGAGGGCGAGGAGGAAATCCGGACGGTGACCGGGGCGGGCCCCCGGCCGTGGTACCGGTGCCCGTTCGGGGACGGGCGCGACGACCCCCGGGTGCTCGCCGCGCTGGCTGAGCTCGGCTACACGAACGTCCACTGGCACGTAGACGTGGCGGATTGGGAGCCATCGCGGACGGCGGAGGACATCGAGCGCGATGCGGTGGAGAAGACCCTGGCACACGGAGAGGGCGCCGTGCTGCTCCTGCACACCTGGTCCGGCCCCACCGGTGAAGCGATCGTCGGGATCCTGGAGGGGCTGGCCCGGGCCGGCGCGCGGTTCGTCGGCGTCGATGAGCTGGAGACGCTCCCGTGAAACCGGAGGTCCTGGCGGTGGACGGGGGCGGCTCGAAGGTGGACGCCGCGTTGCTCACGCGGGACGGGACGCTCGCCGGTGCGGTGCGGATCGACAACATCGACCACGACGGGGCGCACAGCCACGCGTACCTGGACGGGATCGCCGTCGCAGTTGACGCGGTCTGCCGGGCGGCGGGACTGGAACCGGAGGCCCGGCCGGTCGCGACGTTCGGCATGTACTGCCTGGCCGGGGCGGACCTGCCGGCGGACGACCGGCGGATCCTGCGATGGATCTCGAAGCACGGGTGGACCACGGAGGACGTGCTCCGAAACGACACGTTCGCCGTCCTGCGGGCCGGGACCGACCGCACGTGGGGCGTCGGCGTCGTCTGCGGCTACGGAACGAACTGCTCCGGGGTGTCGCCCGACGGCCGCACGTTCCGGTTCCCGGCGATCGGCATGCTCTCCGGCGACTGGGGCGGGGGCATGGACATCGGGGCCACCGCGATGTGGTACGCCCTCCGCGCCGAGGACGGTCGCGGTGAGAAGACGTCACTGTTGAAGCTGGTGCCGGGGCATTTCGGGATGACCAGACCCCGGCAACTGATGGAGGCCATGCACCTCGGCCGGATGCAGCACGATCGCCTGGTCGAGCTCCCGCCGATCGTCTTCGGGGCGGCGGCCCAGGGCGACGCCGTGGCCAAGAGCATCCTGGACCGCCAAGCCGACGAGATCGTCTCCATGGCCGGAACCGCCATCCGCAAGCTCCGCATGAACACGCTCGACGTCCACGTCGTCCTGGGCGGCGGCATCTTCCGAAACGACTTCCAACCGTTCCTCGAGCGCATCGAGGATGGGCTCCGCCGGATCGCGCCGGCCGTCCGCGTGACCGTGCCGACGGATCCGCCGGTGGTGGGCGCGGCCCTGCTCGCGTTGGACCGAACCGGCGCGTCCGAGGCGGCCAAGGCCCGGGTCCGCGCCGCCTTGACCCACGAGCGGCTTGGTCGGACACTCGCCCGCGTAGCGAGGGAGGGGTAGGCATGGCCGGGATCGTCCTGGAGGGGGTCACGAAGATCTTCGGGTCGGACGTGATCGCCGTGAACGACGTCTCGCTCGACATCGGCGACGGCGAGTTCATGGTCCTGGTGGGCCCGTCCGGCTGCGGCAAGTCCACGATCCTGCGGATCCTGGCCGGCCTGGAGGAGGTCACCGCGGGGGAGGTCCACATCGGCGACCGGCAGGTCACCGACCTCCCACCGAAGGAGCGGGACGTGGCCATGGTCTTCCAGAACTACGCGCTGTACCCGCACATGAGCGTGGAACAGAACCTCGGCTTCGGCCTCCGGCTCCGCCACATGCCGAAGGACGAGATCAAGCGGCGCGTCACCGACGCCGCCAAGATCCTCGGGCTCGAGCCGTTGCTGGACCGCAAGCCGCTCGCGCTCTCGGGCGGCCAGCGCCAGCGGGTGGCCATGGGCCGGGCCATGGTCCGCGAGCCCCAGGCGTTCCTGATGGACGAGCCGCTGTCGAACCTCGACGCCAAGCTCCGCGTGCAGATGCGGGCGCAGCTCGCCAAGCTCCACGAGACGCTGAAGACCACGACCGTGTACGTGACCCACGACCAGGTCGAGGCCATGACGCTCGGGCAGCGGGTCGCCGTGATGAAGGACGGCGTGCTCCAGCAGGTCGACACGCCGCAAGACCTGTACACCCACCCAGCGAACCTGTTCGTCGCGGCGTTCATCGGATCGCCGCCCATGAACCTGGTGGAGGCCCGGGTCTCGGACGGCAAGGTGCGGTTCGCCGGCTTCGAGATTCCTCTGCCGCCCCAGGTTAACCTGGGCGACTACGACGGCCGGACGGTGATCCTGGGGATCCGTCCCTCGGACCTGGAGGACGAGGCGGTGTGGTCGAACCCCGACCTCCCCTCGATCGAGGTCACGGCCGACGTGACCGAGGAGCTCGGCTCCGAGGTCAACGTCCTGTTCACCGTGGACGCGCCGCCGGTGACCGTCGAGGATGCCTTGGCCGCCGTCGCCGACGAGCCCGCCGAGGAGGCCATGTTCCTGCTGGAGGACCGGGCGGTGTTCTGCGCGCGCGTGGACGCCCGCACGCAGGCCCGCCCCGGCGCACGGGTGCGCCTGTCGGTGGACGCTCGTCGGTTCCACTTCTTCGACCCGGAGACCGGGCTCGTCATCGCCGCGACCACGAAGACCGCCGCCTCGGCTTGAGCCGCACCCACCTGAGCCCTACGCGAAGGGTTCGCCCCCGGAAGGCTCGGCGTCCGCCAGGGGGATCCACACCTCCACGATCGTCCCCCCACCGGGCTTGCTGTCGACCCGGCACCACCCGCCGGCCAGCTCGGCCCGCTCCACCATGGTGGGGAGCCCGATGTGCCCGGGCGCCGGGCTGGCCAGCCCGCCGGCCTCGAACCCCTTCCCGTCGTCGGCCACCCGAAGCTTGATCCCGCGATCCTCCGAAGCCACCAGCACGTCCAGGCGGCCGGCCCCGGCATGCTTCAGGGCGTTGGACACCGCCTCCTGGGCGATGCGGAACAAGATGGTGCGGACCTCGGCCGGC